>Ga0209006_10004078_pt1 | contig 13293 bp, 12 predicted proteins | sample JacPin_JW_Ref_O2_FD_188567 | JGI IMG/M metagenome (GOLD analysis project Ga0209006, IMG submission 188567) | Forest soil microbial communities from Algoma, Ontario, Canada - Jack Pine, Ontario site 1_JW_Ref_O2 (SPAdes) (version 2) | ecosystem: Environmental > Terrestrial > Soil > Boreal... | reverse complement strand
TCCAGCGCCACATGAGCTGCGCGCTCACCGGGCCGAAGACCGGCGCCGCCAGCAGCCAGTCCACGATGCCGACGGAGCCGGGGCCGACGCCGGCCAGCAGGACGACCGCCTTCACCCGGTTCGGCGCCAGCGCCGCGGCCTGCAGCGCGACGCCGCCGGCCCAGGAGTGACCTACCAGGACTGCGCGGTCCACACTCCGTTCGTCCAGGTCATCGAGGACCGCCTGCGCGTTGGCCGTGAAGCCGGCGGCCCGGTGATGGCTCGCGCCGTAGCCCGGACGATCGACGGCCACCGCGTGCAGCTGGGCTGGCAGTCGCTCCATGACCGCCTCCCAGTCGGCAGCGGTGCCCGGCTGGCCGTGCAGGAGGACCAGTTCGTGCGCGGCAGGCTGCGTAGCCGCCAGGACCGGATCCCACGATGCCGGGTCCGCTGGCGCCGGTTTGCTCAGGCGCCAAAGCTGAAAGCCCCGGTCCTTGATAGCCGCCTCGATCACGTCGCGGGAAAGGTTGTGAGGAGGGTTTTGGCTGGGCGCGATGGTGCCGGTCGCATGCCAGGGGCCGAGCTGTTGCGGCAGCTGGTTGCCAGCTAAATCGCCCGCAAACGCACGGAGGTGAGGTTTCGCCTCAGACTTGAATGTGAATATCCGCATGATCGTACCTTGGTCGCGTGTGACATCGTTGTCGTTGTTGGTAGACTCATTGAGCATCGTTGATCACCGCCGCCGGAAGGTGTTGCGCTGTGGCGGCCGGTTGCCGGTTCCGGCGCGTTCGTCCTTGTGGCGAAAGATCATTCTTCCTTTATCCAGGTCATAAGGCGACACCTCCACCGTCACCCGATCGCCGGCGAGGGTCTTGATCCTGTTCTTCTTCATTCGCCCGGCCGTGTAGACGATCACCGTATGGCCGGCATCGAGCTGAACACGATAACGCGCGTCCGGTAATATCTCCATGACGAGGCCTTCAAACTGCAGAAGCTCTTCCTTGGTCATCTCGCGTCCCTGTTTGCCGCGCGTAGCGAGCACTGGGCTTGCTCGCGCCGCGTCCCCGGAGATCGGAGGAAAGCGACGTAAGCAATTGCACGTTGCGTTCCTGTGGCCGCGCGCCCGCGCCGAGGTGATGGAGGATTGGTGGGGCGAGGGCGGAGGGTTTTTCCGGTGCCGGTCTGATCGTTGCCGATCACGTCGCTACGCGACTTGGCGATCGGGATCGTTTGCCCTCGGATTGGAGCGGGAACGGCGCGCTTTTCCTCTGCGGTCGCACGCGCGATCGCTTCGTTAAAGCCGAAGCCATCGAAGGAGGTCAATGAATAAACTTTCTGTCTGCGCGCTAACGCGGCCGCCGCGCGATATACGCCGCGGCTCGTTGCGAGTACTAAGACACCCCGCGCGATCTGGGTGTCAGTTCAATGAAGAAGGGCGAGCCAGAAGCCGTTTGACGGGGATCCGTACACGCGGCTCGCCAAAGCCGTAAGGCTACATCGGCTTAACATAAGCTATTGACCCGTAGTTTCAAGTGGAAGCGGCGGATTTGAACTCCTATCACCACCATCCGAACGTTGAAACCTGACCACGTGGCCGCCCTTATCCATGTGCATCTGCGATGCCTCACCGCTCAAACGATAAACCACGAAACAGCGGCATCGATCGTTATTTAGATATCGGATGCGCTGAATATGGTGTATGCGGACGAGTGCTCGCTCTTCCGAAAACTTTGTCCTAAAACAGCGACCTCATGAGATCGTTGTTGTCTCGCAATCGGAAGTAATTTGCCTTACAGCAAAAAGCTGCAGCGTGATCGCCTGCTGCGGAAAGCCCGCGGGCCCGTTTGGCGCGCGAGGGATGACTCTCGCATGATTTGATCTGACCCAACGGTGGGAAAAACGTGCGTCCAGGGCGAACTGCGGAGCGCTTGGAAGAAGTGAATCGCTAAAATGCCACTCATCGAAGACCGCATAAAGGCCGGCCGATGCTACGGGATGACCATTGGTGGCAAGCTGATCGTCGCCAAGGTTATCCAGATCTATCCATTGGACATCGGCGTTACGAAAAACCCCGTGAAGGAGAATGTCGTACGTTGGGCGTGGCGGGATGCGGCCGGCTTAGGAAAGTGGACGGAGTCGCCAGGATGGCTACTTCCGGCCTTCGCGTTTGCAGCAGATAACGAGATGGCTTGCGACGCTTTCCACTCTGACGGGGCATGAACGAAAAAGCGGAGCGTTATCGCGGTACTGATAAATGCAATTGTCCGAGACGTCTTGCCTTTTCGCTTGACCCCGATCAATGGACGAGTCGGGACCGAATTTTCACCGATTGGCCTTACCGGCGCTTACGGCTCGGTGCCAGGGATCGACCGGTGGTCATCGATCGACCGGTGACCAGCGGGGTCACGTTGCCGCCTTCGCTCATCGCCACCATGTCGGCGATGGTCATGCGATCGAGCACGTCAGAGACGGCATCGCGAACCTTGATCATCGTGAAGCGCACGGCGCAGGCTTTCACGCTCTTGCAGTCCGGGCACGGCGTGTAGGCCGAGCGGCTGGCGCAGGCGATGGGCGCGAGCGGCCCGTCGATCGCGCGGACGACGTGGCCAATTTTAATGTCGCTGGCCGCGCGCGCGAGCATGTAGCCGCCGCCGGGGCCTTTTTTGGCGTACACCACGCCCGCGGTGCGTAGCTCACCCAAAATGGCATCGAGAAATTTTTTCGGAATATTGCCCGCTTTAGCGACGGCGAGTCCCTGAGCCTTCTCGCCGGGTTCGAGCGTGGAGAGATAGATCAGCGCTTTGAGCGCGTATTTCCCTTTTGCCGTGAGCATGCCGCAACCCGTATTTTATACGAGATCTATAACCTATAAATTGCGCTTCGAATAGCATGTTTCGCATGTTGTTTCCCACTTATGCGCAAGAATGCCGTTTCGTTCTCTGGATATTTGATCAGTTAAGTAGACTAAATGATTTGCACGGGGGGCGGGGAACTGCGGAGCGCTATCGGCCGGACGTCGCCCCGCCGGACGGCCGCAGTCCCGGATCGTTCTATTCGGTAAAAGTAATGCCAAAAAATGCGCGACGCAGCTTAGCGAAGCTGCAGCGTCTCGCGTCCAAATTTAGCTGCCGCCAAAAATTGCGACATCGCCGCCGGTTTTCGTAACACCATGTCACGACGAACGATCGAATTGTTGAGGTCCGCCAACGGTAGCCCCATCATCGTGCCCGCCGGCCACCGCGTGCGGGTCTTTCCGGTGGAGACGAATTTCCATCGCATGGCGCGTCGTCCGGGCGGGGTGTCCCGGCCGCAAGCGCTCAGGAACGCGCGAACGGAATTTGAGCGCATGGCGCGCCGGATTCTGTCGGTCGATCAAACACCATGAGCGACGATTTCGTCATCGTGCAGCGTCGGGAGGATGCGCCGAAAGTCGTCAGCGTTCCCGGGCGATTTTCGTTTGCCGATGTGCGCAACGCACGCGGCGAACGCCGGGTCTATGGCTGTCACGCCGTCAATCCCTCGATCCGCGAGATCGCCATCGCTTCTCCGGTCGGCGCCAAGATGTGCGCGCGCGTGATCGCCTACATCGATCATCTCGGAAAACTCGAAGGGCTGGTGACGCGCGTGCTCCAGCGCGGCTTCGTCATGGGCATCTATGCGAATGGGCACGATCGTCAAAGGCTCGCTACGAAGATCGAATGGCTCGAGCAGCACCGGAATTCCGAGGTGCGGGATCAGCGCGCCGACAGCCGCTTTGTGCCGAAGTATCCATATTCGCGAATGATGCTGGCCGACGGCTATACGGAAAACTGCCTCATCCTCGACATGTCGGTTTCAGGAGCCGCCCTATCGGCGGACACCGTTCCGGCCATCGGCACGGTGCTTGCCGTCGGCAAGATCGTGAGCCGTGTGGTGCGCCACTTTGACGAAGGCTTCGCCGTTCGCTTCGTCGAGCGTCAAATCCGCGACAATGTGGAAATGGATTTGGCCGACACGGATGCCTGACGTCGCATCGCTGATGCGGCTTTACGGCGTTGCGGCGTGACATTGAAATTCAAGTCACGCCGCAGATCGACTCGCATCTATTCTACAAACGGTATCGGACCCGCGAGCGGCTTACGGAACCGGACGCAACTTCAGTTGCGACAAACCGGCCACAACATCCAGCGCGACCGAACCTTCGAGCGATACCGGCTGCAGGGCGACGCTGCGGTTGGAGCCGCCGACAAGTACGTTGGCGCCGGCGCCCACACCGACGCCGACGTCGGCAGACGCGCCCACATACTCCCCTGCCAGTGCGCCGTAGTGAAATCCTTCCGCAGGACCGAAGACCGCCCAAGTCAGCTCACCGCCCTTGGTGACGCCGATGTCCAAGCCGACGGTGTTGATCGCGCCCTCGTAGCCTTGCGGTGGGCCTGAAACCGGGTGGAACCGACATTCCATGGATTGATGGCCGAAAATGATAAACCCGATGCTGGGATTGAGCCTGCACCTGAGCACGCCGGCTTGGGTCCAAGCCGACCTCTCGGCTTCGGCCGGCGCAGCAAGCAGAGCCACAAAAACCAACATCGCCGGCAGCACAAACTGTCGCAAATGAAACGTTCGCACTCCACGTCCCTCCGTCATGAACCGGTTACCCTCGTTCGTTCGCAATCTATCGGCCCTCGCTTTATCACCTCGCCTGGGGAATCGAAAGCCGTGCGCCTTGCGGGGTTTCCATGCAAGTCTTGGCTACGGAATGGCGGCTCTCATGGCTGGCGGCGGGCATGCCGATAGCGGGCCGCCGGATGGTCATCGCGGACGCGCTCTTGACCGATGCTGTAGAGACTTTCGCGCAAGGTGTTGCCCGCGTAGTCCTGCCACATTCTCCCGCGGCGCTGCAACTCAGGGACGACAAGGTCGACAAAGTCGCCGAAACTCGCGGGCGGCATGACGTCGACCAGATTGAAGCCCTCGATGTCGGCCACCTCGACCCATCGCTCGAGTTCGTCGGCAACGGTTGTCGGCGAGCCGACGACAACCGGCCCGAAGCTCGATACGCTCATGAAGTCGGCGATCTCGCGCGGCGTCCAGCGGCGACTCGGATCGGCCTTGGTGAAATTCGCCAGGATGCCTTGAATGCCCGGCGTGTCGGAATATTCAAGCGGCTGGTCAAGTTCGAGCCTGGCAATGTCGACCTGCGTGATGCCGCTCAGGCGCGCAAGATTGCCTTCGATCGAAGCGTACGATTTGTATTCCTGGAATTTAGCTGCGGCTTCCGCATCGGTCGGCGCGGTCACCACCGTCATGATCGCAAAGAACTTGACGCTGCGCGGATCGCGTCCGGCCGCCTTGGCTTCGCCGCGGACGCCGTCGACCAGGCGTCGGACAATGTCGGGGCGCTGTCCGGAAATGAAAACACCCTCGGCATGCCGGCCGGCGAAGGCGCGTCCGGCGGCCGAGGTTCCGGCCTGATAAAGCACCGGCGTGCGCTGGCGCGAAGGCTCGCACAGAAAAATGCCGGGAACCGAAAAGTAGCGACCCTTGTGGCCGATGGCATGCACCTTCGCGGGATCGGCATAGGTGCCGGAGGCGCGATCGTGGACGACGGCATCGTCCTCCCAGCTTCCTTCCCAGAGCTTGTAGACGACCTCCATGAACTCGTCGGTGACGGCGTAGCGCTCATCGTGGGGGATCTGATCGTCACGGCCGAGATTGCGCGCGGCGCTGTCGAGCGCCGACGTGACGATGTTCCAGCCGATGCGTCCATCGGTCAGATGGTCGAGCGTCGTCATCTTGCGCGCGAACAAATACGGCAGCTCGTAGAGCGACGCTACCGTGATGCCGAAGCCGAGATGCTGTGTGGCCGCCGCCATGGCGGAGACCGCAAGCAGCGGATCGTCGGTCGGCGTCTGCAAGCCCTCGCGCAATGTCTGATCCGGGCTGCCGCGATAGACATCGAGAACGCCGAGCGCATCGGCGACGAACAGGCTGTCGAACTTGCCGCGCTCGAGCGTCTTGGCAAGCTCGATCCAAAACGAAAGTTCTTTGTAGCGATGCGATTGACTGTTCGGATGCCGCCACAGGCCCGCCGTCGTGTGCGCCACGGTCGAACATTTAAAGCCGTTGAAGCGGATGCGGCGGTCAAGCGTCATTGCAATTTACGGCACATCCAACGGGATGCTGGAGACCCGCTCATCCGGTCTCCATCGGCAGCGTTTGGTCCGGTGCCCATTCGTGCAGGGAACCGTCATACACAAGGGTGTCCGGGCGCCCGATCAAGGCGAGCCCGAAGGCGGTCGCTGTCGCCGTGATGCCGCCGCCGCAATAGCTGATCACCTGCTCGCGATCGAGCGCGCCCGCCTCACGGAACAGCCGCTCGATTTCGGCGCGCGGCACGAAGCGGTTGGTGGCCGGGTCGAGCAAAGCCAGGCCGGGCACGTTGACGCTCCCCTTGATGTGGCCTTGCCGCCCGTAGGGCGAAGGCGCGGCGCCAGTGTGGATCCCCGGCGCCAAGGCATTGACCGTGCAGGTTGCGCCATCGTCGATGGCTTTGAGCACGTCGTTCTTGTCGGCGATCAGCGGGCGCGGCGGCCGTACCGTAAAATGCCCGCGCGGATATCGCGCGCCGGGGCCGGTTTCCACGGGCCGCTTTTCATCCGTCCAGGCCTTCCAGCCGCCGTCGAGCATTGCGGCATTGTCGAAGCCGAACAGCCGAAACAGCCACCAGACGCGTGTCGCCCACCACACGCTGCCGGTGCCGTAGATGACGACCCGCGAGTCGTCGCCGATCCCGAAGCGCTCGACTGCACGGGCGAAATTCTCCGCGCTCGGCGCCGTGAAGTTCAGATGACTGTTTTGATCCGACAGATCCACCTGCAAGTCCACGAACTGAGCGCCCGGGATGTGGCCCTCTTCAAACTTTCCGCGCTCGGCAACGACGCGATCCGGCTTGCCCGTTTCGCGAATGACGTTGGTGGTCGAGTCGAGAATGCGGAGGTTCGGGTCGCGCAGGTGGGCGGCGAGCCAGTCAGTTTCGACCAATATCGGAAACGTGCCCATGGTTTGCCTCGCTGGCTTCGATTAAGAAAAAAGAGCCTGCCGAAGTGCTACGCTCATGCGGGCGGTCGTACCAGTCCGAGATGGTCGCGCAATGTCGGCCCTTCATAGTTGCGCCGGAACAGCCCGCGGTTTTGCAACTCGGGAATAACAAGCCGCACGAAATCCTCCAAACCGCCCGGAACGTAAGGGGTCTGCAGCATGAAGCCGTCACAGGCTTCGGCGCGGAACCACTCTTCCAGCTTGTCGGCCAGATCGGTGCCGGTGCCGAGGAACTCCCGTAACGGCCCCACGCCGTATTGCTTGCCGGCCTGCGACAGCGTCAGGTTGCGCCGCTGAGTCATCTCGGAGACTTCTTTGTAGTGTCCCTGCACGCCCGGAACATCGAGCGTCGGCAGCACGCGGTCCTGCGGAAACTGCGAAAGATCGATATCGAGATGATACGACAGCGTCGACAGCCCCGCTTGCGGATCGGCAAGCGCGTCGATGAGTTCGCGCTTGTCTTCGGCCATGCCTTTGGTTTCGCCGACGATCGGCACCATGCCGGGCAGGATTTTCATCTGATCGGGATCGCGTCCGGCCTTGGCGGCGCGTGCCTTCATGTCGCGATAAAATTCCTTCGCTGAATCGATCGAAGCGTGGGTGACGAAGATGATTTCCGCCCAGCGCGCGGCGAAGTCGCGGCCGCGATCGGAGGCGCCCGCCTGGATGAAAACCGGCCGTCCTTGCGGCGAGCGGCTGACATTGAGCGGTCCGCGCACATCGAACCATTTGCCACGGTGGTCGATTGGCTTAACCCGTTCGGGGTCGGCAAATTGCGGCTTCTCGGCATCGAGGACGAGGGCGCCGTCGCGCCAGCTATCCCAGAGCTTGCAGGCGACCTCGAGAAATTCGTCCGCCCGTTCATATCGCTCGTCACGCGAGAGCTGATCCTCGAGCCCGAAATTGGCTGCCTCCGCCTGCTGAAAGGAGGTCACGATATTCCAGGCCGCGCGGCCACCGCTCAAATGATCGAGCGTCGCCATCGCGCGTGCCACCGCGTAGGGGTGGAAGTAGGACGTTGAAATCGTGCTGGCGAGCCCAAGATGTTTGGTCGTGGCGGCCATGGCCGACAGAACCAGCATGGGATCGAGCCGCAGCGAACCCAGTGCCCCGTAGCGCAACTGGCTATCGAGCTTGCCCTCGTAGCGGTTGGGAATGGCCAGGATGTCGGCGAAGAAAATCAGGTCGAAGCGGCCGTCCTCGAGAATGCGGCCGATATTGCGATAATAGTCCAGCGACAACAGATCGCGGTCGGAAGTCGGGTAGCGCCAGCCGCCGTGATGGCCGGAAACCGGCCCGGCCACGACAAACGCCGCCAGGTTCATCTTTCGCTGGGTCATTGGCGATCGAGAGCTTTGATCTTGCCGTCGCGCCCGCTTCTCGGCGCGCCGTGCGAGAGGATATTTCGCTTGTCCGGGCGATGGTGGCCGTGGTTTCTTTCTCCGCGGGAAGATTTGTCAGAAAGAAACCAATCCGCGCCGCCGTCAACAAAAATACTCATGAACCCGGCGGGTATCATGCGTTGACTCCCTTGTCCATAATTTCTATGGCGAGTTGATTGTGTGGGGCGCCAACAGCGATCGATGATACGGTAACCATGATGCTTTCCCGTCGGACGACCATCACTGCCTTGCTCGGGGCGGCCACCGCCGGATGGGCCGATCTTCGCGCCCGCGCCGCCGATCCGGTCCGCGTCGGCACCATTCTGTCGGTGAGCGGGCCTGCCGCCTTCCTCGGCCAGGATATGAAGGACGGCGCGCAGCTCGCGGTCGACGAGATCAACGATGCCGGCGGCATCGGCGGTCGAAAGATCGAGTGGGTGTTTTACGATGCGCAAAGCCAGACCCAGCAGGCCATCGCCGAGACGCGCCGCCTCCTGAGCAACGACGGCGTCGACATCATCGTCGGCGGCGGCAATATGAGCGGCATCGCGCTGGCGATGGCGCCGATGACGGAAGCCGCCAAAATTCCCTTCATTTCGACCGAGGGCGCCAGTGCCATTGTCAATCCGGTCGCCGAGCGTCATTGGACTTTCAAGAGCACGGTCGACGACTATCTGGTGCTGCAGCGCGCCGCGGACTATTTCGAGAAGAAAGGCGTGCGCAAGATCGGGCTGCTCGCCGACACCAGCGGCTTCGGTCAAGGCGCCAGCGAGCAGCTCAAGATCGTCGCCAAGGAACGTAACCTCGATCCGATTTTCGAGTCGTTTGCGCCGAGCGATACCGATCTTGTGCCGCAGCTCAGCCGCCTCCGCGACGCCGGCGCGCAGGTCATTCTTTGCTGGACGGTCACCCCGGCCGGCGTCGTATTTCTCAAACAGGCGCAGCAGCTTGGCCTCGACGAAAAAATCACGCTCATCCACAGCTACGGCTTTGTCGCCGGCAAGTACATGGAGCTCGCCGGTAGCGCCGCCGCCAAGCTTTTGTTGCTGAGCCAGAAATTCGTGGTCGGCGATCAGTTGCCCGACGCCGATCCGGTGAAGCCGAAGATTGCGGCGCTGACCGACAGTTTCAAGCGCCGTTTCAACCGCAGCCCCAATCAGTTCGTGGCGCAAACTTACGACGCGGTCTATCTGGCCAAGATCGCTCTCTCCGCTGGCGGCGCCGACCGCGAAAAGGTGCGCGACGCGCTCGAGACCATTCGCGACTATCAGTGCGCCAGCGGCATCTTTTCGTTCTCGCCCGAACGTCACTCCGGCTTGGCCAAGAGCAATATCGTGCTTGTCAATTGGGCCAATGGCCGGTTCAATCTGGCCGACTATGCCTAGAGCATGATCCGGAAAAGCGGCTACCGGTTTTCCGAAAAGCAGGCCCTCGGGCTCGACCCGCGGGATCATGCTCAACCGAAGACCGGCCTGCGCGCTTCGCGCGCGCGAGCCGGAGATTCAACTGTTAGGACAAGATGAGTGCCGGAAGTGCAGGCGCCACGGCGCTTCAGCTCCTTTTTGCCGGCGTCGGCAACGGCGCTATCTACGCGCTTATTGCTTTGGGCTTTAACGTCATCTTCAAGAGCACTGGCGCGCTCAATTTCGCGCAGGGCGAATGGGTCATGCTTGGCGGCATGATCGCCGCGGCGGCCATCTCCGCCCATGCCCCGATCTGGGCCGGCTGTCTGGCGGCGGTGGCGATTGTTGCGGCGATCGGCCTTTTGTCCGAGCGCTTGATCGTCGCGCCACTCAAGCGCCCGACCCCGATGCTGATCACGCTCCTCAGCATCGGCTTGGCGATCTCCACCAAGAGCATGGTCATGCTCGTGCTGGGCAAGGATCCGGCCGGGTATCCGGGGTTTTCCGGCGATGCGGTTTTGAACATTTTCGGCGCCAGGGTGCCGGCGCAGACGCTCTGGATCATCGGCATCACGCTTGTCTTTATTCTCGCGGCGCACTTTTTCTTCGAGCGCACCATTCTCGGAAAATCGCTGCGCGCGGTGGCCGCGGACCGCGATGCCGCGTCGCTTGTCGGCATCAATGTCGAGCGCAGCGTGATGTGGTCGTTCGTCATCGGCGCGCTGGCCGGCGGCATTGCCGGCGCGATCATCACGCCGCAGACTTTCACGTCGTACGATCAAGGCGGCTTGATCGGATTCAAGGGCTTCAGCGCGGCGATGCTGGGCGGCATCGGCAATCTTTATGGCGGCATGCTCGGCGGTCTTCTGCTTGGCTTGCTGGAGACTTTCGCCGCCGGTTATGTGTCGTCCCATTTCAAGGATGCCGTTGCCTTTATCGTCCTGCTGATCATTCTGTTCGCGCTGCCGTCGGGGTTGCTGGGACGCTCGGAAGCGCAAAGGGTTTGAGAGCCGCCGATGGCTAAGCCAAGCGATGCGATCGATCCCGTCTTGGGGCCGATCCAAACCGACGCACGCGATGACCGCTCGCGTGTCCACGTCGGCGCCCGCGCGAGCCTCGTCGTGGTCTGGTTGGCGTTGCTGGCGATTCCGCTGCTGGGGCTCAACGATTACGTCGTTTCGCTCGGTACCAGCTTTTTGATCAATCTTATTTTGATCGGCAGTCTCAACGTGCTGATCGGTTATTGCGGACAGATCTCGCTCGGTCACGCCGGTTTTTATGGGCTGGGAGCCTATGCGGCCGGCATCCTTTCCGCCAAGCTCGGTCTCAATCCTTGGCTCGGTCTTCCGGCCGCCTGCGTTGTGAGCGCAATCGCCGCGCTGGTGATCGGGATTCCAGCGCTGCGCCTCAAGGGCCACTATCTCGCCATGGCGACGCTCGGCTTCAACGCCATCCTTTCGGTGTTGTTCGATCAGCTCGTGCCCTGGACCGGCGGTCCGAACGGGTTGTTGGGCGTAAAGCCGCTCGCGCTCGCAAGCTTCGCTCTCAGCAATCAGGCGCGGATCTTCCCGCTTGTCTGGTTGTGCGCGGGCCTGGTCATGCTTGCGCTGCTCAATTTGATCCAGTCGCGCGTCGGCAGGGCGATGCGCGCCATCGCCACCAGCGAGATCGCGGCCCAGTCGCTCGGTGTCGATGCCTTCCACTATAAGCTTATCGTTTTCGTTTTGACTGCGGCCATGGCAGGCCTCGCCGGCAGCCTTTATGTCGAAAGCAATCTGTATGCATCTCCCGAAAGCTTCGGCTTTTCGACCTCTATATTGCTGGTCGCCATGGTCGCGCTCGGCGGCTGGGGACGCTACGCCGGCGCGTTTTTTGGCGCCTTGATCTATACCGTTGCGCCTGAACTGCTGCGCACCTTTCAGGACGCGCAGTATTTGATCTTCGGTGCCGGGATGATTGCCGTTTTGTTGTTCTTCCCGGGAGGATTGGCGGGCGCCGGCGAAGGTGTCGCTCGCCTCTGGCGAAGGTGGCGATCATGAGCGATACAGCGGCCGCATTGCTCGACGTACGCGGTCTCGCCTGTCGCTTCGGCGGCTTGCAGGCCATCGCCGAACTCGATTTCTCGGTTCGCGAAGGCGAGATCAAGGCCATCATCGGCCCAAACGGCGCCGGCAAGACCACGCTGTTCAACATGATCAGCGGCGTGATCGCGCCGTCTGCGGGGCACATTCTGCTGTCGGGCGAACGCGTGGACACGGCGCCGGCCTTTCGCCGCGCCCGGCTCGGGCTCAGCCGCACGTTTCAGAATTTGCAGATTTTCAAGGACATGACGGTTCTGGAAAATGTCATGGTCGGCTGCCACACGCGCTCTCATTGCGGCACCGTGCGGGCGCTCTTTCGCTCTCCACGCGCGCGGGCGGAAGAAGCCGGAATTCGCGAACGCTCCGCGGAACTGCTGGCCCGTCTTGGCTTGTTCCAGCGTGCCGACGAGCCGGCCGCAAGCTTGAGTTTCGGCGAAAGCAAGCTTTTGGAGATTGCCCGGGCGCTTGCTGCGTCGCCGAGACTTCTCCTGCTCGACGAGCCCGCAGCCGGCATTTCGCACGACGCCGCGCTTCGCGTCGGCGAGCTCATTCGCGCGCTGAACCGGGACGGTCTCACTGTTCTCTTGGTCGAGCACAATATGGGCTTGGTGATGGACATATCGCACAGCATCCTGGTGCTCGATCACGGCCGCAAGATCGCGGAAGGCCCGCCCGCGGCCGTGCGTAACGATCCCGCCGTGCTGGCCGCCTATCTGGGCGAGGACGACGATGCTTGAGGTTCTCGGCCTGCATGCGGCCTATGAGGGCAAAGAAGCTCTGCACGGACTGAGCTTCGATGTCGCGCAAGGAAGCTGCGTCTGTTTGATCGGCGCCAACGGCGCTGGCAAGACGACGACGATGCGCTGCTTGAGCGGACTGCTGCGGCCGACGCAGGGCACGATCGTCTTCGAAGGAAAAGCCATCACCACTGCGGCGCCGGCCGCGCGTGTTGCTGCCGGCATTGCGCTCGTGCCCGAGGGGCGCCGCGTCTTCGCACCGATGACGGTGCGTGACAATTTGGAAATGGGCGCTTATCGGCGGCTGTGGCCGCGGCGGCAAGCGACCGTGGCAGCGGATTTCGATTTCGTCTTCGATCTGTTTCCGCGCTTGCGCGAGCGCTCAACCCAATTGGCGGGCGCGTTGTCGGGCGGCGAGCAGCAGATGCTCGCCATCGCGCGCGCGCTGATGTCGCGGCCGAGGCTCCTGTTGCTGGACGAGCCCTCGATGGGACTGGCGCCGATGGTGGTGCGAGATATCTTCGCCACGTTGCGCCGTTTGAACGAAATGGGTGTCTCGATCTTGGTGGCGGAGCAAAACACCCGCATGGCGTTGCGCACCGCAAGCCGCGGCTATGTCATGGCGGGCGGG
>Ga0209006_10004077_pt1 | contig 13295 bp, 14 predicted proteins | sample JacPin_JW_Ref_O2_FD_188567 | JGI IMG/M metagenome (GOLD analysis project Ga0209006, IMG submission 188567) | Forest soil microbial communities from Algoma, Ontario, Canada - Jack Pine, Ontario site 1_JW_Ref_O2 (SPAdes) (version 2) | ecosystem: Environmental > Terrestrial > Soil > Boreal... | reverse complement strand
GCAACCTTGCCCTCGCGGATGAGATTGCGGATCGCCGGCGTGCCGATCATGATTTCATGCGCCGCGATGCGGCCGCCGCCCGTCTTCTTCATGAGGGTCTGGGAAATGACGGCGCGCAGGCTCTCCGAGAGCATCGAGCGCACCATCTCCTTCTCGGCCGCCGGGAACACATCGACGATGCGGTCGATGGTCTTGGCGGCAGAACTCGTATGCAGGGTACCGAACACCAGATGCCCGGTCTCGGCGGCGGTGAGCGCGAGGCGAATGGTCTCAAGGTCACGCATTTCACCGACCAGGACCACGTCCGGGTCCTCGCGCAGCGCGGAGCGCAGCGCCTCGGTGAACCCGAGCGTGTCGCGATGCACCTCGCGCTGGTTGACGAGGCAGCGCTTGGACTCGTGCACGAACTCGATCGGATCCTCGATCGTGATGATGTGGTCCGGGCGGTTGTCGTTGCAGTGATTCACCATGGCAGCAAGCGTCGTCGACTTGCCCGATCCGGTCGGCCCGGTGACGAGCACAAGTCCGCGCGGCAGCATGCACAGGTCGCGGAAGATCTTCGGCGCCGAGAGATCATCGAGACTGAGAATGACCGAGGGAATATTGCGAAACACCGCGCCCGCGCCGCGGTTCTGGTTGAAGGCATTGACCCGGAAGCGTGCAAGCTTTGGGATCTCGAAGGAGAAGTCGGTCTCGAAGAACTCTTCGAAGGCCTTCCTCTGCTTGTCGTTCATGATGTCGTACACCATGCTGTGCACTTCCTTGTGGGCAAGCGCAGGCATGTTGACGCGTTTCATGTCGCCGTCCACGCGAATCATCGGTGGCACACCGGCGGACAGGTGCAAATCGGAGGCGTTGTTCTTGACAGCGAACGCCAGGAGTTGCGCGATATCTACGGCCATTAGTACTCCTTGCGAACGACTGACTCCAGCCTAAGACTCCAGCAGGCACAACCCTTCGCGAGCGCGAAGCCTGCCGGCGATTACCCGGCATTATAGCGGAGGGGTTCGGCATCCAATATGTTAATGAGTCCGCAGAATTTGCCGGAAAATATCCGTCGGGTGCAAGAACGCATCAATCGGGCGGCCACGGAGTGCGCTCGCAGCGTCGACTCGGTCACATTACTGGCGGTGTGCAAGTCCCAGCCGCCCGAAATCGTCCGCGCCGCTGCGCTCGCAGGCCTTGTCGAGTTTGGCGAAAGCTACGTTCAGGAGGCCCTGGCCAAGATCGAGGTCTTGAAGGACCTGCCGCTTATCTGGCACTTCGTCGGCAAAGTCCAAAGCAACAAGACCCGCGACATCGCCGAGAACTTCTCCTGGGTGCACGGCGTCGATCGCCTGCGCACCGCCGAGCGCCTCTCTGCACAACGGCCGTTCCACGCACAGCAGTTGAATATCTGCCTGCAGGTGAACCTCGACGCCGAAGCTTCAAAGGGCGGAATTGCGCCTGAGGAGGTGCCCGCGCTTGCAGGAAAGGTCGCGGCGCTGCCGCGCCTGCGGCTGCGCGGTCTCATGTACATCCCGCCGCTCGATGCGGACATGGGCGCACAACGGCGGCGCTTCGATGAGCTTTCCGCCCTCTTCACGCGCCTGAATGCCGCCGGCGCGGGCTTGGATACGCTCTCCATGGGCATGAGCGCGGATCTTGAGGCCGCGATCTGCGCGGGCGCCACCATCGTTCGTGTGGGCACGGCGCTCTTTGGGGCGAGGACTTAACTGGCATTCGCTACAATCGAACGCCATGGGTGCTCAATCTGTGGCGATTGCGGGCGGCGGCAGCATGGGCCGAGCGCTCATTAGCGCCCTCATGCGCCGTGGAATGCTTCCTGAGGACATCCGGGTGGCCGAAGTGTCGCCCGAGGCGAGAGCGAGCCTGACGCGCGATTTTGCGGTGGGCGCATTCGAAGACGCTCGCGCCGCGATCGCAGGCTGCGCCGTGATTGTCATCGCCGTCAAACCGCAAGAGGTGGCGGCGCTCCTCGCACCGCTTAAGCCGCTCCTCGCAGAATCCCGCCCCGTGGTCATTTCCATCGCCGCCGGGATCCGCATCGCCTCTTTGCAATCCTGGTGCGGCGCGAACGTCCCGGTCCTGCGTGCGATGCCGAACCGCCCGGCATTCGTGGGGGCGGGAGTGACGGGACTTTTTGCGCCAGCGCAGGTGAGCCGCAGCGCGCGTGACGCAGCGGCGCACCTCCTGAGCGCGGTGGGCGAGGTCGTGTGGCTCGCAAACGAGGCGTCGCTCGATGTCGTGACGGCGCTCTCCGGCAGCGGACCTGCGTATCTATTCCTCCTCGCCGAAGCGATGATGCATGCCGCCGTTACGCTCGGGCTTGAGGGCGAGGTGGCGCGCAGGCTTGCGGTAGGCACGCTCTACGGGGCGGGCCTGCTTGCGCAGGCGAGCGACGGGGACCTTGCGCGCCTGCGCGAGGATGTGACCTCCAAAGGCGGCACCACCGAGGCTGCGCTTGAAGTATTCGCGGCGGCGGATCTTAAGGGTACCGTGATGCAGGCTCTCAAGGCCGCAACCCAGCGCAGCCGCGAGCTCGCCCGTCAATTTGGATAGAGTTTCCCTATGAGCGCATTGATCTACATCTTCCAGTCGCTGCTGACGCTCGCCCTGTGCGTGGTGCTGGCGCGCCTTTTCCTGCAGTGGGCGCGCGCCGACTTCAGAAACCCCATCAGTCAGGCGATCGTGCGCCTCACGAATCCGCTCATCGTGCCGCTGCGGCGCATCCTGCCGCCCATCGGCAAGGTCGATACCGCATCCGTGGTCGCCGTCATCCTGGTCGCGATTGTGGAAGTGGTGATCATCACGAGCCTTGCCGGCGTGCCGCTCGATCCGCTGTTCGTGCTGCGCGCGGCTGCGCTCGAGATTGCGCGCACGACGCTGTGGTTCTATTTCTACGCGATTTTCCTGTACGCGCTCATCTCCATGATCGCGCCAGGCGGCTACACGCCGCTGCATTCGCTCTTGATGGCGCTGTGCGAGCCGGTGCTGCGGCCGTTTCGCCGCTTCATTCCGCCGCTCGGCGGAATTGATCTCTCGCCGCTGTGGGCGGGCATCTTGATTCAGGCCGTTTTGATTCTGCTGCGCTGACGCGCGCGCGTGCTGCGCCAATATCTTAGCGGGCGTTTCGCAACGAGAGTCGAGCACCAAAAAATGCTCCAAGCGTGCGCGCCTGACGCCAAAGCGCGACGCTTGAGCCACGCAAACCCTGGAAAAAAAGGCATTTGAAGCGAGTGCAGAGACAAGAAATCGCTTGCTAACGCGCGCGCATGTGCTATTTTCCGCGCCGATTCGTTCAGCGCGGAACTAAAGCCGCGCTCCCGTGACAACGTTGAGGAGTATCGGACAATGGCGAAAAAAGGTGGCGCTCCGACCAAGTCGGAGATTCTGATTCAGATTTCGAAGGACACGAGTCTTTCCCGCAAGCAAGTCGGCTCGGTATTCGACTCGCTCGGCGGCGTGATCAAGAAGAGCCTGCGCGGCAACGGTCTATTCACCCTCCCCGGCTTGCTGAAGCTGAAGGTCGTGAAGAAGCCCGCCACGAAGGCGCGTGAAGGTGTCAATCCCTTCACCGGCGAGAAGATGACTTTCAAGGCCAAGCCCGCCAGTAAGAAAGTTCGGGCAGTGCCGCTGAAGAGCCTGAAGGGAATGGTCAATTCCTAAGGCGCCGTAAGGCAATCCGCCAGACTTGGAGAAACCCGGATGAGCGTGCCTCATCCGGGTTTCTCACTCTCCGCTCGCGAGCCCCCGCTCGTGCGCAAAATCAAGCACTAAGGTTGCAAGCTCACGCAGCCGGCCGTGGAAGAAGTGGCCCACTCCCGGCATGACTTTCACCGTCGGAGCAGGGATGAGCTGCGCCGCCCATGCAAGCACCGCATTTGGCTCAACGAGCTCGTCCGTATCCCCCTGCACGATGAGCCACGGGCAATCGGGCGTCTTCGTGTCGCTCACGTCAATGAGCCGCACCGCCGGCGCCACGGTCACCAGGAACTGGGGAGCGCTGCGCTCAGCAGCGCGCAGCGCCACCGCCCCACCGAAGGAGAATCCCGCGAGCCACACGGCCGCCCCGGGCCAGCGCCTTTGGCCCTCGGCAACGACGGCGAGCGCGTCCTCGGTTTCGCCATTGCCGTCAGCGTAGCTGCCGGCGCTTGCGCCCACGCCGCGAAAGTTGAAGCGGATGGTGGGCGCGCCCAAATCCTGGAAACTGCGCGCCAGGGTATGCACGACCTTGTTTTGCAGCGTGCCGCCGAAGAGCGGATGGGGATGGCAGACGACGCCGAAGGCCTTGGCAGGCGTGTGACGCGGCGCCTCGATCAGGGCTTCAATGGCACCTGCAGGTCCTGCGAGGCTCGCGCGCAGGGGCGATGCGGCCGGCCTACTCGATTCCAAGGAGCTCGATGTCGAACAGGAGCGTCGCGCCCGGCGGAATGACCCCGCCCGCGCCGCGCTGCCCGTAGCCGAGAGCGGGCGGAATCACGAGCCGCCGCTGCCCGCCCACCGCCATGCCGGCGACACCCTGATCCCAGCCCTTGATAACTTCCCCGCCGCCGACGCGGAAGCGAAAGGGTTCGTTGCGATCGCGCGAGCTGTCGAATTTCTGGCCCTTGTTGTCCTCGGCATCTTTGGCATAGAGCCAGCCGGTGTAATGCACCACGGCGGTCTGTCCCGCCTTGATGGGGTCGCCGCTGCCCGTCTTGATGTCGGTCATGATGTGCTCGCTTGTGCCTCGTGAACGCCTGCCAGCCGGACCAGCAGGCGATTCAGCCGCTGCACGTACTCAGCCGGATTCGCCAGCTGCCCGCCTTCGGCGAGCGCCGCCTGATCGTAAAGCAGTTCCGCCAGTTGCGCGAACTGCCCGGCATCCTTCTCGCTGTCCAGGTACTTGACGATCGGATGCGTCACATTGAGCTCGAGCACGGGCTTGGATTCGGGCGCCTTCTGTCCGGCCGCAGCCAACACCCGGCGCATGGTGGTGCGCAGATCGTGCTCACCGAGCACCAGGAGCGCGGGCGAATCGGTGAGCCGCGTGCTCGGTCGCACCTCGAGCACGCGCTCGCCCAAGGCATCCTTCACCCGCTTCAGAAGACCCTTGCTCTCCTTCAAGGCCGCATCCGCATCGTGCTTGTCCGTCTCGCTTGCCAGCGACCCCAACTCGAGGTCGCCGCGCGCGGCATCCTTGAAGCGCTTGCCCTCGAAGGCATCCACCTGGCCCATGATCCATTCGTCGATCCGGTCGGCGAGGAGCAGGACCTCGATGCCGCGCGCCTTCAGGCGCTCGATGTACGGGCTTGAGCGCGCCGCCTCGAGGCTCTCCGCGATCACAAAGTAAATGCGCTCCTGGCCGGGCTTCAGGCGCTCGATATAGCGCGCGAGACTCACGCTCGGCTCATTGTTCGACTCATTGGTGCTGGCGAAGCGCAGGAGCGGCAGAAGCTTGTCGCGGTTCGCCGGATCCTCGGCAATGCCCTCCTTCAGGACCGCACCGAACTCCTTCCAGAACGTCTGGTACTTCTCCGGCTCGTCCTGCGCCATGCGCGTGAGCATGTCGAGCACGCGCTTCGTCAGGCCGCTCTTGATGGCCTCAACCTCCTCATCCTCCTGCAGAAGCTCGCGCGAGACGTTCAGCGGCAGATCGGAAGAGTCGACCACACCCTTGATGAATCGCAGGTACAGCGGCAGAAACTGCTCGGCGTCGTCCATGATGAAGACGCGCCTGACGTAGAGCTTAAGTCCGCGCGCGGCATCTCTTTGCATGAGATCAAAGGGCGCGCGCGCCGGCACGTACAGGAGGCTTGTGTATTCGCGCTTGCCCTCCACCCGGTTGTGGCTCCACGCAAGGGGGGCCGTGAAGTCGTGCGCGATGTGCTTGTAGAACTCCGCGTATTCCTCGTCAGTGATCTCGCTGCGCGGCCGCGCCCACAGGGCTTTTGCCTGATTGACGACCTCGTAGTCGAGTGACGCCTCGCCCGGCTTCTTCATCAACACCGGAAAGCCGATGTGATCGGAGTAGCGGCGGATGAGGGAGCGCAGCCGGTAGTCCTCCGCGAACTCCTTCGCGTCGCTCTTCAAATGCAGGATGACGCTCGTGCCGCGCTCGGCGCGCACGATCGACTCCACGGTGAATTCGCCGTCGGCGCCGGATTCCCAGCGCACGCCCGACTCCTCGGGGGAGCCCGCCTTGCGGGTGAGGACCTCGACGCGCTCGGCGACGATGAAGGCGGAATAGAAGCCGACGCCGAACTGTCCGATGAGCTGCGAGTCCTTCTGCTGATCCCCGGAGAGCGCCCGGAAGAACTCCGCCGTGCCGGATTTGGCAATGGTGCCCAGGTGCGCAATGGCCTCATCGCGAGTCATGCCGATGCCGTTGTCACGGATCGTGAGGGTCCCTGCGGTCGCGTCGGCATCCACCCAGATGGAAAGCTCGGAGTCGGTGTCGAGGAGCGCGGGCTGCGCGATCGCCGCAAAGCGCAGGCGGTCATTCGCGTCCGAGGCGTTCGAGATGAGCTCGCGCAGGAAGATCTCGCGGTTGCTGTACAGCGAGTGAATCATGAGCTTCATGAGCTCGCGCACTTCGGCCTGGAAGCCGTGCGTTTCTTTTTGCGTGTCCGCCATGAGAAATCCCGTGATCGCGCGTGTAGTTGCGCGATCTTGGGAGTCAGCGGCGGATTTTCAAGCCAAAGCTTGGGTTTCTAGGCGCGCGGGTGCAAACGGTGGCGGTAGCTGCCCCAGAAAGTGGCCGTAAGCCCCAGGAGGGCGGCGTTCATATGCGACTGCGGCACGAGGAACCATAGTGCCAACGCCGAGCTTGCGCTTAGCAGGGGGCCGGAGAGGACTGCGATTTCGGCTGCGGTCGCGGCGGCCAGATGCCGGCCCGCCCCCGCCCAGTCGTCGAGCTCATCCCACAGAAAAAGTAGGCGTTCCATGTTCCCAAGGACTCTACGGAGTGCCCCCCGAATCAGGCGTGCTCGACCTCACAGTCACCGCAGGCAAATGACGCACCTTGCGATGTCTGCTGCGCTGCGCGTAGGCTTCATGCGCTCGCGTAATACATAAGGCCACCATGCAAAGAATCGTCGTCCTGAACCCCAAGGGCGGATCGGGCAAGACGACCATCGCGATCAACCTCGCGAGCTATCTCGCGTCACGCCAGCACAAGCCCGTTCTGATGGATCTGGATCCGCAGGGTTCATCCTATCGCTGGGTGCGCAAGCGCCAAAGCCATCAGGCACCCGTGCAGGTGGTGGCGGCCTACGAGAATGATGGTCGTACGACGCGCAGCTTCCAGCTGCGCGTGCCTGCGAGTGCGACCCACGTCATCGTCGACACTCCTGCCGCTCTGGAAGCCCCTGAGCTGCCCGACATCACGCGCGGCGCCGACAAGATCCTGGTGCCGGTCGTGCCGTCGGATATCGACATCCATGCCTGCTCGCGCTGCATCCGCGATCTGCTCCTGGTGGCGAAGGTGCGCCGCGAGGATGATCGCATCGGCGTCATTGCCAATCGGGTGCGCAGAAACACGCTCGTCTACCAGACGCTCATCCGCTTTCTGCAAACCCTCGGGATCCCGATCGTGGCGACGATCCGCGATTCACAAAACTATGTGCGCGCCGCCGAGCTGGGGCTCGGTGTGCATGAGATGAAAAGCTATATTGCGCGTGAAGACGTAGAGCACTGGGTGCCGCTCGTCGAGTGGCTCGAAAAGCCGAAGGCGCGCATTGAGGATACGGGATCCATCGCGCCGGCTGCCGCCGTCGGCGGCTAGCCGCAGTCGAACTGGACTATTTCTTCTCGTCTTCCCAGGTCGTGCGCATGCGCTCGGCCCAGTTCTTGTAGTTCGCCCACGAATACAGGTTCTGGGTAATCGCGGAGTGGCGCGCGCGCGCACGCTGCGTGCGGTCGAGCCAATTCGTATAGGTATCCGGCGCCGGCTGCGCGAAGGCTGGCGCTGCGTCGGTCCTTGGAACCACCGGCTTTGCGGGCGGGGCGCCATTGGCACGCTCCCGATTTGATGAACTCATTTTTTTCCGCTCCTGAATCTGCTTGTTAGCGAGACTAACGGCTTCGTCGCGTGCACCGCAGGAACTGGTTCACGGGCTTGTGGCGCCCGCACGTTATGTCAGGCGACGAGGCGATAGCAGGGGCGGTAAAGGGTGCCCGGGAGCTTCATGCGCTTCTGGGCAACGAAGGCCGATAACAAGTCATCGAGGAGCGCCATGACGGCGGGGTCGCCGGCGAGTTCATAGGGTCCGAGGCGCTCGATCGCGCTGATGCCGTATTCCTTGACGTTGCCCGTCACGATGCCGGAGAAGGCGCGCCGCAGGTCCGCGGCCAGACGGTGCATGGGTTGGTCGCGGTTCAATTGAAGCGCCCGCATCGACTCATGCGTGACCTCAAACGGCCGCTGGAACTCAGGGGCAACCGAGAGGAGCCAGTTGAAATTGTACGAATCGTTATGCTGCTTGCGGTACATGCGCACGGTGTCCATGCCGCGCGCCAGATGGCGCGCGACTTCCGCCGGATCGCCGGTGATCACCGTGAAGCGTTCGAGCGCTTCCTTGCCGAGCGTGCCGCGAATGAAACGCGCGATGTGCTCGAAGTAGGCGGCGCTCTCGCGCGGTCCGGTCAACACCACCGGCAGGGGCTGCGCCGCGTTGGCAGGATCAAGAAGGATGCCGGCGAGGTAGAGGATTTCCTCGGCCGTGCCCGCGCCGCCCGGGAACACCACAATGCCGTGTGCCAGGCGCACGAACGCCTCGAGGCGCTTTTCGATGTCCGGCATGATCACGAGCTGGCTCACGATCGGGTTCGGCGGCTCCGCGGCGATGATCCCAGGCTCGGTGATGCCCAAATAGCGGCCGCGTACGATGCGCTGCTTCGCGTGCCCGATGGTCGCGCCCTTCATCGGGCCCTTCATGGCGCCCGGCCCGCAGCCGGTGCATACATCAAGCCCGCGCAGGCCCATCTCGTAGCCCACTTTCTTCGTGTATTCGTATTCCTCGCGGCCGATCGAATGGCCTCCCCAGCAGACGACGAGATTCGGCGCCAGCTTCACTTCAAGCAGGCGCGCGTTGCGCAGGATTTGAAATACGGCGTTAGTCACGCAGGTGGAGTCGTTCAAGTCAAAGCGGCCGCTCGCCATGATTTCGTTCGAGATATAGACGACGTCGCGCAGCACGGCGAACAGGTGCTCCTTGATGCCGACGATCATCTCGCCATCGACGAATGCGGAGGCCGGAGCGTTCTTCAACTCGAGCTTGATGCCCCAGGCGTGACGCACGATCCGGATCTCGAAGTCGCGGTGGCGGGCGAAAATCTCTTTGGCGTTGTCCGTGTCGGCGCCGCTGTTCAAGACGGCAAGCGCGCACTGGCGAAAGAGCGCGTACAGACCGCCGTGGCTTGAGTCGAGGAGCTTGCCGATCTCATCCTGCGAGAGATTCTCGAGGCTGCCGCGCGGACCTACGCGCGCATCGACGAACTCCGGCATGACGACGGTAGCTTGCGCGAGCGCGCCTTCATCGACGGCGCGCATCAGGGACGGATGTCGATCGGCGTGTTATCCGGCGTCAGGAGCCAGATCTCCACCATGTCGGCGTTGGTGACGGCAATGCAGCCATCCGTCCAGTCGTGGCTTTCGTAGTACTGCGGCGGGTGCTTCATGGTGTTGGGCAGGCCGTGAATCATGATGCTGCCGCCGGTGGGCCAATGATTGCGGCGCGCCAGCGCCAGATCCGCATCGTTCGGATACGAGACCTGGATGGAGAGGAAAAAGTCGCTCCTCGCATTGCGGCGCGACAGATAGTAGGTGCCTTCGGGCGTGCGGAAGTCACCCGAGCGCTGCTTCTGTCCGATCGGGTTCAGGCCGAGAGCGATGTGATAGGAGCGCAGCACGCCGTAGCCGCGCATCAGGTCGAGGCGGCGCTCGGCCTTGTGAACCACGATGCGATCGGCCATCGGCAGCGTCTCGTTCGAGCGAATCATGACGCGCGTGAGCGCCGCGGGTGAATCCGCGTACGCGCCCGCGACGAGGAAGCTTGTCGCAAGAAAGCTGACGAGAACGCGTGAGACGGATATCATCTTCAGATTAAACAAGCACTTGCATGATTATCAGCGATTATAAGCGCTCCAGGGTGCACAGGCGATGTGCATCCATCACAGGGTGATTCCTATAATCATCACTGCTCAGCGAGACACGCGTGTGAATCGGAACCACTTCGCAAATCTTCTCTTCCTGCTGCTTGGCGCCTGCGCCGCAGCTCCAGGCCCCACCGTCCACGACAAACTCGACCCAAAGACGGGCTCCACGGTGAGCGTGATTCCCGAGCCGCTCGAGTTATTGACCTCGGGATACATTGGCACCCACACCGGGGCGTTTGCCTACCTTGGGCCATTTGAGATCGATCAGATGGGCACGCGAACTTTGTATCTGTGGGTATTGTTGCCGCATGACGTGGCGGCATCGGTGCTGCCCATCATTCACTGCGACGACACGCCCGTGATGCTGCCTCAAAAGACCGACGGGCTCGCCGGCATGGGCCTCGCCGAGCCGCCGTATGTCGCCCCTGATCCCTGGGGCGCGCAATGGTACTACGCGCTCGATGACGCGACGCTTGCATGTTTGGCACGCGCGCATCAGATCACCTTCGACATCCCGAACGCTCGCGGGGACATGGTGCGTTTCATGGCCGAGAGCGCCAAAAATGCTGCAGGCTTTCCCGCGCTCGAGACTTTTGCCACCCGCCGCGGAACCAAAGGGCTCTAGCCCCCTGCGGCGCTGACCTCTTCAATCTTGGGCACGACGATCTGGGTGCCGGGCCGCATCTCGGCAAGATCAAGATCGGGGTTGTATTGCTGCAGCAGCCACAACGGCAGATCCGAGTTGTGCTGCGTCACCGTCCAGCCTGAATCGCCGCGGCGCGCAAGATAGATCTCGGTGCCGACGATGCGGTGCGCGGCAAAGTAGCTCGCCTGCTCGGTGCGATGATATTCGCGGCGTTTCTGCTCGAAGTCTTCGCGCGACACCTTGACGAACTCAAGCTTGATCTTGTGACCGATCAGCACCGGCTTTTTGAAGGTCAGATGATTGATGGTGCGCAAGCGTGCGGCGCTGGTGCCGAGCCAGTCCGCGTAGTGGCCCAGGGTCTCCTCCGTCGCCACCTTGATGGTGTCGTCCTTGGCAATCGAGTAGTCGGTCGGGTCCGGGGTTGCTGCGACTTCGATGCCCGGGCCAAGCGCCGGGCTTAGCGCTTCAGCCTGCGCCGCCGATACGGGCTCGGCGCGCGCGGCAGGCCTGCCTACCTTCGCGATCTGTTCCGCGTCCTCGTCGCTCTCAAGCTTGGCGGCCTCAACGGGGATAGCTCCCGTCGGGTGGTTGGTTGCTGCGACGGCCGCAGTGGCTGCAGGAGCCGCAGGCTTAGCCGCAGGAATCGCCGCAACCCGTACCGGGGGCGGTGCTGCGCTCGGAGCAGCAGGCGGCGCGGCGGCCGCCGGCGGCGGGGCCGCGGGCGCTGCTGCGCTCGCAGGGGCAGGTGCGCTTGCTTTGGTTGCTTGCGCGGTCGGGGCCGCGGTCTCGGTCTGTGCGACCAGCGTGACGGCGGGCTGCGTCGATGGCACCACGAGCGAACGGCCCGGGCGCAGTTTGGCATTCGGCGATATGCCATTCAGTTGTGAGAGCTCTTGAGCGGTCACGTTGTAGCGCGCGGCGATCATCGCCAAAGACTCAGCGTGCTGCACGCGATAGCGGCGCGGCTCAAGCTGCGACGCATACAGCTCGCGCGGCGCGAGACGTGCGCTCAGCCCCTCGGTGGTCCACTTCTCCCCGTCCAACGGCAGCCGCAGATGGTAGCCCTTGGGCACATGGCGCTGGCCGTTCCACACCGCAGGCAGAAGCGACGGGTTGAGTGCCTGCAGGCGCTCTTGATCAATCTTGAGCGTATGTTCAAGCGCCGCGAGCGGCACGAAGGCGGGCATCACCACTTCCTGGAACTTGAGCTCGCGGTTGGGCTCGATGTTGCCGAAGTATTTCTCGGGGTTGTGATCGATCTCGAGGGCTGCGAGGAACGACACGTAGAAGTTGCGCGACGCAAAGCCGAAAGTGCGGCCCTTGTAGTTGCGCAGGATGGTCACGATGTCATCCGTGCCGAGCGTCTCCTTCGCGCGCCGCACGCCTTCGGCGCCGTGATTGTAGGCCGTGAGCGCGAGCGGCCACGTGCCAAGAAGATGATAGTTGTAGGCCAAGAGCTGGGCGGCAGCCTGGGTTGAGCGAAACGGATCCAGGCGATCATCGACGCTGCTGTCGATATGCAGGTAGCGCCTGCCGGTCGAGCGCATGAACTGCCACAACCCCGCGGCGCCGACCTTGGAATAGGCCGCCGGGTTGAACGACGACTCAACATGCGGCAGCACCGCAAGCTCCGCGGGCAATCCCATGTTGGCGAGCGTCTCGGCGATGTGCGTCTCCCACGCGCCCGAGCGTCGCAAGCCTTCGCGAAAGCGGTCCGACTGCCCGAGTTGAAATCGGATGTGATCAGTGGCTTCGACAAGGCGCGAAGGTGTGGCCTCGGGGCCCCACATGTCGCGGATGTGCTGATCCTCGGCGGACAGAGGTCCGTTCACGCCCGCGATGCGCCGCAGAATTTCTGCGTAATGATCGCGCGCCGCTTCGACGGTCTTCTGCCGCTCGTGAGGCAAGGAGTTCGGTGCGAAGTGCAGCGTCTCGTAGACGACGGCCAGGTTCTGGTCGTCGTGAATGAATCCGGAATTGGTGTCGATCTCCGAGTAGACGCGCACCCAGAACTGCACGTCGTGCTCAAGCTCGGGCGGACGCGGCATGGGATTGTCCGCGGCAAGCGCGGGTGCCACTGCAACCCATAGAAGCAGAGCGCCGGCGAGGATTAAGTCCGCGCCTCGGGCCCTCACCCTCCGTAGCGAGCATGTCGGATTCATTTACAGCCTGACGATTTCAACATTCGGTGTGCTTTCAATGGCTTGTGCGCAGCAGGCGGCTGGCTAGCCGCGCATCGCGCAGTTGCTGTCGACTAACCTGACGAACCACGAGTTTGGACCCTGCGGAAGTGTGTCCGCGCCGGGGGCGAAGGGTCGCATAACGGGCGCCGCGTCACAGTTGAACCGCGTCGCAGACAGCACATGTCACATCGGCGGTGCTATGCCACGGCTTGGCATACGCGTTGCACTATCCAATACATCGGGCCCAAAACGGCCCAAAGAGGAAGGAAGGCTAGCGGTTTCGACAACAACAATTGCCGGATGATGCGGTCCTCCACCCGCAGACA
>Ga0209006_10004076_pt1 | contig 13295 bp, 11 predicted proteins | sample JacPin_JW_Ref_O2_FD_188567 | JGI IMG/M metagenome (GOLD analysis project Ga0209006, IMG submission 188567) | Forest soil microbial communities from Algoma, Ontario, Canada - Jack Pine, Ontario site 1_JW_Ref_O2 (SPAdes) (version 2) | ecosystem: Environmental > Terrestrial > Soil > Boreal... | reverse complement strand
TGGCGAGCCATGACCGGATCGCGTCGGGTGAGTCCTTCCAATGCGCGCGCGTGACTGTCATGACCGTCAAACAGCCGTGTCTGCACCCTACTGCCCTTCACGAACGGGCGAAGTAGTGGTCCACCTTTGAGCCAGAGCGCCTCGATGATTGGAAGCAAGTGATAAGACTGGGCCGCGCGGTAGATGCTGAAATGAAACAGCTGGTTGTCGCGCAGGAAGGCGCTGATATCGTTCTGCTCGGTTGCCTGCATCATGCCGGCAAACGCTCGTTCGACGGCGGCGAGTTCGTCCTCTTTGATCCGCTTCGCGGCGAGAGTTGCCGCAAGCCCTTCAAGGTTGAGGCGTATTTCATAGAGCTCGGCGATGCTTTCACGCGACAGAACCGGCAAGCGTGCAGCGCGATTAGGCAGAACCTCTACGCCGCCTTCAGCGTTTAGGCGCAGCAGCGCGTCGCGGACAGGCATAACGCTGGTACCCAAAACCTCGGCCAGGGATCGAGTGGTCAAAGCTTCACCGGGCGAGAAGCGACCCTCGAGAATTGCCTGCTTCAGCGTGCGGTAAACACGTTCACGAAGGGTCGTGTTGTCGACGGGGCCAAGGGACCCAAACATTGGAACCTCTTGTTCTGATTCGGCAATTCGCCTGAATTTCAAATTGACATATTCGAATGCAATCGACAATATCAAATCTGATATCTCAGATCAGTCGCTCCTAACGCTAGATTTGAGGATCGTTCAGGGAGGGAAAAATGAATAAACCAGATCGATTGTCTGCGATTTCGAAGCTGGTCGGGTTTGCTTGCGCGATTTTCCCAGCCGCGTGGCTCTTGGGGGCCGGTCCGGCGTCCGCTGCAAAGGATACATTAGTCATAGCCATTCCCGGGCTGCCCCAAGGCGTCGACCTCGACAAGCATATCGGCCCGCAGACCTGGACGATGGCGGCGCAGCTAGATGATTGGGGCTTGTATTGGGAATCGGGACCGTACCCCTACGGCACCGGTGCCTTTTACGATCCGACCAACGTGCCTGGCTTCGAATATCCGGTCGGCTACACCACGCAAAAGATTGCCGAGGGCATTATGACGGGATGCGATCTCTCGGCTGATGGCAAGGACATCACCTATCATATTCGTCCCGGCGTGATCTCGGCCTACGGCAACGAATTTACCGCCGATGACGTCATCTGGCGCTTCGATCGTGAGCGCAAACGGCCGATCATTTACGCTTTGATCTCGCGCCTCTTCAACGTTGACAAGGCGAAATACGAAAAGATCGACAAGTACACGGTGAAGCTCACCAACCCCGACGGCGCCCCGCTGGCATGTCAGGGACTCACAAACTTTTATTACCCGTGGCTCGACTCGACGGAAATCAAGAAGCACATGACCGCCGACGACGAATACGGCGACAACTGGATCGCCACTCACGCCGGCGGTTTCGGCGCTTACAAGATCACCGAATGGACGGCGGGCAAGCGCGCGGTTATGGAGGCCAACGAGCACTATTGGCGCGGTGCTCCCAAGATCAAGAAAATTATCTGGCTGGTGGTGCCCGAGTCCTCGGGCAGGCTCGCACTCCTCGAGAAGGGCCAGGTCGACGTGGCCGAAGAACTTTCGCCCGACGAGCTGCTCTCGTTGAAGGATTCTCAGCTTGCTCGTCCCGTCGCGGTGCGCGGCAATCGGCAGATGTGGTTGATCCTCAACAACAAGATCAAGCCGTTCGACGATGTCCGCGTCCGCCAGGCGATCAACTACCTGGTGCCGCGCGACGAGATCGTAAAGAACGTCTATCACGGCATGGCCAAAGCCTGGAGCGGCGTCATCTCCGACGTCACGCCCGGGTACGAAAACCTAAGGCCCTACGACTTCGATCCGGACAAGGCCAAGAAGCTTCTGACCGAAGCGGGATATGCCGATGGCTTCGAAGCCGAACTGCTGTTCAGCGCCGGCGTGCCGGAAATGGAAAATTTGGCGGTCATCCTGCAGAGCACCGCGGGCAAGCTGGGCGTGAAGCTTAACCTGAAGAAGCTTCCCGTCGCGGCGTTCTCCGACACGGTTCAGTCGAAGAAGGCACAGATGGCGCTCTGGATCGACAGCCCGATTCAGCCGGACGTCAACTATGTAGTGAATCTGGTATATTCCACCGGGCCGCTGGCGCTCGTGAACTACGATCAGTTCTCCGACCCGGCGGTCGACAAACTGATCGAGACCGGCGCCTCGATCGTCGATCCGAAGGCGCGGCTCGAGCATCACAAGGGCGTGCAGGCCAAGATCCAGGATGGCGCGCCGATGGGTTATACCGTCGAGCCTTATTTTCGAGTTGGTCTATCGCGAAACATCGAAGGCTTCCACTGGTACACAACGCAATACTACCTCGTGTCGCAGATGTCGTTCATCAAGTAGCGAGGCTGGTCAACAAAACTGAGGTGTCGCGCCGGATTCTCCCCCAACACGACACCTTCTCATCCAGCGACACGGCCCGCGCGACTCGTTTAGGAAGCCATAGGGCATTGGCTATCCGATCTCAACGCAGACGGTGGACGGCTTTGAGATTTGGGTTGGTCGACCGTTTCGTTGGCGGTAGCTACGACGAAGGCACTCGCAATCCGGAAGATCGAGGAAACAATGAAGACGAGCGAAGGCCGAATTCTCACGACGCACGCCGGGAGCCTGCCCCGCACAGACAAACTGGCGAAGCTGCTCATCGAGCGCGACAACGACGTGCCGGTCGACGACGATGAGATGCGCCGCGAGGTCGAGCGCGCGATCGATTGGCTAGTCGCCAAGCAGCTTGAAAGCGGCGTTGATATCGGCAGCGACGGAGAGGCGGCGCGGGTCGGATTCCAGACCTACGTCAGTCTCCGCCTTTCAGGCTGGGGCGGCGTCTCGCCGCGTAAAGGGATGACGGACATCGCCAAGTTTCCCAAGTATGGCGAAATCCTCAGCAAACGATTGGGACGTCCCGGCGAATTGACAGCAAAGCTGTTCAACTGCTTCCAATGCCAGCACGCGGTGCACTATCAGCCCGACTTGGCGGACGCCAAGATGGAATTACGCTTCTTCGCCGAAACGCTTAAGCGCAACTCCAAGAAGTTCGCCGAGACCTTCGTGACCGCCGCGTCGCCTGGAATCATTACGACGACGTTCCTGCGCGACGAGAACAATCCCGACTACAAGACCGACAAGGACTATGTCTACGGAGTCGCCAAGGAGATGAAGAAGGAATACGACTACATCGTCTCCCAGGGGCATATCCTGCAGATCGACGCGCCCGACCTGGCAATGGAGCGCGCCTTCATGTTCCAAGACGAGCCGCTACGCAACTTCCTCGATCGCATCAAGATACACGTCGACGCATTGAATCTCGCACTCGCCGATATCCCGCCGGAGAAAGTGCGGCTGCACGTCTGTTTCGGCAATTGGGATGGGCCGCACATTGACGATGTCGAGCTCGGGCCATTGTTGCCGATTATCTACAAGGCGAAAGTGGGTGCGATCAGCATCGCCTGCGCCAACCCGCGCCATCAGCACGATTGGAAGACACTCAAGAAAAATCCGCCACCGCGCGGCATGATCCTGATACCCGGGGTCATTGATGTGACGACCAATTATCTCGAGCATCCCGAAGTGGTTGCTGACCGGATCGAGCTGTTCGTCGACGTGATGGGTGGCGATCGGTCGCGCGTTATAGCCGGCACCGATTGCGGCTTCTCGACGGTGGCGGGCTACATGATGGTGGCGGAGGACGTAGTCTGGGCCAAGCTGCGCGCGCTTGCCGACGGTGCGTCGATCGCCGGCCGGCGACTGCGGCGGGTCGGCGTCAGCAGATCACCGGCCAAACGGAGCCCTGTGGCGAAAGGAAAGCAAGCAGCCGCGCACAAGGGCCGGCGGCGCAGCGCTAAGGCCGCCTCGCACAAGTCGGCGCCTCGGCGCAAGATGAAAAGATAAGGTCCAAATTCGGTCCCGAGGTGGCGCGTACTGCAATGCCGTCGAACAAGGGCAACAAGCTCGATTTTGCAGGGCGAACGGCGATCGTAACTGGGGGATCGCAAGGAATTGGATTCGGCGTGGCCCAGCGCCTGTTAGCCTCGGGGGCAAACGTCAGCATCTGGGCAATCGACCAAGATCGTCTCGAGCAGGCGGCTGCAAAGTTGGGCGGTGGAAAGCACGTCCAGGTAGTTTCGACCGACATAGGCGACCTCACCTCGGTCGAGGCCGCAACCAGAGCTGTGCTCGACGCCTACGGCCAAATCGATGTGCTCATCAACAATGCGGGCATCGCCGGACCAAACGTGAAGATGTGGGAATTTCCGCCCGACGCGTTTGCTCGCATGATGCATGTCAATGTGGAGGGCACTTTCTATTGTTGTCGCGCGGCTGTCCCACATATGATCGCGCGAAACTACGGGCGGATCGTCAATATCTCGTCGATAGCTGGGAAAGAGGGCAACCCTAACGATGGCGCCTACAGCACTTCGAAGGCGGCGCAAATTGCCTTGACGAAGAGCCTCGCCAAAGAGCTCGCCAACCAGAACATTTCCGTTAATTGCGTTACTCCATCGCTCACGCAAACGGCACTCGCAATGACGCTCTCGGAGGAACAGCGCAAATATATCCTCGCAAAGGTCCCGCGCGGGCGAATGCTCATGATCGAGGAGGCAGCGAGCCTGATCTGTTGGGCTGCGTCGGAGGAAAATTCTTTCACCACCGGAGCCACTTTCGACCTGAGCGGCGGCCGAGCGACCTACTAGGTCGTGTGCGAGTGCTCTGCATGCGGTCGCGATTTGGCAACTGAATTCGAAGCCTGCCGCATTTGGCTGAGCTAACGGTGGGCTAGGAAACGTGCGGCCAACCACTGGGGACCTTTTTGTGTCCTCCGTTGGAAATTAAGACGCTCGACACGCAGGGTAGTAATGGTCGATCGCGTCTAAGGGGAGGAGAGCATGCTTTCGGGGACATACGAATTCCTTCCTCAGGATAGAGTGATCTTCGGGCGGCCGGCGTCGGAGGCTGTCGTTGAGACCGCCGATCGCATGGCGAAGCGACGCCTGCTGATCGTTGCCAGCAAGACGCTCAGCCGCAAAACCGATGTCGTTTCGAAAATTCAGGCCGCGCTCGCCGAACGCTGTGTCGGCGTATTCGACGAATGCATAGAACATGTGCCGCGCGCGTCGGTATTGTCGCTTGCTGCCGCCGTGCGAAAGCGCGAACCAGATCTCATTGTCACGGTCGGCGGCGGTACTCCGATCGATACCGTCAAGGTGATGCTACTGACTATGGCGGCCGGTGTCACTGACGAACAGGGCTTTGATGCGATCCGGATTCGTGTCGAGGCCGACGGAACCCGTATCGTTCCTACGATCAAGGATCCACCGCTGCGTCAGATCATCGTGCCGACCACGTTGTCAGGAGCCGAATTCTCCAATCTCGGCGGCTGTACCGACCCGGCGCGCAAAGTTAAAGACCTTTACACCGGCCGCTTGATCGGAGGTCAGGTCGTCATCCTCGATCCGGCCGCTACATTATACACTCCCGCAGGGCTGTGGCTTTCGACGGGCATCCGCGCCGTGGACCACGCGGTGGAGACGATTTGCTCGCGCAAACCTCAACCCTTCACCGACGCCACCTGCATTCATGCACTGGAGCTGCTGTCCGAGTCGTTGCCGGCGAATCACGCAAAACCGGCGGATCTCGGCGGTCGCCTCGACAGCCAGCTCGCGGTTTGGCTCGCAACGACCGGTCTCGGTCGCGTTGATTGGGGTGCCAGCCACGGCATCGGTCATCAGCTTGGAGCTGTCGCCAACGTGCCTCATGGACATTGCTCGTGCGTCATGCTGCCAAGCGTTCTGCGCTGGAATCGATCAGTCAATGCCGCCCGGCAAGCAATCGTCGCGCGAGCGCTCGGAGCGGAGGACGGAGATGCTGCGGCGGCGGTCACTAAGCTTGTCGAAGCTCTCGGACAACCGACGCGACTGCGCGACGTGGCGGTGCGGCCCGAGCACTACGACGCGATCGCCACGGGTGCCATGCAGAACGTGTTTGTCTGCAGTAACCCACGGCCGATCACTCACCCGGCGCAAGTTCGCGAAATACTCGACATGGCGTGGTAGCAGCTGCATAGACCGCCGCTAGCATAATGATAGATTATGGGACTATCGGAATGTTTTTGTAGCAATACACGTCCTACGTTTTATTTTTGCGTTTCAGATAGGCCCAACACTGTTTGGATAATTCGCCCGGCGGCGAACTCGTCACCGAGCGAATTGCCGCGCCAACAGACGTGCTGATCTGGGCGCACCAACAGCATTTTGGCTTCATAGATCGGCTCGAGGTCCGGTTCGTCGAGCTCGACATAACGAAGCGGCATACGGTGTTTCTGCGCTGCCGATAATAGCGGCGAGGAATCGGCGCCGCCGAAAGCTATTAGCGTAAACCAGCGGCCGAGCCGATCGAACAAGGCGCTCCCGTCGCACAGAAAGGTGCTGGGCAGCCGGCAACCAGGAATCGTCGTCGGCTGATACCCGATGAAATCGGTGCCGGCGTGTACATCTGGCTCGGAGCAGATAACGGGGGAACCCTCGTAGGAATAGCCGAACTCGATGCCGCGGCATTCATTTTCCGCATTGCCATAATCTGCGATGCGATGCTCGATCTCGGCCCGCAACCGGTCGCCCGTCGCGCCTGGCGCTTCGAGACCCTCACAATACAGCTGGCCGATCTCTCCTCGCACCTCATTGTGACGTGCTGACGCTTGCCGGTTGCGCAGACCAACCGGGCGCCGCTCTGCCTCGTATGACTGGAGGAGGCGTGGATCGGCGAAGCCGGAAAAGACTGCTGCGAGCTTCCAGCCCAGATCAAAGGCATCGCCGATGCCCGTATTCATTCCATAGCCGCCTGTCGGTATGTATTGATGTGCGGCATCGCCGACCAACAGCACTCGTCCGAGCCGGTAGGCGTCGGCCACAAGGAGGTGCGGCGACCATGGATTTGCGACAAGGATGTGATGGTTAAATCGGGCGCCGACGAAATTGCAAACTATCTCGCTCGGATTGACTGTTTCCGCTGTTTCGCCCGGCGGAAATCTACTGTGCAGCGTCCAGGTGTCGATGTCGTTCTGGGCGATCAATGTTCCGCGGGCCGATTGATAGTGCCAGGCGATGCCCCAGCGTTGCAGCAGCTGCCGATCGCTTGATCGGAAATGCGTCATGAAGCGCGGCATAATCCGCGCCTGACCTGAGAGACTGAGACCGACGGCGTCGCGGACCATGCTGCTGCCGCCGTCGCATGCCGCCAGATAGGCACATCGCACGCCGAAGGCCGCGCCGTCGACGACATTGCGCAAAAGAGCGGTGACGCCCTCGTCATCCTGTTGCAGCGAGACGAATTCAACGCCGAAGCGAACCTCGACTTCCGGTGATGCTTCGGCCGCGGCCTTCAAAACCGGCTCGATCTCGACCTGCGAAACCCTCATTCCGGGTTCGCGCGGCTGCGCTCCGTCGTTTCGCTCGCGGATTCGGATCCGCTCTTCGGTCACGCTGGGGTAGCGGAAGCGGTGCAGCTCGTAACCCGTTAGGGTCGTGATCCAGGAGACGTCGAATGGATGCGACTCCGGAACGGCGGCTGCACGTAGGGCATCGACTAGGCCGGCGCGACGGAACAGTTCCATGCTCCGGCCGTTAGTAATGTCCATTTTTGGGTGGGTGGTGGTGGTCTCGTTGCGCTCGGCTAGCATCGACCGAACGCCGAAGCTCGCCAGCACGCGGGCCAATGTCAGCCCAACGGGGCCACCACCGACAATAAGGACTTGGGTCGTCTGCATCGAAGTGGGTTCTTTCTTGACGAAGCGCGATGCGTCGGAGCGGCAGTCGTTTGCGGGATGACGAAAATACGGTCGCATCACATCGCGGCGCCGAGATAGACTTCCTGCACGACGGGGTCGCTGCGGATGTCGTTTGGCAGTCCTTGGGCGATCTTTCTGCCGAAATCAAGAAGGACGATCTGGTCTACCAACCCCATCACGAATTCCGTGCCGTGTTCGACCAACAGAACTGTCATCCCCGAAGTTCGCAGCGCGCGGAGAAGAACGGCCAAGTGCTTCTTTTCAGGTTGTCTAAGGCCGGCGGTCGCGGCGGAGATCTCGATCGCGTATACTTCAGATTGTTAGTGCCGTGACAAGGTCAGCCTCTGCGCCAGGTTATGCATGGTGCAGCGGAGAGGTGAAGGTGGTTGTTTTTGATTTTGATCAGACACTTGTTGACATGCGGCCAGTCGCGAGGCTGCGTTCCGCGCGGAATTGGACTGCCGTGATGGCTCAAGCGTATCGATTGAACGCGTATAACGGGATCAATGACCTATTGAGCAAGCTGCATAGACGCGGGCAGACGCTAGCGATAGTAACGAACGCCCCTGATATGGTGCCAAAGGTATTCATCGATCGATACAAATGGCCAATCGAAATTGTAGTGGGCTTCCACAGCGTGACGAAGTGCGAACCTGATCCAGAGGGTTTAATGCTTGCAATGGCAATAGCCGACGCGCACCCGGAAGATACGTTCAACATAGGTGCCTATCGGGAAAATATCATGGCTTCGCGATCTGCCAATGTAAGCGCTATTGGGTGCACCTGGGGCTTAACCGATGTCAGATCGCTTCAAAGCTCGAATCCCGATCACCTTTTTGGAACAGTTGACGAGTTGCGATCCTTCTTGCTCCCAAGAAAATCTCGCGGCTAGTGGTGAGGACACACATCAATCTTCTGCTTCTGCAAGAATGTGCTGACGAAATTGTGGCATGACTTCGTCTGCGAGCAGCTGCATGGACTGGCGCTCCCACGCTTCATTTGGTCCTTCCCAATCGAGCCCGGTCATAAGCAAAGTGCCAAAAGGTCCAACTTTTTCGCGAAAGGCGACAAGCTTATCGAGGACGGATGCCGGCGATCCGTACAACACGCAATCTTTGGTCACGGCTTCGACGGTCACCTGATCCTCAGCCATGTCGGGACGTATTTTCAACATCGACAGTAGACCGCCGCTGCTCAAGGCGCGGTGTATATAGGTAAAAAAATAGAGGGTTGAGCCGCGTTTGCCGAAGACACGTTCCTCGGCCTCAGCATCAGACGGCGCTACCATGATGTTACGAGATACGCGCCAATACTCACCCGAAGGCGTTTTTCCAAGTTTATGACAAGCTTCACTGTAAGCAGCCCAATGTGTGCCAACGACGTAAGTGGGAGCAATATTCGCCGTCAGAATACCCCAACCTTTCATTGCGGCCGTTCGCGCCGTCGAAGAATTTGGACTAGCCACAGAAATTGAAATCGGCGGTCCGCCTTTTTGGAAGGGCTTTGGCATATAACCCAGGCCCATTTCGGGAACGATCGCATTCTTCAATTGGACGGACCAAAATTCACCATTGATGTCATATGGTGGGTCCTGCGACCAAATTCGCTGCATGATATCGATGGCCTCCACCACCTTGCGATTGCGTGCCGCCGGATCGTAGTTCTTGAACAGCTCGAAATCGCAAAGTAGTCCCCCAGGGCCGACACCGAGCATCAAACGCCCTCGGCTCATATGATCGAACTGCGCCGCCTCGGCGGCGACGACGATCGGGTCGTGGTTGGGGATGCAAATTACGCCGGTGCCAAACCGGAGCTTCGTACGCCACATCAGGTTCGCCATGAACATCAGCGGTGACGGGATCGGTTCGCTCGTCGCCGAGAAATGCTCACCCAACCACAGTTCGGAAAAGCCGAGTCGATCTGCGAACAGCGCTTTTTCTGTATCCTCGGCGAGTGTGTCGGTAAAAGATCGCCCCGGTGGGTGCACGGGCATCATGAATATTCCAAGACGCATGTTCCTCCCCCAATTCCTGAATGCAATTTTTCGCCTAGGATTTGATACTGGACCTCCGTGCGTTTTCTCTTGCCGTAGTCGACGATTATTGCCGGTGAAATGGGGCGACTCAGCATTCCCCCCAAATCTCGCGAGCCAGATCGATGGTCAGTCGGAGCTTTTTCTCCTGGATGTCGGCCGAAACCGGATTCCCGGTATCGACGCTGGCGAAGCCGCACTGCGGGCTGATGGCAAGGCGATCAAGAGGCAGATAGCGCGTCGCCTCTTCGAACCGCAGTTTGAGATCGTGTTTGCTTTCGACCGTGGAGGTCTTCGTCGAAACGATGCCGAGCACGACGCTCTTATTGGCCGGCACCAGACGCAGCGGACTGAACGTTCCGGCGCGTTCTGAATCATATTCGAGAAAGTAGAATTTGATGTCGAGCGTGTTGAACAACCGGTCGGCGACCACGTCGTAGCTGCCTTCCGCGTGCCATCGGCCACCTCGATTCCCTCGACACAAATGCAAGCCGATCCGCAAACTCTCCGGCGCATTTGCCAGTATGCGGTTGGTGACAACGATGTATTTGTCAATGAGGGCGTTCCAGTCGTCGCCGCGCGCTTGCAACCAAGACTGCACCTCCGGATCGCCGAATTTGGCGAACGCTGTTTCGTCGATCTGCACATACCGGCAGCCAGCGTCGGCCAAAGCATTGAGCTCTTTGCCGAAGGCCGCCGTTACGTCATCCCAAAACTCTTCGACATCCGTGTATGCGCTGGCAAGTACAGAGGCGTCGCCACCACGGAAGTGCAAAGCGCATGGCCCTGGTATCGTGATCTTTGGAACAAGGCGGGTGTTAGCTTGGATGAATTTAAAATCTTGCACATTGATCGGCTTTGTCCAGATCACGCGGCTGTTGACCAGCGCCACTGGCTGAGCGGCGCGCGTGCCGGCTTGCCGATTTGCTGATGGTTCGCGGGCAATCGTGTCAATGCTGATGTCTCCGAGCTGGCTGTAAAAGAAGCTATGGTAGGAGCGGCGACGGAATTCACCGTCAGTCGCTAACTTCAATCCAACGCGCTCTTGAAGCGCGAGAGCTTCCTTAATGGCTCGGTCTTCCGCAGCGATCAGCGCGTCTCTGTCAACCTCGCCACGGCCGAAACGGGAACGCACATCCAGGAGATGTGCGGGACGTAACAAGCTGCCGATGTGCTCTGCTCGGAACGGCGGATCAAAACGTGACAGCACTACTTGCTCCATGGACAGAGAAACCCATACGACTCGGGCTCCGGGCGTGTGGTGGACAGGAGCCTGGCGCAGGTGCCAGTCCCTTAGCCGGCCCCGGGAGAGTTGGGCGAGGCCACTGCGATTTTGGATCCTGCCGCGTCAAGTTCAAGGGGTTCGGCACCAGCCTTGACGATGATGTCGAACATTCGTGCGTGGAATTCATCTGGACCGTCGGGAACGAAGAGTTCGTCTCGTGCCGAAATCGCGGCAAAGTGGTCGCGGAAGTCTTCGGGCGTGATACCAAACTGTGCATAGCCGGCTGTCTCGGCGATGAGGACCTCGGCCATCCGTGGGCCGAAGGCTTCGAAGATGCGACCACTGACGGGACAATCCGGATGCAGCAGCCAGACGGCAGCTGCGGCCGGAAGCTCCGGTTTCATGTAGCGAGCAAACCACTCGGTCATTCTTGGCGAGTCCGCCATGGCCAAATCCATCATGCGTGTTGATGCGGCTACCCCTAAAACGTTGACGGCCATGCCCGCCGACCGGCCTTCCGTCGCGGCCACACGAGCCAGGCCGATGAGCCCCGTCTTTGCTGCCGCATAGTGCGCCATTTCCGGAACGCCGTAGAAACCCACTGCCGAGGTGATGTAAAGAATGCGTCCGCCTCGACGCGCCAAATGCGGCCAGGCGGCCCTGGTCAAGTAGAAGGCGCCGAACAGATGGACGCGGAGCATTTGCTCCCACTGCTCGTCCGAAAGATCAGCAAGCGGCACGAGCGTCGAAATTCCGGCATTGTGCAGCACGCCGTCCAATCGTCCGAACTCGTCGACGGCCTGCGCTATGATCGCGTTCGCGCCGGCAGAGGTCGCCACGGTTTGCGTGCACGCCACCGCTCGGCCGCGACCCATCTCATTGATTTGGTCGACCACCAGGTTTGCCGGTTTATCATCCGAGCCGCTTCCATCCAGGCCGCCGCCGAGATCGTTGACGACTATGTTGGCCCCGCGAGCCGCCAGTGCCCGCGCATGAGCTGCTCCCATTCCTCGGCCTGCGCCGGTGACGATGACCACCCTCCCGTCAAACTCCAACATGATCCGGAATCTCCGTATGAGGCATTTTTTGTTCAGCCAGCTAGCGAGCAGGTTTTATGTTCTGGTTGAGCCGGAAGAGATTGTCTGGATCGTACTTCGCTTTGATTTTGGCCAAGCGTTCGTAGCTGGCGTTTCCAACCGCTGAACGAACCAGCCTTTCGCCTTCTTCACCGAAACCGGGGAAGTTTATGTACAATCGTCCGGTCGAATAGCGCTGTAGGTCGGCCCACTTCTGCCGTGTCCATGCAATGTTTTTTTCGGCGTCGGCCGGGTCGCTCCACATCGAGTCGAATTCGAACATGTAGTTCATGTCGCGGGGACCAAACGCACTAGCGTCGGCAGCGATATTGCTCATGGCTCCGGCAAGCGGCTGGAGGACCAGGTAAGTGTGTTTTGACGGCAGCGTCGCCGCGATTTGGGTCAGATAATCCAGGACATCGTTTTCGGCGCTCGTCAGGTAAAGGTTCTTCCAGTAATATTGGAGCAGTTTCTTGGGTACGAACGGGTCGAACATGGACTGCATCTCAGTCCATAAATATGCGCCGCTCAAGTCGACCAAGGGGGTCGCAAGTGTTCGCAGCGGCTTGGTCAGTCTTTCACCGTCCTCGACCGCGCCGGTATAGACGAGCTGCGGTATCACAACCGGCTTGCCTTGATGCTCCTTTGGAAAGAAAGGATCAGAAGGCACAGTCCAAAACAGCACCGCAGCGCCGAATTCCTGAGGGGCATCGCGCATGAAATCGCGAAACGCACGAAGCACCTGTCGGCTTGCTTCAAAAGGATGAAAGGGCGCACAAAGCCAGACTTTCGGTCCCAAAGGGAAGGCGCGGTACTCAAAAGACGTGACGACGCCAAAATTGCCGCCGCCGCCGCGCACTGCCCAGAACAGGTCGGAATTCACTTCCTTGCTGGCCACCCTCGCTTGGCCATCTGCAGTGACGATGTCTACGGAAAGGAGGTTGTCGATCGTCAAGCCGCGTTTTCGCGTTTGATAACCCGTTCCGCCACCTAGAGTTAAGCCAGCTATGCCGGTTGTTGATACGACACCGGCCGGGACCGCCAGTCCGAACACCTGCGTTTCGCGGTCCAGCTCCCCCAATGTTGCGCCGCCTCCCGCTCGTACGATGCAATTTTCGGGATCC
>Ga0209006_10004075_pt1 | contig 13295 bp, 30 predicted proteins | sample JacPin_JW_Ref_O2_FD_188567 | JGI IMG/M metagenome (GOLD analysis project Ga0209006, IMG submission 188567) | Forest soil microbial communities from Algoma, Ontario, Canada - Jack Pine, Ontario site 1_JW_Ref_O2 (SPAdes) (version 2) | ecosystem: Environmental > Terrestrial > Soil > Boreal... | reverse complement strand
TCTGGGGTACTGACGTCGAAGTCCAGCCGGGCGCGACGCTCTATAAACCCCTGTGGTTTGTATTTTAAACTGTAAGGAGAGTCACATGGTCATCCCTCTCGCGCCGATCCTGATCATCATCGCCATCAAGGTCTACTACGACTGGAAGGAACAGAAGTGAGAGTGATCTACGTCAGCAAGAAAGGCGGCAAGCCGTTGCGCTTAGGGATGAATTACGCCAAGCGCGTCGCACGATCCGCCGACCAGCGAGATCAGCTGGCGGTTCTGAAGGAGCTGGGACCGGGACTCCCGCGCCAGCATTCCCATCACCAGCAGCTGGTCAAACAGCGCCACGCGTACTACCGCGATGTCTACGAGGAGACGCAGAATGAACGACTACGACTTGAAGCATCGCTCGCCGGAAGTGCGGGCGCAGACGATCAGGGCACTGGAGACGATGATCGAGCGTTACCCGAACCTGAGGCTGGGTCAGATCCTGAGCAACGCGACGATGGGGCATGACCTCTTCAACATCGAAGACGATGAGCTGGGTCGCTGTCTGAATCAGCTCTTCATTTCCTACACGCAGTTCGAGGCCGCCGGCATACCGAGGAGAAAGTTATGAGAATCTTGATTTTGCTTCTGTGTTCCGCCGTCGCTAACGCGCAGTGCCCGAACTGCAGCGGCGTCAATCCGGGTCAGGGACGCATCCCCGTGTGTCGCTACGTCCCGGTCTGCAACCAGTACGGCCAGTGCCGGTACGTGACGGTGTGCCAGTGAGCCGCTATCAGGTGTGGAGCACGCACGTCGAATTCAAGGGCGCGAAGACGCACGCCCCCGAGCGCAAGGAGACCGTCACGCCCGCGACCGACGTGTTGGAAGTGTCGCGCAGCGATCCGAAGGTCGCGGCCGAGGATGCGGCGATCTTCCGCGAGATCTTCCACCGCCGCGCGTGGGTCAAGGACACCGAGGAGCAGCGCAAGTGATGAACCCACGCCGAGTACTGGCCGCGGTAAAGTACAAGGACTGGCGCATACATATCGGCGTCGACGGTGATCGCCTGTACATGCAGTGGAAGTTTCAGGCGCAATGCTCGAAGACAGGCGAAGTGTGCGGGCAGCTGAGTCGCAAGTGGTATCTCAGCAAACACATGACACGCAGTGAGCTGGTGGGCACCGCGTTCAAGGCGGCGCTCACCGCCGAGGAGCACGAGTGCCGCGAGCACTTCACGTACATTGGGAAGCGGATTTTCAATCCGCACATTGACGTGATTGAGCTGGCGACCATCTGCGATCAGGAGGACGTTCGTGATCTACCAGCTTAACAATCAGACGCACTGGGAGCTGTCGCCGGAGCTGATGCGCGAGCTGGTGGTTATCGCTACCGCTCGCATCCGTGAACCGGCTCACCCGGGGATGTTGATTGAGCTGTGCAACTTCCGCAGCGCGCTTGAGTGCGAGCTGCAGCGGTTGCCGCCGGACAACACCGACCTGATCGGGTGAACCATGCGCGCCACCTTTTACTTCCGATTCGTCAGCGGCACCGTGTACCTTGACTGCTTGGTATTCGACGGCGTAGGATGGCGGCTGTTCACCAGCTCCGTACCTAATCTGGAGGATGTATGACGATTCTCGACTTCCTGCGCGCATGGACCTTCCTGCCTTCGAGGGAGGGGAAGACCATGGGCCCCGCATCTAACTCCGAGCGACGGCGTTGGCTGGAGCGCGGGAGCGTGGAAGTGAACGGCGCGAAGGCGACCGTCGAGAGCCTGTGGCCCGACGCGTCCGACTCCGTGATCCTTCATCCCAACGGCAAGCACAGGACGACACTGCAATGAGAGCCGCAATCTACGCTCGGTATAGCACCGAGCTGCAATCGAAGGAGAGCATTGATGATCAGATTCGACAGTGTGAGCGCACTGCTGGTGCGTCTGGCCTCGAAATTGTCGCTCGATTCAGCGACGCGGCAATTAGCGGCGGAACATCTGAACGCCCCGGCTACCAACAGCTACTTGCATCTGCGCGTCGACGCGAGTTTGACGTCATTGTCACTGAAGATATTTCACGACTCTGGCGCAATCGCGCGGAATTCGGACAGCGATCCGCGGAGCTAGAAGACCTCGGCGTGCACCTCGTGACCGCGGTCGGCGATGACACGCGCCGCGACGGCTACGGGCTCGTGCTCGGCATCAAGTCCGCCATGGCCGAGGCCTACCGCAAGGAGGTCAGCTACCGCACCCGGCGCGGCATGGAAGGGCTCGCCCGGGCCGGTAAATCCACTGGCGGCAAGTGCTACGGCTACGCCCCGGGCGAGGCTGAGGTGATTCGCCGCATATTCGCCTCACGGGCTGAGGGGGAATACCCCTCCCAGATCGCCCGGGGGCTCAACCGGGAGGGGGTCCCCGGCCCCCGAAGCCCGCGCTGGGGCCGTATGGCTGTTTCCCGCATCCTAGCCAACGAGAGGTTCGCTGGGCGGCTTTCATGGGGGACCACCATCTGTGGCACCCGGGCGCAGGACGGCCGCGCCAAGCGCCCCGTAGCGCGTCCTGAGGGGCCCTTGGTCACCCGGTCTGTGGAGCCCCTCGTTGACCCCCTGATTTGGGGGGCTTGCAACCCCGGCCGGACTGTGGCCTAATGACTTCACCGGGCAAATCCGCCCGCTAGGAGACAGAAATGAGCACCAAGCACACACCCCGGACCGTGGCTGCGAGTCCCACCCCCGGACCGTGGCTGCGAGTCCCACACCCGGACAAGGCCGGATGGATCATCAAAGGCGCCACCAGCGAAATCGGGTTCCTCTACCTGTACGGCCCAGCGACAGGCGGCCCCGCATGGGATGAGGCAAACGCCAACGCGCGATTGCTAGACGCCGCGCCCGAGCTGCTGGCCGCGCTAGATGCGTTGGTGCGAGTCACGCGGCAGTCCGGCCCGGAGCTCAACGCGGCGCTAGACGCCATCGCCAAGGCGGTGCAGTCATGAGACATATCGTCACCAGCAAGGACGGAATCCAGTTCGCCGTCGAATCGGCCGAGCGGACCGTCATGTACGACATCGCCTACGCCAGCGCGACCCCGGCCGCCGAGCTGGCGGCGCATGGGGACTTCAGCGAGATCAAGTCGCTCGACGACCTGATCGCGCCCGAGGAGTACTACTTCGCGCCGCGGATTGCCGGCCCCTTGGAGCGCCGCGCGGCGTTCAAGGTCATCAAGGGAGGCAAGTCATGAGGACCGTCACTAATCAACTGCATCAGCTCATTCTCAGCGCATCCATGAAGCACGGCAGCAGCTTCGCCTACGGGGTGCTCGCATCGCACGGGTTCACCAAGCTCGCGGACGTACCGGTCCACGAGCGCCCGGCCATGGTTAGCGCGTTCGAGCGTGCCATCTTGATGCCGGTGCGGGAGAGCCCGCTTCAGCAGCGGTTGGCGCAACTGGAGGACGTGCCATGAGCTGCGGATGCAAGACCATCACCGAGCGGATACCGCGCTCGGGCGGCGGCAGCCGCGAGATACTGGTGCCATGCGTCGCGCACGCCGCCGAGGACAAGCTGCGGCACGACCAGTGGCTGGAAGACTACCGCCGGGGCGAGCGCGAGCGCGCAGCCGCCAAGGCACTACGGGAGGAGTTCACATGAGTACCCGCATCGTCCGCGTCGGTCGCGGCAAACAGCAGACCGAGCAGGCCATCACGACCACCTACACGACCGAGGAGAACGGCGCCGTGCACGAGCACATCGCGCTCGAAACCCCGAACCCGCTGAGCGACACCGCCATCCAGCGCATGCGCACGGTGCGTGAGTCGCAGAAGGTGTGGCCGTGAGCGTCGCGCTGCAGCCGGCGGTCGAGTACCGCTACATCCTACGCACGCGGGACGGCGAGGATCTCAAGCACGCCGACGGGCGCGTCATGGAGTGGCCGAGCTACGCCTCGGCGCTCCGCGGCCGCGCGATGGTCGAGTGCACCGCCTACATCATTCAACAGGAGCGCACATATCATGCAGATTAAATCCCTTACCGACGGACCACTTCAACTCCCGACAGCGGAAGCGCTGCGCGACGCGATGCGGCTTCCCCCTGACAACCGACCCATAACGGTGCGACTGAAGGAACGTGACAAGGACCGCACCGGCCTGAACCGCAAGACCAAGCGATACTATGACCCGTTCCCTGACCGTGATTCCTTCGCCCCGGATCCGGTACTGGGCGCCCCGATCCTGATGCCCGGCACCGACCGATTCGTCCCGGGCGTCGGAATCACCCCTCCGCAGGGCGGAATGGTGGACTACGAGGGCCCGGAAGACGAGTAGTTGACAAGATCAATTTTTGGGGGTCACACTCAAAGTGAGGAAGCCCCCTCTTTTTCTTTCTGGAGTCTTCAATGTCGAAACTGGTAATCACCATCGATCTGCCGGACGGCGCCGCCGCGACCTTCGGCATTGACGAAACCGCAGCCCCCGCCAAGGGTAAGACCAAGGCGAAGGCCGCAACCGAATCGGCGCAGCCGGCCGCCGCGCCTGCTCCGGCTGCGACGGCTCCCGCAGCCCAGCCAGCCCCGTCGCCGGCTGCTCCGACCATCTCGAAGGACAAGCTGAACAAGGCCGTCCTCGCCGTCGCGGGCGTCAACCGCGAAGCTGCTGTGTCGATCCTCGCCAAGTTCGGCGCGACGAACACGGCGACGTTGGATCCCGCCAAGTATCAGGCGGTGTTCGACGAGTTCGAAGAGTACAAGGCCAAGCTGGACGCTGCGAGCGCGCAGGCGTCACTGGTCTGACCGAACGCGGCGCGCCTCTGGCATGCGCTTAATACGGGTTAGCAGTGACCCGCACCGCGACCGAGCAAATGGGCAGTACCGCATAGGCTAGAGCGGAGTAAACGAGGCCTCACTGGAAGGCTGCCCCAACGGTTGTCGGTGACGATGGGTGCTATCGGAACCGTCACGAATTTTGAAACCGAAACTTGAGGTGACCTGATGATTCTGATTGAGCGTCCGCCGAACTTCGAGCGAATCGTCGCCGCGTTTCCCGACGCGGTCAACCCCGGGGTCATGTTCGCCTATGGCGGGCACATCTACTCCCCAAGTGGTGGAACGATTCCGGCGGCGCTGATGGCGCACGAGAACGTGCATCTCGACAACCAACGAGAGCACGCCAACCCGGACCACTGGTGGGACCTGTACATCACTGACTCCGAGTTCCGCTACCGAGAGGAGCTAGCCGCGCATGTGGCTGAGTACCGGGTGCAGCTCCCCGGACTCGACCGTAACTATGCCGCGAAGCTACTCATGTCAACGGCGGCGCGTCTCGTGGCGCCGCTCTACGCGTACAAGGGCAAAGGGATCCAGCAGGCCATCAAGGACATCCGGGGGTTCAAATGAGTGACCGGACCGCAGATCAGCATTGCATGTGCCCAGAATGCACCCGATTAAAGCCGTGCCCGTTCTGTGGCTGCCGCAGCATAGACCCCCCCCCGGGATGGCTAAGCCACGCATCGCATGGCCCACAGTGCAATGGCTGTGGTGCAACCGCTGAGAGCGAAGAGCTATGGGACCGGAGGTACTAGCATGAGCGACCCCAATTGCCCAAGCTGCGGTGGCTACCATGTCCGCGCCACGCAATGCCCAGAATACCAGCCGACCGCAGAGGAGAGAGTCGCACTTCGCTATTGCGAAATCTTGGGGCTGGACCCCCACGAGCGAGTGCAGTACCCCCACCCGCAGGGATACGCCGTAGTGCTTCGCAACGAGCGCTACAAGGTTCTGGCCGAGGAGGCCAAGCACCAGATGGCATGGCACCGAGCCATCCACGAGGAGGAGAAATGGTAGAGCGGACTATCGAACCGGTGAGCAGGGGCTTACCCCAACTGGACTACCTAGCAACCGACGTTGCAGTCCTTCAGTCGCAAGACAGGGAGACCATACGTTGGGCGGTGCGGGAGATTCGTGCGCTGCGAGGGTCGCTTGAGGATGTCGATAGGCTGCTGGAGAAGCGCCTGTTCGGCAAAAGCAGTCCAATCCGGCTAAGAATTGCAACCGCTCTAAGGAGGCAAAATGGTTGAGCAGCGGTCATCGGACCCGAAGGTATTCCCTGAGGGAAGCGCCGAGCGCGAGCTAGAGGAGAACGCGGCGCTCAAGGCCCGGATAGACGCGCGCATCGCCCGGACCTCAAATCCGCAGTGCAAACGTTGTGGTGGCCCGACTGGGCCGGGGTCTAACCACGAAGAAGATCCTTGCATGGAGATCTACATCTCGCGCCTAGAGGCCGAGATCGAGCGGCTGCGCTCAGACGAGGCGGCAGCATCCAAGTTGGCGGCGACACTGCTCACGGAAAACGAGCGGCTGCGGGCGGCGCTGGAGGGGATCGTGTCTGAGGCGCACAAGCTGCAATCCGGTATAGACGCCGCACTCGGGATGAACCACATCGCTCGCGAGGCCCTGCGAGCCGCTGACGAGACGTCCGCCAACCGTTGGCAGCCGTACACCGAGCGGGATCAGGACGGAGTAGACGGCCGCAAGCACTTTATGTGGTGCCTGCACATAGTCGAGGGCGGCCTTAAGCCCTGTGACTGCCGAGACGCTGTTAAAACATGATCGCCTCAACACTTCAGCTAGCTCTGGATGCCGTCCGAGGCGGTTTCACGCTGTGCACTGCTGAGGCAGAGGCGCTCGTGGCAGAGATTGAGCAGCTAGCGCACGACGCCGCATTGGAGCGCTGCGAGAAAGAGCACTGGCGCGGGACAGCAACGCAGCAGAACGAGATAATCGAGAGATACAGGACGGCACTAGAAGAGATTTTGAAGCTCACCCAAGACCCTCGGGTTTACCCAAATGTCGCTGTCATCACCCTTAAGGTCGAAGATGCGGCAGTAAAGGCGTTGCGGGGAGCTTCGGAGAACGGGACTTAGAGTATGTGCCCTTCGTCTAAAACATCAGGAGCTAACACGTGACCATCAAGGAAGTGATCAGCCCAGACATCGATTGCGTGGGTGGAGCCCGTCGCGTGCCAGTGAAGATCTGGGCGACGGATCTCGACGAGGGCACGCGCCAGCAGCTGAAGAACCTCGGCACGCTGCCGTTCATCCACAAGCACGTCGCGGCAATGCCGGACGCGCACTGGGGCATGGGCTCGACCGTGGGCTCCGTGATCCCGACAGTCAAAGCAATTATCCCCGCCGCGGTCGGCGTGGACATTGGGTGCGGCATGATGGCGCATCGTCTGAATATCCGCGCCAATGAGCTGCCAGACCAGCTCGGCGCCGTACGTTCGGCGATTGAGGCCGCTGTACCCCATGGCCGCACCGACAACGGCGGGGATAATGATCGCGGCGCGTGGGGTAACCCGCCGGACTTAGTTGCTGTCGGCTGGAGCGTGCTCGCATTCGACGACCGCTGGCGCATGACCAACGAGAAGCACCCGAAGATCCTGCCGCGACGCAGCCCGGTGTACCAGCTGGGCACTCTCGGCACCGGTAACCACTTCATTGAGCTATGCACTGACACCGAAGGCGGCGTGTGGCTGATGCTACACTCAGGCTCGCGCGGGATCGGTAACAAGATCGGCTCGTACTTCATCTCGAAGGCGAAAGAGGAGATGGAGCGCTGGAGCATCGAGCTGCCGGACGAGAACCTCGCCTACCTGCCGGAAGGGTCGCAGTACTTCTCCGACTACTGGAAGGCGCTCAGCTGGGCGCAGGACTACGCTCTCGTGAATCGGAAGATCATGATGCAGAACGCGCTGCAGGCGGCTGGTAGCGCGCTCGGCCGCGAGCTGCACTCGACTGAGATGGCCGTCAACTGTCACCACAACTACGTTGCTCTGGAGAATCACTATGGACGGAATGTCTACGTTACTCGAAAGGGAGCTGTCCGCGCTCAAGCGGGAGATCTGGGAATTATCCCGGGGTCCATGGGGGCGAAGTCTTTCATTGTCCGAGGCCGAGGCGTTGCAGAAAGCTTTAATTCCTGTTCGCACGGCGCTGGCCGACGCCTTAGCCGCGGTGCAGCTCGCGCGCGATACAGTGTTCACGATCTCGCTCGACAGACAGCTGGCGTCGAGTGCCGAAAAGACGCCGACGTAATCGACGAGATTCCTGAGGCGTACAAGGATATCGATCAGGTGATGGCCAACCAGAGCGATCTGGTTGAAATAGTCTACACACTCAAGCAATTAGTTTGCGTCAAGGGCTAACTATATGACCCTCCCAAATCAGATCGGTCTCGAAGGCAATATCACGCCACCGGATTTCATGGCGCAGGTGGAGTCTCACGAGGAAGACTCGCACTTCGACTGGTTCCGCAACGTGCACCTCAACTGGTCGTGGCTGCGCGTCGAGCGTCACTTCGGTTTCCACTTCGACGAGCCGGAGACTGTCATCGAGCTGCGCCTGCCATGGAAGGTGCGCTACGCTCAGGGCGGCCCGTGGAAGATCGACATCTCTCGGTCGTATGTGCTGGCGTTCGGGCGCGTACATACGCGCCTCGTCAAAGGCTCATGGCACGTGCGTGGCGGCCCCAGCACGTGGGAGACTCCTTGGCTATGAGCGGCTCGCACTCAATCCTCGCCCCCTCTGACTCCGCGCGCTGGCTGTGCTGCGTCGGCGCGCTGCACCTGTCGAAGGGCATCCCCGACATCGACAAGGAATACAACGCGAGCGGCACCTGCTCGCATTGGCTCCTTGAGTGGGCGCTGACGCACCCGGAACTGGACCTGAGCGACAGCTGGCTCGGCAAGACGATGAAGTTCGGCGAGTTCGAGTTCAAGATCGACGAGGAGCGGCTGGAGCGCGTCGGGTACGTGGTGACCAACATCAACCGCGAGCCCGGGCTCATGATGACCGAGACGCTGCTCGATACGACGCCGGTGCTCGGCGTGCCGGACCAGAGCGGCCACTCGGACATCATCAAGGTATATCCCGAGGGCGGGGTGATGAAGGACGAGAAGCTGCTGCGCGGCGTGCTGTCCGTGCACGACTTCAAGGACGGGTATCTCCTCGTCAATGCCAAGGACAACACGCAGGGCCTCATCTACCTGTGCGCGGCGATGTTCCAGCTCGATCTGACTGGCGAGTACGAGGCGTTCCGCTTCTGCATTCACCAGCCGAAGATCAACCACTACGATGAATGGACGTACACGCGCGCGGAGCTACTGGCGTTCATGGCGCTGACTCGCCCCGTCGCGAAGCTGGCGTACGACATCTACCACGGCAACGTGGAGTTCGACCCGAAGGTCCACCTGAACGCGGGCGAGGAGCAGTGCTTCTGGTGCCCGGTCCGCGGCCGCTGCGTGGCGCGCGCCGCCCGCATCGCCGCGATGTTCGAGCCGATGATCCGCCGCCATGAGCTGGATGACAACAGCATCGGCATCTTGTACGGTCAGCTCGATGAGATCGAGCAGGCCATCAAGGACTTCCGCGAGGAAGCGATCCGCCGCGCCAAGATGGGCGTGACCATCGTCGGCCAGAAGCTGGTCTATGGGAACAAGGGCAAGCGCCGCTGGATCGACGCATCGGCCGCCGAGGCGGCGCTGCGCGCAGCCGCGCGCGACGACCTGATCATCGAGGAGAGTCAGATCTACGTGCCGCGCGAGATCATCTCGCCGACCGAGGCTGAGAAACTGTTGAAGAAGCGCTACGCGAAGGTCAAGGACCACGTGACGCAGAGCGATCCGCAACTGCGACTGGTGCCGCTCGCACACAAAGGCGAAGCGGTAACGATTCAGGGCTTCGAGCCCATCAAAGAGGAGCCTTCACTCATATGAGCAAACCGTCCGACAATTTCATGGTAACGCTGATGATCATCGCGCTGCTGGTGATCACGGCCATCTCCTTCGCCGGGTGCGCGAGCACGCCGCCGGTGGAGATCTTCCCGCGCGTGTCGATGGATCAGGCCACACTCAAGGCTGGCGACACCGGCTGCCCCACCGCGATCTACACCGCGCCCAGCGGCATCCTGACGCAGTGCCCGCCCGAGGTGACGCAGGGTGAGACCGGGACTACGACGTACTTCCCGGGCGGCGTGGACCCGGCGGTAGCACTCGCGGCCGTGGGCGCAGAGAAGCCGGTTAACCGCGGGTATCCAACTATCGAGGCTGCGGCCATTGCCGGCCTGCAATCCATTGCCGCGAAGCCGACGTCCAGTTACTACGAGTGGGGCGGCAACCTCGCGGTGGATCCGAAGACCGGGCAGTACTTCTACCACGAAGCCAACACCTCGTACGGCGGCGACCATGTGCGCATCGATGACGACGAGTTCTCGCTGCTGGACGATGTTGGCGCGTACCATACGCACCCCTGCGTTCCCGAGCACGACGTAGAGTACTTCTCGCCCGCCGACATGATGGACTCGATCTTCGAGCACAAGTTCGCGTTCATGGGCGACTTCTGCACAGGCAACGTGCACGAATTCAAGCCCGGCGATAAGCCGGACGTCGAGCACGCGGCGCGCCCGGACGGCAAAGGTTTCAGCCCACTCTATCTTACCAAGGGACGAATCATCGGTAAGTTCGCCGACCCGCGCCCGATGCTGGAGGTCAAATGAAATTTCTTAAGCGTCTCAAGTGCATCGTGGCGGCATTCATCGTCTTCAGCGTGATCGGTTCCTTGGCGGGCCTGCTACTCATCCTCATGACCCACGACTGGACCTTCGCGGCATTCCTGCTAGGCGTCGTGATCTTCATGTGGGCCTTGGTAACTTTCCTAGGATGTGTGTACGACAATGAGTGACGCGAAGCCGAAGTCGACGAAACTGAATTCCCGCTGGCGCAAGGGCGCCCAGCGTTACAGCTCTGAACGGACGGTGGACGTAACCCGCTATCCGAAGCAGACCGACGGCAAGCGCCGCCGGGAAACCGACTCAGCTAGCGAGCTGAGTTTCATCTCGCGCAGTCACGAGGCCACAGGATGGCACCGCGGCGCACGAGTTCGGAAAGTGAAATAGGAGACTCGAAGATGACCGAAGTACCCGTAAGCAAAACCATCCTGATGAACAACGTGCGCATCCTGCGCGTGTCGCTCACGAAGCCCTACACGGGCAAGGATGCGAAAATCGATCCGGCAACCGGGAAAGCTGAAGGCAAGTACCACGTCGATGCGGTGTTCCCGCCGACGCATCCGCAATTCGGCGATCTGCAGAATGTGATCCGTGGTGTCGCCACGGCGCGCTGGAAGGACACGACGCAGCAGACCCTCGACATGATCAAGGGCAACAACCAGCGGTTCCCGCTTCAGCGCGGCGACCAGTATCGTCCGGGCAAGCCGGCATACGCTGGGATGCTGTACATCAGCGCCGGCAACAAGGACCAGCCGACGATCCTCGTGACCGAGAACGGCGTGAACCTCTCGAACCGTCCGACCCCCGGCCTACAGGGCGGACCGGTGTTGAGCCCGGCTCACCCGTGCTGGCCGTACGATGGCAGCTACGCCAACGTGCTGCTGGAGTTCTACACGTACCTGTACGGCAACAGCCCCGGCTTGGGCTGCTCCGTGCTCGGCGTGCAGTTCTACAAGCATGGCGAGCGCCTCAAGGGCTCGTCGGTCGCCTCCGGTGCCGAGTTCGGACTCGTGCCGGCGGACGCTGACCAGACCCCGGCCGCGACCGTGCAGCCGACTGGTGGCGCTGGCCTGATCTGACTTGTGGGGGTTCCGGGCGACCGGCTAAGCAGCGGTGAGATACCGTACGGCCCCATCCTTTTTGACGGCGTGTTTTACGTGAGGCGTGGTTCCATACCGTAACCAATCGGCGCGAGTTCATAGCTTCCCGACTACGAGGGGGAGGGGTCCGCAAGGACATAGGTGAGCGCCACGCCCGTCTTTTTGAAGGAGCTGAAACTATGACAGAAGTTTATCAACCGTCCGCACCGAACCGCTGGCCCGGTTTCGGATACGTGCAGGTGCCGGGGCTCGCCAACCGGCTCATCGCGCGCTGGCTGCGCACGCAGCGCCGCAACATGCGCGAGTTCTTCCGCCAGCGCGGGCTGACGGACTTGGTGCTGCGCATGGATCAGATCCGTAACTCACGACAGGGCATGCTCGCCAAGAACCGCATGTTCCAGAAGGTGCTCGATGACTACGCACAGCTCGTTAACGGAACGCCGCCGGTCTCCGCTACCGAAACCTCGAATCAGCAAGCTGAGGGGGTTGCCGGTGTGGATGTGTCGGGGGACGGGATACCCGACACCGTCGGGGATGCTGCCAATCCAGTACGCATCGATGGGTCAGACGCCACGGATAGCGTACATGAGGTGGCGGGAGAAGCAGACGGGATTGTTGTAGAGGAATAGGATGTACTACGCGCGCACAAAGGATCCGTATCCACACAGCGGGTGGTGTTTCCGGCTCTGGAACAATACTCGCTCTAGGCTCTATCGAACCCGCGTTGAGGCTGAAGATGCATTCCTCGCGCACTATAAAAAGGTCGGCTGGATAGAATGATCAGCGCCGCCGTCAAGAAAGCGCTCGGCGCGGTCCGGCTGCTGTTCCTCGACACCGAGACGCGCAGCCGCACCGACATCACGGACGGGCACGACCTTTACACCCGGGACGCCGAGTGCCTGATCGTGACGTACGCGTGGGAGGAGGGTCCAGCCAAGATCTGGCAGCCGTGGTTCGATCCGATCATGCCGGCGGACCTGCACGCAGCGTTGACGGATCCGAACGTGTGGCTGGTAGCGCACAATTCCGCCTTCGACCGCCTGATCATCGAGCGCGCGCTGCACGTGGCGACGCTGCCCGACCGGTGGCTGTGCGCCATGGCGATGGCCAACGCGCACGGGCTACCGGGGTCGCTGGAGAAGCTCGGCGACGTCTGCGGCCTCGACAAGGACCAAGCGAAACTGGTCGACGACAAGAAGCTGATCGACACCTTCTGCGTACCGCAGCGCGCGACCAACCGGTTCATCGAACCATGGGAGTTACCCGATGAATGGCAACGATTCTGCAACTACGCCCTCCGCGACACAGAGGCCCTCCGAGCCCTCTTTGAGCGAATGCCTGCGAGCAACTATGCCGGGGCCAATCTACAGAACTGGCGACTCGATCAGCTCATTAATGAGCGAGGTTTCGGATTCGACAAGCGACTGGCTTTCGCGGCTACCGAGTTCCTCGCCGACGCGAAAGTGGCTTCTGACCAAAGAGTATTCGAGGGATCAGGAGGGCAGGTTCATGCTGCGTCTCAGCGTAACCGACTGCTCAAATACCTCCGCGAACGATGCGGAATCGACATCGACTCGCTCCGCGCGAGTGAAGTGAGGGACTGGCTTGAGCACGATGACTTGGACCCAGTTGTTCGATTGCTTCTTGAGCAGCGGCTCGAAGCTGGAAAAAGTTCTG
>Ga0209006_10004074_pt1 | contig 13296 bp, 9 predicted proteins | sample JacPin_JW_Ref_O2_FD_188567 | JGI IMG/M metagenome (GOLD analysis project Ga0209006, IMG submission 188567) | Forest soil microbial communities from Algoma, Ontario, Canada - Jack Pine, Ontario site 1_JW_Ref_O2 (SPAdes) (version 2) | ecosystem: Environmental > Terrestrial > Soil > Boreal... | reverse complement strand
CTCGAGACCGCGAATTCCTGGTACAACGCGCTGCAGATCCGGTTCCAGAAGCGCACGACGCATCACGTTAGCTTCACGGGCAGTTACACTATATCGAAAGCAACCGACGAATCCTCGGCGGGCCGGAATAACTGGGTGGGGTCGCTCGGCCAAGGCATTCCTCAACAACTGGACCGGCTGAATTTGGAACACAGTATCGGAGCCAGCGATACGCCGCAACGGCTCGCGGCTGCCGTGGTGGTGGACCTGCCGGTTGGCCGCAAGCAATGGATTGGCGGCAATATGAACCGGGCCGTCGACGCTGTCATCGGAGGCTGGTCGATCTCGACCTTGGTCACCCAACAATCGGGGCAACCGATGGCCATCAGCATGTCCAACGCGCGCCTCGCCAACGGCACCCAGCGGCCCGAGGTTTTCTGCCCTCAATTTAAGACCCCCGGTGCCACCATGCATAATGTGGCTCTGCAATGGGAGAACGTTGGTGTGACGGCCACGCCTTCCTATTTCAACTCGGTCTGCTTCGGGGACCCCGGCGATCAGAATCCGGGCAACGCGCCTCGCTATTTTTCCGGCCTGCGGGTCGACGGCATCCACAACGCGGATCTTTCCCTTTACAAGTCGTTTGTGCCCAAGGAAGGCATGCGGCTGGAAGTGCGGGCGGATATGTTTAACGTGACCAATCACCCGCGCTTTGGGCAGCCGAATTCAGCCGTGGGAGATCCGCTTTTCGGGACAATTAGCGGCGACGCCCCAGGCGAAACACCGCGCTTCTTCCAGTTCGGTTTGCGGTTTGAGTTCTGACGCCAGAGCCCTGCAGATTTGCGATTGGTATAAAATCCTGATCGGTAAATCTGCAGGCGCATGATTTGCGCGGGGCGAGAACCAGGCCACGGGACCAATGACCATCGGCGCGGTTGATATTGGGGGAACGAAAATTGCAGTTGGGATGGTGGACGAGAACGGACGGGTCTTGTCCAAAATGGAGTCGCCAACCGATCCCGAACGCTACGCGGACGGCCTCGATCGGATCTCCGGCATGCTGCGCGATGCAGCCAAAAATGCTGGCGTAGAGATTTCGGGCATCGGGATCGGATCCACAGGTCCGGTCGACCCTATCGCCGGAGAGTTTGGCGATGTCGATTTTCTTCCCGGCTGGCGGCAGAAAAAGCCGGTGGCCGACCTGCAACGCATTTTCAATGTCCGCGTTGCGCTGGAAAATGATGCGGACGCCGCTGCGCTGGCCGAGGCAAGCTGGGGCGCAGGGAAGCACAAGTCGCGGCTAGTCTACGTGACGGTCGGGACTGGCATCGGTGGTGGGGTTGTGCTCGATGGCGAACTCTATCGCGGCGTAGATGGAGCTCATCCTGAACTTGGGCATCACGTAATCGACCCCTCTGGCCCTCCCTGTTCATGCGGCTTTCGAGGCTGCTGGGAGTCACTGGCCGCGGGTCCCGCCATGGCCGCATGGTTCAAAAGTCAGACCCCGGCGGATTATCCGCTCCGCGAAAGCGTGAGCGCCAGGGACATCTGCCAACTGGCGCAGCAGGGCGATGAGTTCGCGCGCCGTGCCGTCGAACGCGAGGCTTATTATCTCGGTCTAGGTCTCGCCAATCTGATCAATCTGTTTGCACCGGACGCGATCGTGCTGAGCGGCAGCGTGCTGAAGAGCTCACTTCTATTCATGGACGGCATTCGCTCGGTAATCATTCGGGGATGCCGGTTTGTTCCTTTCGAGAAGGCCGAGTTGACGATGGCCTCGTTAGGCGAAGACGCCAATCTGATTGGCGCTGCTCGAGTGTGGCATCATCGCTTCGACCCCGGGAAAGCTTAGAATCGGGAGGGGACGTCATGACAACTCCAATTTCACGTCGTGAGCTCTTAGTTAAGATGGGCGGCGCGGCCGCCGCCCTGGCTCTGAATTCCCCACTTGCTGAAGCGCGCGCTCATACTCCAGCATCGCCATTTCGAGTCAGCGTAATCAACGACGAGATTTCCCAGGATTTCGGCCGTTCCTGCGAAGTGGCCGCCGGCGAGTTTGGCATGGAGTGGATCGAGCTGCGCGGCATGTGGAACAAGAACATCGTGAACCTGGATGCCAAGGAGGTCGCTGAAGCGCAGCGCATTCTCAAGAAATACGACCTGCGCGTCACCGACATCGCGAGCCCGCTGTTTAAGACGGACTGGGCCGGAGCTCCGCGCTCGAAGTACAGCGAACCGAACGACTTCAAAGCGAATTTTACCTTCGCCCAGCAGGATGAAGTTTTGGAACGCGGAATTGAAATGGCCAAGGCCTTCGGCACGGAACGCCTGCGCTGCTTCGACTTCTGGCGACTCGACAATCCCGCACCCTACCGCGCCGCGATCAACCAGAAGCTGCTGGACGCGGCTACCAGGACAGGGAAAAAAGGAATTACGCTGCTCCTGGAAAACGATTCCGCGCTGAACACGGCCACGGGTGCGGAGGCGGCGAAGGTGCTCAGCGCCGTCCAGTCTCCTCACTTTATGCTGAACTGGGATCCCGGCAACGCGGCCGCCAGCGGCGAAAAGCCTTTCCCCGACGGCTACAATCTTCTGCCGAAAGAAAGAATCGGCCATTGCCATTGCAAGGACGCCGTAAAGAAGGGCGTCGGCTACGACTGGGCGCCGATGGGCGGCGGCATTGTGGATTGGCTCGGACAATTCCAGGCGCTCAAACGCGACGGCTATCACTTTGCCGTAAGTCTGGAAACTCACTGGCGCGGCGCTGGCACTCCGGAAGAGTCTTCGCGACAGAGCTGGGCAGGGATGAAAGGCTTGCTGCAAAAAGCCCAAGCGTGGTGATCGTCCCGCTTGTCGACGCTCGGCTCCTCGACTCAGGTAGCTTGAGGAGATAGACATCGGACTCAGCACAACGGGTCCTCTCTCACTCGACAAGTCCCATCACCTTCCCTCGCAGCACAGTGATCGAAGCCTTCGGCAGCGTGAACGTTGTCTGTGAACCAGCCTCCACAGTCGACGCCACCGGCGGACGGTCCGGATCAGGATGGCTGTTCGGCCCATCGTTAATCCACACATATTGTTCGCTGCCAAACGTCACAAACGTAACTGGCCCGGAAAAATATTCCTCCTGCTTTTTGCGGCCGTCCTCAAACTTCACTTGCACCGTGTGCGGATTAGTTTCGTCGCGGTTAACCAGCATCACCGACCAGTTCCCGTCCGGCCGGCGCACCGCATAAGTAGTGACCAGCGCGTTCCCGTCGGCATCTTTTATCTCCACCGAAGATGGATACATGTGGTGCACCCCTGCGCGATGCTGCACCCACTCCAGGTTAATCATGTGAGCAGCAAAATATGGCGACGTATACCCCTTGATCTCATAATGCTCGTTGGAAACAAAATTCGACCACGACGCCCATCCCAGACAAGTCTTCTGCACGCCCTGAGGTTGAATCGGCGAATGATAAAACGCCGCGCCTCCGCCTTCAAAAAATGATCCGACATTGTCAGCCAGCCAAAGCGCAGCGAAAATCGTAGTCATCGGCCCGGTGAGGCCCGCGGCCAAATGGTTTTCCGTCACCATCAACGGCACGTCCTTCGGCACGCCGTCGTCTCTCCACACTTGCAGAATGTGCTTCATGAGCTGCGGCTCGCTGTAGAGCGTCTTCCACGTTATGTCGCACGGCTCGAAGGGATAGTGCTCGAAGGAAACAAACGCAAGGTCGGCGATGCGGCCATGGGACTTGAGGTAATCCACGAAACGGCCCATCCACGAAGTGCGGCCTTGCGCGTCAGGCCACACGTGGATGTCTTCGTTCACGCCCTCGAAAACCGGTCCACCCAATTTAAGTTTGGGATCGACCTGATGAATGGCGGTCGCCCACTGCAGATAAAGAGCACCATAGTCTTCAGGCATGGCGTGCTTGCCATCCGGCTCCTCGCCCATTTCAACGTATCCGATGCGGTAGCCTCGGCGTTCGATATATGCGATCTGCGCCGCGGCATCGTCAGGCGTGCCGTAGAGCAGGGTCACCGGAATCATCGCCGGCAGATTGTTAGTGAGGCCGCTGCTAAAGAATAGATCGAAGCCGCTGTGCTGGTTGCCTCCGCCGTCATTCACGTCGGCCGCGGAATGCCACGGATCGATTGACGAAACGCAGAATGTCGTCAGCCTCTCGCCGTGATCTTTCGCGACCTCGACGAACGCTCCGCTGCCGTCAATAGTACCTGCAGCAATGTGTTGGATGGCATAGCCCACGCAATTGCGGACGTCGCTCGATCCGTGCTCGTCGCAAGTGTTCGAAGACTCCGTCATGAGCACGCGCAGAAATCGCGTGGAGACCGGAGCCTCGGCAAGTTTGAGAATCACGGTCCCGCCTTGCGCATTCTTCAACGCGCCCGACGAAAACATTTTCCATTCGCCCTTGGGGCCAGCGTCAAAATCAAGCGCGTCCGCGCCCGTCCAATATTCCACCTGATAGGTGGTGGCGTAAGGGCTCGCCCAATCGACGCGTATGGCGCTGACTGGCTTTTCCGCCCGCAGGTCGACCACCACCCACTGCGGATGCAGCGCGTCGCTCTCGCCCGTAAACTTGCTGGTGAGATAAGGATTGCTTTTCCAATAGGTGAGGTTCGGACCCTGCACCGGGCGATCTCCGCTTGTGGCAAAACCGCGATGCGGCAGCGCATAAGCGAGTATGTAGCGGATCGGATCTTTAAGTTCCGTGCTGCCCGTGAAGTATCCACTGCGATGCGCGGCGTCGCTCCATGTACCGTTTTCGTTCCAGTGCCACGCGGCCATGCGCAGCTCGGTATTGTTCCGGTAAGTGATCGGTCCCCAGCCCGCCGAGAGGGACTCCTGAATAATGTGCGGCGTGTAAACCCTGTCGATGTCCATGCGAGAAAGCACGTCGATGGAGCTGCCGAGAGCGCTGTCGGGATCGAAAGAATTGATGATGTGACTCGGCGTCGCGTCCACGTGGACAATTGCCGCAGCGGATTGCGCCGGCGCTGAAACACTTCGCACAATGAAGCCCGGAAAAATCAAACCGCAGAAGATGAGAGAAAGGGAGCGTTTGGCTGACGAGGGCATCATGTCGGCAGAAATCATAGCACCGGTGCAGGCAAACTCCGTTGCGGGCTCCGACCGCAACATCCGCCCGGTCCCGAACTCTCCGTTACCTCAGTAATTAAGCGATTCCAACTCCATCCGTCACAATTTGTTCTATCTGAACTCAGGTGGAGGATTGCCGGCCTTCGTGTCGAAGCCTAATTCCATGCCGTCTACGTGTGCCCCGCTGCTCCGAGTCCGCGGCCTCACCGTGAGCTACAACGCGCGCAGCCAGCAACCCGTTGCGGCCCTGCGCCAGGTCGACTTCGATATTGCCCCTGGAGAGATCGTCGGTATCCTGGGAGAATCCGGATCAGGCAAGAGCACGCTCGCGCTTTCCATTCTTGGGCTGCTGCCGGAAAGTGCGCAAGTTGAAGGCTCGATTGTTCTCGACGGCGAAGACTTGTCCAACGCAGCCGACTCGCGCTGGACGAAAGTTCGCGGCGCAAAAGTTGCGATGATCTTTCAAGAGCCTGGACTCTCCCTAAGCCCTGTGATGCGTGCCGGAGATCAGATTGGCGAGGTCATCCGTGCGCACCGCAGCGGCGGACGCAAGCAGCGCAAGCTGGAAGTCGAGGCCGCGCTCAAGGATGCCGGGATTTCCGATGTCGATCGAATTTACCGGGCATATCCGCACCAACTCAGTGGGGGCGAGCTTCACCGCGTTGCCATCGCGCAAGCTCTCGTCTGTCGACCGGCTCTGGTCATCGCGGACGAACCTACGCGGTCTCTCGACGTGACCCTCCAGGCACAGATTCGAAATGCTCTGCGGGATATCAATCGCACATATGGGTCCGCGCTGATCTTCATTACGCACAATCCAGCTTTGCTGACGGGCTTCGCCGATCGAGTCATGGTGATGTACGCCGGTCGCATCGTCGAGGCCGGCCCGGTCGCGCAGGTATACCGCCGGCCGCTTCATCCCTACACAAAAGGGTTGCTGCAGTTGGTTCCCGAGCCAGTGCAATACTCGGGTCACATCTCAGGTTTCGTGCGGCGGGAACGTTTGCCCGCGATTCCGGGGAGTCTGACCCGATTCGATCAACTCAGTCGGGGATGCGCTTTCGAGCCGCGGTGTTCTGCGAGAACCCCAGATTGCCAGATTGAATCGCCAGAGGAAATCGTGCCGGAACTTGATCGGCGAGTGAGTTGTTTCAACCATGGGAACTGAAGCAGCAGCCAGACTCGCGTTGCAGCCCGCGCTGATGAGAGCGCGCGGGTTGAGCAAGCGGTACCTGCAGCGCACCTCGTTTTCGCGACGAAGCTTTGCGATCGAAGCGCTCATGGATGTCAATTTCGAGATCGCCCCCGGCTGCCTCACCGCGCTGGTCGGTCAATCCGGCTCCGGAAAGTCCACCCTGGCAAGTTGTTTGGCGATGATGGAAAAACCCGACTGCGGCGAAATCTGGTTTGAGGGCAACGAAATATCGCACTGGAACCGCCGAAAGCTCGCCCCGCTCCGCCCCAAAATTCAAATGGTGTTCCAGAATTCTGCGGGAGCGCTCAATCCGCGTTTCTCCGCAGCCCAGATCATCGAAGAACCGTTACAAATCCAGCATCGCGAAATCCGACAAAACTTGCGCGCGCGTGCTTGCCAATTAATGGAAGAAGTTGGCCTATCCGCGGATTGGGCAAACCGTTCGCCCCTGGAATTGAGTGGCGGCCAGCGCCAGCGCCTGGCAATCGCACGCGCAATCGCGCTGAAACCATCGTTGTTAATCCTCGACGAATCCCTTTCCGGCTTGGATCTATCGACGCAGGCCCAAATCCTGAATCTCCTTCTTGACCTCAAAGCAGCCCATCCCTTGACCTGCCTCCTGATTTCGCACGATCTCAGTCTCGTAGGGCAAATCGCCGATTTCATTGCGGTGATGCATCGAGGAAGAATCGTCGAATGCGGATCAGCCCCGCAAGTGTTGGGCAGCCCCCAACATCCGCAGACTTGCAAGTTGCTGGCATCCGTTCAAGTACTGGAGACGGCTTTCCGGACTGCACGGGCCGGAGGCCGATCATGAAGACGAGCGCGGGCGCGAAGATGCGGTCCAGCATGAAGTATCTCGAGCGGCGCGTGATGCACGCCGTCCTGCTGTTGGTTGGCGCCTCGGTCCTGTCTTTTCTCTTTAGCAGCCTCGCTCCCGGCAGTTTCTTCGATGAAATGAAAATGAATCCTCAGATTTCTCCAGAGACCGTCACCGCCCTGCGATCGCAATACGGACTGGATCAACCGTTGCCGGTGAAATATGTCCGCTGGGTCAAATCGGTTCTGCGTGGAGAATGGGGCTATTCCTTCGCCTACAACCAGCCCGTCAGAAGTCTTCTCGTCGTGCGCGCCCGAAATACTTTGTTTCTCACCGCATTGGCCATGGCGCTGGCGTGGTTGATTGCCGTTCCGGTCGGAGTTTGGGTTGCCAGTCGCCGCGGCCGCTGGGAAGATCAGCTCACCTCGGCCAGCACATCTTTACTTCTTTCCGTGCCGGAACTAGTTCTGGCGCTCGTCCTTCTTTATCTCGTCATCCGGACTCACGCGTTGCCCGTGGGTGGAATGGTTTCCTCCGGATTCGACCATCTCGATTCTTGGGCACAGATGAAGGATCTGGCTGCGCACCTGATTGTTCCCGTGACCACGCTGGTGCTCGCAAGTCTTCCGATTCTCATCCGCCACGTGCGCGCGAGCATGATTGAAGTGCTGCAGGCGCCGTTCATCCAGGCCGCGCGCGGACACGGAATCAGCCGATCGCGATTGCTCTTCCATTACGCTCTGCCCGCCGCTGCCAACCCGCTGATTTCTTTATTCGGATTGTCCATCGCAGGATTGCTGAGCGGCTCACTACTCGTCGAGGTGATCACCGGCTGGCCCGGACTGGGTCCACTACTGCTCGAGGCTTGTTTCTCCCGAGACATATACGTCGTGATTGGCGTGGTGATGGCGTCTACCTTATTCATGATCTTCGGCAGCCTCACCGCCGACGTGATGCTGGTGGCCGCCGACCCGCGTGTCCGAACGGATCACGCATGATAACCGGCAAAAAGACGAGCAAGAGAAAACTCATTGCCGCCGCGATCTTTCTTCTGGCGCTGCACCTGGCAATTTTGCTGGCAGGGTTCGTCGCGCCCTACCGACCCGCCGAGCAAAATCGAGATTCCCCCTACGTGCCGCCAACTCGCATCCATTTCGTGGATGCTCGCGGACACCTGCACCTTCGTCCCTTCATCTATCAATCGGTCGCTCGTCCCGACAGTCTCTACGAATACGAAGAGGCGCGCGACCAGGAATATCCCATACGCTTCTTCGTCGCGGCATCCGAATATAAAATTGCCGGCTGCTTTCTATCCCACACGCATTTGTTCGGCGTAGACGCCCCTGCGCAGATCTTTCTCGCCGGCACTGACAACTACGGCCGCGACCAATTTACAAGAATCCTCTACGGCGGTCAGATTTCCCTCGCCGCCGGCTTGCTCGCCACGGCGATTTCATTGCTTCTGGGCTTGTGCGTCGGCTGTATTTCCGGCTTCTACGCCGGCTGGATCGACGAATCCGCCATGCGCGTAGCCGAACTCTTTCTCGTCTTGCCGTGGCTTTATGTTCTGCTGGCCGTCCGCGCGTTTCTGCCGCTGCACATCAGTCCCGCACAAACGTTTCTCTTGCTCGTTGCCGTAATCGGTACCATCGGATGGGCCCGTCCGGCGCGCCTCGTTCGGGGAATTGTGCTCAGCGCCCGGTCCCGAAAATATGTCACTGCCAGCCGAGGCTTCGGCGCGTCAGACGCCCACATTCTCCGCCGTCACATTTTGCCGCACACTTACGGAACTCTGCTCACCCAGGCCGCTCTACTGGTTCCTCAATATGTGATCGCGGAAGTCACCCTGTCGTTCTTCGGCCTGGGCCTCAGCGAGCCCATGCCCAGCTGGGGAAACCTGCTGGCGAACTTGCAACAATACAATGTGTTGGTGTCTTACTGGTGGATGTTCGCTCCCGCACTCGCTCTGGTACTTGTCTCTCTTGGTTACCTCACAGTGGCGAATGCTTTTCACCAGCGGTTACAATCTGGCTCAATCTAATAACAGGCCCGCGGATCTAACATATGCGCCGTTTGGGTACCCTCGCCCTTTTCTTACTCGCCGGTATTCGTTCCGTCGCGCTTTCCGCACCGCCTCAGTCGCCGCAACACGGCGAGGAACTGCAAATCACCGCCAATGAAGTAGGCCATTACGGCGGCGTTCTGACGGTCGGCCAGCGCAGTGAGCCCAAGACGCTGAACCCCGCAACCGCCGCGGATGCACCCTCACGTGAAGTGATCGGACGCCTCACGGCCGACCTCATCCACATCAACCGCGCGTCGCAGCTCACCGAACCCGCTCTGGCGAAATCATGGACCGCTTCCAAAGATGGCCGAGTGTTCACCGTGAACCTGCGCCACGGCCTGCGCTTTTCCGATGGCCAGCCCTTCGACGCCGATGACGTTGTGTTTTCTTTCGAACTGTATCTCGACGAGAAGCTGCATTCGCCGCAACGCGATCTTCTGGTCGTCGGCGGAAAACCGATTGCTGTTCAAAAGATCAATCAGTTCACCGTTCGTTTCACTCTCGCGGAACCCTACGCCGCGGCCGAACGCATCTTCGACAGCCTCGCGATGATGCCCCGTCATCTGCTGGAGAAGTCCTATCAGGAAGGCAAGTTCGCACAAGCGTGGACTCTCATTACACCGCCCGCCGAAATCGCAGGCATGGGGCCGTTCCGCTTGAAGGAATATGTGCCCGGCCAAAAGATTGTTCTCGAGCGAAATCCCTACTTCTGGAAAGCCGATCGCAACAACAATCGTCTCCCTTATCTCGACGAACTGGTCTTTCTCTTCGTCGGGAATGAAGACGCGCAAGTCCTGCGCTTTCAGGCCGGAGATACCGACCTCATCAGTCGCCTCAGCGCTGAAAATTACTCCGTGTTATCCAAAGACGCGGCGACCCGGGGCATTCAGCTCTTCGATCTAGGCCCAAGCCTCGAATACAATTTCCTGGTTTTCAATCTCAACGATCTCGCATCGAAAAACCTGAATGAAATTTCGTCCAGGCAGTCGTGGTTCAAGGATCTGAAATTCCGCCAGGCAGTCTCGTCGGCCATCGATCGCGACGGCATCATCAAACTTGTGTACGCGGGGCACGGCGCTGCCTTGTGGGGAAATGTGAGTCCCTCGAACAAGCTTTGGGTGGATCAAGCGCTGCCTCATCCCTCGCGCTCAGTCGATCACGCGCGAGAACTATTGAAGTCCGCAGGATTTTCCTGGAAGGGAGATAACCAGCTCGTCGATGCTCAAGGCCGCCCGGTAGAATTCTCCATCATCACCAGCACCTCCAACGCTCAGCGCACAAAAATGGCCACTATCATTCAGGATGACTTGAGCAAGCTGGGGATGAATGTTCACATCGTCCCACTGGAGTTTCGCGCCGTGATCGACCGCGTTTTCCAAACCTACGACTACGAAGCCAGCATCATGGCGCTGGGCGGCGGCGATGCTGATCCGAATCCAGAAATCAATGTGTGGCTATCGAACGGCGGCACGCACCTCTGGCACCTGGGTGAGACGAAACCCGCCACGGAATGGGAATCACAAATCGATCAATTGATGCAGAAGCAGATGGTGCAGCTCAACTACAAAGAACGAAAAAAGCTTTACGATCAGGTGCAGGAAATCATCGCGGCGAACCTCCCGTATGTGTTTCTCGCCACGCCCAACATCCTCGTTGGCGCGAAAAAGAGTCTGGCGAATTTCAAACCCGCGATTCTCGAGCCAACTACGCTGTGGAACGTTGAAGAACTTTATTTCTTAAGCGGAACCGGCTCGCCATCCGGTGCAAGACAGTGAAGGTCCTCACCGCGGCCCGCGAAATGGCATGGTCCGATGAGCGCCTGGTTCGCGAATGTCGCAAAGGCAACCAGATCGCGTGGTCGGCCCTGATCGAAAAATACAAAAATCTGATTTTCTCCATCCCTATCAAGTTCGGCTTGCCACGGGAAGATGCGGCCGACATTTTTCAAGCGGTGTGCGTCGACCTGCTTTCCAGCCTGCCGAAACTGCGAGAGCCCAGGGCTCTCGCCAAGTGGCTGATGCAAACCAGCTTTCATAAATGTCTGCGCTCGAAAAAAGAGCGGCTGAATCTGGTTGACGACCTGGAAGTCCTCGACCACCGTAGTGACGGCGCGCGCAACGCCAGTGCCGGTGCTAGTGGTAACGAACTTCCCGAGGAAATGCTCTATCAAGTGCAACGGGAGCAGAGTGTTCGCGAGGCCCTGGCGGCATTGCCTCCCCGCTGCGGCCGAATGGTGAGCATGCTTTTTTTCGATGACCCACCGCGCCCCTATCAGGAAGTCGCAAAGGAACTTGGCATCGCCTCCGGATCGATCGGCTTCATTCGCGGCCGTTGCCTGAAAAAAATGCGCCAACTGCTGGAAGAGAAGGGATTCCAGTGACCCCAGTTCGAAAGAAGACGCAAAACAACGCTCGCGGCAAGACCCAAAGCAAGCCTCGAAGCAAGCCCGATCGCGAGCAACTGTTGCAGGAACTGGCAGGTCTCCCCAACGATGCCCGCCGGCAAAAGTTTTTCCAACAACACCGCTCTTTGTTGCAACCCGAAGTCGTCTCCGAACTCGCCGCAAAAGTAGTAGAGCAAGTACGAGTGGATGTGCCTCGCGCCCTGCATCTCGCCGATGCTGCCATCGCTATTTCGCAAAAACTGAAAGACAAGGAATCCAAAGCCACCGCTCTGCGGGCAAAAGCAAATGTCTTTTACGTCAAGGGCGAGCACGCCGCTGCCGCTGACCATCACGAGCAAGCCGCAGCCCTTTTCGAAGCCGCCGGACAATCCGACCAGGTGGCCCGCACCCTGAGCAGTTCCATTCAGCCGCTCATCCTTATGAGTGAATACAATCGGGCCTTCGCAGCGGAGTCGCGCGCTCGCCGGATATTCACCAGCCAAGGAAATTCTTTGCGGCTGGCTCGCCTCGATATCAACCTTGGAAACATTTATTACCGGCAAGATCGTTTCGAGGAGGCCCTGGCCTCGTACGAGCGCGCCTATCATGCCCCGCCGCTGCAAAACGATCCCGAGGCCATCGCCGCGGTCCTCAGCAACATGGCCACTTGCTACATCAGCTTGCACATGTTTTCCAAAGCCCTGGATTCTTACGCGCGAGCCCGCCAATCCTGTGAAGAGCATGGCATGCCGCTGCTGGTGATGCAGGCGGACTACAACATCGCCTATCTATATTTCCAGCGCGGTGAATACAGCCGCGCCATTGAGATGCTGCGGGCGGCGCGTCTAAATGCCAAGAAAATAGACGATGCCTATCACCTGGCATTGTGCAGCATGGACCTCTCTGAGCTCTATCTGGAATTAAATCTCAGCGCGGAAGCCGCGGATTTATCGCAACAGGGATACGAGGGATTCGGCAAACTCGGTCTGGGATACGAGACCGCGAAGTCTCTGGCATTCTCGGCCATGGCCGCAGCCCAGCAGGGGCACGCCTTTGAAGGGCTCAAGCTCTACTCCGAAGCGCGGGAAATTTTCGTCAAGGAAAAGAACCGGGCATGGCCCTCCTTGATCGATCTCTACCGGGCTCTCGCGTTCTTCGAGGAAGGAAGATACTTCGAGGCGCGGCGCTATTGCGCGCAGGCCCTGGAAAAGTTCCTCGACCTCAAATGGAAGAATAAGGCTGTCATGGCTCAACTCCTGCTGGTCAGGATCGCGATGCAGACGGGTGAAACCGATCAGGCCTTCCAGTACGCCACCGCCGCGCTCGACAAAGTTCGGGAACTGGAGTCGCCGGTCCTCACCTATGAGACGCATCTGCTGCTTGGCAATCTCTACTCGGCGAGAGCCGATCGCGAACACGCCTACGCGTCCTATCAAAGCGCCCGCCAGTCACTGGAGACGCTTCGCGGAAACTTACGCGGCGAAGAACTGAAAGTCGCCTTCATCAAGAATCGCCTGGAAGTCTATGAAAATCTGGTCGAGCTCTGCCTCTCTCGGCAGAATGCCCCGAATGCCGCCGAAGAAGCCTTCACCTACGTGGAACAGGCAAAATCGCGCAGCCTTATGGACCTCTTCGCCCGTCCAGCGCCGGCCTTCACCGAAAAAACGCCCGGGCAAAGCGACCTGGTGCGTTCGATTCAGGAACTGCGCGAAGAACTCAACTGGTATTACAACCTGATCGAACG
>Ga0209006_10004072_pt1 | contig 13299 bp, 10 predicted proteins | sample JacPin_JW_Ref_O2_FD_188567 | JGI IMG/M metagenome (GOLD analysis project Ga0209006, IMG submission 188567) | Forest soil microbial communities from Algoma, Ontario, Canada - Jack Pine, Ontario site 1_JW_Ref_O2 (SPAdes) (version 2) | ecosystem: Environmental > Terrestrial > Soil > Boreal... | reverse complement strand
GCCGATGCGGCTACGAGCCATCCTGAAGCGGCGGCGGCGGGCGGCGCGCTTTTCCAGCAGAACTGCGCTTTTTGTCACGGCCGCGATGCCGGTGGCGGAGAAACTGGTCCTGATCTCACCCGGTCCAAGTTGGTCTCCTCCGATGTGGGCGGAGACAAGATCGGAGATGTGGTCCTGCACGGGCGGCCGGACAAGGGCATGCCTGCTTTCAGCAATTTCTCGCCTGAGCAGATTGCTAACCTGGTCGCGTTTATTCACCAGCAGCAGACTAAGGCCATGTCGCAGAGCGGCAAGCGCAAGGGCGTGGATGTCTCCGATCTGCAGACCGGCAATGTGGAGGCGGGCAAGGCCTATTTCAACGGCGCGGGCGGTTGCTCCAGTTGTCACTCCGCGACCGGCGATCTGGCCGGCATCGCTTCCCGCTACGAAGGTTTGCAGCTGGAGGAGCGGATGCTCTACCCGAAGGATGTAAAGAGCAAAGTGACGGTGACCCTTCCTTCAGGGGAAGCCGTTTCCGGAACCCTGGATTATCTGGATGAATTCACGGTGGGATTGCGGGATGCTTCGGGAACCTATCGGTCCTGGCGGGTGAGCGACGTAAAGGTCAAAGTCGATGCCCCAGTCGAAGCTCACGTGGCCCAGTTCCCCAAATATACCGACGCCGATATCCATAACCTGATGGCATATATCCAGACCTTGAAGTAACCCTGCTTTGGGAAGGTTCCAAATGAAGTTTTTGAAGAGCAGCTTGTTTTTTGCCGCGAGCGCATTGGCGGCTATTGGGTTTTCCCCTTCCGCGGGGGCGCAGAATGTGGATGCCGCCATGCTGCTGCATCCACCTGCCGACAGTTGGCCTGGATACCAGGGCGACTACTCCGGACGGCGCCACAGCTCGCTGACGCAGATCACACCCGGGAATGTAGCCAATTTAAGCCTTGCCTGGGCCTTCCAGACCAATCAGCCTGCGGAGATTAAGTCGACGCCGATATTGGTGGACGGGATTTTGTACTTTACCGTGCCGGATAACGTGTGGGCGGTGGATGCTCGCTCGGGCCATATGCTGTGGCACTACACTTACCCACCCAATAAAGGCGATCACATTGGCCAGCGTGGCGTTGCCATCTATAAGGACTGGATATTTTTTATCTCGCCTGACGCCCACCTGGTTTCTCTGAACGCCAAGGACGGGAAGGTCCGCTGGATCGTTGAGCTGGCGGACGTGAAGAAAGGCTACTGGGCGACTGAGGCGCCGTTCATTGTGGGGAATCACGTCATCGCCGGCGTTGGCGGCGATCTGGATAACATCCCCATGTTTCTGAAGTCTCTCGATCCGGAGACCGGGGCGACGCAATGGCAGTGGAATGTCACCCCTCCGCCAGGACCGGGCATAACCACCGGGGGCACAACCTGGATGGCGGGGACCTATGATCCCACCCTCAATCTCATCTATTGGGGAACCGGGAATCCTACGCCGGTGCTGGATGGCAACGCGCGGCCGGGAGACGATGAGCACACGTGCAGCATTGTGGCGTTGAATCCGGATACTGGTGATTTGGTGTGGTCTTTCCAACCGTCGCCGCACGATACCCACGACTGGGATGCGGTCGAGATCCCCGTACTGGTGGATGGAACCTTCGAGGGGCAGCCGCGGAAGATGCTCCTGCAAGCCTCGCGCAACGGTTATTTTTTTGTTTTAGATCGCACCAACGGCAAGAGTCTGCTGACCGTTCCTTTCGGACCCGTGAACTGGACGAACGGGGTGGACAAACAAGGCCGTCCGATTCCCAATCCTGCCAAGGAACCGTCGCCGGACGGGGTTCTGATTGCGCCCGACGAGGCTGGCTTGACCAACTACCGGGCGCCTAGTTTTGATCCTAAGACGGGCCTTTTTGTCGTGAGTGCTCATCACGCCTACAGTCTTTACTTCAACAAACCGGCGGATGGTTCTTACGGTTGGGCGGGTGCGGATTATGGGCTTTGGGGTAAAGCTGTACTCGAAGCCATTGACTACAAGACGGGAAAGATTCGCTGGTCGCATGAACTCGGGTCCGGCACTTCGGGCGCAGGCGTTCTGACCACGGATTCCGGAATCACCTTCACCGGGGACGCAGCGGGAAATTTTCTGGTGCTGGATACAAGCACTGGAAAGACACTCTGGCACGCCGGCTCAGGAGCACGAATCGGCAGTTCTCCCATCACCTATGAGCTCGACGGGCGACAATATTTATTGACGAGTGGTGGAAGTGTGCTGTTCGCTTGGGCCTTGCCTGAGAAACCGGCTACCCCGAAGCATCTGGCTGCAAAGGCGCATTGATAATCGTCTGCACAAATCAGTTTGGGCCACACACTCAATAAAGGTTCCGGTTAAAGAGGCTGCGGAAAAGTCGTGTCACTGCGAAATCGCAGCCCTCAGCGGCTAAAGCCGCGTCAATTCAAAAGTTGTTACGTACTGGCTGAAGCCCGTACCCTTCAAAAATCTGGCTTTTCTGCAGCCTGTACAGCACGTTTGCGGGAAAAACCCAGGCCTCAGAAGCGAGATCTGGGCCACCCACTCATCGGGGGCCTCATGTTCGTGTTTACGGTAGAACCCGTATTTGCTGATAAAGGAGTTCACGGTGAAACTGACTACATCTCTTAGAGCAGCTGCTTTGCTCGTTCCCTGCCTGCTGATCGTACTGCTGCTGCGTGGGCAGAGCTTTCCCGATGCATCGGTGTACGCTAACGACCCAGCGGCCATGATTGCAGGCTACCGGCACGTCGAGGTCTCTTCTGTCTCAGATGCCATTGAGCAGCTCACCGGTCAACGCATGTACATGACCCACCACATGCAGCCAATCTTCAATACAAAGTTCGCCGGCTACGCCATCACCGTAAAGATGATGAAAGAAGAAAACCACGATCCGAATGCGCTCACCCCTATGTTGGCTGCAATTGACCAGGGAGCGAAGGACTCGGTCTATGTTATGACCCTGCAGGATGGGGTGGACATCGCCGGCATGGGTGGTTTGATGGGCACGGCGATGTCTGCGCGCGACTTTGCCGGCGCTGTAATTGATGGAGGCGTGCGCGACGTTGCCTATCTGCGCAAGATTGGATTCCCTGTCTACGCTACCGGTATTAATCCGGCAACTTCGGCGGGGCATTATCGTGTTACCGGCACAGGCGTCCCGGTGGTATGCGATGGAGTGAAAGTGAATGCCGGTGACATTGTGTCCGCGGATGGCGATGGAGTCGTGGTCGTACCCCGTGAGATTGCCCCTAAGATCCTGGTATTGGCACAGCAACTGGACTTTAAAGAACACAGCATGTATGCCTTCATCGAAAACACAAAATCAATCGAAGAAGCAGTGAAGAAGTTTGGCAGGCTGTAAACCGCAAGTCCCCATTCGACTTCGCTCAGGGCAGGCTCTCCACTGAGCTCCGGAGGAGCATGGTGGAGGGACCTGCGGTCTTCCCCGGGTGCTCACACAGCATTTCTGCACAGCAAATCTGAACTGCTGGTTCACGCGAAACTCGCAGTTGCAGTGTTAACCTCATATCCTCAAGCAAACCTGCCCGCGAAGGCAGTCTCTATAGCGCACCACGGACGCCTGGCAATCTCGGAGAAGACGCTATGCAATTGTCCAGTCTATTCAGAAATCTGCTTCCCATCGCTAGTCTCGGCGTACTCTGCGCCGGCAGCTCATTCATCTCGGATCAGTCCAGAGCTGGAGCCCAAACCAAGGCTCAGACTTGCCCCAGCACCGACAGTGGCCTGAAGTTGCCCGCCGGTTTCTGCGCCACGATTTTCGCCGACAACATCGGTCATGCCCGGCACCTGGCTGTCTCGCCGAGCGGAGTTGTTTACGTCAACACCTGGTCCGGCGATTACTATCCCCCCGGGCAAAAGTCGCCTGACGGCGGCTTTCTGGTGGCTCTCGAGGATAAGACGGGCAGCGGCAAAGCGGACACGACAGAGCGCTTTGGCGAAACTGCCGCGACCGGAGGAGCCGGTGGCACGGGCATAGTCCTCTACAAGGACGGCCTTTACGCAGAAATCAATGACCGCATCGTGCGCTATTCGCTGGCCGGCTCCGTCGTGCCGCAGGGACCCGCCACCACCGTGGTTACCGGACTCCCGCTCGGCGGCGATCATCCCATGCATCCGTTTGCCATCACTGCGGATGGATCCTTGTATGTCGATGTGGGAACCGCCACCAACTCCTGCCAGCTGAAAAATCGAACCCTAAAATCCCCCGGTGCGGAGCCTTGCACGGAACTCGAAACGCGCGGCGGCACCTGGCGCTTCGACGCCAATAAAACCAACCAGCCGTTTACCCCTGGCGACCGTTACGCCACCGGAATTCGCAACGGCGAAGGCTTTGCCGTCGACGCGGCAGGCAAACTCGTCTACGTAACCCAACACGGACGGGACCAGCTGCATGCGAACTGGCCGGACCTCTACAAGCCCGAAGAAGAAGCCACGTTACCGTCAGAAGAGTTGCTGCTGCTGAAGCAGGGCGGCGACTACGGATGGCCTGAGTGCTACTACGACCCGTTTCAGCGAAAGCTGGTGCTGGCGCCGGAATACGGCGGGGACGGTGGCAAGAAGGTGGGAGCCTGCGCGAATAAGACTGGTCCGGTTGCCGCCTTTCCAGCGCACTGGGGGCCGAACGGCGCTGTGTTCTACGACCAGAAGCAGTTTCCAGCCCACTACCGCAACGGAGTGTTCATCGCCTTCCATGGTTCCTGGGATCGCGCCCCCTATCCGCAGGCCGGCTACAACGTCATCTTTCAACCCGTCAATGCCGGCCGTTCCGCTGGTCCGTGTGAACTATTTGCCGATGGCTTTGCAGGACCGGTCGAGACTCCAGAGAAAGCAGTGCACCGCCCTAGCGGCGTGGCCGTCGGACCCGATGGATCGCTCTACATTTCCGATGACATAGCCGGCCGCATCTACAAAGTTGTCTATGTCGGCGGTTCTGCAGCGGGCGGCGCTAAATTCACTCCCTGCCCCAGCGCGACTGCTTCGGCTGGCTCGATCGCGGAAGCTGCGGCCAAGCCGCCGGAGGGCACCCACCCGGACGCGGGTCTGCCCGTTCCTCCCGGAGCCACGCAGGAGATGGTGGCCCTGGGTGATCGCATCTATCACGGTCAAGTGGGTGGGGCTCCCTGCGCGGGCTGCCATGGCGCAAGCGCCAAGGGCACTCCCCTGGCTCCCGATCTGACAGCGAACAAATGGTTGTGGAGCGATGGTACCTATACCGGTATCGCTAAAACCATCACCGACGGCGTTCCGCAGCCCAAGCAGTATCGCAGCCCCATGCCGCCCATGGGCGGAGCGCAGCTTACCCCCGACCAGGTATCGGCTGTCGCAGCCTATGTTTGGGCCCTAAGCCAACACTGATGAAACCCTGGCTACTCTATGCCGGCTTGACCGTAGTGGCGTGGGGCGTGTGGGGCGTATTCAGCAAGCTCGCGTCTACCTATGCACGTCCGCGGCAGACGCTGCTGTTCCAGGTGGCCGGCGTGATGGCTTTTGGCCTGGTCGTTTTGACGATGGAGCGCTTCCACATTGCATGGACGCCGCAGGGATTTGGCTGGTCGGCCGCTGCGGGTTTCGTCAATTTCGTTGGCTTTCTTTTCTTCTTTGCGGCGGTCGAAAAGGGCAAAGTTTCGACCGTCATCGCCATGTCGTCGCTCTACCCGGTGGTCACCATCGTGTTGAGTGTGCTTTTCCTGCAAGAGAAGATTTCGGCCCGTGAGGGCCTAGGCATTGTCTGCGCCTTGCTGGCCGGTTTCCTGTTGGCCGGCTGATGGGGAACTATTCCGGTTACAGTTTCTGGCTTGAGGATGCGGGCGAGCCGTTAACGCCGCGTCCGCCTCTCGCAGCTTCAAGCGATGTTGACGTAGCGATCCTGGGCGCCGGTTATTCCGGTCTTTGGACTGCGTATTACCTGCTGCTGCAGGAGCCGAGCCTTCGCGTTGCCGTGGTGGAGAAAGAGATCGCCGGCTTTGGCGCCTCGGGCCGCAATGGGGGCTGGTGCTCCCCAAACTTTCCTGTAACCGCTGGTTCGTTGGAGAAGCGTTACGGCGCGGAAGCCGCGCGTCATCTACTCCTGGCCATGCGCGACTCTGTCAACGAGGTTGGCCGCGTATGTGACGAGGAGGGAATCGATGCCCGGTTTCATCCCGGCGGCGTTCTTACCCTGGCGCGCGGACAACATCAATTGCCCGGCATCCGATCGGCATACGCAGCGTATGAACGGCTTGGCCTCGCTGATCGCTATCGGATGCTCAGCGCCGAGGAAGCGACGGAACGCGTGCGCGCGACCAATGTGCATGGCGGCTTGTGTACGGCGGACGGGGCAAGCGTGCATCCGGGCCGGCTGGTGCGAGGCCTGGCCCGCGCGGTAGAGGCACGCGGCGGAGTGCTCTATGAACAAACGCCAGTCACTGCGTTCAATCCAGGCAGCCTCATTACTCCTGGTGGAGAGCTGCGTGCCAAACGCGCCATCGTGCTCGCCGGAGAGGCCTATCTGACCCGCCTACGGCGCCTTCACCGAGCGCTTCTGCCTGTGTATTCCCTGATCTCTCTCACTGAACCGTTGACTCCGGAGCAGTGGTCACAGATCGGATGGCAAGGGGGCGAAAGCCTGTCATCTACCCGCAATACGGTTGTATATCTTACGAAGACCTCAGACGGCCGCATCCTCTTTGGCAGCCGGGGTGCGCCCTATGTGTTCGGCTCGAAGATAACCGATCAGCAGGACACCCACGAAGCAACCTTCGAGATGATCCGCCGCTCCCTGGTGGAATGGTTTCCATCATTGGCAGGCATTCGCTTCACCCACGCGTGGGGTGGACCGGTAGGCATGCCGCGCGACTGGATGCCGGCTGTAAGTTTTGACACCCACTCACGCATTGGATCGATCATGGGTTACACGGGACAGGGTGTTTCTACCAGCAACCTTGCTGGAAGGTTACTCGCGGGCCTGATGGCAAACCGGCAAACTGGTCTGGAGTTGCTTCCCCTGGCACAAAGACGCTCTCCAAACTGGGAGGTGGAACCGCTGCGCTGGCTGGTGGTGCGCTATATGCAGAGCGCTTTTCTTCGCATTGATAAAGCAGCGGAAGCGGGTAGTCCGCATCCTGCTGATGCGAGAATTGCACAACATCTCGGCAGTCACTAGCGAGAACGTCAACACACAAGGATGGAAAGGGATGCTGCGCTCGATCTCTCACATGCCCTTCTAGCTCGTAATCGATGAGGACACTTTATGCGATTGTTTTTGACCTGCTTGATGATCACTCTTGGTACGCCAAACTTACTGTTCGCTCAGGATAAAGACGTTCGATCAGTGACGCGCTCTTTCATTGATGCGTATGCCCAGGCGGACGCTGCTACCGTACTTCGCGCAATTGATGAACGAACAATCGTCTATGGAGGGAGTGCGAACCAGGTTGTAAGAGGAACCAGGGGTGTCAAAGATATGCTGGCCAGAGATGCACACATGTGGGCCGGAAAAGCTCGCATAGGGGAAATGAAAGATGTCTCGACTGCGAGTGAGGGAAGCCTCGAGACTATCTTCTTCAACGCGAACCTGGTTATCGGCAATCATGCACCGCTGCCGGTCAGATTTTGCATGGTTTGGAGAACGGGAACTACCTGGCGCCTCTTGCAAGCTTCAACAGCCATCGTTGCCAAGGGGTCAAGTACGAATCTATCGCAGAGTGACAATCCCTAGCGGTCAGCTCGGAGCGCCACTGCTTACGCGCGCCACGTACGCCCGCACACGAGAGTAAACAAACGAGCGATCTGCCGCCAGCATTCGATGACTAAGTTCGTCGCGCAATGCTATCGAACCTCGCAAGCTTTCGGAGATATCGCGTGGGATGATGAGGTTGCGGAAGCAGATGCGCGCACCATCTCGAGCGCAACGCGCGACTTCCGCGAACAAACGATTCGTTTCTTCTTCACTCATCAGCTCGCAGATATTCGAGAGGATGAAGCCATCAATGGAAGAGTCGACCTGCTGCCTAAACCAGCCTTGCGCGTCGCAAGTGATGATCTTTATTCGATCGAGTCTTTGTCTGACGACGGGAAGGTTCGCCTTCTGCAAGTATTCGGGAACAGCCTCTTCGCTCCAGTACCGGCCGAGAAGATATTGAGCGATGAAATAGTTCGAGCCGATCGGAATTTCGCATAAGCCGTGCTTGCTGCGCCGAAAGAAACTCTCCGGAAAGGAGGATGATCCATCGTCGAACTTGAAATAATCCGCAGTCAATCCACGTTTGGCGAGCATCCGCTTGTTGGCGAGGAGCTTGAACAGCAGCCTCCACTGTACGGTGTTCCACCTGGTATTGAAGTAATTTCTCTGTTCCTCAAGGGTCTTGCACCGGAAGAAACCGTCGATGCGTTTCTTCCCCTGCGTAAGTGTTACAAACCGGCTGAACAGATGAGTAAAAGACTCGTACCGGCCGGCATTCGCCACGCCGTTTCGTACCGCTCCGGGGTGGCTGTTCCAATACCTAAGTGCAGCCTCGCTAAGATCACTGCGCAAGCGATCATAGACCTGAAGTCGATTGTGGGAAGGAGCGAGCCCCAGAAACGCGCGCAGTTCGTCATACTCAAGGTGACGCACGGCGGCACATTTCAGCTCCAGGAGGGACGACTGCGCCGGGTTGATGTCGACCGCGTATATCCTCCCCGGATCTTCAAGCAACAGGGTAAGAGTGTTACAGGCTCCCGAAGTAACAGTCATGAGCGTTTCTCCGGGCTTGACTGCCAAAGCCAGCCGGTCAGATGCGGGGTCTTCCCAGCTCATTCCAAATAGAAGTTCAACCAACGCTACCTGGTCTTTTGAGCTTGCACTCATCTTTCTCCCATCGTCGAACTGCTCATGCACGCTCCAGAGAGCACTGCCCGTTGTACAACGGGGCAAGACGGATTCCGTGACGCGCCGCGATAACTTCGATTTCCTTCACCCGTTCCGTGGTGATAAAGCCTCTTCCCTGGGAGAACGGTTCGAACCTTCCTTCGAGAGCGAGCACCATTCCTTCCAGCATGCATCCTTGTGCGACATTGGGGAATGGATGGCGATGCAACACGCGGTGGACGTCAGGTTCAAAGGTCATCCCACCCAGCGATTGGCCCAGCCCTCCGAAGAATACTGTGCAACCCTCCAACGCGCCGACCGGCGAGAGGTTTTTGGGGTAGCCCGCGTCACAAATAATAGCGTCCCGGCCCAGGCGTCCCAGAAGCAGCGTAGGCGAGTCAAGACTGGCGACGCAGATCACGATGTCCGCTGCTACGGAAAGCAGCTGTAGATCGACGGCGACGTCTACCGCGGTGCCGCCGGCACTCAACTCACTTGCCAGGCTGCGCAGACGATCGATGGCTCGCGCGTTCAGGATCACACGGTTTACCAAGGGCGCCAAACAACGGGCGCAACCTGATCCGACATCCCCCGTTGCCCCAACGATAAGCAGCGTCGCCTCACTTATGTCCCGATTGCGTAAGACACACATCTTCTTAATGCCCTGCACGATTAAGGAGACGGTCAAAGTATTTCCAGTGGTGAAAACCGTCTCGCCTGTTTGTGGAAGATGGCTTGCGTCGCCTTCGATGAGGATGGAGCTGAAACCGCCAAGGCTTACGATGCGCGCTCCCGCATTCATGGCGACCACGGCGGCAGCGCGGACACGCTCGATATTCTCACGTCTGTACTCGTAGCCGAGACGATCCGGAGGAATAAAGGAATCGATGTAGACTCCATGCGCGCTGTGGCCAAGCACGGAAGCGTGGTCTATATGGCATACCGCTCTCGGGGGTATCCAGGGAAAGATTTCCTTGAGATCCTCTTGCGGGATGGGCCCAAGTTCAGGACCGCGGAGCACACCGAGCACATCCGATGCCGCCTTCCAGCTCTCCTGATGTGCGATAAGGGCAAAGTCAAGCGCCATGGTTCGATCACACCCTCTAAACCGGTAGTTTAGTCACCCACTTGAGTGTCACTTCCCCGGGAAGACCGAGCAAATCAAGGGTCCTCAGATAGTGTTGGAGCGATACGCCACGCAGCTCAGAGGATGTAAGCCCTACCTGGGGCAGGGATGCCTTAACGCAGCTTCCGTGGCACAGCTCACAGTGGCCATCTTTGTCTTCGCGCGCCAACATCTCAGCCAAGGTCGTCATGACTTCCAGGTGCATGGCATGGACTTTTTCGTCGAACAACTGCGGATCGAGCGACCGCTCGGCTTTTAGGATCGACATAGCGTGGCCGATGTGGTCCTCCTCTTCCGCGGCGATCGCAGCGAAGGTCTTCCCCAGGGTCCCAGACGCAACCTCTCCCACGCGCTTGTAGCTGGCGACCGCGAAGGATTCAAGCATGACTTCCTGAATGATGAGGCAGGCGATGAAGTCGCGAGCCTCGATTTGGCGAAGGAATGCAGCGCGGATCCGTTTCCAGTACTTCGCCTCGACGTTGTTGGGCACGTCGATACCCAACTTTTTACCCTCTGCTGTGAAGGCCCTGGCGTGCCCCCGCTCGCCTTCGGCGTGTTCCAGCGCATCAGCCACTTCTGCGGGATCCTCACAAATCTGCGCCAGCGAAGAGTAGTTCAGGACCGCGATCATTTCGCCAGTGACCGCCTGCGCGAGTACATCCTGCCAAATAAGAGCGGTTGCGGAAAGCGAGTTACCCTGCGCGTCAGATGAGCGATTCAGATTGCTGACAACTTCCATGACAGCCTCCCCGGGGTTGGTAGTTCGTTCGCCGGCAGACCAGCTTTGCGATCCCATGGGTTCAAACCAATGCATAGTCCTCGTACGGGATCTCTTCGGTTAGTGTTGCGGCACGGCTCGGCGTAGCCAGGCTCGTTGCCATGATGTGTGAGATAAATGTGAGCCTCGGAGTTCCAGCAATGATGCAACGCATTGGGTCACGCTCGTGCAAGCCCACAGTCAAAAAGGTGTATCGCCGCCGGAATGCTTCCGCCCGCGCTTCTGAGATCAGCAGTCCGAGTGCGGCTTCGTGACCCTTCGCACATGCCATAGAGCGGACGTAGAGCGTGGCGACAGGTTGGCCAATGCACGGGATCCTGAATTTCCCGAAGGGCAAGGCCAGTAGTCTTAGCAAAGTCACGGCGGCGTGCAGGCCTGCCGGCAGCCCCATAAGAACATTTCTCCGCAGCGCCTGAGTATCTGCCACCGTAAGAGTAGCAACCGCACGCTCTCCTTCTCGCGCGACGAACATCTTTGCCTGAAAACCGGCAGCGGACGGGTTGCAATGCCGTTCGAGATCTTCGAGCGAAGCTGTCCGCGCAAATAGCCTGCTGCGGCTGAAATCGTTCAACATTTCGCTGATCGCATTCAGATCGCCCCGGTCAGCAGTTCCGACCGTATATCTCCGCGACTTTTTCCGCAACGGAGACGGGAGCAATTCATCGACAAAAAAATGTCCCAACGTCACATGGGCCGGTGTTCCGTGTTCTCCTCTGGTGATTCTCATCGGGCGCTCGTTTCCGTCGGCGACGAGGCTGAACGACAGGTCTATCCCGCGAGCTCTCAGGGCTGCTTCGGTTGCCGAAATAAGCCGCAATGCCAACCGCCGCCCGGTAAAATGTGGATGCACCTTTAGATCGCCGGAGTGAGCAACCTTCTCCAGCACGCCGCGGACATGGGCTTCATAGATTGCCGCCGACATACAACCAATTACCTTTCCGTCATGGGTCGCCACGAAAGCTATCACCTCTCCGCGCGCTTGCAAGAGCGCAAAGAAGTTTGGATCGCGGTCGATCCTTAAGGCGATGTTCCCCGCCATCGGGGTGCTCCGCGTCAACTCGAGTAGTCCATCATTGTCGCTGGGTTGCGCTTCACGAATCTCGATTTGGTCATTACCCTGCAATGCGCCTGCCGCCGATGGAGGTTCAACGATCGTCTTGAGTGTCATCGGATACGCTCCGCTGAACGAAAGGACGGCGAGCCGTACAGGCCGAGCGGCCACCAATTCCAGTCGCCGGCAAGTTGGAGAAGCGCCGGTCCGATCACCATTCGCACCACCGTGGCATCGATAAGCACGGCGAACGCAAGCGTGAACCCCAACATCTTGATTACCAGAAAACTACCTAAGGTGAACGCCGCAAAAACTACGATCATGATGGCGGCGGCGCTGGTGATCAGCCCTGCCGTATTGGCAATGCCTTCGATCACGGCAAGCCTTTCCGATCGTCCCCGCCGCCTTTCTTCAAGCACGCGAGCTACCAGAAATACCTCGTAATCCATGCTCAGGCCAAAGACGATGGCAAATGACAGAATGGGTACGATGGGGAAAACGCTTTCCGTCGCCGCCCCAACGCCCAGGAGCCTGCAACCATGTCCGTCCTGAAAGACCAGGACCAATGCGCCAAAGGCGGCCCCCACCGATAACAGGTTGAGCATGACTGCCTTAATGGCAGCGAGAAGCGATCGCAGTCCGAGCAGTAGAGCTGCGAAGCTTCCGGCAACAACCTCCATCATCACAGTGGGGAGGCGCTCGCGCACGACTGAGTCGTAGTCGGCATTCAAGGCGGGAATACCGCCAACGCGAAGAACCGCACCTGGGATGCCAGTCGCACTTGCCAGATCCATGGTGCGGAGCTCGCGCACCCACTTAATTTGTTCGCCTGGGGAGACTGCAGCGGCGGGCAAAACTTCGATGAGTGTTGCTTGGGCGTCAGAGCGCAGAAAGCTCTTCGGTGTAGCTTCTGTCATATCGTCGAGCGCGTCACTGCTCTCAGCCATCTCAGTGAGAGTAGGCAGCGAAACGACTTCGGCTGTTCTCGGGTCCGCAGCCAGACGCCTGGTCAAAAGACTTACTCCTCTCCAGCCAGTCTGCGAGCGAACGCTTATCCCGGGCGGCAGCTCGAACAACACGCGAAGAGACTGCACGATTCCCGCGCGGTCCATGCCCTGGAGCGAATGCAACGCTTTCACCGACTCAGCGCCTTCAGGGAGCCAGTCGCCTGGGGGGAAGCCCGGTGAAATCCTGTGCGCTTGAAATGCGAGCGTCAGTAACGGTAAACCGGCCAGTAGCAGAGCGCTCCAGGGGTGGCTGGTTATGGTTGCCGCCCAGCCTCTCCACCAATTGGAGTCTGAGCCCGCAATGCCGGACTTCAGCAGCCAACGTCGAGGAAACTCGATCCTGGCCGCATTGATGCGATGACCGAGAAGGCCGAGTACCCAGGGCAAAATAAGAGTGCAGAGCATTATGCTCATGATGGCCACAAGTAAGCCTGCAACTCCGATGGAGCGTAGCTCGCTGATAGGAACAGTGAGCAACG
>Ga0209006_10004071_pt1 | contig 13300 bp, 10 predicted proteins | sample JacPin_JW_Ref_O2_FD_188567 | JGI IMG/M metagenome (GOLD analysis project Ga0209006, IMG submission 188567) | Forest soil microbial communities from Algoma, Ontario, Canada - Jack Pine, Ontario site 1_JW_Ref_O2 (SPAdes) (version 2) | ecosystem: Environmental > Terrestrial > Soil > Boreal... | reverse complement strand
CGAAGGCAGCGACGACGACCGCCGTGCGACGCTGACCACCACCGGCGAGCCGATCGAGATCGGCCCGATCGAGAAGATGTCGAAGTCGAAGCGCAACACGGTCGATCCGGACGACATTATCGCGACCTACGGGGCCGACACGGCGCGCTGGTTCATGCTGTCGGATTCGCCGCCCGAGCGCGACGTGAACTGGACCGAGCGTGGCGTGCAGGGCGCCTGGCGCTTCACCCAGCGCCTGTGGCGGCTGGTCGGCGAGGCTTGCGCGATCACGCCGCCGGCGAGCCGGCCGGCGGCGTTCGATGGGCCCGGACTTGCCCTGCGGAAAGCGGCGCACGGGACCATCGCCAAGGTGTCGGACGCGATCGAGAAGCTGCATTTCAACGTCGCGGTCGCGCACATCTATGAGTTCGCCGGCGCGCTGCAGGGAGCGCTGGTGGAGGCGGAGAAAGGCGCGGTTGCACCCGGTCTGGCTTGGGCGATCCGCGAGGCGGCCGACATCCTGGTGCAGCTTTTCCACCCGATGATGCCGCACCTCGCCGAGGAGTCCTGGGCGGTGCTCGGTCACCAGACCCCGGTGGCCGAGGCGGTCTGGCCGACCGTCGAGCCCGCCCTGCTGGTCGAGGATACCGTAACTTTACCCGTGCAGGTTAATGGCAAGAAGCGGGCGGAGGTAACGGTTGCGCGGAACGCCTCGAACGCGGATATTGAGGCGGCTGTCCTGGGGCTCGAAGCCGTGCAGAAGGCGCTGGACGGGGTGACCCCCAAAAAGGTCATCATTGTCCCGCACAGGATCGTCAATGTGGTGGCTTGAGATGCGCAAGGGGATTTTGGGGATCTCGCGCCTGAGCCGGCTGGCCGCGCCGTTCGCGGCAGCCTGTCTGTTGGCGGGCTGCTTCCAACCGCTCTACGGCGAGCATTCGGCCGGCGCCGGGCCGAGCATCCGGGAACAGATGCGGACGGTCGACGTGGCGCAGATCGCAGCCGCCAACGGCACGCCGGAGTCGCGCCTCGCCGTCAACGTGCGCGAAGCGTTGCTGTTCGGCATAAGCGCCGACAACAAGCCGATCAAGCCGCGCTATCGCCTCGAGATTCGCATGACCTCGTCGCGGCTCACCGTCGTGGTCGACCTCACCAGCGGGCGGCCGGAGGTCGAGAACTACGGCATCAACGCTACCTACCAACTGATCGACCTGGCGACCAACAAGGTGGTGGTCAACGACCAGACGTTCTCACGGGCCTCCTACGATATTCCGGGCGAGGAGCAGCGCTTCGCGCAAGCGCGCGGCCTGCGCGACGCGGAAAACCGCGCCGCCGAGGAGATCGCCAACTCGATCAAGACCCGGCTCGCCTCGTATTTCGTCGCCGGCACGTGACATCCGCGTTTTTTCTCTCGTCATCGCCCACGCGAGCGAGCGATCCACGACGCGCCGGCCCGCGTTGTTGGCGGGATGGTCCGCTTTCCGGGACCACGACGAGCCAGTAAGTCCGCAAAGAGCATGGTCGCGCTGAAAACCAGTGAGATCGACGGCTTCATCGCCCGACCCGATCCCAAGCGCCCGATCGCGCTGGTGTTCGGGCCGGATGCGGGGCTCGTGCGTGAACGGGTCGATGCGCTGATCAAGTCGGCGGTCGACGATCCGGCCGATCCGTTCGCGCTCGCGCGTCTCGACGGCGACGCGCTTTCCGACGAGCCGAGCCGCCTGGTCGAGGAAGCCCACACGATTCCGCTGTTCGGCGGCCGTCGCGCCGTGTGGGTCAGGGCGGGCGGCCGCAATTTCACCGCGGCGGTCGAGACGCTGCTGGCGGCGCCGCCGGCGAGCGACTGCCGCGTCGTGATCGAGGCCGGCGACCTGCGCCGCAACGCGCCGCTGCGCGCGCTGATCGAGAAGTCGCCGGTCGCCGCCGCGCTGCCCTGTTATCCGGACAGCGACCGCGACTTGGCGCGCCTGATCGACGAGGAAATGCGCGCTGCCAGCCTCACGATCACGGCCGATGCGCGCGCGCAGCTCGCCGCGCTGATCGGCGGCGACCGCCGCGCGTCGCGCAACGAGATCCGCAAGCTCGCGCTTTATGGGCTCGGCAAGTCCACGATCGAGATCGAGGACGTGCTTGCGGTGGTCGCCGACGCCTCCTCGCTCGCCCTCGATGCCGCCGTCGATGCCGCGTTCGCGGGGCGTGCGCCCGACGCCGAGACGCAGTTCGCCAAGGCGCTCGCGGCCGGCACCTATCCGGGCGTGATCGTCGGCGCCGCGCTGCGCCAGGTCGCGCAGCTCCACCGCGCGCGGCTCGCGGTCGAGGACGGCGCCAGCGTCGGCGAGGCAGTCGCGAGCGCGATTCCGGGTCTGCACTTTCGCCGCAAGCAGGCGATCGAGGCGGCCGTGTCGGCGTGGACGGCGGCGCGGCTCGAACGGATCATGGCGCGCCTCGCCGAGGCCTCGCTCGACACGCGCCGTCGCCCGGCGCTCGCCGAGGCGGTGGCGCAGCGTGCGCTGATGGCGACGGCCGAGATGGCGCGGCGGCGCGGCTCTTGAGCTTGGCACGCGGCATTGCCAATAGTGACGGGCGCGCTTATCTTGCCCTAATAATAGGGCAAATGGTCGGCACTGCAAAAGGCGAGACAATTGATCAGCTTTTTCCTCAGCTACAGCCGTTCTTCGGACGACGAGCGCTGGCGAGACTGGATTAAGCAGGAGCTCGATAGGCTCGGCCGCCAGTCGTTAATTGACGTATGGTGGCAGGATACCGAGACGGAATCCCAACGCGTGCAAGAAACGTTTGAGGCGCGCATGCAACGTGAGTTGCGGGCGTCGGAATATGTTCTTTGCATCGTTTCGCACGCATTTCTGGCTAGTCCTCCCCTGCTCGTCCAGACGAAGCAGGTCGATGTCGATCATCTGCTTCCGGTGCTGGTCGAAGCGTGCGACGTACCGGCCCCCCTTGCAAAGATCGGACACTGCAAGCTCTTCGACGCCTCCGAGGATGAGGCACGCGAGCGGTTTAGGTCGTTTATCAGCGCATTCGTACCGGAAGTTGCAGGCGCTGCGTTTCCGGGAAAGGCAAGCAACAAAGACGATGAGGTCAACCGGCCGCTTGCAGCCGGGATGATGGATGCAAGCGGGGTGATTGCGCTCGAGCGCGTCGCCGATTCGTTTGGCCTCTCCAAGACACAGCTCGCCGAGATTGTCGGGCTCAATCGAGAGTCGCTTTACAAATCGACACGCGTCAGCACACCGAAGATCCAGTCGCGTGTGAAAGAAATGCTGGAGATCGTTGGTCGGGTTTCACAATGGGCGGGCGGAAGAAAACAGGCCTTGGCATGGTACACGTCGCAGCCGATCCCGGCCTTCGGCAGCCGGACGGCGGAGTCGCTGGTCAAGTCGGGCCAGGCGAGCGCGTTGCGGGATTATCTCGATCAGGTTGCCATGGGCGGATTTGCTTGAGATATGTGGGGACATGCTATCGCGCACATGATCCAAGGTGGTCGTTCAAACCTCATTCGGGCGAAGGCGCCGCGGTTCACGGCGGACGATTCAATGAGAAGGGACGGCTGGCACTCTATCTCAGCCTCAGCATCGAGACGGCGGTCAAGGAGATCAACCAGGGTTTCGCGTTCAAGATGAATCCTTGCGTCCTCTGCTCCTACCAAGTCGACTGCATCGACATCGCAGACCTGAGAAGCGAATCAGGCCGCGAGCAATTCAAAGTGGCGTTATCCGAGATGTCGTGCGGATGGTTCGACTTGGCCGCAAATGGGCAAACACCGCCGTCATGGCGAATGGCCGAGCTTCTCATCGCTAACGGTGTCGCTGGAATACTCGTACCGAGTTTTGCATCTCAATCGACCCCGCTCGATCAAAATCTCGTGCTATGGACCTGGGGCGAGCACCTGCCGCACCAAGTCCGTGTATTTGATCCGAGCGGCCGGCTTCCCAAAAATCAGCTGTCGTGGGATTGACCGCTACAAGTGTTCCAACCGGCGGATCACGTCGTCGAGCTGGTCGAGATCGCGATACTTGATCTGCAGCACGCCGGCTTCACCGTGCGCGTTGATCGTCACGGTCAGCCCAAGCGCATCGGACAGGCGCTTTTCCAGCGCGAGCGTGTCGACGTCCTTGTCCGCGCGCTTGTGCTTCTTCTTCGGCTTGCCGGCCTCCTGCGCGCGCTGCTGCGCCAGGGTCTCGACGTCGCGCACGTTGAGCCCGCGCTCGACGATCTCGCGCGCGATCGACTCGGGGTCGGGCAGGCCGACCAGCGCGCGCGCATGGCCGGCCGAGAGCTTGCCGGCATTGATGTAGACCTTCACGGTCTCGGGCAGCTTGAGCAGGCGCAGCGTATTGGCGACGTGGCTGCGGCTCTTGCCGACGATTTTTGCGATCTCTTCCTGGCTGTAGGTGTACTCGTCGGCGAGCGCCTGGTAGCCCATCCCCTCTTCCAGCGGGTTGAGGTCGGCGCGCTGCACGTTCTCGATGATCGCGAGCTCGAGCGCCTCCGAGTCGCTCGCCTCGTGCAGGATGATCGGCACCTCGTGCAGGCCGGCGCGCTGCGCCGCGCGCCAGCGCCGTTCGCCGGCGATGATCTCGTACTGCTCGGTCGCGCCGTGCACGGTGCGCACCACGATTGGCTGGATGATGCCGCGCTCGCGGATCGAGCCGGCAAGCTCGATGATCTCGGCGTCGGAAAACACCTTGCGGGGATTGCGCGGGTTGGGTCGCAGGAACGCGATCGGCGCGCGGCGATGGCCGCGCCCGCGATCCGGCGTGGCGGGCTCGGTGCCGGCATCCCCGATCAGCGATGCAAGGCCGCGGCCGAGCCGCGACCGGTGGGTTTCCTCGGCCATCGACATGTCTCCCGCACCTCACCTTGCGATTGGCGCCGCTATATTGCACTCATGCTGCACGCAGTTTGTTGCACTGCAGCAAATCTATGTTGCGCACAAGAGGCGAGTCAAGCCTGGGAAGCACGCGCATTCTCGGTCGCGATGCGGAATCGCGGTGCCGGGGCATGTGCTAGCTCGCCCGCAGCTCCTTGAACTGCTTTTCGCGCTGGATGATCTCGGTGGCGAGCCGCAGATAGGCTTCGCTGCCGACGCATTTGAGGTCATAGACCAGCACCGGCTTCCCGTAGGACGGCGCTTCCGACACGCGCACGTTACGCGGGATGATGGTGTCGTAGACCTTCGCGCCCATGAACTCGCGCACGTCGGCGACCACCTGGCCCGAGAGGTTGTTGCGCGCATCGAACATGGTGAGCACGATCCCATGGATCGTCAGCTCCGGATTGAGCGTCTGCTTGACCTGATCGACCGTCTTGAGCAGCTGCGAGAGCCCTTCCAGCGCGAAGAACTCGCACTGCAGCGGCACCAGGATCGCGTTTGCGGCCGCCATGGCGTTGATCGTGAGCAGGTTGAGCGAGGGCGGGCAATCGATCAGCACGTAGCTGTAGGCCGCAGGTCCCATCGCGGCTTCATTGAGCTGGCCGAGCGCATCGCGCAGCCGAAAGGCGCGATCGCGCGAGTGGCCGACCTCGAGCTCGAAGCCGGACAAATCCATGGTCGAGGGCGCGATGTGCAGATACGGCACCGCGGTGGCGAGCACCGCCTCGCGCAGCGGCCTCTCGCCGGTGATCACGTCATAGGTCGAGATCTGCCGGCTCTTATGATCGATGCCGAGGCCCGTCGAGGCATTGCCCTGCGGGTCGAGATCGACGATCAGCACGCGCTCGCCGATCGCGGCGAGCGCGGTGCCGAGATTGATCGCGGTCGTAGTCTTGCCGACGCCGCCCTTCTGGTTGGCGATCGCCAGCACCCGCGCCGGCAGCGCGGCACCGGGGCGCAACTCGCTCGGAAAGGGTACGATTTCGCCCGTGATGTTGTCCGCCATTGATTGAAAATCCCAATGCGGCCAGTTCGGCCTTGGTTTACTGCTTCCCACTGCGGCGCCGCAAGGCGTGCACGATCAGAATGCGGCTGGCCGGATGGGTGCGGCTTGGCGCCAACTCCGCCTCGATCTTCCAATATTTAGCCGCTTCGGTCAATTCGACCTCAACATCTTGACCCCTGGGCAGGAGCGCTTTTGCACCTGATTTTAGGTACGGCGCGACATAGCCAAGCAGTTTCGGCAGCGGCGCGACCGCGCGGGCGGTGATTGCTTCCGGCGCCATATCGGCGGACAGCGCCTCGACACGTTGATGATGGACGACGGCGGAAAGAGCCAAATCGGCCACCACTTGGCGCAGAAACGCGGCTTTCTTGCCCTGGCTCTCCACCAGATGCACCACTGTGTCCGCCCGATCCGCGAACGCACAAGCGATGACGACGCCGGGAAATCCCGCGCCGGACCCGATATCGAGCCAGGCTTTCGCATCGGGCGCAAGATCGATGAGCTGGAGCGAATCCGCGATATGGCGGGTCCACGTCTCGGGAACGGTGGCGGGTCCAATCAGGTTGGTGTGGCTTTGCGTTGCCAACAGAAGCGCGACGAAGCGATCGAGCCGGTCCGCTGTTTCACGTGAAACAGGCGTGAGCGCCAGCGCGCGCGTGCGATCAGCCGCAAGATCGGTCGGTGTGGTCACGCGCCGCGCGCAGCCCGGTGTCGGCTGTTCCGCCGCACATGGGCAGCGAGCAGCGTGAGCGCCGCCGGCGTCACCCCATCGAGGCGCCCGGCCTGACCGACCGTGCGCGGCCGATGCGCAGCGAATTTCTGCTTCATCTCGTTCGACAGGCCGGCGACCTGGGTGAAATCGAGATCGTCGGACAGCACCAAGCTCTCGTCGCGCTGATAGGCCGCGACATCGCGCGCCTGCCGGTCCAGATAAACGGCGTATTTGGCGTCGATTTCCAGCTGCGCCGCGATCGCTGGCGAAAGCGCCCCGAAGGCCGGCCAGATGCGGGCGAGGTCCGCAAGTCCGAGGTTCGGATAGGCCAGGAGATCGAACGCGGTGCGGCGTTGGCCGTCGTGATTGAGCGCAAGACCGTACCGCTGCGCCTCGGTCGGCGTCAGCGATACCGATTGCGCCAGGGCGCGGGCGGCCTCAAGCGCGGCCGCCTTGTCGCGGTGGCGCGCGGCCCGCTCCGATCCGACGCAGCCGATCGCGAGCCCCTGCCCGGTCAGCCGCTGATCGGCATTGTCGGCCCGCAGCGTCAGTCGATATTCGGCCCGCGACGTGAACATGCGATAGGGCTCGGTGACGCCCCGCGTCGTGAGGTCATCGATCATCACGCCCAGGTAGGCCTGCGAGCGGTCGAACACGATGTCGTTCCCCGACCCCGCCCGCGCCGCCGCATTGAGACCCGCCACCAGCCCCTGCGCTGCCGCCTCCTCGTAGCCGGTGGTGCCGTTGATCTGACCCGCGAGATAGAGGCCGGCAAGACGCTTCGTTTCCAGGGTGGGCTTGAGCTCGCGCGGATCGACGTGATCGTATTCGATCGCATAGCCGGGCCGGATCACCCGGGCCTTTTCCAGCCCCGGAATGCTCGCCACTACGGCGAGCTGGACGTCCTCGGGCAGCGATGTCGAAATTCCATTCGGATAGACGGTCGTATCCTCGAGGCCCTCGGGCTCGAGGAAAATCTGATGCCCGTCGCGCTCACCGAAGCGCACGATCTTGTCCTCGATCGACGGGCAGTAGCGCGGCCCGCGGCTCTGGATCTGGCCCGAATACATCGGCGAGCGATGCACATTCGCGCGGATGATCTGGTGCGTCGCCTCGGTCGTGCGGGTGATCGCACACTGGATCTGCGGGTTGGCAATCCGCGCGGTCAGCACCGAAAACGGCTCCGGCGGCTCATCGCCGGGCTGCATTTCAAGCTGCCCCCAGTCGATCGTCGTCCCGTCGAGGCGCGGCGGCGTCCCGGTCTTGAGGCGGCCCAGCGAAAAACCGAGCCGCTCAAGCGTGTGCGACAGGCCGATCGCCGGTCCCTCGCCGACCCTACCCGCCGGTATCTGCCGCTCGCCGATATGGATGAGCCCGCGCAGGAACGTGCCGGTCGTCAGCACGACGGCGCCGGCCGTGAGCACCCGCCCGTCCATCAGGCGGATGCCGCCAACACGGCCATCCATCACAGTCACGTCGTCCGCTTCGCCCTCGATCACGTCTAGATTTTCGGTGGCGCCGATCGCCCCCTGCATGGCGGCGGCATAGAGCTTGCGATCCGCCTGCGCTCGCGGCCCGCGCACCGCCGGCCCCTTGCGCCGGTTGAGCACGCGAAACTGGATGCCGCCCGCATCGGCCACCCGGCCCATCAGCCCGTCGAGGGCGTCGATCTCGCGCACCAAGTGGCCCTTTCCGAGCCCGCCGATCGAGGGATTGCACGACATCGCCCCGATGGTCGAAAGCCGGTGAGTTACCAGCGCGGTGCGCGCGCCCATGCGCGCGGCCGCCGCCGCCGCTTCACAGCCGGCATGGCCGCCGCCGATCACAATGACGTCGAGGCGCGCGCTCATCGAACGAAGGTCCTGAATCGCCGGCGTTTTACCGAAGGAATTGCGTCCGGTCAAAATGGCTGGCGTATATCCCGGGCGAAGGGGACACGGGTTCGCCCACAAGACGCGCAAATCCAATGTTTCACGTGAAACAATCGTGCGCAGGTCACTTCCCGATGCAGAAATCGCGAAAGATGACATCGAGGATATCCTCGACATCCACCCGACCGGTGAGCCGCCCCAGCGCCCGCGCGGCCAGCCGGAGCTCCTCGGCCAGCACCTCCTCGCGCATGGGTGTCGGCTCGCTCAGCGCGCGATCCAGTGCCGCTGCCGTCTCCTCCAGAGCCCGGCGATGCCGTTCCCGTGTAACCAATGCGGGTTCCGTCGAGCCCAGGAAGTCCTGCGCATGTCTTGACAGCGCCGTCAGAAATTCACCGAATCCTGACTCATTCAATGTCGATAAGAAGAATGCTGGATAATCTAGTCTATGGATTACTGATCTTAGTGATTTGATCCGCAAGGGCGTTACTAGGTCAATCTTGTTCCATACTATCCATTTGGCGGTGCTTGCGAATTCTTGTGTGAGCATGTCCACAGCAATTTCGCCGCCTGCCGCTGCATCGAGCACCCATAAGGCCAGATCTGCGCCAGCGGCCCGCTCGCGCGCCCGGCGGATGCCCTCCTGCTCAAGGGGATCGCTGCTGTCGCGAATCCCGGCCGTATCGAGCAGCGTCACCGGATAGCCATCGAGGTCGAGGTGCACCTCGATCACGTCACGCGTCGTCCCGGCGATCGGCGATACGATAGCCGCCTCACGTCGCGCAATGCGGTTGAGCAGGCTCGACTTGCCGGCGTTGGGCGGGCCCGCAATCGCCACTACCACGCCTTCCCGCAGCCGCTCACCCCGCCGCTGGTCCGCCAGCACCCGTGCGATCTCGCCCCGGAGCTCGCGCGCCCGCGCCAGCGCGGGCTCGACCAGGTCTTCCGGCACCCCGTCTTCGTCCGGGAAATCGATGCGCGCCTCGACCAGCGCCAGCGCCTCGATCAATTGGCGCCGCCACGCCTCGGCGCGATCGCCCAGCATCCCGCGCATCTGGCGAAAGGCCTGGCGCCGCTGCGCCTCCGTGTCGGCGCCGATCAGATCGGCAAGACCCTCGACGCGGGTGAGATCGATGCGGCCGTTCTCGAACGCGCGCCGCGTGAATTCGCCCGCCTGCGCGGGCCGACAGCCCTCGACGCGCCCGAGCGCCGCCAGCACCGCCGCAACCACGGCGCGCCCGCCATGCAGCTGCAACTCGGCCGTATCCTCGCCGGTCTCGCTCTGCGGACCCGGGAACCACAGCGCCAGCGCTTGATCGATGGTCTCGCCGTCTTGCGGATCGCGCACCCGCGCGAGCGCGGCATGCCGCGCCGGTGGAATCCTTCCGATCAAGCCACGCAACGCCGCCCCCGCTTGCGGACCCGATACGCGCACCACCGCGATGGCGGCCGGCGGCCGCCCGGAGGACAATGCAAAGATGGTGTCGGTCGCGGATTTCATCGCAACCCATGTAGCCGCAATCTCGCTTTGGCTCTATCCTGACGACGTGCGCCTGACGACGTGCGACTCCCCCGCCACCGCGGTGTCAGCCTGACGGGCCGGTCTGCACATTGCCGCCACGACCGATCGAAGGAGCCCTCTCGTGCAGCCCAATGCTCGCTCGTCCGCGCGTCGCGCACCGGCCGGATCCGCGCTGCGTTCAGCGCTGGGCCGCATCGCGATCACGATGGCGCTCTGCTCCACCACCGCGCAGGCGCAAACCTGGACCACGTTCAAGTCCACGGCCGATCGATTCGAGGTCGAGTTTTCGGGCAATGTCACCACCTCGCCCACCCCGCTCGGCGACGAAGCCATGAAACGGACCGAGCGCTCGACCAACTACGAGGCCGGCGACGATCCCGCCTTCGCGATCAACGCCACGCTGGCGAAATTCAGCATCAATTTTGCCGGAGGCGTGCACGACAGTTTCGCCTCCCTCAAATGCAAGACAACCACCAACGACCAGTCCCTGCCTTTCCCGCAAGGCCAGGCCAGGACATTGAGCGGGGAGGGCTGCGTCGACGGCCAGCATTCGGCCCTCGTGCGCTATTTCGTCGTCGACAAATGGTTCTACCAGGTCATCGCCCTGTTCCGCCCGAGCGATGAGGCGACCGCGCGACACTTCGTCGAGTCCTTCAACGTGCTCCCGCAATAGCCGCGCTTTCCATTGCGGGACCAGCAGCCACGGCATCCTTCTTCGCGCATGATCGCTGTCCGTGCGCACCCCGAAGCGACCTCGAGCTTAACTCATGACCGTGCCCACGCCTCCTGATCTTCCGCCTGCACGCGAAAACCGCCTCGCCCGCGAGACCAGTCCCTATCTGCTGCAGCACAAGCACAATCCGGTCGATTGGTGGCCGTGGGGACCGGACGCCCTCGCCGAAGCCAAGCGCACCAACCGGCCGATTCTGCTGTCCGTCGGCTATGCCGCCTGCCACTGGTGCCACGTGATGGCACACGAGAGCTTCGAGGACGCGGCGACCGCGCGCGTCATGAACGAGCTGTTCGTCAACATCAAGGTCGACCGCGAAGAGCGCCCCGACATCGATCATATCTACATGTCGGCGCTGCACCACCTCGGCGAGCATGGCGGCTGGCCGCTGACGATGTTTCTCACACCCGCCGGCGAGCCCGTGTGGGGCGGCACCTATTTTCCCAAAACGTCGCGCTATGGCCGGCCCTCTTTCGTCGACGTGCTGCACGAGCTCTCGCGCATCTTTCGCGAGCAGCCTGCGAGCATCGACAACAACAGCCGGGCGCTGATGGCGAAGCTCGCCGAGACCGCGCGGCCCGGCGACAAGGTGACGATCGGCCCGGCCGAGCTCGACTCCGCCGCGGCCGCGATCGCGCGCGCCTTCGATCCGGTCAACGGCGGCTTTCGCGGCGCGCCAAAATTTCCCCAATGCCCGATGCTCGAAATGCTCTGGCGCGCCGGCGCCCGCCGCCGCGACAACCGCTTCTACGAGGTCGTCGAGCTCACCCTAGAGCGTATGTCGGACGGCGGCATCTACGACCACCTCGGCGGCGGCTTTTCGCGCTACTCGGTCGACGAGAAGTGGCTCGTCCCCCACTTCGAAAAGATGCTCTACGACAATGCCCAGCTCATCGAGCTCCTGGCGCTCGCGGCACTGCGCACCGGCAAGCCGCTCTACGCGACACGCGCGCGCGAGACGGTCGCCTGGCTCGCGCGCGAGATGACGACGCCGGACGGCGCCTTCGCGGCCTCACTCGACGCCGACTCGGAAGGCGAGGAGGGCAAGTTCTACGTCTGGTCGCTCGCCGAGGTCGAGCAGGTGCTCGGCAAGCCCGCCGGCGACCTCTTTGCACATCATTACGACGTGACCGCAGGCGGCAATTTCGAGGGCCACAACATTCTCAACCGCCTCCACCGCGAGCCGACCGACGACGATACCGAAACCCGCCTCGCCGCCATGCGTGCCGCGCTGCTCGCGGCGCGCGCTCGCCGCGTGCGACCCGGCCTCGACGACAAGGTTCTGGCTGACTGGAACGGACTGATGATCGCCGGCCTCGTCAATGCCGGCCTCATGCTCGACGCGCCGGAGTGGATCGACATCGCCAAGCGCGCCTTCGCGTTCATCGCCGCCGCCATGACGCGCGGCGACCGTCTCGGCCATTCCTGGCGCGACGGCAAGCTGCTCTTTCCCGGCCTGTCATCTGATTTCGCCGCCATGATCCGCGCCGCGCTGGCGCTGCACGAGGCCACCGGCGAGCGCAGCTATCTCGACCGCGCCGTCGCCTGGCAGAACGCGCTCGACCGTCACTATGCGGATGCGGCGGGGGGCGGCTATTTCATCACGGCGGACGATGCCGAAGGCCTGGTAGTGCGGCCGAAATCGACTACCGACGACGCGCTGCCCAATCCGCATGGTCTCACGGCGCAGAACCTCGTCCGCCTTGTGGCCTACACGGGCGATGACGCGTGGCGCCAGAAGGCCGACGCGCTGTTCGACGCACTGCTGCCCACCGCTGCGGAAAATCTCTACAGCCACCTGTCGCTGCTCAACGCGCTCGACCTGCGCCTGCGCGCGGCCGAGCTGGTCGCGGTCGGCCGCGACGTCACGCCCTATGCGGCGGCGGCGCTCAAGCTGCCGTTCATCGACCGCATGGTGCTGCGCGCTCGGCGCGAGAGCGATCTGCCGCCGGACCATCCGGCACGCGCCGCCTTCGCGAATCTGCCCGACACCGCGATTCTGGTCTGCGTCGGCGAGCGCTGCTCGCTGCCGGTGACACAGCCCGACGCAATCGATGAAGCGGTCGCGCAGATGCGGGGATAGAACCCAGCTGCATTCATGGCCGGGCTTGCCCCGGCCATTCACGTCTTTCTTGGGGTTGCAAGGACGTGGATGCCCGGCACCGGGCCGGGCATGACGTGCCGATGATTACGTGTTCATCGACTCGAAAAATTCCGAGTTGCTCTTGGTATTGCGCAGCTTGTCGAGCAGGAAGTCGATCGCGTCCATGGTGCCCATCGGGTTGAGGATGCGGCGCAGCACGTACATCTTCTTGAGCTGGTCGGGCGGGGTGAGCAGCTCTTCCTTGCGGGTGCCCGAGCGCGTGATGTCCATCGCCGGGAAGGTGCGCTTGTCGGCGACCTTGCGATCGAGGATGAGCTCGGAATTGCCCGTGCCCTTGAACTCCTCGAAGATCACTTCGTCCATGCGGCTGCCGGTGTCGATGAGCGCGGTCGCGATGATGGTGAGCGAGCCGCCTTCCTCGATGTTGCGCGCGGCGCCGAAGAAGCGCTTCGGCCGCTGCAGCGCATTGGCGTCGACGCCGCCGG
>Ga0209006_10004070_pt1 | contig 13301 bp, 10 predicted proteins | sample JacPin_JW_Ref_O2_FD_188567 | JGI IMG/M metagenome (GOLD analysis project Ga0209006, IMG submission 188567) | Forest soil microbial communities from Algoma, Ontario, Canada - Jack Pine, Ontario site 1_JW_Ref_O2 (SPAdes) (version 2) | ecosystem: Environmental > Terrestrial > Soil > Boreal... | reverse complement strand
AGTTCGACGAGATGTGGCGCGCTCTCGGATCGCCCTCGCGAATCGAGATCGTTGAACTGGGTGCGGGACGCGGCCTGTTCGCGCAGGACGTGCTCGACTGGTCGGAGAAGAAATTCCCCGACTTCTTTCGTGCGCTGCATTACGTTCTCGTAGAACGCTCGCGGGCGCTTCGTCAGCGAATCGAGGAAACCCTAAGCCGCCACATCGAATCAGGGAGGGCGGAATTGGCGACATCCGCGTTCCCGGATACAATAGAGGGTTCTCAATCTCAAGACGAGGAACTTTCGCCCACGCAAACCGCGGGGCGGCGAAAGATAATTTCTACGGGTCGTCTACCCTGCCCCACCATCCTCTTCGCCAATGAATTCTTCGACGCTCTCCCGGTCGAAATTCTGAGCCCACAAGGTTCGCTCCGCGTCAACGCGCTTAACAATACCTTCATCGAGATGTGGGTCCCGCCTTCGCCCGAAGAACTAGAATTCCTCGACCGTTACAGCGTTCATCCGGAGAACGAAGAACGCGTAGAAGTCCCGCTGGTCGCGCAACACTACGCCGACCGCACCCTCGCAACCATCAACCGCGGATTCTTCCTCGCCATCGACTACGGTTACACGCGCGATGAACAACTCGCCGGACGCCATCGCGGAACACTGAAGGCCATTCGACGCCACTCGGTGAGCGCGAATCCCTACGAAGCCCCCGGCGAGCAGGACATCACCGCCGACGTAAACTTCACCGCGCTCGCCGCCGTCGCAGAAAAGCAAGGTATGCAAACGCAAAGGGTCATCACGCAGGCGCAGTTTCTGATGGGGATCGGCGAGGCCAACCAATTTGCCGACGCCTTCGAAGATTGCCGACTACCGCAGGAACGTGCCAAAGTCGCGCTGCAGCTTAAACATCTCGTCACCCCGGCAGGCATGGGCGAGAGTTTTCACGTGCTGGTGGCGAGCAAAGGACTGAACAGCCAAAAAGTCTCAGCTTTGTCAGGCTTGAGTTTTGGTCGGGATGAAACCTTGCCCCGATGAGGAACCGGCATTCACCGCATCCGGATATTCGTAAACGCCCCGCCCCGACTTCCGCCCCAATCGCCCGGCCTTCACATACTGCACCAGCAGCGGCGCAGGACGATATTTCTCTCCAAGCGACTTGTGCAGATATTCGAGAATGTTGAGCCGCGTATCCAGTCCCACAAGATCGACCAGTTCGAACGGCCCCATCGGATGATTCAGGCCCAGCTTCAGCGCCTTGTCGATATCGGCCGCGGACGCAATCCCTTCCTGCAGCATATGGAACGCTTCGTTGCCGATCATGGCGTTAATGCGACTGGTAATGAATCCCGGCGACTCTTTGATCACCACAACTTCTTTACCCATGCGTTTGCCAACTTCGACCGCGGTCGCAAGCGTGTCGTCGTCGGTTTCGAGCGCGCGCACAATTTCAAGCAGCTTCATCTTGTGCACCGGATTGAAGAAGTGCATGCCCACACATTTGCGGGCGCGATAGGTGACGCTTGAAATTTCTGTCACGCTCAACGAAGAAGTATTCGAAGCAAGAATCGTCGTGGGACGGCAGATTTTATCGAGCAGCGTGAAGATTTCGATCTTCGACTCCATCTCCTCCGGCACCGCTTCGATGACGAGATCGGCCTCGCGCGCAGCCTCTTCGACCGAACCCGCATATTCCAGCCGCTGGAAAGCCGAATCCGCATCGGGCGCCTTCACCTTGCCCAACTCGACCGCCTTGTCGAGATTCGCGCGAATCTCCGTCTCCGCCTTGCGCAGAGCAGCCGGCACCAGGTCCTCGAGAATCGTGCGATATCCGCCGAGCGCGGCCGCGTGCGCGATTCCCCGTCCCATAATTCCGGCGCCGATCACGGCAATCGTCTTGACTGTGCCTGCCATCGGATTCGGTGTTTCAGCCACTATTTCTCTGCCTTCTCTAACTCCGCGATCACCGAGTTGACCTGCGCTCCGGCGCCGCGCATCTGCTCGGCCAGACGCTTGCGCTCCTCGGTGCTCATATTGGGGATGTAAATCGAAATCCGGCGCAAAGTCGCCGTGATGTCTTCCACATAGTTCATCGCACGAATCAGTTCGCCTGTCGCCACCATGATTTCTCCTATCGAAGATTCTTCTTTTGAAGATTCCCCGTATCCAGATCGCTCATTAAGATGAGCGAACCCTTCATTGTGGACGGCGAAGGAGATTTAGTAAAGGACGCGCCCGATCCTCTCGATCACGAATCGCACCCGCTCGTCCACCGAAGTCCGCGGCAACGGAACCAGATCGTACCCATACGACTGATAAGTCTCCACCAGCGCATCGCAGGTTCGCACCGCTTCGTCGAAATCCTGCTTGCGCTCGCGATCCTGGCAGAAAATCTCTTTCCACGGCGGCGCTACAAAAACGAGCGGGTTGTAACGAAACTCCTCAGCGGCTTGGCTCATGTGCGCAGGCACAACCTGCCCGATTAGCCGCAGATAACCGCACACATCGGGCACGCCCCGATCGAACAACACAGTGCCCTTCTCGTCTTGCGCCTCACGATACGAGCGCATCTCGCGGTCGAGCATCACCTCTGCAAAGAGCATGCGATCGTCCCACGGCAACGCGCGGCCGCCAATTGAGACTTGCTCTTGAATAATCGCGCGCCCCGCTTCGAGGGATCGCCCGTAGCCAGCGCGCGCCAGCGCGTCGATGAGCGAACTCTTACCCGAGCCCGGTCCACCGGTGACTACATAAAATCGATCTTCGATCATTTAGTCCGAATCCTCGCCTGTTCGCAATCGTGTAACCACCCGGGCATATAATTGCGATCGATTCTTTTTATGCCACATTTGGCGCTGCGCCGGAATCGAATGGTCATATGGCAGACACTCTTAAACGCTACATTTTTGCCAGCGATTTCGACCAGACGCTCACCTTCAACGATACCGGCTACGTGCTCTCGGAACTCGTTGGCATTCCCACGGAAGAATTCGAGCGCAAAGCCAAAGGTATGGCCAAGATCAATCTCGTTCAGCAGGGCGCAGAACTCGCCTACCTGTTGCTGCACGACCCTGAATTCAAGGCGAAGGTGCGCAAGGAACATCTGCATGAGGTTGGAAAACGGATTCGCCTGAAGGGCGAGATCAAACTGCTTTATCAGATTCTCAAGAACGGCATCGACGGCCACCAGTTTGATTTTTACGTTCTTTCCGCCGCGCCCATGGAAGTCATACTTTCCGCGCTTGAGGATATCGTCCCTCCCGAGCACATTTTCGGCACAGAGTTCCGCTATACGCCGTCGGGCGAAATCGACTCGATTGTGCGCGCCACCGCAGGCTACGGAAAAGTCGCGGTGCTCGATCGACTGCTCGAGCAGCAGGTGGCGGGCCCCGATCATGTGATCTACACCGGCGACGGCAGCTCAGACATTCACGTCATGCTGCACATCAACGCGCGCGATGGATTGACCATCGCCGTTTCCGAATCGCCCAACGTGGCGCAGATCGCCAAGCGAACGGTGCTGAGTTCAAGCGCGCTCGCCGTGCTGGCGCCAATTCTCGAAGAAGTCGCCGGATGGGAGCGCTACCGCATTCGCAGCTTTTTCGAAGCCAATGGCATGTTGATTCAGGAGTGGGAGCGCGTGCGCACCGACTGGCTCACCTTGCGGCCGTCGGTTGAAGCGGCTCCAACGGCGGTCGATATGACGTCGACATAGTTTCGAATACCGGATGGCGTTCCGAAGCCTCACACGAAAACAAATTCATGCTGCGCAACAAGAACCTGATCCCGCTCTCTCACCAGCATCAGCGGGCGCTCGCCCTGTGCGTGCGCATCGATCGCGCGTCACCGATTTCTGACGCTGATCTCGACGCATGGCGGTCGGAAATCGCGCAACATTTTCGAAACGAGATCAAGATTCACTTCGCCGCCGAGGAACAGGTTCTCTTCCCTGCCGCGCAAAGATTCGAAGAACTCATTCCGCTGATTGAAGAACTGACAGCCGATCACGCCTGGCTGCGCGATCGCTTCACCGAAGCAGAAAGCCGCGGCATGTCCGCCGCAGACATAGCCGCGTTCGCCGAACGCCTCTCTTCGCACATTCGTAAAGAAGAGCGCCAGCTCTTCGAGCGTCTGCAGAAATTGCTGAGTGAGACTGCACTTGCAGTTTTAGGCAGTGAACTCGCGGCCGCGCTCAAAGACGCAGAACAAGCCTGCATCCTGCCGACCGGCGCAACCCGCCCGCGGGCCGCGAAGTAAGGGCAGATACCTTCAGCTCTCGAGGCGAAACCGAGTCTCAGCCAACGCGTACAGCCTGCGCCACAGCAAACGATTCATCGTCACCACCGTCGCGGCCATCATCATCGTCGCAGCCAGCAATAGATCGAAGTTGCCGTGATCGGTCGCTTGCGAAATCGTAGCTCCCAAGCCGGTCGTCGTGTAGATGTGTCCTTTGAAGTGAAAATACTCGGCAACGATGCTCGCGTTCCACGCGCCACCAGAAGCAGTCACCATTCCGGTGATGAGGTAAGGAAAAATTCCTGGAAGAATCAATTTCTTCCAGCGCTGCAATCCTTCCAGCCGAAAAACCGAACAACATTCCTTTAAATCCGTCGGGATCGCCATCGCTCCCGCGATCACGTTGAACAGGATGTACCATTGCGTTCCCAGTAGCAGCAGCACGATCGAGCCGATGCCGAGCCCTCCGCCCACCTGAATCAGCAGCAACAGGACAACGGGGAATAATGCGGTCGCCGGAATCGACGCCGCAATCTGAGCCAAAGGCTGCGCGATCCGCGCCAGGCGCGGATTGAAGCCGATCGCAACGCCTGCCGGAATGGTCCACAGCGCCCCGATTATCAACGCGAGATTCACGCGAAAAAAAGTGGCGATCAGTCCCAGCCCGGCTTCATGCAATTCGCTCTTCTGCAACCCTGCCAGAATCATCGCAACGCGAACTACTCCATAACCCATCGCGATCAACAGCACGAGCGCGAGCACTCGCGTTGCCCAGGTCTTCCACGGTTTCCGGGCTTCATCTTCGTTCGAGCGAACCTCCGAGAAATACATCATCACGCGCTCGCCCAGCGGACGAAAGGTTTTTTCACGAAGTTGCGCCAGACTCCGCGAGTGCCGGATCAAGTCGAGCACCCACGACCGCGGCGTGTCGTTGCTCTGCACCTGCTCCACTTTAAATTTTTCCGCCCACGCGATCACCGGACGCCACACGAACTGGTCGAGCAGCACGATGACCGCGATCATCGTGATGACACCGAGTAAAATCGATCGGGTATCGCCCGCGCTGGCCGCGGTCTGCAGATACGACCCCAGCCCCGGCAGCCGGAAGTCGCGCGAACCCAGCACAAACATCTCGCAAGCCATCAGAAAAAACCATCCGCCGGCCACCGACATCATTGAATTCCATACCAGCCCGATCGCCGAAAACGGAAGCTCCATGCGAAGAAAACGCTGCCACCAGTTGAACCGGTAAATCTTCGCCGCCTCGCGCATTTCTTTCGGGATGCTTTTCAGCGAAGCGTAAAAACTGAAAGCCATGTTCCAGACTTGCCCGGTGAAGATGAGCAGGATCGCGCCGAACTCCACACCCAACTGTCTCCCCGGAAAAAGCGCGACCATCGCCATCATCACGCCGGGAAGAAAACTCAATACAGGAATCGACTGCAGTACATCGAGCAGCGGAATCATGTACCGCTCGGCCCGAGGATTGTAGGCGGCAACATAGCCGTAGACGAGCGTGAAGGCGAGGCTCAACACATACGCGACAGTGATGCGCAGAAGCGAATACCCGGCATAAGCCGGCAGCGCCCACAAGCTGTGCGAGATTTCGACCTCTGGCGTGAACGGCCCCAGCCACGTCCGCCCCACGACCAGCACGCCGTAAAACAGCGCGATCGCGCCGCCAAACATCAGCAAGTCGGGCAGACGCGAGATCTCGACGTGCGGAATCTGACTCCACAGACGATAAGCCGAAAAACCGCGCAGGCTGGCTGATTGCTTCATGAGCGAAACTTTTCTTTAAGGTGTCATCCTGAGTGGAGCCGTCTTTCAGGCGAAGCGAAGGATCTCAGTGAATCTGCAGTGGAGCGTCAGCCAAAAATAGGTCAACTCTTCGGCGCCGCATCCGCACGCACTCCGTCCGAAGGCGGTGAGGAATCGGCCTGCACCAGCACCGCCCGTTCACGGTCGTAATCGAAAATCTCCGCATAGCGACCCCAGTTCATCGCCGTTTCAAACTGGCGCAACACTTCCTCTTCCGCAAAGTGCTCGTCGAGAATATCGTGAAAAAATTCCTCGGCGATCCTGTGATCCGATTTTCTCTTCAAGATGCTGTCAATCTGTCGCAGGATCGTCACATGCTCGAGCGATGCCTGCCGGAACAAAACCTTGCGTTGCTGAATGTCCGCCTCAGCAAACGCTGCGCCTTGCGGAGTAAGCTGCACATCGCCTTCCTTCAGCCAGGCAAAACCGAGAATCACGCAGGCTTCCAGAATCGGCAACAGGTCTTCGACATTCATGACCAGTTCTTCAGCCAGCCGAAAAAGATCTTCGCGCCCGCCGCGGTCGTGCAGCAACTCCACCAGCCCCGCGATTCCGCCCACCCGCGCGTGCGGCAGCATCTGGTATTTCGATGTGCGCATAGGCGCTTCCTGCTTCCTGAATTCAGCCTTGGTCAGTCCGCCCTTCGGCAAAATAATTTCCGCTGTCGTCTCCGCGTCTGGCAGCGTGTGTTCGGCCTCCGGTTCGGTCATCACTTTGTAGATGTAGTCGACCAGTTCCACAAACTTTGCCGATTTGCGATCCCGCGGACGTTTCAGCCGAATATTGAAATCCGACCTTACTCGCGCCGGATTTCTTCCCAGCACCATCACGCGATCGGCCAGCATGACCGCCTCTTCAATATTGTGGGTCACGATGAAAATCGCGCTGGTCGGCATTTTTTTATTCAGCCACAACTCCAGCAATTCGCCGCGTAGATTTTCGGCGGTCAACACGTCGAGCGCAGAGAACGGCTCGTCCATGAACAAGACTTCCGGCTCAACCACGAGGGCGCGCGCAAAACCCACGCGCTGCTTCATTCCTCCCGAAAGCTCTTTGGGATACGCCGTCTCAAAACCGTCCAATCCGACCGTGTCCAGGGTGCGCAGGGCGCGCTTGTGGCGCTCAACTGCGGCCACGCCGCGCGCTTCCAGCGGCGCCTCAACGTTCTCGAGTACGGTGAGCCACGGGAAGAGCGCGAAGCTCTGGAACACGATGGCAACATTTGTCGCTTGACCCTCGAGCGGCTTGCCATGCCACGAGAGCACTCCCGCAGTCGGTTCTGAAAGTCCGGTCAGCATGCGCAGCAGTGTCGACTTGCCGCAACCCGACGGCCCCAGCAGCGCTATGATCTTTCCCGACTCGATCGCCAGGTCCGTCGCGCCGACTACCTGGATCCGCGTGCCATCAGGCTGCATGTAGGATTTTTCAATCCCTACCGCCTCGATGATCACCTTGTTGTCGTCCGAATTCACTGCCGCACTCCCGTCCCTTCTATACACGATACGCGCAGAGTCGCAAAGCGCTCCCGCTGTAACAGTCTGTTCACAATTGAAATTGTGAGGTTCGTTGCCGCAGCACGCCCGCTCAGGCGACGAAGCTATCCTCGGCCACGCGCTCCGAAGGCTTGGGCAACCGGTCGCTCAGTTCAGTAATCAGCGACAGCTTCGCGGACAGTTCTTTCGTGAGTTGGCTCCAGTCGAAACGCCAGCGCCAGTTTCCGCCATGCAGGCTGGGAGTGTTCATGCGGGCCTCGCTGCCCAGCCCGAGCACATCCTGCAGAGGAATCACACACAAGGCCGCCGGCGACGACTGTGCCGCGCGAATAAAACACCAGTGCATTCCATCGTCGCAGCGCCCAAGGTAGGCCTCCACATTTCGGCGCTCGTGCTCGGCCGCTGCGGAGTTCCACCAGCCTACGACCGTGTCATTGTCGTGAGTGCCGGTATAAATCACTTTCCCTGACGACCGGTGCGGCAGGTAAATATGCGCACCCTCATCGCCAAAGCCAAACTGCAGCACGGCCATGCCCGGAATCTGCAACCGCTCGCGCAGTTCATTCACCGATGGAGTGATGTAGCCCAGGTCTTCGGCAAAAAACGGCAAGCTGCCCAGCGCCTGGCGCAGCTTCACAAACAAATCATCCCGTGGACCATCGACCCAGCGGCCATTCATGGCCGTGTCGTCGTTCGCGGGAATCTCCCAGAATTGATCGAAGCCGCGGAAGTGGTCGAGCCGCACATAATCAAAATTCTGCGTGGCCCAACGCAGCCGCTGGATCCACCAGGCGTAGTCCTGCGACTTCATTACATCCCAGCGGTAAAGCGGATTTCCCCAGCGCTGCCCTGTCTTGCTGAAAAAATCCGGAGGAACTCCCGCAACAACTTCGGGCTCGAGATTTTCGTTCAACCGGAACTGTTCGCGGTGCGTCCACACATCGGCGCTGTCATGATTCACAAAGATGGCGACGTCGCCGATCACCCGAACTGCGTGCTCGGCCGCGTAACGACGCAGCGCTCCCCACTGCTCGTAAAAAGCGAACTGCAGCGCGGCCCGAATCCGCATGCCTTCGGCAAACTCTTTACGGGCCTTCTCAATTTCGGCGGACTCACGATACGCAAGCGCCCGCGGCCACTGATTCCAGCACTGCAGCTTGTGTCTCGCGCGCAACTCATCGAATAAAACAAAATCATCGAGCCACCACGCGTTCGCCTCCCGGAATTTTTCAAAACGCCGAAGCGCCTCACTCGATCCGGCGCGCAAAAAGCTTCGACCCGCTTCGAACAGCAGCGGCATCTTTTGCGCAAAGACCTGTTGATACTCCACCGGCTCGGAGCCGGCCTGCGACAAGCGGGGGCTGGCTCCAGAAATTTTCGGCGCATCTACCCAGCCGTGATCGGCCAGCCGCTCCAGGCTGATCAGCAGCGGATTTCCGGCAAAGGCTGAAGTCGAGGAATAGGGGGAGTTGCCGTAGCCGAGCGGCCCCAGCGGCAATACCTGCCACCACGCCTGGCGCGCGGACGCGAGGAAATCTACGAACCGGTACGCGCTTGGGCCAAAGTCGCCTATGCCGCCAGGCCAAGGCAGCGACGTCGGATGCAACAGGATGCCTGCGGCGCGTTCAAAAGACATGACTCCGCCGCTACATCCCCGGCTGATTCCCCGACTGAGTGAGCTGCTTCATTTCGTCCTGATTGATTTTGATCTTGCCCGACTTCTCCATCTGCTCGCGCAGGCTTGAAATGAAAAGTCCGAAAAGTTCCTGTTGTTTGCCCTGCATCAGCGAGTCGCGAATCTGATCGCGCTTGGACGCGAATTCGGTCTCATCGGGCTTCTGATTGTCGAGGATTTGAATCACGACCGCGTCTGCTCCGCTGCTGATCGGCCCGCTGATCTCGCCCGTCTTCATCGTGAATGCCACTGCGGCCTGTCCCGTCATCGAACCCACATCCGGAACCTGCCCGTCAGGCAGCACCAGATCGCTGGTTTTCATGGTCGCGCCCAGTTCTTTTGCAGCGCGCTTGAGATCATGCTCCGACTTGGCGCGGTCGGACAATTCCTGAATCTTCTTTGAAAGCAGCGAGGAAGACTGCTCGTTCTTGAATTCCTCTTCCACACGGCTGCGAATCTCTTCAAACGTCGGCGTGGCGGGAGGTTTCACCCCCAGCAACTGAAACACCACGATTCCCTGCGAAGCCGGCGCCACATCCGGCGGCGACTTTTCCGTCGCGCTGAACACCGCGTCCATGAACTGAGTCGCCGGCCCCAGCCCCGGCAGCATATCTTTGCGCGAAAAGAAATCCGACGTAACCACCGGAACACCCGCCGTCGCTGCGGCCGCATCCAACCCCTGCGCGCGCGCCGCCTTCAGCATATCTTCCGCTTGTTTTTGCGCCGCCTGCTGCGCTTTCTGCTGTTTCAGGACAGGCTCGATCTCAGCCTTCACTTCGTCCAGCGACTTCACATGCGCGTCCTGCTTATCGTCGACGCGGATGATGTGAAACCCGTCGCTGCTCTTCACCACGTCGCTGATCTGCCCCTTGGGCAGTGAGAACGCGACTTTTTCAAACTCCGGAGTCGCCTGCCCTCGTCCAATCCAGCCCAGCGATCCGCCGACGTTGGCGCTGCCCGGGTCCTCGGAATATTTCTTGGCGAGGTCGTCGAACTTTGCTCCGCCTTTGATCTGCTTCAACAGATCGTCGGCGCGATGCTGTGCCTCGGCCATCGCCTTGTCATCGACTTTGCCGTCTGCGCCTGCCGCCGGCATCTTGATCCAGATGTGGCTCACCTTCGTTTGCTCAACCCCGCGATACTGTTCCCGGTGCGCTTCGTAGTACGTGCGCAAATCGTCCTGCGTCACCTGCACGCTGGCCGCGGCCTTGCTGCTCTCAATCACCGCATATTTGACTTTGCGTTTCTCGGGAATCGAATTCGTGTACCCGGCCTTGTGGATGTTGTAATACGCCTGCAATTCCTGATCGCTCGGGTGAAGCGCCTTCCGCAGATCATCCTGCTTCAACACGGCGTAATCGAACTTGACCTTGGAATTCTGCTTGACGAACTGGTCGCGGATCGCCGTTTCGCTCACGCTGGCGCCGTCGGAAATCAGTGCCTGCAGCTTGGTCAGCAAAACGTCGTGGCCAACTTCTTCTTCAAACTTGGCCGGGGTCAGATTCGCGCCCTGCAGCAAGTTCTCGTACTCCTGCTGGCCAATGAAGTTGCCGCCCGGAAAAAACGTTGCAGCGTAGCGGCCGTGCTGCAGTTCGTCTCTCACATCATCGGGAGTCGCGCGCAGCCCCATGTGTTGCGCCTCGGTCAGCAGGGCCTTGCGGGTGATCAACTGGTCCGCCGCGCGCTGCGCAAAAAATGGCAGCAGCATCGCCATATTGGCTCCGCCCTGCGGCATCTGCTGTTGCAGCATTTGGCGGGCGGTCTCGCGCACTTGATCCGCGGTAATATCGGAGCCATCCACCTTGGCTACGACGCCCTTGCTCGGCTGACCTGTAATCTCTGAGGTCAAACCGCCCGGGATAAACGTAATCACCATGGCGCCGCAAATCACCAGAAGAATGCCGCTCAGAACGATCTTCTTGGTAGGCCCTTGTTCCTGCAAAAATCGGATCATTTTCGTATAACTCCCGAGTGGAAAGGCGATTTCTTTATTATAAACTAGCGCCGTTCGTGAGGGGCTGATGGTTGATCCTTGGGCTCGCCACAAAAGCGCAAGTCAAACCGGTTCGTCCACCGATCGCCGATCTGTACGCCGGGAGCAACGCATGATGAAGCGTGACAACGGTTGGGACTCCATACTCCGAAGCGCCGCGTGCTTCGAAGTATTGAAATGGGTCGCCGGCCAGCGAAAGATAGGCAAGCGCGTCTATCCGAGCGAGGAAGATGTATTCCGCGCGTTCAAGGACTGCTCTTTCGAGAAAGTTCGCGTGGTCATTCTCGGCCAAGACCCTTACACTCATGAGGGTCAAGCCATGGGTCGAGCCTTTGCCGTGTCGGAATCGACCGACATACCACGTTCACTCAAGAACATCTTTGCCGAGGTGCGGCGCGAATATCCGAACGCAGAGGAGCCGGAACGGACCTTGCAGTCGTGGGCCAACCAGGGAGTGTTCTTGCTGAACACCACTCTGACGGTCGAGGAAGGTCGATCCAACCTCCACGCCGACGAGGGCTGGAAAGAAGCGGCAACAATTCCGGCCTTGAAAAAGTTGTCCGGCGAGCGCGAGCATCTTGTGTTCATGCTGTGGGGCCGTCCCGCCGAGACGTTCGAGCGTGACTTGGATCAGCGACGGCACTTGGTCCTTAAAGCGTCGCACCCGTCGCCGCTGTCGGTTGCACGCACGGCGGCACCCTTTCGGGGGTGTGGTCATTTTCGCAAAGCCAACGTCTATCTCAGCAAACACGGTATCGAACCGATCATCTGGACGGACGCGCCATGAATACACCGGCCTCGACACAAGTGACACACTTGATGGATACACGCATGTATCCTTCCTGCGTCGTTCCTTCCGGCTACGCCGTAAAGCGTTGCAAATTCCGCTATTGAAACGAATTAATAGAAGTGATATCCATTTGTGCGACCCTATTTCCACGGTCATCCCAACATAACGTAAGTTCGCGGTCGACAGGAGAGTCATGAATTCAGGCAAGCGGCTGGTGATGTTTTTCGTCGTGGCGCAGTTCCTCATGGTTTCACTCCTTCTCGGCCAGTCGAACACCGACGCCAAATTGCCGCTGCACGAAGGCTGGGCGTTGCAGTCCTCCGCCAAGATCGATGCAGCCAAGGGAGAAGTCATCTCCACTCCCGCGTTCGCGCCGACCGGATGGCACTCCGCGACCGTGCCCACCACCGTGGTCGCCGCGCTGGTGAAAGACAACACGCTTGCAGATCCCTTCTTCGGGATGAATCTGCGCCAGTATGCGGGCGTGAACTATCCAATCGGTGGCAACTTTTCGGGCATTCCCATGAATCCCGACAGTCCCTACGTGGTTTCATGGTGGTATCGGAAGTCGTTCACCATCCCGGCTTCGTATCAGGGCAAAACCGTCTGGCTAAACTTCAAGGGCATCAACTATCGCGCCAACATTTTTCTCAACGGAAAACAGATCGCCAAAGACGATGACGTCGCCGGTGCCTGGCGCACTTACGAATTCAACGTCACGGACGCCGCCAAGCCCGGCGCGGAAAATGTTCTTGCCGTGCAAACCTTCGCGCCCACCGAAAACAATCTCGCCATCACCTTCGTCGACTGGAACCCAGCGCCCCCCGACAAAGATATGGGATTGTGGCGCGAGGTCTATCTCACCACCAGCGGGCCAGTCGCGCTCCGTTATCCCACGGTCGTTTCGAAACTCAATCTGCCGTCGAACAACAGCGCGCGGCTGACCGTGACCACGCAACTGAAAAACGGAACCAGCCAGCCAGTAAAGGGCAAACTCAAAGGCGAAATCGAAAACGTCAAATTCGAGCAGGACGTCGAACTCGCGCCCAACGAATCCAAAGACGTGACCTTCACGCCCGACAAGTTCTCGCAGCTCGTTTTCTCAAACCCGCGCCTCTGGTGGCCGGCGCAGATGGGCAAGCCCAATCTTTATGCGCTGAAAATGGAGTTTGAAGCTAACGGTGCAGTCAGCGACCACTCGAGCTCCGAGTTCGGCATTCGCGAAGTTACATCCGATCTCAACGCCATCGGTGGACGCGCCTTCCACATCAACGGCAAGAACATTCTGATCCGCGGCGGTGGCTGG
>Ga0209006_10004069_pt1 | contig 13303 bp, 14 predicted proteins | sample JacPin_JW_Ref_O2_FD_188567 | JGI IMG/M metagenome (GOLD analysis project Ga0209006, IMG submission 188567) | Forest soil microbial communities from Algoma, Ontario, Canada - Jack Pine, Ontario site 1_JW_Ref_O2 (SPAdes) (version 2) | ecosystem: Environmental > Terrestrial > Soil > Boreal... | reverse complement strand
ATGATGAACCTCCTGGTGGGCGACCACGAGTTTGATGATGATGTCTGCGGCGCGCATGTCGCCCCTCGCCGCTTTGGCAAAGATGGCCTTGATCAACGCCCGTTGTTTGCTGATCGATTTTTTGGTCGTACCCTCGTGGACGGGGATGCGCTCAGTGAGTTCTTCCAAGAGGTCGGTCTTGAGATTCTGGGTGCCCTTGGACCGGCCCTTGGGGTTGCCCGACTGGCCCTTTTTGAAGCGGGTTGCGACGGGCGGTTTGGCGTAGCCGACTTCACCCGCGGCGCTCGGGCTCACGCCCTTCTCGGCGGTCATGGCGAATCCTCCGTGGGCGCGCCCTTGGTTCCGATCGGCGTCGCGGCCGCTGCACGCTCGGCAGTGAGCTTGGCGAAGCTTTGGCCGGTTTCGGCATGGACGGCGCTCTCGCCGGTGTATTCCTCCCAGCGGTGGATGGCTGTGTCGACGTAACGGGGGTCGAGCTCAAGTGCGTAGGCGCGGCGCCCAGTCTTCTGCGCCGCAATAAGCGTAGTCCCGCTGCCGGCGAATGAGTCGAGGATGATATCGCGTCGCTTCGAACAGTCCTTGATAGCGTCGGCCACGAGAGCCACCGGCTTCACGGTCGGGTGCATGCGCAGCTCGTCCATCCGGTCCCGGCCCAGCACGTTGACCCCGGCATAGTTCCAGACGTTCGTACGGTAACGGCCGTGCTGCCCGAGTTCGAAATTGTTCACGTGTGGTGCCGTGCCGTGCTTGAAGACGAAAATAAACTCGTGCTGGGAGCGATAGAACGTGCCCATGCCTGCATTGGTCTTGTTCCAGACGCAGATGTTCTTCAATTCGAGCGCCGCCGCTGCGCCCGCCACTAACAACTCGCCGCAATGACGCCAGTCCATGCTGACGAAATGGATGGCGCCATCTACGCTCGCGCCCTTGAGGCCATTCAGCGCGGCCGTCAAAAAGGTGGTGAACTCCGCCGGCGTCATCTCGCCCGAAGCCATCAAGAATTCGGCGTGGTGAATGGCGCCGAGGCCGCCCACGTGACCATCGATGCGCACGTTGTAAGGGGGGTCGGTGAAGACCATGCGGGCCTGAGCACCCTCCATGAGGCGGGCCATGGCCTGGGCCGATGTCGCATCACCACAGAGCAGCCGGTGGGAGCCCAAGCGCCACAAATCTCCAGTCTTGCTTATGAGTGGTCGTGTCGGATCAATTTCCGGCGTCGCATCGGCCGCGGGATCACTCCGCGTGCCCTGCGCGCGCTCGACAATGAAATCGAGCTCTGCGACTTCGAATCCCGTGGCGCTCATGTCGAATTCGACACTGGTCAGGAATTCGATCTCGGCCGCTAGAATCTCGAGGTCCCAGCCGGCATTTTCGGCGATCTTGTTGTCGGCGACGCGCAGGGCGCGCTTCTGGGCCTCGCTCAGGCCTGACAAGCGAATAACCGGCACTTGATCGATACCGATGAGCTTTGCGGCCGCGTAGCGGCCGTGGCCAGCGATGATGGCGTCCTTCTCATCGACCAGAATCGGATTGGTGAAACCAAACTCACAGATGCTGGCGGCTATCTGCTTGATCTGCTTGGCCGAATGCGTTCTGGGGTTATTCGCAGTTAGCGCGATCGAGAGTAGGGGAACGAGTTCAATAGTGAGTTCATGCACAATGAGGGTAGGCGCAAGCATGGGTGATCCTCCGTTGAAACGGTTCTAAAGAACGTGATTATTGGGTAACTAACAGGGACGTGCCGCGCCGCTGGGTGAAATTCCCCGTCAGTTCGGAAAATTAGCTCGTTTTGGGACGGACATGGTCAATATGTCCGGTGACAAACAACACACTAATAGATTCACCGCACGAGGAGGGAATTAACAATGACTCCGGACTTTGAAATCCGACTACAAGCCCTCGACTCTAAAATCGAGCCGCTGCAAAAATTTATCACAGCGTTCTCCGAAACTTTCGTCAAACCAATATTCTATCATTCTGGACAGGAGCACTATGGCTTTCGCTTCGGGACGCCAAGCGTCAAACATTTTTGCCTGTTGAAGGCCGTTAGAGTTGTTAGTGCGCTAAATGCCGCAGTTGCTTTGGCCCGTAGCGGTTACGCACAGGAAATCGCTGTTCTTATACGGACGTTGATCGAATACACCACTCATATCGAGTTTGTTCTCAACGGGACGGAAGAATCTGGCGCCCTCACCCCGGACGTTGAAAAATACGTCCGCGATTATTTTGCGGATTTCGCGCGGAATACAGCCAACGATTTCAAACGGGCTCAAATAAAGCAGGCCACGGTCAATAAACGCTTAGCCGCAAGATTGGTCGACACTGTATATACCGCGGAAACTAAGGCACATGGTGCTGAACTTGAGCGTGTATATTCGAATATGTATCTCACCTACTCCAGCTACGTTCATGCAAAATACCCCGAGGTGATGGATATGTATGGTGGGGCACCAGAAGGATTCCACCTTAAGGGAATGCGCAACACACCGAAGGATGAGGAAAATATAGAAATTATAGATACGTTCATTGATACCGCTTCAATCAGTTTTCATCTGATGGTGACCCACTTTCGGCTGTGCCAGCTCATTAATTCCGATCCAGTTCTAACTGTATGGTTCCGCGGTGAAGCGAGAGACTAAAGAGATAAAGAACAATTTTTTCAATGCGATTACCGCGTGCATTGAAAACGCGGAGAGACTGATCGCTGATCGCTACAATCTCGAATTTTTGAAGCCGCCTGCGACACGATTTTATCTCATCCTCATAGCAGAGGAGGAATTTGCAAAAGCATTCCTGCTGTTTCTCGTTATGGGTGGAATCATTCCGTGGAATAGGGCCATCCTACGAGCAATCAATAACCACTCGTGTAAACAACTGGTTGGCATTGTTATTGACTACCTAATAGATGATTGGAAGGATATTGAAGAACTAGAGGCGAGAATACGCCGGGACATTGAACTCGGCGAACGTTTACCGAGCGAAGTTGCAAGTGCATTGAATATCCTCCGTCACGAGAAGATCCGGCGATGGGAAGCGGATAATTGGGTTTGGGCTGAAGAACCGAATTACGATCCCGTGTATGAAGGACCTCGTGCGTTCTCCATTGCTAACCGTTTCGTTTCTGGCAGAGGGGAAAGACAACGATGGCGCTTAAAGATTTAACCACATTAGCAATCAATCAAGCGATCGCTGAATATCGGCAGCTTGGGCGCCCGGCCTTCCTCAAAAAATACAACTTCAGAAAAGCGCGCGACTATCTTTTGTTAAAAGACGGTCGGTCATACGATTCAAAGGCAATCGCAGGTGCGGCCCACGGATATTTACCGAGTCAATCTCCCTTAAAGTGGAATGAATTTTCCGGCGGCGATGCGACTGTACGAAAGGTCCTCGAGGACCTGGGCTTCACGGTTATTGACCCTGGTGAAGAAAAGCTGCCAGCTCCGGGGGAGGTGCTCAGCAATAGCGAACTGAGCCGACGTTTCACGGTCGGCAATATGGGCGGCATGCGTCGAAGCAAAAAACGTGACCTGCTGGTGCTAATTTCGGATCCATTTAAAGGCCTTTATCAGGATCGTTGGGAAGGGAATGTCCTTCACTACACAGGCATGGGCAAGTTGGGTCATCAAAGTCTCGAGCATGCGCAAAATCGCACACTTATTCAGTCACCAAAATCCGGGATTGCAGTTCATCTCTTCGAAGCTCTTGATCCGCAGAAATACACCTACGTGGGACAAGTAGACCTCGCTCGCAATCCTTACCAGGAAGACCAACCCGACGATGCAGGGACTTTGCGTAGAGTTTGGATGTTCCCGATCAAACTTAAAAATTCCGCCATTCGTCCAATCCCGACGACACGGCAAGCACGTGAGATTGAAGAGAATCAGGAAAGCTTAGCCCGCAAACATCCCCTCACAGAACTCCTGCGGCGTGCCAAGAAAGCAAAGCCAAGGCCTGCGGCCCGTACCGCGCAGACAACAAGCTATGCTCGTGATCCGAATATCGCCGCCGCTGTTAAGGAGCTCGCGAAAGGTATCTGCGACCTCTGCTATTCCCCAGCACCGTTTCGTAACCCAAAAGGAGAGCCCCACCTTGAAAGCCATCATATTGTCTGGTTGGCCAAGGGTGGTGATGACATACTTGAAAATGCGGTGGCACTTTGCCCGAATTGTCATCGCAAGATGCACGTTTTGAATCGAGCGGCCGATCGTAAGAAGCTCACTTATCGGGTTGCCACCAGAGGTTAGCCAGCTGTGAATTGCTCCCACATCGTAACAGCCGCCCGGGATACCTTCACGCCAATCAACCACTCACATATGGATTCGACCGCCGAAGCATTTGCGCCATCGGCCATCTCAAAATCTTAAATTCGATTCTGGAATGTGCGGTACGCCCAAAGTTCAAGTCATTTAGAGGCGATTTGCGTAACTCGCAATCCTTGCAAGAATCTCGGCGAAGCTCGGTTTACTACGATAATAAAGTGCGCTCGTTTTGTCGTAGGCCCTTTCATATTCAGCGCGCACTTTCGGATCGCTTAGGATGAACGCTTGGTTCTTCATAATGTCCGGATCGTCCCCACCGCGAAAGCGCTTTGACTTATGCTCTCTATAGGGATCGGTGCCGATAAATCCCTTCACGTCCGGCTGCCCGAGAAGACAATAAACGTCGTAATAGTGCCTCATGAAATTCGCAGGAAACTCGCCCGTTTCTTGTTGCTTGCGAAACTTCGTCGAAATCGTCTGAAGCTTCTCAACCAGAGTATAGCCGGGCTCATAACACGCCACGGCCAGAGCGCGGTTGTCGATGATGTCCACGCCGCGGCCGATGGCATGGTCGAAAGCCCAAGAGCTGATATCCTTCGGGGCGTTCGGCGTGACTGTGTCGAATCCGGCTTCCAGTAGGACACCGTCCTTAAGCTCAGGCATAGGATCGGTAAGCGGATCGTAATAGAGCCTTATTCCGCCACTTCGGTAATAGTGCTTATCGTCAAAAGCTATATCGCGTTTGACCTCTTTGATTCCGTCGATCCGAATGTTGGCTGCCAGCCAGTCGTAGAATTCCTGGCGGGTCTTTACCTGCGCGGGTTTATTCTGGTTGGGTCCGGTTTTGACATCGTGTCTTGGGGGAGGCTCGATCTGGATATCGATATCTTCCGAGAAACGATCGATGATCCCGAAACCTTTCGATAGGGAGGTACCTCCTTTCAATTCGAACTGGAAACCCCCTTTTTGGAGTCCATAAAGGCAATGCATGATCCAGTAGTCCTTCTCGACCAAGCCGGGATCGATCTTCTTTTCGACGGCAACGATGCGTAAGAGATCGCGGAAGGCCGCGTGATTATGAAGAAAATCGCGCGGCATGAGCCTCCGCCGGCGTGGGCGTTGTCTCTGAGAAAAACTTCTGTGCCCTCACGCTCCCATATTCGCGGACCGCACGATGCAATTGGGGTGCATCGTAAGTTGGGGCCTGCGCTTTGACGCGAGCAAGCACTTGCTCACGGTCTTCCGCAAGTCGATCCACATTATTCACGAGATCAACCAGCAGAAATTCTCGTGACAGCGTTTTGGGAAAAGTCGGCTTGCACCGAAAATCAAACGCGCGTCCGCCAAGCGAGAACTCGCCGTGCCGCTTGTGATTGTAAACAACCGTCTTGTCGTAGAGCTGCGTCGTGCCGACGTCCAGGCGATTGTAAAAATTCGGTGAGGCTAGAAGAAAACGATTGTCCTTTAGAAACTGTGCGACAAGCTCGTGATCTTCTGCTGGAGCCTTTCCGAAAACGGTCTCCTTAGGACGGTAATAGAGTCCGCCCGCGAGCTTCGTGAGCGTTCCATCGCTCACCAGTTGCTTGAGATGCCGATCAACCGCATTTGACCATTGCGCCAACTCCGCACGCCGATAGACGCGCCCGGGACGCAGATGCTTTTTGAGTTGGGTGAGCTTCATCATGATCGGATATATAACACCGGGGCCGAGAAAATGCAAGCTTTTTCATTTAAATTCCATGCATTTTTCCCACGTTAGTCCAACCTAATCTATTGATAAATAAAGCCCTTAAACTGAATGGCTGAGTATGATTTTATCGGAATCTACCGATTATGTGCACAGACCCTCGCACGAGCCAGAATGCAGTTCTCGCCGTCCGTACCAGCGGTCGTAACAAGATACAGGCACACTTTGTTAGAACGCCCGGACGGCATGCCCGCCCTCAGGTTTCTGGCAGCTCGTCAGCAAAAGCCTTCATCTCGAGGAACAACTCATAACCCGGCCTATGAGCGAATATCTCATAGGTGATGGGCATGCCCTCGAGGTTCCCGGATATCGTGATTCCATTCCAGGTGACAGGCAATTTCTTCCGATCGCTTGCTACAAATTCGAAATGAAAATTGTGAGAAATCGCGTTCCTCACCAAGCGCGCGAATTCGAACCACGATGCTTTTTGTAGCCGTGGCACCAGAAGTTCGGTCTGCGTTTCACCGTCATAATCTTCGCAATAGTCCCTGAGCAGCTCGAACGGTGCGCGGACCGTGGTATGCAGCTGGTTGAGCACGAAAATCGAAGTCGTTTGGATCATCGTCGAATGCTCGCCCAACATCTTGCCGACATCAGCGAATCTGATCTCTTTACCGCTTATGATCATCGAAAGCGAATTTGCTTCATCGCGCGCGGTCGGCTGATACTGGGCTCCGCCACGCAACCAGTGACTCGAAAGGATCGCCAGCCGGTAGGAGATATCCTGCTGTTGAAATGCCTCAAGCACGTCTGCTTTCGTAAACCGCATCAATGGACCGCTCTGTTTCGGCTATCGATGTCAACTGCATTCAACTTGCTTGGAAGGTTGCTCTTTATAACTTTGCCGACGTCCGTATTGGAATTTGGATTATCGGTGTCAGCGGCTCAAGGATGGTACGATAACGACGGACAACACGGTCGTATAAATCTTTTGTGCGTGGAGATTCGACTGTGACGACTAATGCATAAGGGATCTTGTTTGGCGATCGATCATTTTGTCCCTGAATTCTTGCCTGATAGTGAATGTCGAAAATGGGTTCCTTTAAGCTTGCCCCACGCTTAACGAGGGACGCGTGCAAACACGTTTCCCATTTATGAGCGTCCCGCCGTAATTGATCTTCTGTTTGATATAAGGCTGCCGCTCTGAAAAAGCCTGCCGTTTTGGCATGCATCGATCCTGGCTCATGAATGTCGCGGTTTGGGCGAAAGAAAACCTCTAACCCACCACGCGTGTAATTACTCGGGTGAGCAGGATCAACCGCAGTTGCAAAGCAGAATGTGGCGGTAATTAGCACGTTTCCTTGCAAGCTTCCGGTCGGCAACGGCAACGGCGCGCGGAGATACTTTGAAGCGGTAAGCTCGCCTTGGTAGACGACTCGTACGACGCTATCGGGACACGTTACCAACTCTTCAATCGAGTCCGGAACTTTGCCCCACCCGACTTCTGCTTGTGGATGCGATCGTCGTTCGGCGCAATTGATTAGCAATGCTTTGATCGCGAGTGGACTCAGTAACTGACCAAAGTGTGCGCGTAACGCGATCGCGGTACGCAAGACGTGAGGCGAGGCGAAACTCGTTCCCCAAATCGGAACAGGGCTAGTTACGGACCCCCCATCTAGTACAAGAAATGGCTCTTTAGCGCATCCCCCAAAGGCGACGACATCAGGTTTTACGATACCGGGGCTCCGTCCGGGGCCAACTGCACTGTACGGAGCGCGCTTCCACTTTGAACTATTGCTATCGACCGCACCGACCGCCAATCCATTAACACAGTCCGAAGGTATCTGAATTCTATTATAGCCCAGCGCTCGATCGTGGTCGCCGTTATTGCCCACAGCTATTGCGGCAAGTGTTTTGCCATCGGCGAGATGCTCATCAAATAATGCCGTCCACGGACTAATTTCGCCTTCATCAATAGAGTCGGCCGGACCGATGCTTACGTTGATAAAATCGTATGTGTTGGTCGAAAGGACGGCTCTGATGCGTTCAAGGACATCGAGCAATTCGAACGGATCGTTCCCGGAATCGGTATCAAGTACGCGATAGTGATCGACATTGGCGAACGGTCGAGACGCGGGCTGCTGCGGATCCAAAGGGCCAAAAAGAAGAGCAGAAGTAACAGCGTGGCCATGGCGAAGAAAATCGGGCTCGGTCCTGCCAACACTGGGGCTATCGACGCATTTCACCCACCGCGAAAGGACTGCCTTCTCTGGTACTCCGCCATCAAATACGGCAACACGAATATTTCGGTCCAACGCCGGCTCGTTCGGCAGCACAACCTTGCCTTGGGTTGGTTGGGCTGAGCGCAGCATCGGGCGCAATACTCGCAAGCGCGGCATCTCGCGAGCGATACGCAGAAAGGAGAATTCGGCGATGTCCTCGATCTTATTGCGCGGCGTTTCTAGTCCAAGAAAACAGAGACCACCAACGTGGACCCGTCGGTCCATGTCAATGATCAAGCCCTGTCCCTCGACAAAGGCTTCGAACGCTTCGAGGACATAGGCATCCTGTTTAAATTCGGATGCGTGTAAGACGATTTCAAGCGCGTGATCGCGAGCATCATTCTCAATTGACTTGATTTTTTCTTCGGCGCTCGGAGCGACAAATTTCTCGATCGCTGGAAGCTCTTGTGAGGCCCTCGTGTCTGGAGACCATCGTGCGATGTTTGAAAGCCAATCGTGATAGGCCCGACGCGTGCCTGCCACAAATAGCTCTGTGGTGATCGTTTCGACAGGTTCTCTGCCGGCGCTACGTCGTTCCGGCTTTATCCGTCGAGCACGGCTCCCAACCAGCCGAAAGCCTGCCGCGCGAAGAAGATGTTCTGGAAAGTAGCTTTTTGCGATGTACTCAGGATTTAGGATAAGGCCCCCGACCACTTCATCGTGGGGACACGCGGCCGCTGGCAGACTATCAATCCGACGAGTGACCTGCCGAACCATAGGTAATACGCGGTCACGCGCTTGCTCGAATGTGTAGGGCGGGATGCGGGTCACCGGTCGACCTGGAGCAACGACCGGCTCTGTGAGGCGTTCTCCTCTCCCCAAAAGGAAATTATGCTCAGCCATCAGCGCCCCTCTCCTTTCGTTTCAGATGCGCAAGCGTTGCGTGTCATCTTCCGCAATGTGTCGCGCGAAACGCCGGTCAGATCATAAGCCTGGCGCTGGGATACGATCTTTGAGTTAACCAGCAAATGAGCTAACTCAGCCCGGGATGCTCTCGGCAGATTTTCGATCGACGTTTTGATGTAATCGTGTAAAGAGTTTTCGAGTGGTTTTTCGGCGACTGTAGCCGCTCTGCGAACCATCATAATCGCGCGCTCAATATCGCTGTAGGAACGTCCTTGCAGGATAATTGCCAATATGTTTTCCCAAAGTTCGTGGTCTTTAACGCGATCTCCGAGGTAAGAACGAATTGCTTGGCGCACGCGCTTTGAGTCGGGCGCTGGAAAACTGACGATCATCTCGAACCTGCGCCATACCGCAGGATCTAAAAGATCGGGGTGGTTCGTCGCGGCGAGAAGAAGGCTATTTGGAGGCCAATCGTCGATTTCCTGAAGCAGAACGGTAACCAGTCGTTTCAATTCGCCAACTTCAGTCACATCGTCTCGACGCTTTGCAATCGCATCGAGTTCATCGAGCAACAAGATACAATTTTCCCCTTTTGCGTAATCGAGCACGAGTCGGACGTTATTACCTGTACGTCCGAGAAAGCTGCTCATGACGGCGGACAAATCCAAAATAAGCAGGGGCTTCTTTAGCTCGGCAGCTAACCACCGCGCTGCAAGGGTCTTACCGACTCCCGGGGGACCGACGAATAAGGCGCTACGTGTAGGCGCAAGCCCATCTTTCGCTAAGCGTGATGCATTTCGGCGCTCTCCGATAAGCTGATCGAGTTGTTCACGGAGCCCGGGTGCGAAGATCGGATCCACCTCCAATTGCTCTGGATGCTCAAAGCGGACGAGCTGGAGCCGCGAGTCCAAATCGACAGGTACGACCTTGGCATGTTCCTGTCGCCTGAGCGGCGAAGCACGCGTTGGCATCTCGACCAACAGGTCCCTTAATTCGCTAGCCAGGACGGGCGCCAGCACACGGTATTTTTTTGCGGTTTTATGGAGAAAAAGCTGGACGTCCTGCGGTCGGCCGGCGAGAGCCAATCGCGCGAGATGGACGAACTCTTCAATCGTTCTATTATTTTCGGCCACTCGTTTTTCCTCATAAATCATTGTTGTACAATAACTTATAAAATAAGTGGACTAGAATGTCAAGTGACGATATATTATCGTCCACTCAAATTTGTCGCGTTTTTTTGTAGGAGTAGCAAATGGCTGAGGTTGATCCCAACAAGCCGGTTCTGGTCATTAAGCCCGATGAGGTGATTCTCAACATCGCCACGCCGAAAGGCACATTCGAGGCTGTATTTTTGAAGTCGACGACCGTAAAGGAGGTTATCGAAATCGTGGTCGATGAGAAGAAGCTCGACAAAAAGGATTCGTTCGAGCTCGTGCACAAAGGCGTCTCGCTGTTGCCAGAAACTCGGACGCTCGCCAGCTTTGATCTGGACGACTTCGTCAAACTCGAGTTGGTCGCTACGGGTTCCGGGGTCTGAGAGATGCCTACGCTAGCTGAACTCGCCGTCGAGGAAGAGAGCACTTTCCTTCGCGATATTGCCGAATCGCGAGGATGGAGATTACGTGAGATCGATAAACTGCATTTTGTGCTCTCACTGCCAGCGAGCGATAATTCTCTGTTTCATCTATTCGCGGAATGCGACGATTATCCTATCAAGCCTCCGGCCTGGCACTGGTGCGATAGCGAAGGCAGAGGTTGTGACAAACGCGTCAATGCGCCGGCCGGGTCCGATTTCTTGCATCCAAACGGGGTGGTCTGCGCGCCCTGGAATCGCCTTTCATATCAGACTATCGATCCTAGAGGGCCTCACGCCGACTGGGTCATTGCCGATTGGCGCAGCAATCCCAAAACGGGTGGCTGCAAGAACTTAAGCGCGATGGTTTTGCGGATTTATGTGGAACTAATCGGTCCCCATTACCACAAAGGCCATTTGGCCGCATGATCGCGCATATGCTCGGCCGAATCCTCGAACAATTCGGCGTCCTGTCCCGCCCTCGCTACAGAGCGGTTACGAAGGCATTTACACATCGCGTCGTGCTCATGGAGCCTGTAGTCGGTGCAATCTGCAAATGCCTCGCGAAGGAAATATCGATCGGTCATGAAGGTATTGCCTTTCTCGCTGGCCATACTGATGGCACAAGCACCATTATCGTCGCCGCCATCAGGCCAGTCGCGCACACGACGGAAGGCAGCTTCGATGTCTCGGCGCCAGCGATGGCCGCTATCGTGCGGAAAGTGAACGACCTTGGACTCCAGCTGGTCGGGCAAGTGCACTCTCACCCCGGCGAAGCTTATCACAGTGATGGTGATGAAATTGGCGCGCGGATTGCGTATGCGGGTTTTGTTTCGATCGTCGTCCCAGATTACGGCCGGCTCCTGCCCAGCCTAGAACGGATGGCAGCCTACTTCTTCGATGCCGGACGCTTTCACGAGCTTGCGGCAGATGCGATAATAATCGTGCCAGAGCATCTCGCATGACGGGATCTTGGTACCAAAAACGCAATGATCGTCAGATGCGTTACGCCGGTCGGGTACTGCCGGCGGATAAGCCGGTGGTTGTAAACCTTGCGCCAGAATCGGCAGCGACATTCGATGGCCAGGTGGCTGCGATCACCGCGATCAACCTGCTAGCGCGAATGACACCGGCTCTCGTTTTGAATATTCCTGAGACCAAGATTGTAGCGCCGCTTCCGGCTGCAGGCGCGTCGCTGCTGCATTCTTTAATCGAGCTGGCATCCAGCGCAGATCCTCATGCCAACTTTACTGTACGGCCACCACGAGCGAGCGATTATGTCCTGAACCTTAGTCGAGGCCCAGCGCCTAATCTTGTTCACGGTTCAGGATGGTACGCATTCATTGGGTCCGGGGTATCGCCATTGCCCGAGTCGGGCGTTCCTAACCCCATCGGTCCGGCATTGGCAGCGATCGTTGCAGTTACGCGTTTGTTCACTCTAGAAATGAAGCCGCTCGACGGACCCTATTTGCTGAACGCATTTCACTGGACAGACACGTTTGAGCCGGCGCCTTTGCCCTTCGTCGATACACAGCTTGGCTGTATTTGGACGATAGGTGCGGGTTCAGTCGGAACAGCGGCGCTCTACTTCCTGTCACTCGCGACCCGCTGTTTCAGCACGGTCGTTTTCGATATGGATATGGTCAAGGTCGAGAATCTCGATCGATCACCGATTTTCACGTCTGACGATGCAAAACATAACCGCAACAAAGCCGATGTTGCGGTCGAGTATCTTCGCAGGATTGGTATCGCGAATGCGAAAGCGGAACACGATCCCCTTGACCTTTCCCGACGTTGGCTTTCACGGAGCACTGGAGAACCCGACTTAGTAATCGCGGCAGCGAACGAACGAAATGTTCGGTACGTAATCGAGCAGTCGTGTCCACCGATTCAGATATACGGTACGACAGGTGCCAATTGGGGGGCGTCATTGATGCGCCATGTGCCTATGAATGGCGCATGTTCATGCTGCGTATTTCCGCCCGACATGAACCAAGCGGTCATGAAATGCGCGGAAGGTCAGATTGTCGATCATAGGACCGGCCAGGACGTCGACGCAGCCCTACCATTTCTATCCTTTGTCGCAGGCCTGATGACCGCAGCGGAAATCCTGAAGATCAATTTGCCCGGATTCCCTTTTACGCGCGACCGCACTGTGTTCTCTGCCGGGGCAGCGACCTATCCTCGGTTTACGTCTTTTTCGACGACGCGGAGAGAAGGGTGCGTATGCCAAAGCCGTAGCGCGTCGCTACACCTACGAATGATCGAAGCCACGCGGTACGGCAACCTATCAAAAAATAGCTCCAGCACTGGCCCATAGCCAACAGGTCTCAAGGCCTCACAGGAGGCATCTGAAGCTGTCTACGGCCATGTCTGTGACGGATCAGCATTAACCCAACTTCTAATAACGAGAGCGTTATCAGAAGTCAGACTCATGTTGCATCCTTGTCGCATGGAGTTTTTGCGTAGCGCTGGAAATACGCGGAAGTCCTCAGTTTTTTCTGGAACAGCCTGAGACACGAAAAAGGCCGCTACGAAGAACGGCCGATCTCGATTGAGCTATGTACTACAAGCGATTTTGAATGGCTGGGGGACTAGGATTCGAACCTAGACCGGCGGAGTCAGAGTCCGCTGTCCTACCGTTAGACGATCCCCC
>Ga0209006_10004068_pt1 | contig 13307 bp, 13 predicted proteins | sample JacPin_JW_Ref_O2_FD_188567 | JGI IMG/M metagenome (GOLD analysis project Ga0209006, IMG submission 188567) | Forest soil microbial communities from Algoma, Ontario, Canada - Jack Pine, Ontario site 1_JW_Ref_O2 (SPAdes) (version 2) | ecosystem: Environmental > Terrestrial > Soil > Boreal... | reverse complement strand
GCCCAGCATGCCATCTACAGTGGCGACGATATTGGCCAGACGTACCTGATTGCGGAGCATCGGATCGATCAGGAGGGTCTGCGCGATTGGCGCAGGATCTGCAAGCCCGGTGGTCTCCACAACAATGCGGTCGAATTCAGGAAATGTGCCGCTGAAGCGGCTGTCAATAATATTTGCAATCCCTTCCCGCAAGTCGGTGCGCAGCGTGCAGCAAATGCAGCCGTTCTGCAGCACCACGGCGCCTTCAAGGACCGACTTGACCAATAGGTGGTCGAGGCCAATTTCCCCAAACTCGTTGATAAGCACGGCGGTTCGATTCATGCCCGGTTCCACGAGCAACTTGCGCAGCAGCGTGGTCTTCCCGCTGCCTAGGAAGCCCGTCAGCACCGCGACTGGAATTCGGGAATCTTTCGCCGCGGCGGGCAAGGCTAGGCTCTTTCGATCGCTTCAAGCTGTTCGATATCCAGAGGGTCGACGAGTTGGTCCGAAAGGCGGTCGGCCGTGGCCCAAACGTGAGCCAAGCCGTCCACGATCTCGACCCGACCCGTCGGTCCCTGTAGGCTCAGATTGTTACCGAGATCGACCAGTTTCATCCGGGTCGGCTCCAGCAGCAAATTGACGAGGCCGACACGTCGCTGCCGCTCCGCGATGCGGGTCAGATTCGCGCTATGACCGACGCCCTCGGGGTTGCCAACTCGGTCCACCCAATCGGGTGCATTTCCCAGAACTCCGCATGCACCACACATGATCGTACACTATCCTCCGTCGAGCCACCAAGGCGGCGGCACTTGCTTGCAGGACGTAATGCGTCGGAACGGAATGTCTAGCCGGGATCTGAGGCAAATCGCCCAATTAGCAAAGGTCCAGCCACCGTTCGAACAATCGCCGTCCGTGCGAGCGCAACCGTCCCTCGTGCTCGCCGAACTCATCAATCAGTGTCGCCGCCGAACCCGGACCAAGGCTGTCGTTCAGTGACCTCGCATATTCCGGTACCTGCAGCCATTCTCGAACCATGTCGAGTGAAACTTCCAAATGAAATTGAACACCGTAGGCGCGGCCGCCCCAGCGAAAGGCCTGGTGAGGGAAAGCTGGCGAACTTGCTAGCAAAACCGACCCCGACGGCAGCGAGAACGTATCGCCGTGCCACTGGAAAGTCAGCATTTCTCGCGAAATGCCGCTGAAGACCGGATCGCTTGCCGCCTCCAGCGTGAGAAAAACCGGAAGCAGACCAACCTCCGGCTTCGGGCCCTGAAAGACGGTACCGCCAAGGCTGGAAGACAGCAATTGCGCGCCGAGGCAGGCGCCGAAGAACGGCACGCCAGCCCGGACCGCATCGTTTATCAATGCCTTTTCATCGCGAAGCCAGGGCAGTCTTTCCTCGTCGTTGACGCTCATCGGCCCGCCCATGGCGATGATCGCTTCGAAGCCGCGCCAGTCGGGCAGTGGGTCATGCTCATCAAGTTCGATGCGGTGAATGGTTGCGCCCCGTTCACGCAATACATCCTCGTAAGCGCCCGGCGGCTCGCAGGCAATATGTTGGAGTACCAAGACGTGCACGACGATCCGCTCCAAGTTCGCTCAACGCCTGGCAAACACCTACACTGAGATGCGCTTCAGCTTTGGACGCGCCGCTTGCCGTACGAGTCGATCGCAAGGGCACCGATAACGATCAGTCCCTCGATCACTTCCTGCCAAAATGTCGAGACCTGAAGATGGTCAAAAGAGTTGCCAAGAATCGCCAAGATGCCGATTCCGGTTGCTGTCCGCCACATTGCTCCTTCACCGCCGCTCACGGCATTCCCGCCAACGATGACGATTGTGATGACGCCCAGCTCTACGTTCCGGCCTATGTCGCCTTGGCCTTCCCCTAATTGAGAGGCGATGACGCAGCCAGCCAAGGCAGCGAGCGCTCCCGTTATCACGTATGCGACGGTGCGAATGCTCCGCGTATGCAAACCGGTCAGCCGACTCGCCTCATCACCTCCTCCAATAGCGTAGATATAACGCCCGTAAACACTCCCTCCAAGAACGACGCCGCCAACAAGCAAGGCAATGACGAGGAGGACACCGGGGATCGGTATCCCCCAGATATCGCCGCCGCCGAGAATCTGGAATGCGGGATTTTCAACAATCTGCGGCATCGCGTTGGAGAGAACCTCGGTCAAGCCGGTTACGATAAATCCCATTCCCAGCGTGGCCACGAAGGGATTCACTTCCAGCCTCGTGATCACCGCACCGTTGATCAAACCGATGACCGAGCCCAGGAAAATGGCTACAACTATCGCCACGGGGATTGGCAAGCTTAGCGCGAGCCATGCAGAAAGGGTCGCGGCCGCCGCATAGGTCCCCCCCACCGACAAGTCGAACCCGCCGGAAATGATAACAAACGTCATCCCCACCGCCATCAGGCCCGGAGGAGCCCACTGGCGCAAAAGATTCAACAGATTGTTGACCTGTAGGAACGAAGGATCCAGAATTGCAGTAACAATTGTGAGCCCAATAAAGGCCAACACCATGCCGTAACGGAAAATCCATTGCGTGCCTGCAGGCCGTACATTTCGCTTCGGCTCCTTGTCCGTGACGGCTAATTCCACGCCAGCATCGTTCTTAAGAATGTTCTCGAGCACTTTCCGGCTCCGCAGCAAAAATCATTTGAACGACTTCATCCTTGCTGGTTTTGCGACCCTCGACTTCACCGATGAGTCTGCCCCGTGACATGACCAGCACGCGGTCACTGTTGTCCATCACCTCTTCCAGCTCCGATGATACTATTACCACGCCAACACCGCTTTTTGCCAAGTCGTCAAGCACCTTGAACAGTTCTTGTTTCGCGCCGACGTCTACCCCACGTGTCGGCTCATCAACCAGCAACACGTCCATTTTCATTCCAAGCCACTTAGCCAACACCAATTTCTGCTGGTTTCCCCCAGACAAGGTCCGCGCCTCCCGTCTGAGAGCTCCTTTCTGCAGGCCAAGCTGCTCGGTGAGGGGACGCGCCCTCGCAATCTCGCGGCGCGCAAACAGCAGTCCGGCTCGCGACGCTTTCCACGGATTAGGCAACGTAACATTGGCGTACGAGGCAAGACTGAGAACCAGACCCTGGTGCTTTCTATCCTCGGGTGCAAGAGCGATGCCAACCTTGCGCGCGGCGCGCGGGCTTGTCGGCCAGCCAGCATCTTTGCCCTTAACGCGAAGCTTACCCGACGAGCCGGGCTCCATGCCGACTATGGCTCTCAACAATTCGGTTCGGCGCGAACCCACCAGACCCGCAATCCCTACAATCTCTCCGCGCCCGACATTGAAGCTTACCCCTTGCACCTTTCCCGGTACATCTATGTCGCTTGCCTCGAGCAGCTTCTCCTGTTGCGAAGGTGGGGGTTTGTGGTGGATTATGATTGCAGAACTGCGGCGATCACCCAACATGGCATCGACTAGGCTTTGCTTGGTCCACTGCTCACGCTTGCGCGACGCCGCCTTTAGACCATCGCGCAGCACTGTTATGTGGTCGCTAAGCTCAAGTACCTCATCCAAATCGTGCGATATTAATAAAATAGCCACGCCGCGCGAGCGCAACTTGCGCACAATCGAGTAAAGTGCCTCGCGCTCATGTAGACCAATCGAAGCTGTCGGCTCGTCCAAGATCAGGATTTTTGCGTCGACCGCAAGCCCGCGCATGATCTCAAGGCTTTGCTGGTCCGCGATAGACAGTAGGCCGGCCGGTCGATCCGGATCGATGTTGACGTCGAGCTGGCGTTGCAATTCACTATATTCTTCGAGCATGGCATTACGCCGAAGAAATCCCCATTTCCGGTGTTCACGCCCTAGGAATACGTTTGCCATCGCTGAAAGTGCCGGGATGATAGTCAATTCTTGATAGACCGCCACGACGCCTGCAGTTCGCGCAGCTGAGGGGTGCTCGAACTCGACTTTTTGCCCCTCCAGTTTGACCTCACCCGCCGTTCGCGCGATGGCTCCGCAAGCGATCTTCAGAAGGGTCGATTTTCCGGCGCCATTTTCTCCGATCAGAGCGTGAACCTCGGATTTGAATACATCCAAATCCACGCCCTTGAGCGCGTTGACGCCCGGGTAGACCTTTACGATGGCGCGCAGGCTCATGATAGAGGTTTGATCGCCGCGTTCCATGGAGGGGGCTAATGACGCGGCGGCCTTACTATCATCCCCGGTGGGGGAGCTTGCTGCTGCCCCAACCGGTAGCTCTTGCCCATTACTGGGATTTGCTATCACTCAGACTATTCCCGAACTTGGATGTGATAATTCGGAATTTTTCGATCAGTATTCGGGAAGTTCGATCTTCTGGTAATCAGCGATGTTTTCTTTGGTGACGAACGGGCTGAGACCATGCAACCTCGGATCCTTCGTCAAATCCCAGAATTCCCCGACCTTTACTCCGTCGAGTTCCGAAAGCCCGGATAGTTTCGCGACGACGGCCTGGACGCCGCGCTGTTCTTCCTCGTAGGGAAGAAAGATTAGGGTTAGGTCGACCGTCCCCTCCTTGATCGCGTTAAACATGACCTTGTCGCCCCCCATGTCGTAGATTTTGACTTTTCCCAGCATGCCTGCCGACTTCAGCGCGGCGATCGCGCCAGGTGTTTGCCCAGCGTAATTGGAGAAGATTATCTTGATTTTTGGATGGGCTTGAAGGATGTCTTGCGTCTTTTTCAATGCTGGCCCGGCATTATAGCCAGTATCCTCGAAACCAACGAGCTTCCACTTCGGATACGCTGACTTCAATTTATCCAACACCGATCGGGCTCGCACGCTGTTTCCCTGGGTGATCGGCCCTACTAGAACGGCGAACTCGCCGCCCTCTGGGTCAGTATCGAAGCCCTTTCGAAACCAAGCCTCGTACACGCTTGCCGCCTGGCCGCCGGTCATGTTTACGGTGCCCGGATACGGCACTTCATAGGGGGTGTCACACGCCTGCACATTGGTCATAGCGACGACAATATTTTTCTGCAGCGCCGCCTTGACCGAGCTGCACACGGTGCTTGCGTTGACTGCTTCGATCACGAAGCCATCGAAATTGCCGCTACTGGTAGCGGCCATGATTTGATTGAGCTGTTTGGCAGTATCGAACTGAGCGTCGAACCACTGTAAGGACGCGCCATACTTAGCCGCGGTTTCCTGCGCAGCTCTAATCCCGGTCAGCTGATAATCGTTACTTCCACCGCTGCAGAAGAACGCGAGCCGCAGGCCCTGCTTGACGGCTTCGGCGGTTGTTCCGGGCGATATGGCAAAGGCCGCTAACAACGCTCCGCCCAGAACCGCCGGCAATGCGACAGAAGTACGGAGCGGAATTTTAGTAAACCACCCAAAGCATTTGCGTGTCATGATTCCGACCCTCCATGGTTCGCTGTAAGCGGATTGTAAGTGGACTCTGCAGCGCTCACCAAGCAACTTATGTGCCGACCCTTCGATTGGTCTCGCCGAGCTCCGTCCGGTGCGATGCCACCACGCATCCACGCGGTAACTGCGTAGGAAATACCCGCGCACCTAATAACCACACGTGTCTTGTGCTCTCGCAATAGCCGAAGGGCTAAAACGCGATAGACAATCAGGTATTTTCGCAGCACTTCGGAAGGGTATTGTCGCCAATCATCAACCAGGCTTTATTTGCATAACGGATAGGGCGCCAAAACGAAATAGAAGATCGACCCGTCGCTTTTAGCCACTCGACTATTGTGGGCTCGAATGCCGGTCATCTAATTTCGGTGAAAGCGGTCTTGGCGGCGCTGAAGGTCGAGCCCAGTGCCGGGTATCTATTTTATGGACATCTTCGGGAGGAAGTGACCATGACTACTGCGAAGGACATTCAAGTCTGCATCAACCCGCACTTCGACGCTGTGGCATTGTGGATCGGCTCTTTCGGCGGGGCGGATTCACCTTGTGATATTTCGCGCGGCGTTTTCGCGGCTAAGCGCGGTGTGCCAAGAATATTGGACGTGTTCAAACGGTACGGAATCAAGACGACTTGGGGTGTTACCGGACATTCAATGGAAAGTTTCCCGCGCGCCGGTGAAATGATTATTGAAGATGGTCATGAGATCGGAATTCATGGCTACACTCACGAAAACCCGCTGGCTATGTCGCGCGAGCAGGAGTCAGAGGTCCTCGACAAGACCTTCGACATTATCAAAAGTATGACCGGAAAGGCGCCGGTCGGCTACATGGCGCCCTGGTGGGAACTTAGCCCCAATACGGTTGAGCTGCTTGCGGCGCGTGGCATTCAATATGATAGCAGCTTGATGGAGGACGATTATCATCCTTATTACTTGCGGGTGGGCGATAAGTGGACAAAGATCGACTACAAAAAAAAGGCTTCTGAATGGATGGTCCCGTGGAAAGCCGGCAAAGAGGTCGATCTTGTCGAACTTCCGGCGAGTTGGCTGCTTGATGATGCACCGCCGACCATGTTCGTCAAAGCCTTCCCCAATAGCCACGGATGGGTGACCGGCAAAAACCTCGAGGAAATTTGGAAGGATCAGTTTGACTGGGTGTACCGTCACCACGATTACGCAATCTATCCGTTGTGCATTCATCCGGACAGCGCGGGAAAGCCACATGTTCTGCTGCTGCTCGAGAGATTGATCGATCATATGTTAGCCCACTCCGGCGTGCGGATGGTGACCTTCGCCGAGATGGCGGCCGACTTCCGAAAACGCTGTCCCTTCGGATCTGGCAAGGTTCCCGGTGGAAGAAGCGGTCTCTGACCAAACCGCCGACGAGATTTCGCGGTTCCTCATGAAAACCTGAGTGGCGATCGACTCGGTACCACTCAGGTCTCTGGCGCATGTTTGGGGCCATATGTAAAGGAGCAGGCGATGGAGCGCGCCGACAAACGGAACGCCCTAAGGCGCGATCGTGGTAAAAGAGTATTCAGGGGATAGGCCATGACCAACGCAACTGAAACCCGCGCAGCGAACAAAGAAAGCCTCACAATCACAGGTCTGAGCGCACCGGTAGAGATCAACATCGACAAGTGGGGCGTACCCCATATCAAAGCTCAGAGCATGCCCGATTTGTTCTTTGCGCAGGGATTTAACGCGGCACGCGATCGCTTATGGCAAATCGATCTGGCACGAAAACGAGGTCTCGGTCTGCTGGCCGCTGACTTCGGTCCGGGCTATTTGGCACAAGACCGCGCTGCGCGGCTTTTTCTGTACCGCGGCGACATGGCGCGCGAATGGGCCTGCTATGGTTCCGATTCCAAAGAGATCTGTACGGCGTTTGCTCAAGGCATAAACGCGTATATTGACTTGATTGACAAACATCCCGAACGCATGCCGCCTGAGTTCACTCAACTGGGCACGCGACCATCCAAATGGGCGCCCGAGGACGTCGTGCGCGTTCGCACTCATGGCTGGGTGAGGAATGCTCTGTCGGAAGTAGTTCGCGCCAACATTATCGCGAAGAGTGATTTTGGCACAGATCTTTTGCGCCAAAACCTTGAGCCACACGTCACGCCACATGTGGCGGTGGACCTTAAGTCGATTCCGCTCAAGGTTCTCGATGTCTATAAGCTAGCCATCGCGGCCGTAACTTTCAGAGAAGACCGGCTTCAGACGCCTATCGAAAAAGCCCATATATGGACCAAGCTTTCCCCATTGGGTGAAGTGATTGCCGACACAAGTATGCAAGGGTCGAATAACTGGGCCGTGGAAGGTAGGCGCACTAACACTGGGCGCCCCATTTTGGCAAACGACCCTCATCGCGCGCATGCAGTGCCGTCCCTCCGTTACTTGGTGCATCTAAAGGCGCCGGGCTTCGACGCGATCGGTACTGGCGAGCCGATCTTTCCTGGCATCATGATCGGCCACAACGGTCACAGTGCGTCCGGACTTACGCTCTTCTTCGGCCCGGATGAGGAAGATGTTTATGTCTACGAGACCAAACCCGGAAGCCCGAACAGTTATCGCTATAACGGCGCTTGGGAGGAGATGCTGCTTGTTGAGGAGACCGTCTCGGTTAAGGGAGCCCCGGACCAAAAGCTGGTGTTAAAATTCACCCGGCACGGGCCCGTCATTTTCGAGGACGAACAAACGAACCGTGCCTATGGCGTGCGGACGGTAGTGACGGAACCGGGTACGACGCCCTACGGAGCCAGTCTCATTTCGATGCGCTCCCGCTCCTTCGATGACTTTCGTAAGGCAATGCGAAACTGGGCCGTTCCTGCGGTCAGCCAGGTGTACGCTGACGTTAAAGGGGACATCGGGTGGATAACTGCTGGCTACAGTCCCATACGAGAAAATTGGGACGGCCTGCTTCCGGTTCCTGGCGACGGCCAATTCGAGTGGAAGGGCTTTCTTGACGCCGATCAAATGCCTTGGGTACGCAACCCTGCGAGAGGCTTTGTGACGACGTCAAATGAAATGAATGTCCCACAAGATTGGTCCACCAAAGCTGAAAAAATCGGCTTCGAATGGTGGGAACCTTCTCGCGCAAGGCGCATCCAGGGAGTGCTCGACAAACAGAACAAACACTCAGTCGACGATTCCAAGGCTCTTCAAACCGACACATTCACAATGCCGGCACTTCGTCTAAAGCCGATTCTTGCCGACTTGAAATCTGGTGATGCGGATGCAATGCGTGCCATGGAGTTGTTCAAGGATTGGGACTGCCGATTGTCAGTCGATAGCGCTGCTGCCGCTTTGTTTGAATTATGGTGGAGCACGCACTTAAAGCCAGCGTTCTTCGCACAAGCAGTACCGGATCCAGATGTGCGAGCATTGACGATGACACCGGGCGATGTCGAAAGCATTTTGAGTTCCTTGGAAACGCCGGCGCGCTATCTTGGATCCGAGTCAGCGCGCAGCAAGCTGCTATTGTCCACGTTAAGTTCGGCATATCGCGACGCTGTCAAGAGAATGGGAAGCGAGCCTAAATCGTGGTCGTGGGGCAAGCTTCATCAGGGATACTTTGCCCATGCTCTGACGGCACTTCAGTCGACCAAAATTCCAAACAAAATGATTGTTGGTCCTCTGCCGAAGGGTGGGGGTGACTGCACACCCATGATGGCTGCTTACCGTCCCGCGGACTTCCGCGTGTGGTTGGGCGCCTCCGTGAGAATAGTGATTGATGTGGGCGACTGGGATAAAAGCCAATGGATCAACGCGCCCGGCCAGTCTGGCGATCCCCGATCGCCGCATTATGGGGACTTAGCCCCCTTCTGGGCCAAGGGCGAATATTTCCCGATGCTTTATAGCGACGAGGCGGTAGAGAAGGCCGTCGAACATCGGATCGTGCTATCGCCAAAATAGATCAAACAGTAGACTTTGAGGGAGTCGCCCTCAAGCTCATAGATTAAATCCTTTGCGAGGAACGCATTCGAGCTCTTGTACTCACTTTGTGTTGGCAGATCGGCGCGTCACTACGTCCCGCGAAACAGTCAGCCGCGTTTGAGGGCAATTTGCCAATTCACAAGGAATACGCCGATAACGCAGAATGCCATACCGATGATTGCACCTAGCGCGAGGCGCTCGTTGAAAAGTACCCATGCCATGAACGCCGTTACAGGCGGCGTAAGGTAGAACAGGCTCACTACTCGGGTCGCCGCTGATCGGCCAATGAGGAAATATAGCAGCCAGATAGCGCCGAACGACAGAACGATGACAAGCCAGCAGAGGGCGAATAGAAAATCAATCGTCCAATGCACGTTCCGCGTCTCGAACGCCATCGCACTAAGCGCAAATAAAACCCCCGCCGCTGCGTACTGAATAAGCATGCCCGCGCGCCAATCGACGCTACCACCAAAGCGTTTCTGATAAATGGTGCCGAACGTGATGCTCAGCAGAGCTACCAGCGACGCTACCCATGCGAGCGGCGTAGCCCCTGCTGTCGTCGCCTTGTCCTGAACGACGAGATATACGCCCACAATTCCGAGTAGTAAACCACACCATTGTCGAGCGACAACCCGCTCGCCGAGTAAACGATTGGCTATGGTCGAAGTCAACAGGGGCTGCAGTCCTACTACCAGCGCTGAGAGTGCAGCGGGAAGGCCATTGGCGATCGAAAGATACACGCCGCCGAGATACAAAGCATGCATGAACACTCCTATCGCACAACTGTCCAATGTCTGTTCCCGCGTCGGCCACTTTGGACGAGCAATCAATACAATGATGCCCAGCAAGAAAACCGCGCCAAACATCCGCAAGAAAAGGAAGGTCAGTGGTTCCGCGTAGGGCAGACCAAGCTTTGCCCCGATAAATCCGGATGCCCATAAGACGACGAACAATCCGGGCGCCGCAACGATCGTCAAATGTTCAATCGGCGCGATTGATGAGTCTGAGCTATCGGAAGTCATGCGCCTAGTGAGCTAAATGTGAGATGTACGTACTGTACACGATTTTGCCGGGCAGAAGAAAAAGTTGAATCCCTCTTTTGGGCCAACCACTACCGGTGCCGCGGGCGTTACCTACCAGTTGATGTCGGCTTCGCTTCGAAAGCGACCGAGCCGCGTTCTCGCGAAATGATGCAATGGGTCAATCGATGCCAAATCCGTTACTTTAGGCGCCACCGATCCTGTTCCACTTTAGGGCGGCAAGTCGAAAGCATGACTAAGGACGATCATCGACGTGCAAATTTATGATGCAAGCGCTGAAGATTCCAGAGCGATTTTGGATCTACCTCCGCGCCGCCAATCGTCGTCGGTTATTCGTCGGCATTTATCTGACCCGTGAGATCGTATTTGGGCTGACGCCATAAGAACGAGCGAGATACCTGACGGATTCGCCACCAGCTTTACGTTCGGATCTCAGCCACCTGATGAGCACTAAGTTTTGGCTTGCGTCCAATTCTGACACCGGCGCGCTTTGCTCTCTCGCGACCTTCGCTTGTCCGGGAATACGGAAAGCTTGTCTTCGGTGAAGACGAACCGTTCCCGTCGCAGCGTATTAGTGACATCGAAATGGTCGCGTGCCACGGAGCTAAGCGACTGGCAAAGCTGAAAGCACATCTTGCGGGGTCACGCAACAATTCCGTCACAGCCGAAGAAGCCAGTTCGTTAGTTGGCAAGACGCTCACTATTCAGGTGAAAATTCTCGGTGTGTCCCGAAGGGAGCTGGCAGGCTCGAATTTAGCGTGTCGGGGGTGATCAGCTTCCGACACGTTGTCCTATCCCGTCGTCCGACTCAGGACTCGACTCACGCTTAGGCGCTGCATATCTTTGGGGGAAGATCAAGAGCGTCGAAGAGTATTCCCATGCGGTAATCTCCTAGAGGCAGCGCTAGATGATCCCGATGGTGATCATGCCGCTGCCGTGATCCGGCAAGCACTCGGTATCGAAAGTGACGAAGTGACGAACCATTCCTTCCCAAAACACTGGCCATCCTCTGGCGATCAAGTATCCCGCGCCAATTTGCGAGGAATGTGATCAGCTCATGTTGACTGTCACCGAGGTGTGCAGTCGGAAAAATGGCGAACCCTTGAAACTGGTTTCCTACAAAGGCAAAAAATGTGGATCGACGTTTGGAACCCTTCTGAACCGATTGAGAAGGTCAGTCCAGTAAACATTGTGCATTCGCGGGTGACTAACAACTTGTTCGCTTAGATGTCGATGGAAGCGCAAGGAGGAATGGTTGTCCAGTCTGATTGGATCGTGGAAGCTCGCTGCGTTCGCCTTTGAGTTTGAAGACGGAGAACGGGTGCCGGTGTACGTTGATGGTTGTGGATCGTTGATCATCACAGCCGAGAGATTTGCAGCGATTTTGTGCGACAAGGCACGGAAAGTCAGCGACCCAGTGCCCTCATTGTTCGAAGGCATGATGGCGTACACCGGGCGGTATCAACTGCAAGGTGATGACACCGTTGTCGTTGATGTAGACGTGGCTTGGCATCCATCCTGGCTTGGAACGAAGCAGACCCGCCATTTCAAGATGACTGACCAGACGTTGGCAATTATCTCCTCCCTCCAAGAGCATCCCAAGTATCCGGGGCGAATGGGTCGAGGTGTCATTAATTGGACGAAAGAATAACGCGGTCTGATTCCCCGCTCCGCATTATAAGATCGATCGGCATAGACCGCCGATTAGTCAGCCTTTAGGACCTGCGATTATTATCCCGTCTGCGGGGGGTCGGTCGCGGTCCTGAACAGCCTCCGATACCGCTCAACATTCTGATGGCGAGCGAACCTGTCTTGTTCCTCCGCCTTTAGGCCCTATTCGGCCTCCGCCGTCGCGTCGATGGTAGCCGGGCACTACCGAAAACTCAATCCAGGCCACGCGCTGCGGCGCTGACCGCTTTTCTTCGCGGTCGGGTCGATCTCGCGCGGCCGCGAGCGCTAATATTCCGCGGCCGTGACTATGTTGAAACGGTTGGCCACGCTCTCAACGAGGCGGGTCACAGGTACGAAGTATATGACCGCTGCCAAGCCAACCGCTAGCAGCCAGGTGGCTGCTAGCGGTCCAATTCGGATACCGGGCACTCATCACCGCACCCTCGGCGCGAGGCAGCCGCCAAAGCGGGGCGCTCACCGCGTGCTCGGCACTATGACACACGCCAACGTTCCCGCAGTAAAAAGCCGGTGACCTTCCGGTGACGGCCGGCAGTTGCGGGCACTTCGAGCAGAATGACAAACAGACCATCGGGCAGGCTCGCACGACGTCTCCCGGAAGCGGAGACACTATCGAAAGCCGGACGTATGAAGGAAAAGGCGGCCCATGCTTGCCGGCACTTTTACCGCGCCTGAGTCGTCGAAGGCTTCGGCGTCGGAAGGGAATGGCGGGCCGCAAAGCACTTGGAGTTCGTTCTGAGCGTTATCGCTGGGGCCACGCCTAATTGAAGGCGATAATTAGCCGTAGGATTCAACGGTCATGACATCAACTGCTGAGGAGAAGGCTTTTCTAAGAGTGGCAGTTGCCGCAATTCCGCGCGTGGCCGAGCTTATTTTCGCATTTCCATCTGATGATAGAGCGGGCGCGCTAGAGACCGCCGAGCGGCGGTTTCTGGCAGCCGCATTAGACTATGGCTGCACTGAGATAACGGCCCAGTCTCGCGCATCTGCCGTAATGCGCCGGTTGCACGCTCGGCTAGAAAGAATGCAGTCAAATGAAAAGAAGCTGCAAGCCTTACTTCATCGGCTCACTGAAGCATAACCCGCGTTTGCACGCGCTCCACTATCGACGCTGCATCGCGGGACACTCAAGTATGCGGCTGCACTTCATCTGTATTAGTCCGTTTCGGTTTGTATCGGGACTACCCTATTGGTGATCGCGCTCTGCTCCAGTTCCTTTTCTAGCTGCTCCGCTTTCTCTTCCAATCCCGCCCAGCGCAATTTGCGGATGAGCATGATT
>Ga0209006_10004067_pt1 | contig 13307 bp, 13 predicted proteins | sample JacPin_JW_Ref_O2_FD_188567 | JGI IMG/M metagenome (GOLD analysis project Ga0209006, IMG submission 188567) | Forest soil microbial communities from Algoma, Ontario, Canada - Jack Pine, Ontario site 1_JW_Ref_O2 (SPAdes) (version 2) | ecosystem: Environmental > Terrestrial > Soil > Boreal... | reverse complement strand
GCTGCTGGCAAAAGATGAAGGCCACGGTTTCGCCAAGAAGAAGAATCGCGATTATCAGTTCTACGCGACGGTGGAGTTCGTGAAGGAGTACTTACTGAAGTAGCGCAGTCGTGGCGCTAAGGTCTCAGCTTCGATTTCAGATCAGCCGCAATCTGCTTGCCGTGGAAGCGGCCGTTTTCGATGAAGATTTCGTTCGTGCGCGATCCTGCAACAATCACACCCGCGACATAAATTCCGTGAACATTGCTTTCGAGCGACACCGGATCGCAGACTGGGCGATGCTGCTCCTCCGACAACTCGATGCCCATGCTGCGTAAAAAATCGTAGTCAGGGTGGTAGCCAACGAGCGCCAGCACGAAGTCATTCTTCAAACGCAGTGGGCCGCGCGGCGTTACCAGGACCACGTGATCCACGCCAATCTCCTGCACTGAGGTATTGAAGAACGCTTCAATCTCACCCGCCTTGATGCGGTTCTCGAGGTCAGGCTTGATCCAGTATTTAACGTGATGATGCAGCTGCGTGCCGCGGTATGCCAGCGTGACGCGCGCGCCGTGCCGCCACAGATCGAGCGCGGCAATGGCAGCGGAATTCTTGCCGCCGATCACGAGCACGTCGGTGTCGTAATAAGGATGCGGCTGTCCGTAGTAATGCGAAACTTTGGGAAGCTCCTCGCCTGGAATGCACAATTGATTCGCAAGATCGTAATATCCAGTCGAGACGATGACTTTTTTCGCGTGATAGTCGCGCGGCCGGTTGGCGCGATCGGTTGCGGTGATGCTGAAGTTTCCGTCCTCGCCCAACACGGTTTTGACCCACTCGTATTGACGCAGATCAATCTCGTAGTGCTCGGCGCATTTGCGGTAGTACTCGAGCGCCTCTTCGCGCGTGGGCTTCTGCAACGCGGTCGTAAACGGAATGTCACCAATCTCGAGCAACTCAGGTGTCGTAAAAAACACCATGTTCGCCGGATAGTGAAAGAGCGAGTTGACCAGACATCCTTTATCCAGAACGATAACCTTCAGTCCAGCCCTTTGCGCTTCGATCGCGCAAGCCAGGCCCGTCGGCCCGGCGCCAATCACAAGAACATCGGTGTGCATCTCCGGGCGAGGCAGAGGCTTGGCCTTCGGAAGCGTTTCGCGTTCGACTTCGGTGAAGACTTCAGGCATGTCGGGGATATAGGCTGCAGCGCTTTAGGAAAGCGATGATTCTAGCACGCGTCCGCAGGGCCGACGATCTCCGCTGATGGCGCTATAATTTTTGGTTGCCTTCATCTCTTCGTTCGACTTAGGAGCACATGTCTACTCGTATCGAATCGACGCCCGCGAAACCCGCGTCCCAAATGAAGATGCGCACCGAATCCGACAGCATGGGAAAGATTGAAGTTCCCGCCAACGTTTATTGGGGAGCGCAGACGCAGCGTTCGCTGCTGCACTTCGATATCGGGCGCGACACCATGCCGCCGGAGCTGATTCGTGCCTTCGGCACGCTGAAGAAAGCCTGCGCGCTGGTCAATCAGGATTTGGGAAAGCTGCCCGCCGAGAAAGCAAAGTTGATTGTGCAGGCAGCGGACGAGGTTATCGCCGGCAAGCTGAACGATCAGTTTCCGCTGCGCGTCTGGCAGACCGGTAGCGGCACGCAGACCAATATGAACGTCAACGAGGTTATCTCGAACCGCGCGATTGAAATCGCAGGCGGCGAACTCGGGTCGAAGAAGCCGATTCATCCCAACGACGACGTAAATATGTCGCAATCATCGAACGACACGTTCCCGGCAGCGATGCACATCGCCGCGGCAGACCGCGTGAAGAATACATTGATCCCAGCGGTAAAAACGGTACATGACGCGATCGCGGCAAAGGCCAAAGAGTTTCATGACATCGTCAAGATCGGCCGCACCCATTTGCAGGACGCGGTCCCGCTGACCGTCGGGCAGGAATTTGGTGGGTGGGCAAGTTTGCTGGAACGCGACATCAAGCGCCTGGAGCAGACGCTCGAAGGGCTTTACGATCTGGCCATTGGCGGCACCGCGGTAGGGACGGGGCTCAACACGCATCCCGAATTCGCCGAGCGCGCAGCCAAGAAAGTTGCCGAGTTGACGGGACTTCCCTTCCGCTCGCATGGCAATAAATTCGCCGCGCTCTCGGCGCACGATGAAATCGTCTTCGCCCAAGGCGCAATGGAAACGCTGGCCGCATCGTTCATGAAAATTTCGAATGACATTCGCTGGCTGGCATCAGGGCCGCGCTGCGGCCTGGGAGAACTCACGATCCCGGAGAACGAACCGGGATCGTCGATCATGCCGGGCAAAGTGAATCCCACGCAGTGCGAGGCCATGACCATGGTCTGTGTCCAGGTTCACGGCGCCACGGCTGCAGTGGGTTTCGCGGGATCGCAGGGAAATTTCGAGTTAAACGTGTACAAGCCGGTAATCATTTACAACTTCCTGCACTCGGTAACGCTGATCACCGACGCGTGTCACGGCTACGTTGAGTACATGGTCAAAGGCATCGAGGTCGATCGCGCGAAAGTGGACTGGTATGTAAAGAACTCGCTGATGCTGGTCACGGCGCTCGCGCCCAAGGTCGGATACGACAAGGCCGCGCAGATTGCCCACACCGCGCACATGGACCATTCCAGCCTGCGCGAAGCCGCGGTGAAGCTGGGATATCTAACGGGCGAAGAGTTCGATCAGTGGGTCAAGCCGGAAAAGATGACCAGACCGTAGGCCCAGCGCTGTTTTTATGCCTGTATCTATGCCGTATCATTTTGGTGTATACTGTGTATCTACACGGCAGGAGAGCAATCGATGGCCAACGGACAGGTTGTAAGGTGGGGAAACAGTTTAGCCGTACGCATTCCGAAATCGGTTGCCGAACGCGCGCGCATGAATGAGGGCGATACGGTTGTACTCAAAGCTGCTAAAGGCCGCATTGAAGTACGCAATCGTGAAAAAATTCCCACTCTCAAAGAATTGGTCGCGCAGATTACTCCAGAGAACAGCCATCCAGAGATCGATTGGGGTCCAGACGTTGGCCGGGAAAAAGTTGAATGGTGAAGCGCTATATTCCCGAGGCTGGCGACATCGCGTGGCTTGACTTCGATCCGCAAGCTGGACGGGAGCAAGCGCGGCGCCGGCCAGCACTGGTCCTAACCGATCAAGCCTACAATCGTGCGAGCCATTTGGTTGTAGTCTGTCCGCTGACGAGCCACCGAAAACCATACCCGTTCGCTCTCCCAGTCACGGTTGATAAGGTGGAAGGAGCGGTTCTGGTCGATCACTTGAAGAGCTTGGACTGGACGGCCCGGAATGCTGCGTTTCATTCCAAGGCCGATCCAGCGCTATTGCGCAAGGTGCGTTCCTATATTGCTGTTCTACTGAGCATCGACTAAAGGGCTAGGCATCGGCTGCAACTTCTCGCGCTTTAATATCCTGCTGTTTCTCCAACGCCGTTTTCGGCGTCGTCGTAATCACCACCACACTCACCAGCACCAGCACCGTCCCCACAACTGTGCGCGGGCCAATCGATTCGCCGCCAAGAAAATATCCCACCACGACGGCCACGACTGGATTTACATATGCGTAAGTGCCAACCCTTGTCGGCGATTCGTGATGCAGAAGCCAGACGTAAGCAGTGAAGCCAACGATCGATCCGAAGACAATCAGGTAGGCAAGCGCCAGCCATGCTTCGCGCGAGACCAACTGCGCGTGGAATCCCCGGAACTCGCCAAAGAGAGCCGCCGCGATCATCAGCAGAATTCCTCCGGCCAGCATCTGCGCGCCGGAACTCATCACCTTCGACTCTGGCAACGGCAATTTACGCGTGAACGAAGCGGCAATCGACCAACTGATCGCCGCAAAAATAAGCGCGGCCGCTCCAAGCGGATCGGCGGCACCTTGGCTGGAATTTGTGAACCGTCCGACTAAGACCGCAACTCCCGCCATCCCTACCAGCAGCGCAATCCCAAGACGCCAGGTCATGCGTTGCGTCCGTAGAACGATAATCTCCCCCAAAGTCATGAAAACTGGAATCAACGCCAGCATGACCGCAGCAATGCCAGAGGGCACTCGCTGCTCCGCCCAGAAGAGACACCCGTAATCGAAGACAAAGATCAGAAGCGCCAGCGACGATGCCCCGGCCCACTGCCGCGCCGTGGGCGATGGCGTGCCCTTCAACCGCATCCATGTATAGAGAATCACGCCAGCAATCAAGAAGCGCAGGCCCGCGAGCAGTAACGGCGGCACCTCGCGCACTCCCACGCGAATCGCCAGAAACGTCGATCCCCAGACGAAATAGATGATGGCGAATGCCATCAGCAGTTGCCAGGTTGGCGGGCGCTTGGATTCCATTTCGATGATCTCTTTATCTAGACGAGCAGACCCACGCTAGCGCGACAATCGCGCCCCGTGAATCTGATTAGATCATCGCTGCCGGATAGCGATGCAGCCGCCAGCCATCAAATCTTTTTATGAAGCGATAAGCGCTGCAAGATGAGTGAGGGATTACTTTTTGATTAGGCTGGTGTGGCTGGCGACGCATTGCCATGAGCCGAGATCGAGGATCCAGGTGTCGGTGAACCGTCCGACGTGGTCGTAGGGCTTGCCCTGATAGGTGCCTGCCGTGTGATAGGTGCCGGTAATCACAGCGGTATCCCCGAAGAAATTCATCTTTACATCGCCAATTGTCGCCAGGCTGGGCTTGTAGAGCGGATCTTTGATGTCGGCGAGAAAACGTTGCTTGTTACTGATGGCGCCGTCCCACTCGGTGTTGACGAAACGGCTCGAGACCAGGCGTTCTAGCGCGGCGGAGTCGCGGTTAACCTGCGCCTCGTTCCACATCCGCTCCAGAACCAGCAGCTTGCCTTCGCGCGGATCGGCTTGCTGCGCGAATCCAGCGATTGCGTTGAGACATAACGCGAACAAACAGAAAATGTGAATGGTCTTACTGAACTTCATTGACGTACACGCCCGTAGTCATCCCCACGTGAGTACGGACGTTGCGCCAACATAACAGCAGCGCAATAACCCCTGCCACGGAAATGGACGAACGCGAGTTACGAACGTCACGGGAAAACAACTCGCCTACCGCCCCTGAGGAATTCCGAAGACGCCTTTAATACGCCCAACGCATCAAGGCCGCTCCCACAGTAAATCCCGCGCCCACCGAAGCGATCATTACAAGGCTTCCCTTCTTCAATTTCCCCTCTTCGACGGCCGTGTTCATCGCCAGCGGAATAGTACCGGCGGTCGTATTGCCGTAGCGATCAATGTTGATCACGACCGACTCGGGGCGCAGGCCGATACGCTCACCCGTGGCATTGATAATGCGCAGATTGGCCTGATGCGGAATAAAAGCGTCGATGTCCGATCCTTTCAGCCCATTGCGCTCCAGCAGTTTCTGGCAAAGCTCGGCTTGTTTGCGGACGGCGAATTTGAAGACCTGCTGCCCGTCCTGGTGGACGTAGTGCATTCTTTTGTCGATCGTTTCTTTGGTTGCCGGGTGGAGACTGCCTCCGCCGGGCATGTAGAGAAATTCGCCGCCCGACCCGTCCACTTCGTGAATGAAATCGATCAGCCCAACCGAATCGTCTTCCGCAGGTTCGAGCAGCACGGCGCCGGCGCCGTCGCCAAAAATCACGCACGTCGCGCGATCGGTGTAGTCGATGATGGAAGACATCACATCTGCGCCAATCACCAGGACGCGTTTATGCGCACCGCTGTTAATGAATTGCGCGCCAACCTGCATGGAATAGATGAAGGCGGAGCAGGCGGCAGAAAGATCGAATCCCCAGGCGCCCTTCGCTCCAAGTTTGTTCTGCACAATGCAGGCCGTTGAAGGAAACAGCATGTCGGGCGTTACCGTGCCGATGATGATGGCGTCAATATCGGTGGGTGCGAGGCCGCGCTGCGCCAGGACCTTTTTCGCCGCCTCGACCGCGAGATCGCTGGTGGCAACCCCTTTGTCGACGATGTGCCGCTCGCGGATGCCGACGCGAGCCATGATCCATTCATTGTTGGTGTCGACCATTTTTTCCAGATCGGCATTGGTGAGAAGGCGTGGCGGGACGTAAGTACCCAAAGCGCTGATTTTCGCGCGGATCGGCTTAGTCAATGATGGCTCCCCAAGGCGTGGTGAGACGAAAGAAATATTCTGAAGGATTGAGCGCAGAATGTCTAACGAAGGATTGTGATGTTGTGTAAAGCCTTAATACGCAAGGGGCTGTGCGATCAACGACAGCCCATGCTTTTTATCCGGTGGCGAAAGATTCCCCGTTCCTGGCGCGTCAAATCACGCCGCTGCTGCGCTGCCTCTTTCGTGCTCCATCCATTCACGGACGAAATTCGGGCACAGCGCGACCCCAAAGGTGCGGTTTTCCCCTTCGATAAGAAACAGCAATGCGGCGCGGTCGAGTTCTTCAAGGTGGGCGAGACTGAGCACCGGCCACAGCCGGCACTCCCCTGCGGTATGGACGAGTTGATTGAGATAAGAAAGATGCCCTTGAAATAATTTGCCGGAAACGTAGATTTTGACGTTGGGGAAGGTGGCGCTGGGCAAAATAGGATAAATCTTCATGATTTGGCCTCGAATGAATGCGCTGGAAATTATTTTCGCTATGTTTTCGGATGCGTCTCGCGTGAACTCACGCCCTGCTTCTATTGGACGCGCGCAGCGCACGTTCTTGCACCATGAAGGTGTAAAAATTGGTAATTGCTGGGACGAAAACCTATGGCTGAAACTTGCGGCGAAAACGGAAGAGTTGTGGAAAAACTAAGCCAGGCACCGGGACCTCACTGCACACGCAAGAGCCCGTTACCGTTGCTTCCTTCCGGACCTGGCGGGTTTGGCGAGAGTACGTCGCGCGAGACCGATGCCTGACTGACTATTCTAGCATTGCGAAATGGTGATGTGACTTTTGGTGCAAGATTCCTTCCGTCAGAGCTTCCCTTCTGGTCGTTCCTGGCAAACAATAGAGTTTGATCTTTGCCCGATCGTTTGCATGTCTGACGCAACCGCACAATCCGGCGTGATTTCGCTGCAGAAGGCCATCGATTTTTACTTTGAGGCTGCGCTGTATCTGCTCGTGCTCACGGGGTTTGGCACGCTGGCCTCGACCGGCGGACTGGACCTGCCCTCAGTAATCTTGGTCGGCACCGCCATGGCGGTCCGCGGATACCTGCTGGCGAAGCGACGAGCCTTCGTAATTTCCGAACGCTGGACCACACCGCTTTCCATCGGTTATTTCGTTTTCTTCGCCCTCGACTATTTTGTGGTTTCGCACGCCTTTCTGCCTGCAACAGTTCACCTGGCCTTATTCGGCGTAGTGGTAAGAATGTTCTCGCTGCGCCGCGAGCGCGACTACCTCATGCTCGCGATACTGGCGTTCCTGATGGTTCTGGCATCCGCAGTGTTGACCGTCGACAGCGTCTTCCTGTTTTCCTTCGCCGCCTTCACTTTGATGGCCGTCGCCACTTTCGTACTGATGGAAATGCGCCGGTCCGGGCATGCCGCCAGCATCCAGGCGCGGCATACCAGTAACCCCTTTGAGCATCGCAATCTCGCGTTTTCATTGTTGCTGACCTCGCCGGCCCTTCTGCTGATGATTCTTGCCGGCGGCGCTCTCGTCTTCTTTCTGTTGCCGCGCATGTCCGCGGGATATCTGGGCGGATATTCCTTCGGCACCGATTTTTCATCCGGCTTCAGCGACCATGTGCAACTGGGGCAGATCGGTCAGATTCAGCAATCGAATGCCGTGGTGATGCATGTGCAAATCGATGGCGACACAATCGGCCGCTATGACCTGCACTGGCGCGGCGTAACGCTGGCAAATTTCGATGGCACCAGTTGGTCGAATTCGCGCGAGCAGTTCATTCTGACGCGGCGGGATGACGATACTTTCGTAGTGCCGCGCATCGACAATGCTGCGATGTCGTCATTCGTAACCACGAGCCTGAAGCGCGAACAACTGATTCACTACCGCATCATGATGGAGCCGATCGGAACGAATGTATTTTTCCTGGCTCCCTGGGCGCGCAGCGTAAGCGGCGAATATCGCGAACTGGCGGGCGATCGCGGCGGGGCCATTTATGACTTCGACTCGGCGCACGTCATCAGCCGCTATGAAGCCGATTCGGATATCGCCAAGCCCTCCGCTGACGAACTGCGCACCGCCGGAGAAGATTACCCTCGGCATATTTCGGCGGCGTATTTGCGATTGCCGGTAGTGGATGTGCGCGTACCCCAGCTGGCCGCGAAGATCACAAGCTCAGCACACAATGACTACGACAAAGCGGCCTCCATTGAAAATTATTTGAGGGCTCATTTCGGCTACACGCTGCAACTGCCGCGCACGCGGGAAAAAGATCCAATTGCGAATTTTCTCTTCGAACGGCGCCAGGGACATTGCGAATATTTTGCTTCGGCCATGGCCGTAATGCTGCGCACTCAAGGCATTCCGTCACGAGTGGTCAACGGATTCCGTAGCGACGAGTTCAACGACCTCACCGGCAACTACGTGGTACGCGCCAAAGACGCCCATTCCTGGGTCGAAGCTTACTTTCCCGGGTATGGCTGGCAAATGTTCGATCCCACGCCTGCGGGCAGTGGCGGCACGCCACAGGGCTGGGATCGACTGGCGCTTTACATCGACGCCATGGCCTCGTTCTGGCGGGAGTGGGTCGTCAGCTACGACAGCACGCACCAATATATGCTGGGGCAAACTGCGCTCAACGGCACGCGTGGCCTGTGGGAAAACGCCAGAACGTGGGCCGCAGCCAAGTATGCGGCGATGCTCAAATGGGCCAAGCACAGCCAGGGTCGCGTGCAGGATTCTCCCATGCGTTGGGCGATTTATGGCGGAGCGATTGCGCTGGCATTGTTATTGTTGGCGAATCTGGGGCGTCTCGTAAGCTGGATGCACGAAAAGTGGTTGCAGGCGCATCCCGAGCGCTCGCCGGAGCAGGCCGCGGCCATGTGGTACACGCGCATGGCGCGATCTCTGGCGCGGCGTGGAATGCTGAAGCCAGCCTCACAGACACCGCAAGAGTTCGTGAAGAAGATTGACGACGCGCGCCTGCGCGCTCCGGTGGCGCGGTTTACCGATGTCTACGAATCGGCACGCTTCGGCAATTCCGCCGATGATGCGCAGAAACTGCCGGAGTTATTTGAAGAAGTGGAATTAGCAACGCGCTCGCATTAACCTGGGTCAATTGAATCTGGTCAGCTTGAATCGCGCGAATGGCTTGGCTTCGCCTTTGACCACATTGTCGAGCCGGTTCTCCCAAGTGTCAGTCTTGGGATCATAAATAAAAGTATTGGTGAAGCTAATCTCGCCATGCTCATCGCGGAAGACGAAAGCAAGTTCATTCTCTTTGGCCGCGGCTACGCCAATCGATTCCGTCGTCAACCCGCCATACACATCCATCCAGGCGCAGCCGTATTGCTTGGTCTTCTCATTCCAGCCGATGAATACCGTCGCGTCGTACTGGGGTTCGCCCTGATCGTTCTTTTGGCGCGAAAACTCGCGGAAGCGCAGGTAGTGATGCTGCAGCACCCACTCCGCTTCAACCCCGTGCGTGGTCGGCTGCTTGCCCACCATCCCCTGCAGCACCCATTTGCCGGCAAGATGATCCAGCAGAGGCGAGTCAACCGGCGACTGTTGCGCGGTTGCGCTCAAAGACGCAAATATCGCGGAGAGGAATGCGGCGGCCAGGATGGCGAACTGCTTCTTCGCTGCTTCTCGCATAACGTTTCTAGAACCGCCAAAACGCTCCGCCGCCCACAAGGTAATTGTGCATGCGGGAGTGGCCCGTAGGCGCCAGCGGAAAATCCGGCTCGCCGGACCAGAAGTCGCGCACTTCCCCACGGATACTCAGATGCCGCCACACTTTCACATCGAGGCCGATGCCGCCTTCGATAACGGCCCCAGTGGTCGACTTGCCAGGGTTGGATTCCCCATAAACCAGCATATTGCTCTCGCTGAAGTGGCCGAAGCCGGCGCCAAGACTGATCCACGGCGAGACTGCGGTCGTTGGGAACAGATTTACCCGTGCCGCAGGCGTAATGAAGTAAGAGCCGAGTGAAGTCGGCACAACCGCGTTAGGATATGCCCCCGCATTCAGCTTGGTCTGGCGGTCGTCCATCCCGACCACTTCGCCGGCGATCGAGTAGATCGGCGTCACCCAGAAGCGGTGCGCATATTCACCCGCGAAGCTGAACCCTTTGCCGAAGTGAATGATAGGGTCGAAGTAACTCGCATTCTGGATTCCCTGGTCGCTGATGAAGGTGCGGCCTACGATGAAGCCGACTTCGTTTTTCTCCTCCTGAGCAGCGGCCGACGCCGCCAGCAATGCCATTGCGAACAGGACTGCCATCCAGAGTCGTTTGCCCGGCATGTTTCCCCCTGCGAGTGCTTCTTAATTTGTTACGGATGTATCACTTAGCCTAGCACGGCAGACGATATTTAAAATCCACAAGTGCTCCGGTCGTTATGACTATCGTGATGCCCGAACCGAATCGCAGGAAAGTGAAAAAAGTGATGTAGGCCGCGCAACCTTCTGTCCTGCGTCATGCTGAGCGGAGCCGCTTTTCAGGCGCAGAGAGGGATCTCCCGCTCAACCGGCCTAACGCGTAAGCCCAACCGCACTACTGCTGCCAGCGACGCACCGCCCACCCCTCCAGATGCTAAAATAGAAAGATTGCATGCCCTCGAAGGACCTCACTGTTACTGCTCCCGCTGATTCGGCAAAACTAGCCTCGCAGGGAAATCAGACGACGAACCGCCCGCAAAAGGTCGGATTCGTCAGCCTCGGCTGCCCGAAAAATCTGGTCGACAGCGAAGTCATGATGGGCCTGCTGGCCCGCGCCGGCGCCGAACTCACGCCCCGCGCCGAAGATGCCGATGTGATCGTGGTCAACACCTGCTCGTTCATCGAAAGCGCCCAGCAGGAGTCGATCAACACGATTCTGGAAATGGCTGGTCACAAAACCGAAGGCAAAGCCAGGAAACTAGTCGTTGCCGGATGCCTCGTCGAGCGCTTCCGCGACCAGATTCGCAAAGATATTCCAGAAGTTGACGCAGTCGTTGGGACCGGCGAACTGGAAAGAATTCTATCCGCGACGGGAGTCGCGCCAGTTCACGCTCCGGAAATCAATAATTCTCCATTCGTCGTGTTGCCCTCACGCCCCGAAGGTGACGCTCGCGCAGCCCAGGGGCGATTTTCCCGCGAGAAATGGGATGGCGGTGCGATCGCCGACCTGCCGAATTATCTCTACGACGACGCCACGCCCCGCATTCTGGCCACTCCCAAGCATACGGCTTACATCAAGATTGCCGAGGGTTGCGATCATCCCTGCACGTTCTGCATTATTCCCCAGCTCCGCGGACAGTTCCGCTCGCGGCGCTTTGAGTCGGTTGTCGCAGAGGCAGAACGGTTGGCACAAGCCGGGGTGCGCGAGATCACGCTGATCGGGCAGGATACAACCTGCTACGGCGAAGACTTCGGCCTGAAAGATGGCCTCGCTTTATTGCTCGAAAAGCTGGCCCAGATCGAAGACCTGCGCTGGGTCCGTTTTCTTTACGCGTATCCCAACAAGATTACGGGCAAGCTGCTCGACACCATCGCCAGCCATGAAAAGATTTGCTCTTATATGGATGTACCCCTGCAGCACGCCTCGGCATCAGCCCTGAAGCGCATGAAGCGCGGTGGCGGGTCGGACGTATTTCTGCGCTCGATCACGAAAATGCGCCGCACCATCCCGGATCTCACCCTGCGCACATCGTTCATCGTCGGCTTTCCCGGCGAAACCGAAAAAGAATTTGAAGAACTCTGCGACTTCGTCCGCGAGGCGCAATTCGATTGGATCGGTGCGTTCTCCTACTCCGATCAGCAGGGCGCAGGCGCATACGAACTCGAAAACAAACTTTCGCCGCGCGAGATCGAGCGCCGCCGCAAACATTTAATGTCGATCCAGAAGCAGATCAGCAAGAAGAAAAAGAAGAAGCTCGTAGGCCGCGAGTTCGATCTGCTGCTCGAAGGCGAGTCCGAAGAGAGCGATCTGCTGCTCGAAGGCCGCACCGCCATGCACGCGCCGGAAATCGACGGCAAGGTATTCGTGACCGACTTCCCCGAAGACTCCGCGCCAGAGCCGGGACGCTTCTACCGCTGCCAGATCACCGAAGCCCACGACTACGACCTGGTGGCGAAAATTATCTAAGGCAAAGATTATTTAGGCGAACATTATTTCGCTAATAAAGAGCTTGTCATTCCGAGCGCAGCCGGAGCGAACGCGACGGCAACCGAGGAACCTGCTTTTTGTTTCGTCAGCTGCGCCTAACCAACCTCCGCAACCCAAATCCCTCTACAATAGGAAAGCCGATGCCTCCCAAGCCTGAGTTGACGCTCCGCTGCCCCATCTGCAAAAAAGAAGCGAAGAGCACCGAGGCCGACTTCCCTTTCTGCAGCGCGCGCTGCCGCACCATCGATCTGGGCAACTGGTCAAGTGGAGAATACGTGATCTCGTCGCCAGTGACCGACGCGGAGGAGGAGTTCCTTCAGGAACGAAGCTCCGACAACCGAAGCTCGGACAATCCGGAGAGCGATTCGTGACGGCTTTCGCGAAGAATGCTCCACGCGGGCCTCTATGGGCAAGGCTAGTCGCAACCTTCTTCGGCATCGGCAGAATGCGCCCCGGTCCGGGCACTTGGGGCTCCGCGGTCACCATGCTGTTGTGGGCAGCGTTTTCGTATCAGTTAACTCCCGCGCTCCGAATGCCCGTCGCGATCGCCGCTGCACTTCTGGTCACTCTCGTCGGAATTTCGGCAGCAACTCAGGTCGCGCGCGCATCAGAAACCAAAGATCCGCAATTTGTCGTGATCGACGAGGTCGCTGGACAACTCATCGCTCTAATCGCCGTCCCGCTCGCGTGGAAAACTTTTCTCGCGGGTTTTATATTTTTTCGTATCTTCGATATCCTGAAGCCGCCGCCGGTGCGGCAACTGGAGAAGCTGCCAGAAGGCACCGGCATCGTGCTCGACGACGTCGCAGCAGGATTTTACGCACTGCTGGTAATGCAACTTTTGCTGCACTTCGGTCTACTGAAATAGTATCGATCCATTTCGCAAACTCGGTACTAGGTACTCGCAACTCGGTACTCTTAAATGAGCTTTTCCGAACGCATCCTCGGCAAGAAAAACGTGAATGGCGGACCGCACATCGACGCCGTCACGCCCGCGCTAGCGCTCGCCGGCGGCGAGGTGCGCATCATCGGCTCCGGGTTGCGTCCGGCTGACCTCCATCGGCCCACGGTCCA
>Ga0209006_10004066_pt1 | contig 13307 bp, 11 predicted proteins | sample JacPin_JW_Ref_O2_FD_188567 | JGI IMG/M metagenome (GOLD analysis project Ga0209006, IMG submission 188567) | Forest soil microbial communities from Algoma, Ontario, Canada - Jack Pine, Ontario site 1_JW_Ref_O2 (SPAdes) (version 2) | ecosystem: Environmental > Terrestrial > Soil > Boreal... | reverse complement strand
TCCAGGAGGTCGCCGACCACGTCGGCGACTCGCTCGCGCTGGCCAGGCTGGCGGCGGCGAGTTCGGCCCGGGTGATCGTGCTGTGCGGGGTGTACTTCATGGCGGAGACGGCGAAGATCCTCGCCCCAACCCGGACCGTGCTGATACCGGACGCGCGAGCCGGCTGCTCCCTGGCCGACAGCATCACCGTCGATCAGCTCGTCGCCTGGAAGGCCGAGCACCCGGGCGCGGCGGTCGTCGCCTACGTGAACACCAGCGCCGAGGTCAAGGCCGAGGCCGACGTCTGCTGCACCTCGGCCAACGCAGCCGAGATCGTGTCCGCGATCCCGGCCGGGCGGGAGGTGCTGTTCCTGCCCGACCAGTTCCTCGGCGCGCACGTCCGCCGGGTCACCGGCCGGGAGAACCTGCACATCTGGGCGGGCGAGTGCCACGTGCACGCGGGGATCAGCCCGCAGGCGCTGCGCGACGCGGCGGCGGCCAACCCGGAGGCGGAGCTGTTCGTCCACCCGGAGTGCGGCTGCTCGACTTCGGCGCTCTGGCAGGCGGGGACCGGTGACCTCCCGGCCGAGCGGACCCGGGTGCTCTCCACCGGCGGGATGCTGGCGGCGGCCCGATCCACCCGCGCCCCGGCGGTGCTCGTCGCGACCGAGATCGGGATGCTGCACCAGCTGCGCAAGGCCAACCCGGCCGTCCGCTGGGAACCGGTCAACCCCCACGCGAACTGCCACTACATGAAGATGATCACGGCCGAGGCGCTCGAACGATGCCTGCGCGAGGGGACAACCGAGGTGGACGTCGCCCCGGAGATCGCGGCCCGTGCCCGCACCGCCGTCGAGGCCATGATCGCCACCGGCCCGGCCCCGCTCACCGCGGGCGCCCGATGACCGGCCCGGGTCGCGCGAGCTCAGGGATGATGGATCGCTGGGTACAGCCGGATGTATCCAGCGATCCATCATCAGCCGAACTCGGCTTCGCGGCGGGTGGGCCTGGTGCGGCGGGGACTGACGTGGCTCCGGTGATACGCGCGATCCCTGCGTTGCCGCCGGTGCGGGCACGGTGGCGGCGGGACGCGGATGTCGTGGTCGTCGGGTCGGGGGCGGCCGGGATCTCGGCCGCGCTGACGGCGGCCGCGTCCGGGCTGCGGGTGCTGATGGTGACCAAGGACCTGATCGGCGGGGCGACGCCGCTGGCGCAGGGCGGCCTGGCGGCGGCCATCGGGCCCGGGGACAGCGCGGCGTCGCACGTCAGCGACACGCTGACGGCGGGCGCGGGGCTGTGCGAGCCGGACGTGGTCGCGGCGCTCGCGGACGCGGCCCCCGGGACGATCGACTGGCTGGCCGAGCTCGGGGCGCGGCTCGACACCCGCGAACTGCGGCTCGAAGGCGGGCACAGCCACCATCGGATCGTGCATTCCGGCGACGACGCGTCCGGGGCCGAGGTCCACCGGGCGCTGCTGGCCGCGCTGCTGGCCAGCGGAATCGAGATCCTCGACCGTACCGTCGCGCTCGATCTCATCGTGGAGAACCCGGCCGCAGGGGACGCGGCCGGCGGGGGCCGGGCGGGGACCGGCGCAGGCCGGCGGGGGCCGGGCGGGACGGCGGCTGCCAACGCCGACCCGGATGGCGCGCCTGCCTGGATGCCAGTCCCCGCTCGCGGGGTCGCGGGACTGACGGCGGGGGTCATCGGGGCGGACGGGCGGCTGTCGGCCGGGGTCATCGACGCGCCGGCCGTGGTGATCGCGGCCGGGGGGCTGGGGCAGGCGTTCGCGACGACGTCGAATCCGGCCGGGGCGACCGGTGACGGGATCGCGATCGCGGCGCGGGCCGGGGCGGCGCTGCGGGACCTGGAGTTCGTCCAGTTCCACCCGACGGTGCTGTGGCGGCCGGACGCGAGCGGGCAGTGCCCGCTGATCACCGAGGCGCTGCGCGGGGCCGGGGCGGTGCTCCGCGACCTCGACGGCACCCCGCTGATGGCGGGCCATGACCCCCGCGGCGACCTGGCCCCGCGTGACGTGGTGGCTGCCCGGATGGCCGAGGTCATCGCGGCCGGGACCGCCGGGCACGTCTGGCTTGACGCCACCGGGCTCGACCCGGACGTGCTGGAGAAGGGCTTCCCGACGGTGACGGCCGCGTGCCGCAAGCACTCGATCGACCCGGTGACCGAGTACATCCCGGTCGCGCCGGGCGCGCACTACTCATGCGGTGGGATCGTGGCCGACCTGGACGGGCGGACGAGCATCGGCGGGCTCTACGCGGTCGGCGAGGCCGCGTCGACCGGGGTGCAGGGCGCCAACCGGCTCGCCTCCAACTCGGTCACCGAGGCGGTTATCGCGGGCCGACGGGCCGGCCGCACCCTCGCGGGCGCGATCGGCCCGGTCGGCTACGCCAGCGACACCAATGCGAGCCGGTCGGCTACGCCAGCGACACCGATAGGGGCGGTCGATGGCGTAGGCGACAGGACTGGCGCGGGGGGCGAGCGCGGATGGAGCGCCGGCGGCGGGCGGCGGGCGGTTGCCTCGGAGGCCGAGGGCGTAGGCGGCAGGACTGACGTGGGGGGCGAGGGCGGGTGGGGCGCGGCAGAAGGGCGACGGCGGCTTGCTCTGGGGATGTCGCGATGGGCGGGGGTTTTGCGGGACCGGGAGGAGCTTGGCGAGCTGGTCCGGCTGGTTGCCACTGGGTGGGAGACGGGGGCGGCGGGAGAGTCGCCGGGGACCGTTCGGGATGAGGGTGGGGGGCTTGACCTGGATCTTGAGGCGGTCGAGGCGGCGAACCTGCGGGTGGTATCCGGGCTGATCGCAGTGGGGGCGCTGCGGCGGGCGGAGAGCCGGGGCTGCCATCGGCGGCGGGATGCGGCCGGGACGGCGGAGCGGCCGTGGCACACGGTGCTGCGGTGGGACGGACAAGAGCTCGTGGTGAGCGAGGAGGAGCTGTGATGGAAGAGGTTCGGTTCTACAAGGACGTCGCGGGCTCGCGGCACGGCGGGACGGGCCTGCGGGGCGAGACGCTAGAGACGATCCGGGCGGCCGGGCTCAACGCCGACGACGTCGCGCGGGCGGTGGGGGCGGCGCTCGACGAGGACTTCGCGTACGGGCCCGATGTGACGTCGGCGGCGACGGTGGCCGGACGGACGGTGACGGCGGACGTGGTGGCGCGCGAGGCCGGAGTGCTGGCCGGGGTGCCGGTCGCGCTGGCGGTGCTCGACCTGATCGGGTGGTACCTGGACGGGCCCGCGGCGAGCTGGCGGCTGAGCCGGGCCGCGCTGGCGCCGGACGGCGCCCGGCTGCGGGCGGGGGACGCGGTGCTGCGGGTGAGCGGGCCCGCTCCGGCGGTGCTCGGGGCGGAGCGGACGATGCTCAACTTCCTCACCCACCTGTCCGGCATCGCGACCGCGACCCGGGCCTGGGCGGACGCGATCGAGGGGACCGGGGCGGTGGTGCGGGACACCAGGAAGACGACGCCCGGGCTGCGCGTGCTTGAGAAGTACGCGGTCCGCTGCGGCGGCGGGCGCAATCACCGGATGGGGCTCGGCGACGCGGCCTTGATCAAGGACAACCACGTGGCGGCGGCGGGCGGGGTGGCGGCCGCGGTCAAGGCGGTCCAGTCGGCGACGGCGGGACTGGTGGTCGAGGTCGAGTGCGACTCGGTGGCGCAGGTCCGGGAGGCGCTCGAGGCGGGGGCGCACTTCCTGCTGCTCGACAACATGCCGGCCGGCGCGCTGCGGGAGGCGGTGGCGGTCGCCCGCGAATACTACGGCGTGCGGCTCGAGGCCAGCGGCGGGCTGCGGCTGGCGAACGCGCGGGAGGTCGCCGAGACCGGCGTCGACTACCTGTCGGTGGGGGCGCTCACTCATTCGTCGCCGGCGCTCGACCTCGCCCTTGACTACGCCGACGAAGGCTAGCGACCGGCGCGCTCAGGCGCCGCGGATGAAGACGGGAGGGAAGCGCGCCAGGTCAGACGGCGACTGCCGGACCGCGCAGGCCCTGCAAGAGCGAAGGCAGCGCTTGACTGCCCGCCGGCGCGGACAGACCCTCTCCACGGGCCTTCTACGTTGCACGGGGCGCACGCGGTGTCTGGTAAGCTCTCGGTGTTCCTCGGGGCGATTGGCGCAGCCTGGGAGCGCGTCTCCCTGACACGGAGAAGGTCACAGGTTCAAATCCTGTATCGCCCACATCGAGGCCCCTGCCGATGCAACACGGCAGGGGCCTTTTTGTCTTTCCCGGACGGGTGTTGACCCTACCGCCGCTACGGCCGGTCCGAGGCGCACGACTATGATCATCTATCGAGCCGCTTGACCCCAGCGCTACTTCCCCCGGCAGCAGGAGTCTGAATGACGCAGGGCACACCGCAGGAAGAGGACGCTGCGGGTAGGCCGGCCTTCGATCCGAGCGTGCCGAGCCCGGCTCGGGTCTGGAACTTCTGGGTCGGCGGCAAGGATCACTTCGAGGCCGACCGGGCGCTGGCCGGGCGGTTCGGCGAGGTCGTGCCGCAGATGCCGCTGATCGCCCGGCTCACCCGGCTGTTCCTGGCCGACACCGTGAGCCAGCTCGCCGCGGCCGGGATCCGGCAGTTCCTCGACATCGGCACCGGGCTGCCCACCGCCGACAACACCCACGAGGTCGCCCAGCGGCTGGCACCGGACTCCCGGATCGTCTACGCCGACAACGACCCGGTGGTGCTCGCGCACGCCCGCGCCCTGCTGACCAGCAGCCCGCAAGGGAAGACGGCCTACCTGGACGCCGATCTCCGCGATCCAGCCAAGATCCTGGCCCAGGCGGCGGAGACCATCGACTTCAGCCAGCCGGTCGCCGTCTTGCTCATCGCGGTCCTGCACTTCGTCCAGGATGCCGACGACCCGTATGGGATTGTCCGGAGCCTGATGGACGCGGTGCCGCCGGGCAGCTACCTGGCGATCCTGCACGGCGCCAGCGACGTCGGTGCGAAGGACATGCCGGAGGCGGAGCGGCGCTATAACGAGCAGGCCTCGGCCCGGTTCAACGCCCGCGATCGCGAGCAGGTCAGCCGGTTCTTCGACGGCCTCGAGTTCACCGGACCGGGTCTGGTTAACCTCAGCCGCTGGGCGCAGGCCACGGCCGACGACGACAGCGCCCAGGCTGATGTGGCCGCCTACTGCGGCCTCGCCAGAAAGCCATAGCCCATCAGCAACGCGACGCGGCGAGTCAGTGGCTGATTCCATCCGGGTGAGGTGGCCACGTCGACGTCCCGCCAGGCCGTAATCCGGCCGGCCCCGAACCCGGCCGCCAGTTCCGCGAACGTCTCGCCGCTGCGCGGGCAGGGTTGTGCTCGCTGACATACGGTGTCAGTAGTGGGTGCGTACCCTGTCGCTTGTGAGCGAGACGACCCGCTTGTACCGACAGCAGAGCCCGACCTCCGACCTCGGGAGCCACGCCAACCTCTTGCCCGGCCTCCCGGCCGACCCGGAGGCGCTCGGCGCGATCGTGCGCGGACTGCTCGTCCATAACTACGCGGCGAGGGTGCAGGGCCTGGCGTTTCCGGCCGAGCGGATGGCGCATATGCAGACCGTCGGCGCCGAAGCGATCCTGGACAACGTGCTCAGCCTCGACCCGGCTCCGCTAGGCATTGAGCGGCCCGTCGAGCGGAGGATGGTCGGCTTCTGCTACCACTTCGCGCTGCTGCACTGCGCCTTGCTGCGCGCCACCGGCGCCCCGGCCCGCATCCGGTGCGGCTTCGCCGGCTACTTCGAGCCGCAGCGGTGGATCGACCACTGGGTGGTCGAGTACTGGGACGGTGACCGCTGGCTGCTCACGGACCCTCAGATCGGGCGCAGCGGCCTGACCGGCGATGACTTCCAGACCGGCGTCAACGCGTGGAGTCAGTGTCGCGACGGTGCTTCGCGGCCGACTGCGTATGGCAACGGAGAACTGTGGGGGTGGGACGAATTGCGAGGCAGCCTAATCAATGACGTCGCCGCCCTCAACAAGGTCGAGATTTCCGGCTGGTACTGGTGCGACCGTCTCAAGGTGGAGCCCCTCGACCAGCCGCACGACGAGCTCGACACGGCTCTCGACCTCCTGTCCCGTCTCGCGGCCGCTGCGGAATCGCCGGAGACGATCAAGGAGTGTTTTGACCTGTACCCGGAATTGCAGCCGCCAGCGGACGCCGTCGCGCGATAGAACGGCTGACCGCCGCCAGGTAACCCCGCTCCCCCCATAAGGGCAAGTCTGCCCGTCAGTGCCCACCTCACCAGGCCGTCTCACGTGGCGATCCCTATTCGAGGGTCTCCGATGGTGGACTCGCGTTTGAGGAATCGGTCGCTCTACGGGAGCATGGCTGATTATGAGTCAGTTGATCCACAGTCCCGCTCCCCTCGTTCCGGCATGACCGACTGGATCTTTCAGGGCAACCGGAAGCAAGAGGAGCTGGAGGCGGCGCTGGCGGCCTCGAGGGTCCGCTCGTGGCGGACGCCGCGTTACCGGGACCGCGCGGCGGCCGGAGATCGCGTCTGGGTGCAACTGGTCAGGCGAAAAGACCCGGGGCTGTACTACGCGGGAACTATCACCGGTCCAACGCATGAAGATCCGGAGTGGCACGACGGCGACTCGCCGTACGCACGATGGCGGACCGAGGTGAGGTTCGTGTACCGCATTGACCCGCCGCTGCTGCGGGGTGAACTGCTGGCGACGGCCGGGCTCTCCTCCTTCCGGCCGTTTGCCGGGTTTCAGGGCTCGACCGTGCCGGTGCCGGCCGATATCGCGGCGGCGCTTGAGGAACGGACGCGGCCGCGGCTGGACCCGCTTTAACCGGCCTGACTTCCTGGCCGGCTAAACCAGCGGGAACGGCGCGGCCCCGGTGAAGGCTGACGGACCCTCCCTCGGATCACCGCTTGCTCCCAGTCCGCCGTTGGCCACCAGCAAGGTGGCTGGCCCGGTCCTGGGAAGCACCAGTGCACCGTACGCGGCACGGTCCTCGACCATCGTCCGCGCCCTGGCAAGGTCTGGAACCGAGTACACCCTCAGCTCCGGGGACGCGCCCAGCTCGCGGAGCACCGCCGGCGGTGCGCTCACGGCGACCGGGACGTGACGGGGACTGGGATTGCCAAGCGCACTTGCGTAACTGGAGAGGAGGGCCGCGACCACCACCGTCAGGCCAAGCACCGCCAGCATCACCTTCCGGACCGGAATCCGCGGTTCCGGGCGCCTTACCAGGAGCGGCCCACTGGCAATGGCCCCTGCCGAGCCATCCGGGACCGGAGCCGGATCACGCGGAACTGCAGTGCCCGTGGCCCGGCCGGTCCCGTTGCGAGCCTCCTGCCGACCCCCCCTGCTGCGGTGCCGCATCCATCCGTCCATTGCCCGTTCCTCTTTGGCTTTCATGGCATTGAGGCTCACACCTGGCGGGGTGAGGCCGCGTCGCACAATCCGGGCGATTCGAGGCGGGGTCGCCCTTGCCCGGCCGCGCTCCCGTCTCCTTCGCCGCCGTGCCGGCTGCGACCCATCCGGCTGCCGACCCGGACCGCCGCGCGTGGCACCGCGCGCAGGCAACGGAGGGTCCGGACGAGGCAGTGGCAATGGTTGCCCTACGCGGGAACTATCACCGGTCCAGCGCATGAAGATCCGGAGTGGGTTTCAGGGCTCTGAGAGCGACGCAGTACGCGCCGGCCACCAGGGGCGGCGGTCCGCCGTCGGCCGCGGCCAGCGACCTGACCGATGCCGTTCCGGTCCTCGGCGCTCCAGCCGCGACTGCGCAGGTGCGGCAGCTGCCGCTGTTCCCGTATCCGGAGCTGCCGGCCTATGGGGGCTACGGCAATGTCGACGACGCCTCGAGCTACGTGCCCAGGGTCAGCCGGGCGCTCCAGGCGCCCATACGCTGGCTGGGAAAGTTCAACACCGCGATGATTTGGTGCAAACAACCAGGGCCTGGACTGCCGGGAGACGACGTAGTCAGCGTCGAGGAAACCGTCTGCTTAGCTGGGTGAAACCAGGGTCCGTTCGGGACAAAGATCTTGAATTCTTTAGATCTTGACTATCTCGAATGGACCCTGGTTCAGCATTGCCGCGCTTTAAGGAACTTCGTGTGCTGTCCTCAGCTGGCGTTCAGCTAGCGACGCCAACGTTCTCGCAGACGATCAGAATCAGCCACGTCCCAGGTGGGTCCCCGGACGTGGCTGAGCAAATGTTGGGGTAACTGCCGAGGATGGTGATGTGCCGTGACGGGCATGGCCCCAGGTTTGTTTGGCACTGACACGCCGGACGCCGAGCCCGCGCCGGGTCACCGGCGGATGGGCCGCATGGCCAGGGTTCTGCATCGGACCAGCCGCAGGCAGCGGGCGGTCCTGGCCGGCGGCGTCGTCGTGGTGCTGGTTGCGGCCGGAGTCGGAATCTGGTTGAGCGAAGGATCCTCGGCCGCGACGCCGACCTCTGAGCTGGTCGCGGCCGCGTCGAGCACGCTTAAGCAGACCGTCTCGTCGTCAGGGACGATCGAGCCGGCCCAGCAGGCGAACCTCAACTTCGCGACCTCCGGCCAGGTCACCTCAGTCGCGGCCACCGTCGGTGAGAAGGTCACGGTCGGAAAGGTGCTGGCCACGGTCAGCTCGGCCTCGCTGTCGGCCGACGTCGCCCAGGCCGAGGCGACCGAGGCGACCGACGCCGCCAAGGTCTCGTCCGATCAGTCCGACGGCGTGACCGGCGCGCAGCTGACCGCTGACCAGGACGCCGTGACCGCCGCCGAGAACCAGGTCACCGACGCCAAGCAGGCGCTGGCCGAGGCCAACCTGACGTCGCCGATCGCCGGCGTGGTCGCGTCGGTGGACCTGTCGGTCGGCCAGCAGGTGTCCGGCGGCGGAAGCTCAGGCAGCGGCAGTTCCGGCGGCAGCGGCGGTTCCGGCGGGTCCGGCGGCTCGGGCGCGTCCGGGACCGGCTCGGGCGGGTCGGCCTCAACCGGGACCTCGAGCTCGTCCAGCTCGTCGAGCAGTTCGTCGAGCGCGCAGGTCGTGGTCATCTCGACCAGCTCTTACGTGGTCAACGCGACGGTGGACGACACCGAGGTCGGCTCGGTGCAGGCCGGCGACCAGGCGGTGATCGTCCCCGACGGCGCCACCACCCCGGTCTACGGGGTGGTCAGCTCGGTCGGCCTGATCGCCAGCACGACCTCCGGGGTGGCGACCTACCCGGTCACGATCGCGGTCACCGGCAACCCGGGCGGCCTGTACCCGGGCGCCAGCGCGACCGTCTCCCTGGTCGTCAAGCAGCTGAACAACGCGACCACCGTGCCGACCGCGGCCCTGCACTACACGTCGAGCGGGGCCGAGGTCTACGAGATGGTCAACGGCCGTCAGGTCGCCGTCCCGGTGACGGTGGGGATGACCTCGGACGGTGAGACGCAGATCGTCTCCGGGCTCTCCGTCGGCACCAAGGTCGTGGTTGAGGGGCTGCGCTCCACTGGCGTGGGCGGGACCACCGGGACCGGCCGCGGCACCCGCGGCGGGTTCGGCGGGGCCGGCGGCGGAGGGTTCGGCGGCGGCGGGTTCGGCGGGGCCGGCGGCGGGTTCGGCGGCGGCGGGTTCGGGGGGGCCTGACCATGACCGCAGCGGACTCGTTGCCCGTGATCGACCTGCGGGACGTCACCAAGACCTACCAGACCGGCACGCTCTCGGTGCAGGCGGTGCGCGGGGTGACGCTGTCCATCGCGCCCGGGGAGTACGTGGCCATCATGGGCCCGTCCGGGTCGGGCAAGTCCACCCTGATGCACATCCTGGGCTGCCTCGACCCGCTCACGACCGGCAGCTACCGGCTGGCCGGCCAGGACGTCAGCCGGATGTCGGACGACGAGCTGGCCGAGGTCAGGAACCGCCGCATCGGCTTCGTGTTCCAGCAGTACAACCTGCTGCCCTCGCTGCCGGCCTGGCGCAACGTCGAGCTTCCGATGTGCTACGCCGGCGTGCGCCGGGATGAGCGGCGGTCCCGCTCGATCGACGCGCTGCGCCGGGTCGGGCTGGCCGACCGGGTGATGCACCGCCCCGGTGAGCTGTCGGGCGGGCAGCAGCAGCGCGTCGCGATCGCGCGCGCCCTGGTGACCGACCCGGCGCTGATCCTGGCCGACGAGCCGACCGGGAACCTCGACTCGACCGCGACGAACGACGTGCTCGCGCTGTTCGACGAGCTTCACCAGTCCGGCCGTACGATCGTCCTGATCACTCATGAGGCGGACGTCGCGCATCGCGCGGGGCGCGTCGTGCGGGTCCGTGACGGCCTCATCGAGCTGGACCGAGACCAGGCCGAGGCGCTGTCATGAGCGAGCTTGCGAGCGAATCAGCAAGCACAGCGCGCCCGCGAATGCGGCCGACGAGCGCCAGCGAGGAGGTCTCATGAGCTGGCTGGAGACGCTGCGGACCGGACTCGGGGCGGTCCTTTCGCACCGGCTGCGGTCGGGGCTGACCATGCTCGGCATCCTGATCGGGATCGCGGCGGTGATCCTCACCGTCGGCTTCGGCGAGGGCGCCCAGGGGCAGGTGAGCTCGGAGATCAACGACCTCGGCTCGAACCTGCTGGTCGTCTCGCCCGGCTCGTCGACCGCCACCACCACCGGCATCCGCGGCGGGTTCGGGAGCGCCTCCACGCTGACCGAGTCCGACGCGACCGCGCTGGCGTCGAAGACGGTCGCCCCCGACATCGCCGCCGTCGCCCCGGCCACGTCGCGGTCGGAGACCCTGACCACGTCCGGCACCAACTGGACGACGACGGTGGTCGGCACCACCCCCGACTGGCTGTCGGTGCGGGCCCGCAGCGTCGTCGAGGGACGGTTCGTGACCACCGCCGACGAGAACAGCGACGCGGCCGTGGCCGTGCTCGGGTCGACGACGGCGGAGGAGCTGTTCGGGGCGCGCGATCCGATCGGCCAGACCGTCACCGTTAACGACCTCCCGCTGACCGTCATCGGCGTGCTCAACACGGTCGGGGCCTCAGCCTCGAGCTCGACCACCGACCTCGACGACCAGGCCGTGGTGCCGATTACCACGGTGGCCAACCGGATCTTCGGCGGGTCCACCCGGGCGTCGGTCCAGTCGATCTACATCGAGGCCACGTCGTCGAACGCGCTGTCGGCGGCCTACCAGGAGGCGACCGCCGAGCTGGACCGGCTGCACGGGGTCAGCGCGGCCGACGCCGACTTCACCGTCCAGAGTCAGGAGTCGCTGCTGACGACGGCGACCTCCGTCGACAAGACGCTGACCGAGCTGCTGGCGGGCATCGCCGCCATCTCGCTGCTGGTGGGCGGGATCGGCGTCATGAACATCATGCTGGTCTCGGTCACCGAGCGGGTCCGCGAGATCGGGCTGCGCAAGGCGCTCGGGGCGACGCAGCGGGCCATCCGCCGCCAGTTCCTGGTCGAGGCGAGCGTGCTCGGCCTGGCGGGCGGAGTGCTCGGCGCGGGCATCGGGCTGGCCGGCGCGGCGGTCCTACCGCATTTGATCAGCAACCCGATCACGATCTCGCCGGCCGCCACCGTCGCCGCGATCGTGGTCGCGGTCGGCATCGGAATCGTCTTCGGCGTGTACCCGGCGACCCGCGCCGCCAGGCTCGCCCCGATCGACGCGCTACGCGGCGAATGAGCAACCACCAAGGATGTGAGTCCACCATGATCGGCGCTACGAAGAGCGGTGCACCTGCCGCCACCCGAAGCTGGCAGCGACGCTGGACCCCCGCCCTGGCCGGGGTCGGGATCGTGGTCCTGGCCGCGACCGCGTGCGGCAGCTCAGGGAGCTCGAGCACTACCCCGTCGGCCGCCCCGGCGGCGGCCGCCAGCACCCCCAAGCCGACCAGCAGCGCCGCCGCCTTCCCGGGAGTTACCGGGACCGCCGCCGCCGTGTCGGGGTCGAGCATGGAGGTCCAGAATCCGACCTCCGGGCAGGTCACCGTCACCTTCACCGGCAGCACCCCGATCACCGACACCGTGTCGGTGACGGCTAAGGACGTGACGGTCGGGAGCTGCGTGACCGTGATCGGCAAGCCGTCGGCGACCGGTTCCGCCGCCAGCTCGGTCACCGCCACCACCGTGACCATCAGCGCCCCGGTCAAGGGCAACTGCACCGGGGCGGGCGGTTTCGGGGGCGGCCTCGGCGGCGGCGGGTTCGGCGGCACCCGGCCAAGCGGCGCCCCCCGGCCGAGCTTCAGCGCGCGGCCGCGGCCGACCGGCAGCCAGGGCGCGTTCGGCAACGGCGCCTTCGGCGGGGCGAACGGCAAGGTGCTCTCGGTCTCCGCCACCGGCTTCGTCGTCCAGGCCAGAAGCCGGACGGCCGGCTCGGCCAGTTCCGGCACGAGCACCAGCACCACGACCAGCGTCACGGTCATCACCAACTCCGCCAGCAAGTACCTCAAGACGGTCAGCGCCACCGCGTCGGCGCTGAAGGTGGGCCAGTGCATCACCGCGATCGGGACGCCGAACAGCATCGGCGCGGTCGCCGCCCGGTCGATCAGGATCAGCCAGCCCGGCCCGAGCGGCTGCGTCAGCGGCTTCGGCGGCCGCGGCGGCTTCGGGAGGCCGACGACCAATGCCTAGCAGCAGGCTCGGCCGCCACGCCCGGCGCTGGATCAGCGTCGGGATCATCGTGGTGGTCGCCGGTTCCGGCGGCGCGACCGCCTGGGCGATGACCGGCCAGTCCGGGCCGGACTACCGCACCGCCACCGTCACGCGGGGCGACGTCGCCCAGTCCCTGATCTCGACCGGTACGATCGAGCCGGTCAGCGAGGCCAACGTCAGCTTCCCGGTCTCCGGGCAGGTGTCCTCGGTCTCGGTCGGCCTCGGCTCGCACGTCACCGCGGGGCAGGTGCTCGCCCGGCTCAGCACCTCGGCGCTTGCCTCCGACGTCAGTTCGGCCGAGTCCGCGGTCGCGACCGCGAACGAGCGGCTCGCGGCCGACGAGGCGAGCGAGACGACGACCACGGCTTACCTCACGACGCCGGCCAGCATCACGACCACCGCCTACGTGACGATCGACCCGGCCGAAGGGACCGGGTCCGGTAGTTCTGGCGGGTCCGGCGGATCTGACGGATCTGGCGGTTCGGGCGGCACGGGCGGGTCCGGCAGCAAGAGCCCCGTCGCGAGCGAGCTCCGCGCGGTCGCCAACGAGCAGCGTGTCGTCATCGCCGCGCAGCACCACCTCGACGGCCAACTGGCCGAGGCGAAGTCGCTGCTGTCGGTCGAGGCCAACCTGTGCACAGCAACGTCCACCCCGCCCCCGCCTCCGGGCGGGACGCCGACCGGGACCCCGACTTCGACCCCAACCGGGACTGCGACCGGCACCCCGACGGGAACGGCGTCGCCGACGCCCACCCC
>Ga0209006_10004065_pt1 | contig 13307 bp, 7 predicted proteins | sample JacPin_JW_Ref_O2_FD_188567 | JGI IMG/M metagenome (GOLD analysis project Ga0209006, IMG submission 188567) | Forest soil microbial communities from Algoma, Ontario, Canada - Jack Pine, Ontario site 1_JW_Ref_O2 (SPAdes) (version 2) | ecosystem: Environmental > Terrestrial > Soil > Boreal... | reverse complement strand
TTCGGCCGTCTCGCGCAAGCTCGTCGAGCACGCCCTCGAACCGTCGGGCCACACGCTGCTCTTCGCCAAGAGCGGCGCGGAAGCTCTTGAACTTTTTCGGCGCCACTCTCCCGCGATCGTCGTCACCGACTGGATGATGCCCGATTTTTCCGGCCTCGAACTCCTGCAGAAAATCCGTGCGGAAGACCAGCGCGAATACACCTACATCATCGTGCTCAGCGCAAAATCCGAAAAAGACAACGTTGTCAAAGGTCTCGCCGCCGGAGCAGACGATTATCTGACGAAGCCGTTCGATGCCGGCGAATTGCTCGCGCGCATCGGAGTGGGTTGCCGCACCGTCGAACTGCATCGCGAAATCGACGCGAAAAATCGATTGCTCGAAGCGCTTGCCCACACCGATTCGATGACCGATTTGCCGAATCGCCGCGCCCTTGAAGACTGGGCCGATCGCCAACTGCGCGGAGCCGCGCGCCACGGATTTCCCTTCTGGGTTGTGCAAGCCGATCTCGATTCGTTCAAGGAAATCAACGACAGCCACGGTCACGACGCCGGCGACATCGTGCTCAAGCGATTCTCCGAAGTCCTGAAGGGCAACACGCGCGCTTCCGACATTTGCGGCCGCATGGGCGGCGATGAATTTTTGCTCGTGATTACGCACGTCGAAAAACGCTATATCGAAGTGACCATCAATCGCCTGCGCGAAGAATGGGCCGCCTGCGAATTTGAATTTGGCGGCAAACGCGTTTCGCTGACGGCGAGTTTCGGTATCGCCGGCTTCTGGGGCAGCGGTACCCCGACGTTCCAGGCGCTCGTCGCCCAGGCCGACAAAGCCCTGTACGCCGCCAAGCGCACCGGCGGCAACCGCGTCGAAGTCAGCGAAGCCAGCGAAACCCCCGCGCTCCAACCCTACCGCTAAGCAAAACCGTTCCTGCCATTCGTGACCACCTTGAACGATCTCCAGATCGCGATGCCGCGCGCGAGTTGGAGCGAGGATTGGCGTCGAGGGCGTGGAAGAGTTCCAAAATGGGAAAGGTTGGGAGTAGGGTGTACCCCCACCTCCGGGTTGTTTTTCAAAGAGTGCGCAAGTCGCTGATTTTGCGAGGCTTGGCCGAGGGCGAAAAGCAAGAGTGTGGAAGTTACAGAAACAGCGTGGGTTACGGGGGCGATGGATTCGAAGAGATATGTACGACACGCAAATCGTATCACATATATAATGATGTGTTAATAGCAACTTGCAAGTTCATGATTTAGTTGACGTTGCGTTTTGGTTCGAATGGACACGGGTTGGGACCGCCGATTTCGTTCAGCGCCAACTACTTGGCGACAGGTACTTCGGCGGCAGAGGAGGGCGTCTCCTCTACTTTGATCGCGGAGCCGAGCTTGCCCTCGCCCCAACGCTGGCGAAGGGAGCCATTGACTGGGTCGGTGTAAAACCTTGCGACGAGGTCACCCAGGAACGTTGCTACAACGATGGCCAGGAGGAAATAGAGAGGAACGCACCACATCGGCTTGTTCATGGCTAAAAAGAGATGCAGGAACGCGAAGACGACGAACATGTGGGTCAAATAAACCTCATAGCTGCGTCGACCGAGAAGCCGGAGCGGACGGAGGAAAGCCGGGCACTGCCACCGGGTGCCCGCCGCCGCGATGGTCACCAGGCATGTTCCGATCGCGAGGATAGTTTCTTCCAGTCCGGTCGCTCCCAGTGGGAACAGGAACGGGAAACCCGAGAATCCAAGCGTCCCGACGACAAGCGCAAGCCCCGCCCAAGCCAAAGCCCTGAGCGCTGGCGGAGAAAATCGAGCATGCGCGACGAGTAGCGCGGTCAGGCAGCCCAGCGCGATCGCATCCATTCCGCCGACATAGGAATAGTCCTGCCAGATGTCGTTGCCGCGCGAGAAAACGGCTCTTGCGAACGGGCCAAGCACGATGAACACACAAAGAAAAGGGATGAACAACTTGACGCGGCCCAACAGCCAAGCCGCGAGCGGAAAGAACAGGTAAAACATCTCTTCCACTGACAGCGACCAGAGAACATCCCAGTTGGCCGGCAGGTATCCGCGGTGCGCCTCGAGGACATTGACGTGAAATGTGAGCGCCGCGAGCAGCGCGCGTCCGAGACCTCCCTTGCGAGCCGAGACGACGAAGTCCTGGAGTCCTGCAAAGTGAAGCACGCTGAGAATCGCGAGCAACGCAAGGAGCAGTGGACCGATCCGAGCCAGACGAAGCAGATAGAAGTCGCGAACGTTAACGTTCTGAAGCGCGCCCCAGCGCTTGAGCGTGATCGACGTAATCAAAAACCCCGAGATCGCAAAGAAAATCTGGACTCCGAATTGGCCGTTGCCAGTCAGCGCGTGGAGGAGCGGCTCTGAAAATCCTTCGGTGTACGGTATGTCGTTCACGCGAAGCCGCGTGTTGACGTGGTTCATCAGCACACAAAGAATCGCCAGCCCGCGCAGCAAATCCACACCATCGAGCCGCGTCCAACTGTGCCGCTCCTCGGGACTCATTCGCGCCATCGCAATCGATTTTATGCCTCCAAAGCCAGGCTCATCGCTAGAAGGTAGCGCCGAGTTCGAGAATTACGATGGGATTATTTGGGTTGAGGATGTAGCTGGTGAAGTAGACGCGCTTATGGCTGAAGGTAAGGACCGGGCCGTAGTCGGTTTTGAATTTTGCGTTGTACACCTTGGTGTGTTGCGCGGCGATTCCGAAGCGAAACCAATTGAGCGGGGCATAGGTGAGCTGGGGCCAGGCATAGAAAAAATTGTTCTGGCGATTCTTCACGTCGAAGACGTACTCGGCGGAACTGGAAAAGTAGAAGCGCTTGTATGAGAGCGAACCTTCGAGGCCGGGAGCGACGCCGGTTTGCTGGCCGAAGACGACGCCGAGCATCGGAGTGAGCGCGAGTTTGAGACTCGTGCCGGCGGTGAAGTTGTAGCCGGCCCATAGCGAACCGAGGTAGCGATCTTCATAGCCGTAACGCGCTTCAAGATGCAGCTGATCGTGATCGGCAGTGAAGATCGGAGAGGCGAGAAAACTGGAATGCGGCGCTATGTAGCCGTCGATATAGGTGGTAAAGGACCAGGAGTCGGGAGACGGCTGCGGTTTGACGATCGCGGTGGACGGGCCGGACTGGGCGGTGGTTACGGCTGGGGAAAACAAAACGGCGACCACGCACGCGACGAGGAGAGAGAAGCGCATAATTCGCGATTTGAAGTTTACGTCAGGGCAAGCTAGGGCACAGCATGCCGCGTCCCTGATGAAGCGGGTGAACACACAGTTGAAATGCGGTGAGCACACAAGTGCGGTCGATGTGGTTGAGTCAAGACCCCGCGCTCTGGGAAACGAGCGCGGCTACAGGGTGGCGGACATCGAGTTTTATTCGTGGCGGAGGGCGATGATGGGATCGGTGTGGATGGCGCGTCGGGCCGGCAGGTAGCAGGCGATCAAAGCGACGACGGCGAGCAGCGCGGCTACTCCGACAATCGTCGCCGGATCGTTCGGCTTCACGTTGTACAACATCTCGGACATAAATCGCGTCAGGCCTAGCGCTGCGGCAGTGCCGACGGCGAGGCCGATCGCTACGATCGCGATTACCTGTTTCACAACCAGGCGCAAAATGTCTCGCGATTGCGCGCCGAGCGCCATGCGGATGCCGAGTTCGCGCGTGCGCCACGCGACTTCGTACGAAAGAAGCCCGTAAAGTCCAAAGCACGCGAGCACCAGAGTGAGAACGCCGAAGAAGCCGGACACGCGCGCCATCAGGCGTTCCTGAAAGAGCGACTGATCGATCTCCTCGGATTGAGTGGAGATTCCGAAAACAGGCAGATTGCGATCCATAGCCGCCACGGCTTCGCGGACGGCCGGAACGAACGACGCGGGATTCGATGCGGTTCGCAATTCAAAATAAGCGCCATTCCCGACCAGCGGCATATACATCGTCGGACGGATATCGTCGCGAAGCTCGTAGTACTTCGCGTCGCCGACGATGCCGACGACGACATACCCCGGCGCGCGCGGTCCATTCGGATCTTCCCACTCGCCGATGTGTTTGCCGATCGGATTCTGGTTCGCAAAATGAATGCGCGCGAACGTGCGATTGATGACTACGGGAATGGGCGCGGCATCGACCGTCTCGAATAGGACGGTCGATCCTGCGGGAGCGGCCTTCTCGGCGGCATCGTGCGCGCGCTCGACGGCTTGCGTGGCTGCTTCGTTCGCCGCGGTCGAAGCGAAATCGGCAGGAGTGAGCATCCTGCCCGATAACAATGGAATCTTCATTGTCGAAAGAAAATCGAGGCCAGTCCTCAGGACGTTCACGTTTGTCCGGTTGCTCGGATCGCCACCGTCGATGTGGACGTCGGTGCTGGAGCGGCTACCGGTGATCAGAGCCTCGCCGGAATACGACACGGAAAGGACGCCCGGAACCGCTCGCAAACGTTCCTGCAGATCGCGGTAAAGCTGCGCGTTTTGCGCATCGGTATAGCCGGCGAGCGTCGGAGTAAGTCCGAAGATCAAAATGTTCTCGGTCTGAAAACCTGGGTCGAGATTGCGAAAATTCTGCAGCGTGCGGACGAGAAGACCTGCGCCGACAGCGACGACGATCGAAAGGGCGACCTGCGCGACGACGAGTGCATCACCCAAACGGAACCAGTGCGTACGGGTGGATTTCGGCGCCGCCGACGGACTTTCCTTGAGCGCAGGATTCACATCAATCCGCGCGCATCGACGGGCGGGAGCAAGGCCGAAGAGGATTCCCGTCAGAAACGTTATGACGAGAGTGAAGGTGAGCACGCGAGCGTTCGGTTCGACGACGTATTGAAACACCCCATTATGTGCGACGCCAAGAAAATGCGTCATGGTCTTCACTCCCCAGACCGCCAGAAGCACGCCAAGCGCGCCTCCGATCGTGGAGAGCAGAACGCTTTCGGTAAGCAATTGCCGGATAACACGGCCCCGGCCGGCGCCGAGGGCGATGCGCAGCGCCATCTCTTTCTGGCGATGAGCCGACCGCGCGAGCGTGAGCCCCGCTACGTTGGCGCACGCAATGAGCAAGGCGATCCCCACGGCGACCATCAGCAGGTACAACATCGGCGCGATCCGGATGTTTGTACCTTGCAGAGCGTCCTCCACATACAAGAGTTGGATTGTCGGATCGTCAGCTTCCTTGAAGAGCGGTTTCGCGCCATGAATCGTGTCGTTGCGGAAGAGTGTTGTCACGACTGTTTGCGCTTGTTCGCGCGAAACGCCGGGTTTCAACCGGCCGACGATGTTGACCCAAAAGCTATCGGGTTCATTGAGACGATTCCCTGTGCTCCACCATTGCGTGCGCACCTGGAGAACCGCCGAGAGTGGCATATAAAAATCCTGGAACTTGCCGGGCGTGAAATTGGTAAAGCGCGGATCGGCAACACCGACGATCGTTGCCGACGTACTGTCGAGGCGAACGCCTCGGCCGATGACGTTCGGATCGGACGCGAAGGCGCGCCGCCAGTAGCTGTAATCGAGAACGATCACGGGCGCGGCCGATGGAGTGTCGTCATCGGCAGTGAAAGGACGGCCAAGAAGCATGGGCACGCCGAGAGTCGAGAAAAATTCGGGGGAGACGTAAGTTCCGTGAGCAATCGACGCGGGACCATTTCCTGCGACGTTCACATCGATCGCGCCGGCCAAAGCTGTGACGCCAGAAAAAATCTCGGACGTTTGCGCACGGATTGAATTGAAAAACGGAACAGAGAGAGAGCAGTCGATTTTGAGGTAGTCGCAGTCGCCAAATGAACTGTGGCCTTTGAAGTCGGGTTGTCGTTGCGCCTTCCAATTAAACATGACCAGTTGTTGGGGGTTGGAGACGGGGATGGTGCGGAGCATGACGGCGTCGATGATGGTGAAGATGGCGGTGTTGGCGCCGATGCCGAGGGCGAGCGTGAGGACGACGACTGTGGCGAAGAGTGGGGATTTGCGGATGCCGCGGAAGGCGAAGCGGAGATCTTGCATGAGATGGTCGAGCCAGCGGATGGCCCAGACTTCGCGCGTGTCTTCCATGACGCGGGTGACGTTGCCGAATTTGCGCATAGCGGCGTAGCGGGCTTCCTGGGGAGACATGCCGCGCGCGATGTTGTCCTGCGTTTCGATTTCGATGTGATTCTGAATGTCGGATTCGAGATCGGAGAGATGACGCTTGCGATCGCGACTCATGGCTTATTCTCCTGCTTGGCGGGGCGGAGGATGCGCGCGATGGCGCCGGCGAATTTGTCCCACTTGCGGGTTTCGAGGTCGAGCTGGGCGCGGCCTTTCGGCGTGAGCGAATAAAATTTGGCGCGGCGATTGTTTTCGGAGGTGCCTTCGGCGGCGCTGATCCATTTGCGCTTGATGAGGCGATGGAGCGCGGGGTAGAGCGAGCCTTGCTCGACTTGCAGGACTTCGTCGGAGCGGAATTCGATGGCTTTGGCGATGGCGTGGCCGTGGGCGGGGCCGAGCAGCAGCGTGCGGAGGATGAGCAGGTCGAGAGTGCCCTGGAGCATTTCGATGCGGTCGAGGTCGTCTTTAGTAGACATTCTAGGTGGAGGATAAAGGCGCTCACCTCGAATGTCAAGGGGAACAAGATTTAGTGGAGGAAGCGGTAGGTGATGGTGGCGGTGATGTAAGACTTGAGCGGGACGCCGACGACGCGTTCGATAGGAATTGGGTACGTCGGATCGGTGGGGTAGGCGAAGACTTCGGTGGTTTCGCCGGTGTAGCCGTGGGCGATCAGAAATTGTGTGGAGAGGAGGAGGCGGCCGTCGCGAAGCGGGCGGAGGAGTTCGCCGCGGAATTCGGTGACGCTGGGACCGGTGAAACCGTCGCCGACGGGTTTGGCGGCGACGTATTCGAATTCGGCGCGCGATTGCAGGCGGAACGGGAGATGGTCGTAGGAGCCGACGGCGTCCCAGATGTTGCGAGGCGCTTCGGGGACGGGCGCGCCGGTGAGGCGATCGCGGGCGTCGGCTTGTGCGTAGGACGCGAAGAGCGAGCCGTGATTGAAATTGCGTTGCAGAGAAACGGTGAGCGAGCGATTGATCGACGGGCCTTCGTCTTCCTGGAGGCCGGTGTCGGGATCGATCTTCGCGAGTTCCTGGGAATTCGTGGTGTGGCGCAGCGTGATTTTGAAATCGACTTTTTCGATCGGCTTGTCGAGAACGAGCTGATAGGCATGCGAAGGTGCGAGGAGCGTGGGATTCGTGGAGTCAGTGGTGCCGATGCGCGGATCTTCGGTGTGGAAGGCTTCGCCGTAGCTGAGAGCGACTGTGGGGAGAAATGTTGAAGCCGAAGCGGGTGGAAGGAACGTGAGCGTGGCTTTGGGGAGCGAGATGGCGGCGAGCTGGTCGAAGGAATTTTGCGGCGTGAGAACGTCCTGATTATCGATCCAGACTTCTTCGCGGCGGAGGCCGACGTCGTAGTGAAAATATTTTGAGAGGGCGCCGTCGAGCGCGATGTACGGCTCGACGAAGGAGAGCGTGAGGTTATTGCTGGTGACGGGTTCGAACACGCCCGCGGAGTCGAGACGATGAAGATCGAGATCGCGCGGAGCGTCGCGGCGCAAGTCGAGACCCGCAAGCACCGATAACCAACTGCGAAATTTTTGAGCGTAGAGCGCGCCGCCTCCGGCGACGGTGCGAAATTCGCTCTGCTGGATGAGGCCGCCGGGAGCAGTGAGGCTTTGCGTGAAGTCGGGCTCGAAGTTGGAGCGCAAGGTGAGGCTGTAGGTGCGAAAAAACGCGGACGTTGTGAGCTGCGCGTTGTCGCTGATGCGCCACGTGTCGCTGGCGACGAAGATCGATGTGTGGGTGCGATCGAGCTGGCGATTGTCGACGGTGTCGTTGGGAACGGTTGTGTCAATCGGAATCAGGCCGGAACTGTAAGAGAAGCCGTAATAGCCGACGCCGAAGAGAGTCAGTTCGTGGCGGCCGAGATTGAAGGCGCGGAAGGCGTTGATCTTATATTGCTGGCGATGCTCGAGGCGTTCGAGGTAGCCGTTGCCGTAGGAGGCTTCGATGGAGACGAAGGCGTTTGTGTCGGGATTGCGCGGGCTCCATCCGGCGACGAGATCGATATCGCGATAGTCGATGGTGAGCTGCGCGAATGTGTCGAGACGGCGGCGCGGAATGTAGGTGGCGGCGAGATCAACGGAGTGATTCCCTTCGCGCACGTTGAAGGCGCCGCCATCGACGGCGACGGCTTCTACAATCGGCGCGATGAGAAAATTTGGATCGGAGTAGCCGTTGCCGTGCGCGTTGGCGGGCAGATTGTTGGGATAAAGAAAATCGCCGATTTGATAGAACTGTGCGATGGGCTCGCCGTGATCGCCGGCGACGCCGGGCGCGAAATATTGCGGCGCTTTGATGCCGCCGGACGCGGTCTCGACGGGAAGGCCGGGAATCGAGACGGGAACGCCGGGGCGGCCGGGATTAGCGTCGAGAACCTGATCGTGGACGACGACGTGTTCGGCGGGATCGGGCGTAAGAGCGGAGGGAGCGGAGGAGCCTGTGACGGTGATGGCCTGGCGAAGCGAGGCGACTTCGCGAAATTGCAGCGTGATTTCCGCGTTGGATTGAGCGGACGAAATTGTTATGTCGGACGCGACCGGAGCGAAGGAAGAGACTTCGGCGCTGACGCGATAGTGACCGGGCGCGACGTCGGCGAATGTGAAGCGGCCTTCGGAGTCGGATGAAGTTTCCTGAATGGGAGAGCCGTTGCCGTCCGAGAGTCGAAGATGCGCATTCGCGACAGCGGTTCCTTGTGGATCGGTGACGCGGCCGGTGATTCTTGTCAGTGCAGCTGCGTGCAGATATGAGCCCACGAGACATAGCGAGAGCACGGCAACGATGCGAGCGAGAATCGACACAGAGCGAGCCACCGTTTGAAATGCAAACTCATAGTTTACGCATGGGCGAGCACCGGCGCAGCATGTTGCGCTTGGCCCTCAAAGAGATTTCACCGCAGAGTACGCAGAGGTCACAGAGCCGAGAAAACGGAGGCCGAACGTGGAGCCTACTTGAGACCGTCGAGGATGTAGAGGTCCGAAGTGATGCGGGTGTAGCCGACGATATAGCTTTTGAGATCGAGAGAAAAGTTAGGCGGTGAGTTATCGATGAGGCCCGTCGGATCCATGGGGCTGAATGTCTTAAACAGAGTGCGCTTCCCTGTGGAGAGATCGATATTGAAAACGCGCACGGGAATTTCAGTGCGGCCAACGAGGATGTGCTTCTCGTCTATCCACTGTATCGGCTCGTCGCCATCGACGACGCCCGGGATAGGCGTGGCATTCCCAGTAGCAACGTCATATATGACCGAGTGGCGATCGGGATCGAGCGCGGCGACAAGCGAGCCGTTTTTGGAGATGGAGCCGCGATAGCGAAAACTACCCCCCTCGGGACCGAGTGGGCGCGGCGCTCCGCTGTTGAGATCCTGAACGTACATACGCTGGCCCTTTTCGCTCGAACGGTTACCAACTTCGAGAAGGCGATGGCCGTCGGGAAAGAAAAAAGCCAGATGGACGTCGACGTCACCCGTATCGATGAGACGAGATTCTCCGGCCCCCGTGGGAAATTTCGTCAGGCGGCGCTTACCGTCGGAACCCACAGCCAGAGCCATGACCCATTTGCCGTCGGGAGAGAGAGTAGGACCAACGCCGTCACCCAAGCGGGTCGCAGGCGAGCCATCGGTAGGACGAACGTAAATGGCGCCGGTTTCGCCGCCGGCTTCACCGGTTTCGTCGAAGGAGACGACCTTTCCATCGTCGCTGATATCCCTGGGAATGGTCCAGTCGTGCCAACTGAGTTCAATTTCCGACTTTGCGCCCGGAGCGAGGCCGACCATTCCGGCGCGCCAATCGTCGCGAGTGAAAAGAACGCGGCCCTGCTTCGAAATGTCATGGAGCGTGAGGGTGCCGGTGCCGACATAGACGAGGCGCTCTTTGCCGTCGAGAGAAACAGCGTGAAGTTCACGGCTCGAGCCGGACTTGGTGCCGGTGAACCAGACTTCGTTTCCGTTGGGATACCAGGCAAGACCCTGAAGGCTAACGTACGGCGTGCCGATGATTTTTTTATTGCCTGTGGCATCGATCGTGGCGACGGAGCCGCTGTCGTCGCGACTGTATGGGTGATCGACAAAAGCCACGAGTTTTCCGTTGGGCGAAATGCGTGCGTGGCTTACCCAGCCTGGAGTTTCGTAAAGGATTTTTCCGATGGGATATTCGATGCGAACTTTGCCGGCGACGCGGCGAACGACGGCAAGGCTGGAGCCGTCGGGTGACCAGTCGGCGTATTCCACGCCGTCGATCATGTCGCGGGGTGCGCCTCCTCCCATCGGCTGTCGCGCGAGCATGCCGGAAAACTCGAATCCTTCCTCGAAGCGATGCGTCTTGCCGACGGCGAGTTCTCCGGAAGGCGAGACGGCAAAAAGCTCAGGAATCTCCGGATTCAGAGGGCGAGATTCCGTGCTTCCGGGATTTGCGGAGAAAAGTGAGGACGTCGTGCCATCCCAAGATGCGGAATAGACAAGATTGCCGTCAGGCAGGAATCGCGCGTTCCAGATCGTGCCGCGGCGGAACGTGATGCGCACTGTCTTCGGGTTGTAATCGACTGAAGCAGGCCGAAGCCACGCGCCGAACGCAGCGCCGGCAGCAAGCAAAGCGATGCCGGCAACCGCGGGAATGAGCCGGCGATTGCGCTTTGCGGTGGCGGAAGATGCGAGCGCGCCGCCGGACGAGGTCGTGGAGATGGATTCGAGGTCGAAGGCGATGTCGTGCGCGGACTGAAAGCGCTGAGCGGGCTGCTTTTCGAGACAGTGGCGAACGATTCGCTCGAGTGCGGGAGGAATGGCGGCGGCGCTTGAGCGCGACGGAAAGTCCTGCGGATCATCGTTCAGGATCGCGGTCATCGTTTCAGCGCCGGTGTTACGTTTGAAGGCGCGCTGGCCGCAAAGCATTTCGTAGAGGATGCTGCCAAAAGCGAAGATGTCGGCGCGATGATCGACGGCGTCGCCGCGGACTTGCTCGGGCGACATGTAGCCGGCGGTGCCGAGGATCTGGCCGGCGCCGGTATGGTCGGCACCGGTGATGTGCGTCGCGGTCTGCTCGGAGGCGCCGGGCGCGGCGGCTTCGTTGCTGAGAAGCTTCGCGAGGCCGAAGTCGAGGATTTTTACCTGGCCGGTCTTGGTGACGAATACATTCTCGGGCTTGAGATCGCGATGGACGATGCCGCGATCGTGGGCGGCGGCGAGGCCGTTGGCGAACTGCACAGCGAGCTCGATCGCTTTGCGAACCGGCAGGCCCGCCGCGGGAATACGCTCGCGAAGAGATTCGCCTTCGAGAAGTTCGGAGACGATGTAGTGGATGCCGTTGGCTTCGCCGATGTCGAAGACGGAGACGATGTTGGCGTGGCTCAACGCGGCGACGGCGCGGGCTTCCTGTTCGAAACGGCGTAAGCGATCGGGATCGTTGGTGAAGGACGCGGGGAGGATTTTCAGCGCGACGTCGCGGCGGAGGCGCGTGTCGTGGGCGCGATAGACTTCGCCCATTCCTCCGGAGCCGATAAGAGCGACGATCTTGTAAGGGCCGATCTGAGTGTCAGGCGCGATGGGCATGTAGGTTGAGCGGGTGGATTATACATATTTGGGGCCTCTCGTGGCGACGATTGGAGTCCGTTTTTGCGGGCGGAAACGCCGGAAGCAACGGCATGCTGAGAGAAAGGAGCGGCAGAACTAAGACTTCATTTATTGTTCGAGTTCGATCTGGTGGTTGCGGTAGTCGATGTGGACCGAGTGAAATTCCCGGAGAACGTCCTCGCCCAGGAGCCCATCGAAGTCGGCGCCGAGAACATCGCTGAGGCCGTTGAAATTCATGACAGAGACGCGGCGGGCGAGCCAGGTGTGGCGATCAAGCTGGAGATTGACAGGCAGAGTGACCGACTCGCCGACAAAGCCCGGCTGTTGGCCGGCGCGTTGCGCGAGTCGAAGGCTGTAGCCAACGTTACCGTAGACTTTCGCACTGACGATCGTGCGCGTGGCACCCGTGTCGAGCAGAAATGTCACGGGCTTGCCGTTCACCTTGCCCTGCACCAGGATCATCGACTGAACCGTGCGAAACGGAAGGTAGATGACGTCGGGATGCGCGAAGTTTGGCAGGGGCACGAACAGCAATAAGGCCAGCACGACCAGCCGAAGATATTTTCTCGATTGCGCTACTTCAGAAACAGGACGCTGTGTCGCCAGCGCCCATCGCTCCAAAAGATCGGGACCGCGCGAAGCGCGTCGCGTCGATCGCGCCGCATCCAAAATGGCGCGGCTCTTTTGGCTGATGGCTCTACTCGAGTTTGGCCCAAGTGTGCTCAACTTTATCAACGCTTGATTGGCGCTTGTTTGGCGCTTGATGCGGCGATCGCATGCGGCTGATACGGCTGTTTCGTTGCGACCTGACGCAATTCACAGCATCCAATGCGTCAATTTTGTGGGCGACCCCGGCCACTGCCGTATCTTCGCGGATGGGCAATGACCGGAGCGTGTGTGGTTCTCTACAGCAAGTTCAGCGTAGGTTCCGCGTGAAGAAGAGGCAAATGGATTGATTTCATCGCGGCCATGAACTGCATTCATGCGGAACGCTTGAAGGGGAGACCAAAATGAATCTTGAAATTCGCCACCTGAAATTGATCGCGGCCATCGCAGATACCGGAAGCATGACGCGCGCCGGAAATCGCCTGCATCTGACCCAGTCGGCGTTGAGTCATCAGCTGCGCGACGCGGAAGAGACGCTCGGGACGCGATTGTTCGTTCGTCAGAGAGGAAAAATGACGCTGACAGCGGCGGGGGAGCGATTGCTGCGGTCGGCACGAGCGGTCATCGAAGAGTTGGATCGCGCGGAAAAGGAAATTCGCGACACCAACGGCAGCGTGAATGCGGAGCGCGGGCTAATTCGTCTGTCGACGGAATGTTACACCGTGTATCACTGGCTGCCGCCTCGGTTGAAAATGTTTCAGCAGAAATTTCCGTCGGTGGAATTCGAGCTCGTTGTGGAAGCGACCGACTATCCCTACGAATCGCTGCTCAACGGAGAGCTCGACGTTGCGATCGTCTGTGATCCGCCGCGCAACCGGAGAATTCGCTACACGCCGCTGTTCGAAGACGAGATGGTTGTCATCGTCTCGCCGGAGCACCGTATGGCGCGCAAAGAGTACGCCGAGCCGGAGGATTTCGCGGACGAGACGCTTTTATTGTTTCCGCCAAAAAGCGAGAGTTCCCTTCTGAACGAAGTTCTGACGCCGGCAGGAATC
>Ga0209006_10004064_pt1 | contig 13309 bp, 7 predicted proteins | sample JacPin_JW_Ref_O2_FD_188567 | JGI IMG/M metagenome (GOLD analysis project Ga0209006, IMG submission 188567) | Forest soil microbial communities from Algoma, Ontario, Canada - Jack Pine, Ontario site 1_JW_Ref_O2 (SPAdes) (version 2) | ecosystem: Environmental > Terrestrial > Soil > Boreal... | reverse complement strand
GTGCTGACACGCCCGCCGCGCGACCTCGGCGCGCAGCTGTCCTGGCGCCCGGTGGCGACCTCATCCGGCGTCGTGGGCAGGTGGGTCGTGCTGGTGAGCGTGCTGCTGATCATCGGCCACTTCACCGATGCGATCGGCCTGTATCCGCGCCGCGCCTACCAGGTGTGGGAGATTGCGACGCCAGTGGCGCTGGTCGTGACCACGCTGATTGGCGGATTGATCATGCGGCGCGTGGTTTCAAGCGCCGTCGGCAACCGCAAAGTCATCTTCGCCGGCTACAACGTCAGCAGCCTGGCGCTGGCGCGCAGCCTTGAAACCAACCCCTCGCTGCCGCTGCAGGTCGAGGGATTCTTCGACGACCGTGGCCCCGATCGGCTCAACATGGAAGCCGACACGCGCCTGGTCGGGCGCCTGTCCGAACTTGGTGCATTCGCCAAGGAGCGCGGCATCGATGTGATATTCATCGCGCTGCCGATTCGCCATATCCAGCGTGTGCTGGATCTGCTCGATGACCTGCGTGACACCACGGCGTCGATCTACTACGTGCCCGACGTGTTCGTGTTTGATCTGATCCAGGCGAGATCGAGCGAGCTGAACGGCATCCCTGTGGTGGCAATGTGCGAGACGCCGTTTTATGGCTATCGCGGCCTGACCAAGCGTCTGTTCGACATCGGCGTATCGATCTGCTTCCTGGTGTGTGCGCTGCCGTTGCTGGTGCTGATCGCCGTGCTGGTGAAAGTTTCCTCGCCCGGCCCGTTCGTGTTTCGGCAGCGCCGCTACGGCCTCGATGGCCACGAGATCATCGTCTACAAATACCGCACGATGACCGTCTCCGAGGACGGCGTGCAGGTGCGCCAGGCTTCACGCACCGACAGCCGCATCACTCCGATCGGACGTTTCCTGAGACGCTATTCGCTCGACGAGTTGCCGCAGTTCATCAACGTGCTTCAGGGACGCATGAGCCTGGTGGGGCCGCGGCCGCACGCCGTGGCCCATAACGAGGAATACCGCAAACTCATTAAGGGCTACATGGTTCGCCACAAAGTGCGGCCGGGTATCACTGGCTTGGCGCAGATCAATGGCGCCCGCGGCGAGACCTCCAAGCTGGAGGAAATGGAAGCGAGGATCAGGCATGACCTCGACTATCTGCGGCGCTGGTCACCGGGGCTGGATCTGAAGATCCTCGTCCTGACGCTGGTGAAGATCTTCCGCGACGACAAGGCGTACTAAGACCTAAAGCCCGCGTCGCCGCGGTGGCCTCGCCAGGCCGCCGCTGCAATCCTATCAGAACACTTCAGTTCAAGCCGTAAATATCCAGCTCGCCAGACACGCTGGTGGATCCATAGACCCCGCCAACATTGTTGCCGCGCGTGCCGACGTAGGCCTTGCCGTTGACGATGGTAGGCACGGTGAACTTGACCGCGTTACCTGCCGCATCCGTGCCCACCAGGCTGCTGTTCCATAGCTCGTTGCCAAGGTTGGTCGCATCATAGGCATGCAGCACGGCCGGCCCGCACGGCGGACTAAAGTGGCCGGTGCAATAGGCGCTGGTGTCCAGAGCCCAGGCGATGCCGTTGGTAGTTCCGCTGGCGGATATCGACGGGCTGACGCCGGGCCATGAGAATGAACTCGGCGACGTGCTCGTCATCGTAAATTGCGCGTTGGATGTATTGAGGGCAAACGCGCTCAACGGAGAGCTCGGCCCGGCGATGTACAGATTGCCGTTCCAATAGCCCGCAGTGGAGAAGATCGAACCGAAGGTGATCACCTGCACGGGCGTGCCGACGAGATAGGAACCCATGTCATCGCGATTCAGGACGTATAGATTGCCGTCCTTGCCGCCGCCGATCGCCAGGTGCGTCACCGTACTGGTACTGCCCGCCGGCAAATCGACCAGGATGGCGCCACCCGCGCCGTAGTCCTTGTCCATCGTATAGTCGGTACTCTGGTCGCTCGGCGTGAAAAACTGCGTAATCATCGCCAGACTGCTCGGTATCTGCAGAAACGAGTCGCCGAAGTCGGTATTGGGCGCTGTCAGACTGTTGGCATCGAAGTAGCCATTGCCGGTAATGAGATAGAGATTATCCAGCGTATCGGCGGCCGGAGCCGCACCGCACATCCAGATACCGGCGGCATCGTTGGTATCGTTGGGGGCCACGTTGAGCAGGTCCGCCAGGGTGAATGACGTGCCGTTGTAGGTGTAGCCCATGATCCAGCCGTAGAACGGCGGCGCGTCCTCGTGCGAGGCCCAGACGATGTAGACCGTGCCATTGACGAAAGCCAGACCCGCACGCTGATTCTCGTGCTTCACATCGAACGCGACGGACGAACCACCGGTGCCGCTACCCGGATAAGTGATTGCCGACGTGATCGACATGGGCGAGCCGGTCATCTCGGCACCGGTGCCAACGGCAATCGCATGCAGACGCTGGAAGTAGGTGGGACCCGAGGCAATCACGGATTTCGACACCACATACAGAATATTGGTGGACGGATCGATGACCGGCGTGCCGGTCACACCGACTTCCGGCGTGATGTCGCCGTCGCCCGAGCCAACCAGGAATCCCGGTACGCCGGCGGGCACCGTGGTCTCGCCGGCAGTGCCACCGTGCGCGCTGTCGATGAGGCTGACCATCCAGAGTTGCTGGCACGGACTGGCATCGGCGTCGAAAGCGTACAGGCTATCGTGCTCGGTGGCGACGAAGACTACATTGTGCTGCGCGCCGTTGACCGTCACGTTGGCGAGCCATAGCGGCTGGGTATAGATCGCGCCGTCGGTGGTGCAGGCGGCGAGTTTGCCGAAGCTCGATGTGTTGACGTTGGCGGTGGTGAGGACGAATTCCTGGGTATTGGCTCCATCGCGATAGATGTCGTTGTGCCAGCTATAGACGCCGCCCACGGCGGTGACCCCAATGGTCGCCGAGCTGCTCACGGCGACGTCGCTGACGCTCGTGGCAGTGATCGTATAGACGCCGCCCGTGGCCGGTGCGGTGAAGGTGACACCGGCGGCGTTCAAGCTGGTCGCCGGAGCGAACGTGCCGCCGCTCGGGCTGAGACTCCAGCTCACCCCCGCGACATCATTGGTCGTCGCCGAGACCGTGATTGCCTGGTTGGCCGCAAGACCGGGTGGCGGAGGTGTGATCGTGACCGTGAGGACGGCGGGATTGACGCTGATCGTCAGGTTCGCGCTCTGGGTCTGGACGGGACTGCTGGAATCCTGAACCTTAAATGTCAGCGGCACGCTGACCGGGGCGGTAGGCGTCCCGGTGATTGCACCTGTGGCTGTATTCAGTGTCAGACCGGTCGGCAGCGTGCCACTGGTAGTCGACCAGGTATACGGAGTCATGCCGCCGGTGGCGGCCAGCGTCGCCGAATAGGCCACGCCCACCTGACCATTGGGAAGCGATGTGGTGGAGATCAGAAGCGCGCCCGGAGCGGCGATGGTCAGCGTGAGATTGGCCGTTTGCGTGAGGACAGGGCTGCTCGAATCCTGAACCTTGAACGTGATCGGGCTGTTGGTGACCGTGACGGTGGGCGTGCCGGTGATGGCGCCGGTCGCTGTGTTCAGGGTCAGACCGCTCGGTAGCGCGCCGCTGGTAATCGACCAGGTATAAGGAGCGGTGCCGCCGCTGGCGGTCAGCGTTGCGGAGTACGCGGTTCCCTGGTGCCCGCTCGGAAGCGACGACGGGGAGATCGTAAGGCCCGAAGCAGTCACGGTAATCGTCAGACTCACCGTCTGGGTCAGTGCGGGAGTACTGGAGTCGGTCACGGTGAAAGATACCGAAGCACTGGTCGCGAGAGCTGTAGGCGTTCCAGAGATCACCCCGGTGCTAGCCAGAGTTAAACCGGCCGGCAACGTGCTCGTAGTCGACCAGGTGTAGGGAGACGCGCCGCCGGTGGCGGCCAGAGTCGCGGAGTAGGCCACGCCGAGCTGCCCGTTGGGCAACGAACTCGTTGTGACCGTCAAAGTGGTCGAAGTACCAGACTTTGGAGCGGTGTTGCTGGAACAGCCATGCAACATGAACACGGCCAGCAGCAAGAAAACCGGGGATAGCCAGTCCATACCAAGCTGCGGGCATGGCAGACGTTGCTGCATGATCCGGGTAGCGGTCTTCGGTCCAAAGGTCGCCTCTTTGCGGCCCGATGCCGACACAACGCGACGTGCACGCTCACAGAGGCTCATCCGAATCTCTCCTTGCCATTTGACTACGCGGGACAATACACGGCAGTTTTGAGCCACTAAAGCGGCTCGTTCTGATCGTTAACATTTGCCGTCACAGCATCGTGCCACAGAAAAGGACTGTCAATGTCACGCTTGGCAACGCACTGATGCATGCAATGGTTGACTTCCCGAGTTGTGCAGGACCTCTCCAAGCGCGGCGGCGAGTGTGTGCGGCAAGTCCGGGGCTCATTATTGTTCGGCAGACGTGCAGCGCCCGGCTGTCGCTATTTGCCGACAACAACTCGGCATGTATTACAGGTTGGAAAGAATCTCATCAGCAATGCGACACCGCATTCGATGCGAGCGCATTCGATGCGACGATGAGCGACAGGCGCTCGCGATCCGGATTCACAAGCTCGATCGATGCTACGAGCGTCGTGCGGCGGTAGTATTACGCGGTGAACCTGGCACCCTCGCCGCCGACTGCGGCAACCACCGCGCTTCCCGGCAAATCGAAAAACGTTGTTCTGATCAGCGGACTTCGGATTTTCCCGTCCAATACCGGCGGTCATGTGCACACCAGCGGCATCGCACACGCGCTGGCGCGGATGGGGCACGAGGTACTGGTTTACAGTCTTACCGGCCGCCACGGCGATTACGGCGCGCCCAGATTATTCACCTCGCCGTACCGACTCGACACCATCGCCGCCAATCTGGTGGAAGAGACCAACCTGCAGTTCAGCCTCGGATTGGTGCAGACAATCGGACGCCGATTACAGCTGCCCAGAGTGTGGCAGTACGCTCTGCTCGAGCGGGGCCTGGTGCCTGCCCGGCTGAAGGCCGCGCTAAGCACGGCGGACATCGTGATTTGCGACCTGCCCTGGTGCCCGCCGGTACCTGGTCCCTGGTCGCACAAGCCGTGGTTTCTGATCAGTCACAACCTGGAACATCGCCTGTTGGAACAGGCCCATCCCCGTCAACGGCGTTTTGCCGCCTGGATGCGCACAGTCGAGGCCGCTGCTCCGTCACGTTATCGCGATATATTTGTCTGTGCCGATGACGATCGCGACTTCTATCGCAGCCACGATCCATCAAAGCAGCTGAAGCTGCCCTTCATCGGTTGCGGCGTCGATCCAGCTGCCTATTGCGTACCCGCCGGTACACGCGAGCGAGTGCGCGCCGAACTGTCACTGACTGAAGCGGATCATTTACTGGTATTCAGCGCCAGCCGCTTCGCTCCGAACGTCGAGGCCCTCGCCACGCTGCGCGACTTTTGCCGCACCGAAGCGGCTTTTCTTGCGCGCGAGCGTGTGCACGTATTGATTCTTGGATCGGTGGCGGAGGCTCAACGCGACGGCCCGCTGATCGCGACCGGCCGCGTGCCGGAAGTCGCGCCCTACTTCGCGGCCTCGGATGCCGGGCTGAACCCGATCATTCGTGGGTCGGGTGCAAACGTAAAACTGTTCGAGTACCTGGCCGCACGCCTGCCGGTCATATCGACTGCCTTCGGCGTGCGCGGCAGCGGGTTGCAGGCCGACACCGATTACCTGCCATACGATCCCGCTCAGCCGCGCGCGTCGATCGAGCGCTATCTTCGCGAACGTACGCGCGAACAATGGAAGGAGCACGCCGAATCGGTGTGGGCACGGCATCGCGCATCCTGCGACATCGACGAACTGGTGAAGCGCGCTGTCGCCGAGCGGCCGGAATTCGGGCCAGTCTGACGACGCCGCGACTTGGCCGCGAGCTACGTCGTAGCCGCGATTCGGGCTGCGGCGCGATCGCTATATCATGTGATGTATGCACGGATTGGCGGAGTGCATAGTCCTTAATATGCCGCTTCCCTGGCGACCAACGCCGCCTGAATTCCGTCGAAGTCGCCTGAGGTTACTGGCTGAATGGAGTCGCAATATGATCTGATCATCGTGGGCACGGGCTTCGCGGCTTCGTTCTTCCTGATGCGCTATCTCGAGCACGCTCCCGCCACGGAGCGCATCCTGGTGCTGGAACGCGGCGGCAGCGACAGCAAGCCCTGGCAGCTGCAAAACCGGCGCACCAGCAGCATTGCCCCGGAGCAGGTATTTCATAACGCCACGCCCGCCAAGGACTGGTACACCAGCCCCGGGTTCGGAGGCAATTCCAAGTGCTGGCTGGGCGGCACGACGCGCATGATGCCGGGAGATTTCCAGCTTCATTCGCGCTACGGCGTCGGACTCGACTGGCCCATGAGTTACGATGACCTGGAAAAGCATTACGGTGTCGTCGAACAGATCATGCAGGTATCGGGGCCGAGCGACAGCCCGATGCCGCGTAGCAGCCCCTTCCCTCTGCCGCCACATCGATTCTCCGACCCGGACACGCTGCTGAAGCGGCATTTTCCCGACGGCTGGTTCAACGTAGTCACCGCGCGCGCCAGCGCGGCCACCGGCACGCGCGGCGTCTGCTGCGCCAGCGGCATCTGCGATCTGTGCCCGGTGGACGCAAAGTTCACGATCCAGAACGGCCTCGCCTCGATCTACCACGATCCGCGCGTAACGCTGCAATTGAACTGCGCCGTCGACAGCATCGAAACTCAAGCCGGCATCGTCCGCAGCGTCGCCTATACGCGTGACGGCAGCGAGGAGCGCGCGCGGGCCGACATGATCGTGCTGGCGGCGAGCGCGCTGTTCAATCCTCACATCCTGCTGCGTTCTGGCATCAAGCATCCGCTGCTTGGCAAACGCCTGCACGAGCAGTTGCCGATCGATGTGATACTCGACCTCGTTGGGGTCAAAGCGTACAACGGCAGCACCATCCTCACCGGATTGGGCTACATGTTCTATGAGGGTGAACATCGCCGCGACCACGCCGCCTGCATGATTGAAACCTGGAACGTGCCGTTTGCGTCCAAGACCGGCGCCTTGCGCATGGAAAACGGCCGCTGGACCGAGCGCCTTATCATCCGCTTCCTGTTCGATGACCTGCCGCGAGATGACAACACCGTCTCCGTGAGCAAAGACGATCCGCGGATCGCAGAGACCCGATTCGTCGACTATTCGGACTATGCCAAGCGCGGCGCCGCCCAGGTTCCGCGCATGATCGATGTGCTCGCCGGCGCATTGCCGATCGAACGGGTGGCCCGCGTTGAAACCGGCACGACCGCAGCGCACATTCAGGGGACCGTGGTCATGGGCAACGATCCGGCATCCAGCGTGGTGGACCGATATCTGGTGCATCACCAATATCGGAACCTCCTTGTGCTGGGTGCCAGCGCGTACCCAAGCGCAAGCCCGGCTTATCCGACGCTGACGGTAGCGGCGTTGGCCCTGTGGGCAGCCGACCACGCCCTGGCTAACGCGGGCTAGATGAACATGAAACGCAGATATCTGCTGCTGTCGGGTGTTGGGGCAATCTGCGGCGTCATCGGCTGGCGATTCGGACGCAGCAGCGATGAATCGGCGATCGTCACGGTGCTATACAAGCGGCTCAATTATCTGCGGCTGGACGATGCCGGCGTGCGCCGGTTCGCCCGTGACCTGAAGGAACACCGCATGATATCCAGCCTGCGCCTGCGCACCATCGACGCCGCCGGGCCGCTGTATAAGGATCACGACTTTTCCTCTGCCGGCCGTCTGAACGATGCGGTCCGTCACGGCGAGGAACGCGTAGTCACGCAATACTTGATTTCCAGTGACTTCTTCAGGAACGGAGCGGACGAGAGCCGCATAGTGAGCTACCTCGGTTACTATGATCCGATGGTGGCGTGCAGCAGCCCGTTCGCCCGACCAATGACTTATTCGATCGACAGCACCACAAAGGTTCCCGTATGAACGCTTCCATCATGAATGTCCAGGCTGAGGCCGCCACCAGCGCCAATGCAAGCTGCCGGTTTTGCGGGCAGACGCTGCAGACGACTTTTGTCGATCTCGGTATGTCGCCGCCATGCCAGACTCACATCGAACAGCATCAACTCAATCATATGGAGCCGTTTTACCCGTTGCACGCCTGGGTATGTCAGAAGTGCCTGCTGGTGCAACTCGAAGAGTACGTCGCGCCGGCGAACATTTTCAGCGAATACGCCTACTTCTCCTCCTATGCCGACAGCTGGGTGGAGCACGCGCGCAAATATACCGTGGAGATGCGCCGGCGATTTGCGCTGTCGCCCGCAAGCCTGGTCATGGAGATCGCCAGCAACGATGGCTATCTGCTGCAGCACTTTGTCGCCGCCGGCGTGCCGGTACTCGGAATCGAGCCGGCTGCGAACGTCGCCAAGGTGGCACAGGAGCGGGGCATCCGCACCGAAGTGAGCTTTCACGGCCGCGCCAACGCCGACAACATCGTCGCGAAATACGGCCAGGCAGACCTGCTGCTTGGAAACAATGTGCTGGCGCACGTGCCGAATCTGAACGACTTCGTCGCCGGCATGAAACGCCTGCTGAAGCCGGGCGGTGTCATCACCATGGAATTTCCGCATCTACAGCGGCTCATGGAACAGAATCAGTTCGACACGATCTATCATGAACACTTCAGCTACTTTTCATTTCTCACCGTAGAACAGGTATTCGCCTTCCATGGCTTGACGCTTTTCGACGTCGAGGAGTTGCCGACACATGGCGGCTCGATCCGCATCTACGGCCGCCACACCGAGGACGGCTCGAGGCCGGTATCTGAGCGGGCGCAGCAGCTGCGCGCGCGCGAACTGGCTTCGGGATTCGATCGCCTGCAGACCTACCTGAACTTCGGTGAACAGGTCAGAACCACGAAACGCAAGGTGCTCTCGCTGCTGATCGATCTCAAGAATCGAGGCAAGACCATCGTCGGCTACGGAGCGCCGGGCAAGGGCAACACGCTGTTGAACTATTGCGGCATCCGCACCGACCTGCTCGATTACACCGTCGACCGAAATCCGTACAAGCAGGGCAAGTACACGCCCGGCACGCATATCCCCATACTCTCGCCCGATCGGATCGCCCAGACGCGGCCGGATTATGTGTTCATCCTGCCGTGGAATCTGAAGGATGAAATCTGTGCGCAAATGAGCTATGTGCGCGAATGGGGCGCTCGATTCATCGTGCCGATTCCGGAGCCGCACATCCTATAGGACGGCGGGGAATAGACACCGAATGCTGCGTGCTAACATCGCAAGCTGAACGGTTCCGGAGGCGACAAACTTGGCGGCGCGGTCACGACTACTGCACATGGAAATCGCCCTGTATGGAATGGCCGGCGCGGCTGAGGGCTCGAATTGAGCGGCAGCGCCTCGAATCTGATGCAGCAGAACACAAGGATGGTTCAAGGCAGCGGCGGCAACGTCTTGTTGCTGTCGATGCGGCGGCTGGCGGATCTGGTCGGCTACTGCATGACTTACGAGTTCGAAGATGTCATCGCCGAGGTGACAGGGGCCGATCGCGTCGATGCCGACGATGAAGCGGCGCTCGACCTGTCACGCCGCGCCTTTAAGCTGTTGCGGATGGCGACCGGGTCACGGCGGCTGGCACGGGCACTTACCGTGCGGCCCTCGGTTATTCAGTTGCAGCGAAACTATGACCTGTTCTTTCCGCTATTCAATCACACGCACGAACTCTACTCGCTCGCAACCGTACCCGACTGGCGCAGCCGCTGCCGCTTCGCCGCCTGTTATGTAAGCGAGCTCTGGCTGCACCTGTTGCCGCGTTATTTGCTGGAGCAGTTGGCGGATTTCGATCACATCTTTCTCGGCGTCCACCATTGCGTCGAGGAGGTGGCGAAGATCAGCGGCCGCCCCTGCACCTATCTGCCGCTGGCAGCCGATGTGCTGAGATTCTCGCCCGCGCCCCAATTCCCGGCGCGCGAGATCGACGTCTACAACATCGGCCGGCGCTCGCAAACGACGCATCATGCACTGATGCGGCTGGCGCGCGAGCGCTCCATCTTCTACAGCTACGACACGGTAGCCGCGAGCGGTCTGGATCGGAACCAACGCACCTTTCGGGTGCAAAACGCCGGCGAACATCGTCTGCTGTTGGCAAACATGCTGCAGCGCAGCCGCTATTACTTTGCGCATCGCGCGCGCATCAACGAGCCCAGCTACACGCAGGGTCGGGATGAGATGTCGGGCCGCTTCTACGAGGGCGCGGCCGCCGGCGCCGTGATGATCGGCGAGCCGCCGCGGCTCGAGTCCTTTACGCAGGAATTCGACTGGTCGGATGCGATCATTCGAGTGCCGTTCGATTCGCCGGACATCGGCGATATCCTGGCAGAGCTCGACGCTGACCCCGAGCGCCTGGCGCGAATTCGGCGCGCCAATGTGACCAACGCCGCGGCGCGGCATGACTGGCTGCACCGCATTCGAACCGTGTTCGATACATTTCAACTGCCTTATACCCCGGGCATGCTGAGGCGCGAAGAGCGGCTGAATGCGCTGGCGCACCTGCCCGCATCCGCATGGCCGGCGGAGAGCACGATAATCCCGAGGCGCGCAGAGCGCCGCCGTCCGGTCATCAGCGTCATCATCCCCACGCGTAACCGGCTCGGGATCGTCGAACGGGCGCTGCGCAGCGTGGCTCGGCAAACCTTCGACGACTACGAAGTGATCGTGGTCGATGACGGTTCGTCGGACGGCACCCCGGCGTATCTCGAGTCGGTGCGCAGCCCGCGTTGCCGCATCCTTCGAAATGAAGTATGCCGGGGGGTCAGTGCTGCACGTAATCGAGGCGTCGCCGCCGCCAGCGGCGAGCTGATCACGTTCCTGGACGACGACGACGCCTTGCGTCCAAATGCGCTCGCCTGCCTGCACCAGCGTTTTACTTCCAGCCCGCAATTGGATTTTTTGTGGGGCGGACGCCTGATTCATGAGATGGATGCGATGGGACGCAGCATCGGTACCCGCGAAGATGATTGGACCAGGGTTCCCGAGACGCTCAGCGGCTCCGCTTTCCTGGGTATGGTGCTGAAATTCGCGACCAACTCGGCTTTCACGATTCGCCGCAGCACATTTGAAGCTCTCGGGGGCTTCGATGAGCAGCTCTCAGTGTCGGAAGACCGGGACCTGTTCATCACGCTGGCGCGCGACGGCTTTGTCGGCGCAGTCATACCGCAGACGATCATCGACGTCCACGAACTCGTAGTCAGTCTCAGTCGAAGCACCAGCCTGCGCTCCGGCGCCAATATCGATCTGCGCGTGATCGAAAAGCATCGCGACTATCTGCAACGCCCGGAACATCAGGAGTTTCTGAACAGCTACCTGGTGGCGGTGTTTGTGGGCTTTCTTGAGGCCGGTAATCGACGCTCAGCGATGCATATACTGGGCGAGTTGCGCCGCCGCGGGGCACTTCGGCTTGGATTGATGCGCAATTACCTGCGGCACGCGCCGGAGTTTCGCGCTCTGAAATCGTCGGTGCGATACGATTCCATTCGCCGCATCACCAACAAATTCCTGAAAAGCCAGTCACGCTCGGCGCCCTAGTCGCGGCGCTGGCCGGATCACGCAGCGCCGCTAGCGCTGCTCAAGCCCGAAGCAGCGCCGCCTGCGGCGGCCCCGCCTGGTAGAGCTCGAGCGTACTGTCGGGCAAATGCGCCAGGTCGCTGCATCGCAGGTAATCATGCATGGTGCTTCCGGTGCACGCCGAATCCACGTTTGGCGCGCCGCTCAGACTGAGGGCGTCGAGCCCGTTCACGGTGCGAAAATCGATACTGAAACGCGTTCGACCCGACGTATTGGGCACCGATGAGTGCAGCTGCGCGCCGGAAAACACGATGATTCCGCCCGGCGGCGGCGCCACCCGCACATCCGGTTCCATCTGCACCGCCTCGAGGGCTTTGGGTTGCACACGGGTATCGGTTCCAATCTGCTCGGCGGCGTTGTAGCGCGCCTCCTGGTTCCAGCGCTGATAGTTATAGGTATTCGAACTATTGCGAAGGCCCTTGGAAAAATACATCGGATGGAAGGCCATGGCATTGTCGGGCGCGAGTCTGAATACCGGCAACCACCAGTTGATCTGACACATCGGAGCGGAATACCAGGTGTCGCGATGCGGGTGAAATGCGTAGGCAATGCCGGTGGTCAGGAAATTGTCACTGGTCGAGGTGCGCATTCTCGGCACGTCGAAGTAGGTCTGTGTCGGAGCACAGCCGAGCGCCGCGAGTATCTGCGGCAGCAGCCGCTTGCACTCCGGATGGTGTATGAATTTCGGCTTCAATTCCGCAAGCACAGCGGCGTACTGCGTGACCGGCATCTCGAATTGCGCCAGCTCCGGATCGTGCTTGCCAAACGCGTCGGCGATCATTGCACGCGCCAGCGACACCAGCTCCAGCGCCGGCTTCATAGGCGAGTACAGGTACAGATCGCCGGCATACAATCGCCGCCGCCGCTGGTCATCAGAATCGGCTGAATCAAAATGAATGTTTGTCATGAGCTATGTATTGGCGACGAGGCGAACCGGCGCGCCTCAGCAACGCCAGAAGAAATCCTGATCGATCTGCCCGGTGGAGGTGAGATACTTTAGCTGTTTCAGTCGCGTGAAGGCACGATATTCGTAAGTGTCACGGCTGAATTCGATGCGCTCAAACAGTGCGCGCAACTCTTCAGCTCCCTGCCGAGCGCTCCATTTGCAGCTGAAATTCTTCAGATGCCTGCCTATCTTGTCGAACGCCACTCGGTAGCTGCGATTATCGGCGCCCGACGTGCCGAACGATATCTGGCAGCCGGGGAACACCTCGGCGATGATCTGCGCGAGCTCGCGCACACGATAGTTCTCCGAGTTCTGACCGACATTGAAAATCTGCCCGGCCACGCTCGCCGCCGGCGCCTCGAGCGTGCAGGCGATAGCCGCACAGATATCTTCGATGTGTACCACCGGCCGCCAGGGGCTGCCGTCACTGGTCATCGCAATGCGCTTGGTAGTCCAGGCCAGGGCACATAAATCGTTTATAACGATGTCGAAGCGCATGCGCGGCGAAGGACCGTATGCGGTGGCATTGCGCAGGAACGTGACGCAGAAGTTCTTGTCCGCCAGCGGCGCCACATCGCGCTCGACCATCACCTTGCACTTGGCGTAGGCGGTCTGCGGATTTGTCGGGCTGCTCTCATCCAGAACCTCGCCGGATCCAAGCCCGTAGACGCTGCACGAAGAGGCGTAAATGAAACGGCGCACGCCGGCCGCCTTGGCCGCGACGGCGAGATTCACCGAG
>Ga0209006_10004063_pt1 | contig 13310 bp, 14 predicted proteins | sample JacPin_JW_Ref_O2_FD_188567 | JGI IMG/M metagenome (GOLD analysis project Ga0209006, IMG submission 188567) | Forest soil microbial communities from Algoma, Ontario, Canada - Jack Pine, Ontario site 1_JW_Ref_O2 (SPAdes) (version 2) | ecosystem: Environmental > Terrestrial > Soil > Boreal... | reverse complement strand
TGCTCGGCGTCGTTGCCGGTGGTCTCGCCATCCGCCGCCAGGGCATCTATTTCGCGATGATCACGCTGGCGCTGTCGCAGATGATGTATTTCTTCGCCTTGCAGGCGAAGTTCACCGGCGGCGAGGACGGCATCCAGGGCGTGCCGCGCGGGCGGCTGTTCGGGCTGTTCGACCTTTCGCACGAAATGACGATGTATTTTTTTGTTCTCGTCGTCTTCCTCGCCGGCTTCCTGCTCATCTACCGGATCATCAATTCGCCGTTTGGCGAGGTTCTCAAAGCCATCCGCGAAAATGAGCTGCGCGCGATCTCGCTCGGCTACAGGACCGAGCGCTACAAGCTGGTCGCCTTCGTGCTGTCGGCAACTTTGGCGGGATTGGCAGGATCGCTGAACTCGCTGGTGTTTCAGCTCGCCTCGCTCACCGACGTGCACTGGACGATGTCGGGCGACGTGGTCCTGATGACGCTGCTCGGCGGCCTCGGAACGGTGTTTGGGCCGGTGGTCGGCGCGTTTATCGTCATCGCCATGCAGAACTATCTCGCGCCGTTCGGCCAATGGGTGCTGGTGATTCAGGGGGCGATCTTCGTGGTCTGCGTGCTGCTGTTCCGGCGCGGCGTCGTCGGCGAACTCGCAAAGATTTTGCGGGTCCAGCTCTGATCCGCATTTTTCCACAGACTTATCCACAGAATCAGTTTACCAGCATTGAGCGGTGCACAGGACGGATGCGCAAAATTGCGCATTTTCGTTGCATGGCTGTGCGTTCCAAGTGAGTTTGCAAAGTAGTTTTGTCAGTCGGTTTGCAAGTCTATTTGTAAGTTAGTTTGTAAGTCCTTTTGGAAGTGAGCTTCACCGACCGGTGTGGTGGAGCGGCCCTTGGGGCTGTTTTCCCAAGTTTGTAACCCAAGTTCGTGACTTACCGGTTTCCCAGTCCCGACGTGAATTGTCTCGTGAACGTGTGTCCCCGCGTACACGCGTCCCTCATTGACCCATTCAAAATCCCGATCAGACGGGCACTTCTGGTCTTTTCATGTCGGAACGGCAGCCTGGCCCGTACGACAGTGTCGCGCGCCGATGGCACGCACTGGCGGAGCGTCGGCGGGAGCACCTCATCGAGCTTCGCGAAAGCGGCCGCTGGAGGCATTACTACACGTCCGAACAACTGCTTGAGGTCTTGCGCGAGGCGGTGAACACGCGCGACGCCTGGGCAAGGATTGCCGGCCTCGAAGCCGACGACGAGGTGGCACAAGCAAATAATGAAGCCGACGTCGAGCCGCTTCGGCAGGCTGGCTAAGAACGCGGTTCGGCAGCAATACGCCAGATCGTATTGCCGACATCGTCGGCGATGAGGAGTGCGCCGGCCGCATCGACCGCGACGCCGACCGGACGGCCGTAGGCCACCCCTTGTTGGTCCGCGGGCATGAACCCGGTCACGAAATCTTCCGGCTTGCCGTCCGGTTTTCCGTCGCGAAAGGGAACGTACACGACCTTATAGCCGGTGAATGGTCGGCGGTTCCACGAACCGTGCTCGCCGATGAAAACGCCGCCGCGAAAATGCTCGGGAAAGGCGTTGGCCGTATAGAACGCGAGCCCGAGCGCGGCGACATGCGAACCCAGCGAATAGTCCGGCGCAATCGCCTTCTCGACCAAATCAGGCCGCTGCGGCTTCACTCGTTCGTCGATCGTCTTGCCCCAATAGCTATAGGGCCAGCCATAGAACGCGCCGTCCTTCACGCTGGTGAGAAAATCGGGCACCAGATCATTGCCCAGCAAGTCGCGCTCGTTGGCGACCGTCCACAGCACGTCGCTGCCCGGCGCGAAGCCCAGACCGTTCGGGTTGCGGATACCGGAAGCAAACACTCGTAGCCCCGAGCCGTCGGGATTGAGCTGAAGAATATTGGCGCGATGGAATTCGTTATCGGTGCCGTGCTCGCCGGCATTGCTGCCGGAGCCGACGGTGACATAGAGCTTGGTGCCGTCACGGCTGGCGATGATGTTGCGCGTCCAATGATTGTTATAGCCGCCGGCCGGCAGATCGAGAATCTTTTGACCTTCGCCTTCAAGATGCGTATCGCCGTCGCGATAGGGAAAACGCCACACGCCGTCGGTGTTGGCCACGTAAAACTGCCCGTCGAGCAGCAGCATGCCGAACGGCTGATGCAGGCCGGACAGGAACGTGTATCTGCCGCCGAAATCGCCCGATCCGCGGCCGTCACGCAGCAGCGTAATGCGGTCGGCGCTTTCTTTGATCGCGCCGGTCCGGCGCTGTAGCCAGAATTGCACCGTCTCGCCGACGGATTTCGCTGCGCGGGGGACGGTACTGGCTTCCGCCACCAGCACGTCGCCGTTCGGCAGAACATACAGCCAGCGTGGATGGTCGAGGCCGGAAGCGTAAGGCGTCACCTTGAAGCCCTTGGCGGCGACGGGTTGCTTCCCGGCCGGCCACGGTTCGGCGTGCGAGAAGTTGATCGTCGGAAGCAGGCTCTTGTCCGGCTCGGGAAGCGGCGGATCGACACCAACAAAGTCGCCATTGCCCGACGGCGCTTGCCTGCCGAACGTACAAAGCAACGCAACGCCCAGCACCACCAGCACCGCGCCGATCAGAGCGAACGCGGCAATTCTCTGCATCCAGCCCATGGGATTGCGATCGTCGTTGCGTCACCGATGGCGCGAAGCTAACCGATCTCGCCGGCGCTTTTAATGCGACAAAGGTGCGCCTCAGCGCACCCGGTTGCCGCCAATCGACAATTGGGCGTAACGAGCCGCGCCATCCTTGGACAGGTCGCCAGTGACCGCCTTCTTCCATTCCATGCCGACAATGGCGCCGCTGCGAACGTCGGAAATCATATTGTCGGCGATCACCGCGGCGCCGGCGCCTGGCGCAACCGAAACGGTGATGCCGAAATCGGCGCGGCGGATCACATTGGACGTGATGGCGACGTCGCGCAGATAGGCGCCCCAGCCGGCAGCGATTCCGGCATAGGGCACGTTCTCTACGACATTGCCGGTCACGACCGTATCGGCCTCGATGCCGATGCCGATGCCGGCGCTGTCGTTCGGATCGGTGCCGGGCGGCCGCCGGCTGAGAAGATTGCGGATCAGATTGCCCTGCACCACCGCGAGCCGGCCGCCTTTGTCGAAGTTCGTGACTGAAACGCCGAGCGCCGCGCCGTCGACGATGTTGTTGGCGATCAGCGCCCCCTCGAAGCCGAATTCGGCATAAACCGCGACCTCGCCGATGCCGGTGCAGGTGTTGCCGACAATCTGCAGATTGGACGCCGTATTGCCGCGCACGGCGGAAAAAGCGGCGTTGCGGATGCGGTTGCCGCGCACGATGACATTGTCGGCGCGGAACACGTTGATGGCGTTGCCCCACTGCCCGGAGCCGCCGGCTTTGTTCATGATGCCGTCGATGCGGTTGTCAACAACGAGCGTGCCGTCGTCGCCTGGCGCGCTCCGCCAGACCAGGATGCCGCCATTGCCGGCGCCGCGCACGGTGTTGCCGGCGATTCTCAAGCCGCGCGCATCGATCGAGAAAATAGCGGCGTCGCCGCCGCTGATCGTGTTGCCCGTCACTTCGCCCTCGACCGACTCCAGCGCGATGCCGTTGCGGCCGGAATTGACGATTTCGCAATCGGCGATGCGGACCGCGCGGCCTTGGGTGACATGCAAAAGTCCGCGCCGTTCGGGCAATGGGATTCCGGCGCCGTCAAGGACCAGGTTGCTGATGCCGACGTGATCGCTGCCGGTCGCCGCCATCATCGACGGTCCTCCGGCCATGACGATGCGTGTGGCGCCGGCAACGCCGGCGATGGCCGCGTAAGGCGGCAGCTGGAGCGCACCGGCGCGATAGAATCCCGACGGCAGGCGGAGCACCGCGCGAGCGGCGGCGGCGTGCTCGATGGCGCGCTGCAAGGCTTGCGATTGATCGTCGGCGGCGTTCGGGCGGATGCCGAGCGAGGCGGCATCAATCTCGGCCCGCGGTCCGGCATCGCGCAACGGCGCGGACCGCGCGTCGCTGGCGGCGCCGAGCGCGCCGGCGCCAGCCATAGCCGCGAACAGACGGCGTCGATCGATGCCCATCACCAAAACTCCTCGGCAAGCGCGACGGAACGCGCTTTGAGCCGCGGCCGGCGGGCGCGTTCCGGTCCGGGCGGACTATTCCATCGCGGGGTTAACGGCGGCTTGCTGCAATGAGCGCGACCAGCAGCATCTCGGCGGCCACAAGGAGTGGCGGAAATGAAAGCCGGCGGCGGTCTGGTCGCCGGCGTTGCGGCTTGAACCTGATCGGCGGGATGTGAATGAACTGAACCAGCGGCCCGGATCCGCGCGCCTGCTCCAGCGCGCGCCAATAGGCGTAGTTGCACAAATAACGTCCAGCATCGCGCGACAGGCGCGCTGGAAAACCGCTCGCGCGCAAAGCGCCGAGCAAATCGGCGAAGGGCGCGGCGCCGCGGAGCGCCGTCGGCCCATGCAGCGCAATGACGTCCCGCTGCGGACGATGTCCGCGCGCGTCGGGGTACAAGACTGACAGAGCGTTGCGCGCCCGCGTTTCGATGCACAGATGCCGCCGTCTTCCGGCGACACCAAACATCAGAATGATATCCGGCTGTTGCGCAAAAAGCTTCGGCACATCGTGATCGACGGCCGCATAGGTCGTGGCAAAGACGTGCGTGCGGCAAATGACATCGGCCAGCGCGGGGCGCCGGCGGCGCGACAGCGCCTTGACCAAGATCGCGCTCGGATTGAATGGCACGCCGGGGAAGGGGCCGAAGCCGACAAGAAGGACGCGCATGAACGTCACTTGCCGAGCATCTCGGCGATTTCCTCGACGGCCGCGTTGGCGGCAAGACGCCCGGCCGCGACATCGGCCTCGATCCGCGGCAGCGCCGCCTTGAGCGAGCGATCGGAACGCAACGGTGCAAACAGTCGCTCCTCGAGCATCGACCACATCCATTTCACCTGTTGCTCGCCGCGCCGCGCCGCGAGCTCGCCGGAAGCGGTCAGCTTGTCGCGATGCGAAAGCACCGCGGCCCACAAAGCCGCGATGCCGTCGCCGGTCAGCGCCGAATAAGTCGCGACCGGCGGCGACCAGTTCGGCGAGCGGGGCGAGAGGATATGCAATGCTCCGCGATACTCGGCCGCGGCAGCCTTGGCGCGCACGATATTGTCGCCGTCGGCCTTGTTGACGGCGATCATATCGGCAAGCTCGACAATGCCTTTCTTCAATCCTTGCAGTTCGTCGCCGGCGCCGGGCAGCATGAGGGCGAGAAAAAAATCGGTCATGTCGGCGACGGCGATTTCCGACTGGCCGACGCCGACGGTCTCGACCAGGACCACGTCGTAGCCGGCGGCCTCGCAGAGCAGCATCGTTTCGCGGGTCTTCGCCGCGACGCCGCCAAGCGTGCCGGATGCCGGGGAGGGGCGGATGAAGGCATTCGCGTCGTTGGCGAGGTGCCCCATGCGCGTCTTGTCGGCAAGGATGGAACCGCCGGTGCGCCGCGACGACGGATCGACGGCCAGCACCGCGACCTTGCGGCCCTGCTTGGTCAGCATGCTGCCGAGCGCATCGATGGTCGTCGACTTGCCGACCCCCGGCGCGCCGGTGATGCCGACGCGCACCGCTTGTCCGGTCGCGTCGAGCAATTTCTGCGTCAGCGCGGCCGCCATGCGGCGATGATCGGCGCGTTTGCTTTCAATCAGCGTTATCGCGCGCGAGAGCGTCGTGCGGTCGCCGGCACGTATGTCGCGTGCGATCCGGCCGATGTCCGCACCTGGAGGAGGCGAAGCCATAATTTCTCTTCGGCGAGCCGTGGTTTTGCGTCAAGCAGCGTGTACGCGATCGCGTTTACATTTTGCTAGCTCTCGCGCGATCCTGCCAGAATTCTTCGCCGAATGACCGCGAAGTCGTCGAATTGCAGCCGCATCGCGGCGCTCTGGTCTGCGGCGTTCGGGAGATGCGGCGTTCGGGAGATGCGACGTCGTTTGTCCATCCTCAGTAAGGAGACACCTGATGAACTGGGACCAGATTCAGGTCAATTGGATGCAATTCAAATCCGACATTCGGGGCAACTGGGTCAAGCTCACCGACGAGGATCTCACACGGATCGGCGGTCGCCGGGACGAATTGGCCAGGCGGTTGCAAGCGCGCTACGGCTTCGGCAAAGGCGAAGCGGAACGCGAGATCGAGGCTTGGGTGAAGACGCAGCGGTTCGCGGCATGACAACGCACGGCCGGTCCGGCAAATCCCGGGCCGGTCGTAACCAATTTACGCGCTCAGTGCCAAAGCTCGCGGCTAGCCAGCGCCGCGCCCTGGGCGAGCGCCTCGAGCTTGGCCCACGCGACCATCGGGTGGATGCGGCCGCCAAGGCCGCAATCGGTGGCGGCAATAACGCGCTCGCGGCCGACGCTCTTGGTGAAACGCAGGATGCGCTGGGCGACGAGCTCGGGATGTTCCACCACGTTGGTGGCATGGCTCACCACGCCCGGCAGGAGGATCTTGCCGTCGGGGAGTTTGACGTCTTCCCACACCGTCCATTCGTGCTCGTGGCGGACATTGCCGGCCTCGAACGAATAAGCCTGACATTTGACCGCCAGCATCACCTCGACGATGTCGCGCATCGGAATATCGGTGGTATGCGGGCCGTGCCAGCTGCCCCAGCACAAATGAAAGCGGATGCGGTCTTGCGGCAGTCCCCTGATGGCGTGGTTAAGCGCCTCGATCCGAAACATGGAGAATTTTTTGTAACCCTCCACCGAGGGTTCGGGATTGATCATGTCCCAATTCTCGGCGATGGCGGGATCGTCGAGCTGCAGGATCAATCCGGCGTCGACGATGGCCTTGTATTCTTCGCGCATGGCTTCGCCGACCGCGTACATGAACTCTTCGTCGGTCTTGTAGTGCACGTTCCTCAATCGCGACGCGCTCGCCGGCGCGACCGAAGTCATAAAGCCTTCCTCGACGCCGTTGGCTTTGAGCGCGGCCTTGAAATGGGCGATGTCGGCTTTGATCGCGTCGTGGCCTTTGTAGACGACCGGGCCGGTGCAGACTGGCCACTTGGCCATTCCCGGTCCGGTATACACGCCGCCGTCCGGATCTTGGTAAACCGGCAGGAACTTGGTCCGGTCGCGCCGGTCGGCAAAGCTGGTGAGCACGACTTCGCCGGGCTGGGCCCGCTTCGGCGCCGCCTCGTAGAGGCCGGGGCCGGCCAGATCGAGGCCGCCGAGGCGGTTGAAGCAGTAACTCCACCAGGCCCGATAATTGACCTTGTGGCCCATCGACTTGCCGAACTCGCCGTCGCCGGGGACGGTGATACCGATTTCTTTTTGCTTGCGGACGACGTCGACCACGGCCGCCTGCAACGTCTTTTCAAAGGCCGCTTCGTCGGTCGCCGCGCCGGATTCGCGGGCGCTGTTGGCGTCAAGCAGATCGTCCGGCCGCGGCAGGCTGCCGGCTTGGCTGGTGAGAATATGGTCTCGGCTCATGCGCATGGGCTTATCGAACGACGCAAAGACGATGGAGGACGGAGACCGCGCCCCGTCCTCCTCACCAGTCGTTGATCGTTCGTCCTCTGTCCCGTTTTCGTCAGATGGCGTGGAACGGCGTCTCTTTCACCGAGGCGACCAGGCCGTGGAAGACCTCATTGACCGGGGCCCAGCTGGGCAGCTTCTTCATATTGTTGAGCCAGCGCTGGACGTTGGGATAGGCCGAGAAGTCACAGCGGATGACCTCGCCGAGCGTCACCAGGGCGGCGCCGAAATAATCGGCGATCGTGATCTGGTTGCCGCACAGATACTGGTTCTTCGGGCCGATCCAGTGGTCGTTGAGGATTTTCAGCCAGCGCTTGGCGTTCTGCTGGCCGATCTCGATTGTGGCCGCCTGCGCTTCGTCGCTGCGCCGCTTTTGATTGGGGAACAGCTGCGGATAGGCGAGATTGTAGGCCCAATCCCGATAGAAATTGGTGTTGAGCCAATCCATCATCTCGTTGACCTTGGCGCGCTGCTTGAGATCCTTCGGATAAGCCGGCGAGCCGATCTTGTCGGCGAGGTATTTGAGGATCGCCGAGCTTTCGGTCAGGTGCAGGTCGCCGTCTTCGATCTTCGGCACGAGGTTGTTCGGATTGACCGCCGTATAGCTCGGCCCGTAGTGCTCGCCCGTGAACAGATCGACCGTCACTTCTTCGACCGGTATTTTGTTTTCAGCGATGAACAGCCGAACCGGGCGGCTCGTCATCGACACCGGATGCATGTAGAGCTTCATGACTATTTCCTCCCAAAGACACTTATCGGCGAGGCTTATAGAGCATCTTTGCGACTGGCGAAATGCGCCAGTTCTGCCCACCAAAAACATGGGCGCGGTGGGCAGTAATCTCATCCGCAGATCGAACACTGGGGCGTCGGGCGCGCGCTGAAACGCGGCTCAGCGCCGCCCGACTTTGGCCACCGCATCGGCGATGAAGCGCGGCAGCGCGAAAGCGGCGACGTGGACTTCAGGCGTCCAGTATCTGGTGGCAAAGTCGCCGGCTTGGCGATGGCGCGCAGCCAGCGTCTTGGCGGACGTTTGGCGCAAACGCTTGTTGTCGGTCGCCCAGCCCATCGCCATGTGGCCGCCGACATAGGTCGGGATCGCGGCGATGTAGCAGGTGCCGTCAGCAAACAAACGCCGGAACTTGGATACGCTGGCGAGGAGCTCGCGCGGCTGGAAGATCGGCACGCCGTTTTGCGTCACCAGGACGCCTCCGTTATTCAAGCAGCGTTTGCAGGCGGCGTAGAACTTTTGGCTGAACAGAATTTTTCCCGGTCCTTGCGGGTCGGTGGAATCGACGATGATGACGTCGAAGCGCGGCTCGGTCGTGGCGGCATATTTGGCGACATATTTCATGCCGTCATCGATCACGCTCGCGAAACGTTTGTCGGCGAACACCGGTTTGGCGAATTCCGGAAAATGCTTCCTGGTGAATTCGACCACTGCGGGGTCGATCTCGACTTGGATCAGGCGCTTCACCGTTTTGTGCTTGAGCACCTCTTCGGCGATGGCGCAGTCGCCGCCGCCGACGATCAGCACCTCGCGGGCGTTGCCGTGGCCGAACAATGGCACATGCGCCATCATCTCCTGGTAGATGAATTCGTCGCGCTTGGTGATCTGGACGGCGCCGTCGAGCATCAGCATCTTGCCGAAGAAGGACTGCTCGAACAGCACGAGGTGCTGGTGGTCGGTGTGCGCTTCGTACAGCACTTTGTCGGCCCGGTAGCTCATGCGGAAGCCGAGGTCGTCGAACAGCGTTTCGGCGATCCATCTTTTGTCGACCATGACACTCCTCATCGCGCGCCGTTGGTCTCGGCAAGAATTGGACTTCGGTGAAACAAAAAGAAACGGCCGGGATAGGGGCCCGGCCGCTCAAGCCGCTCGAGCATCCGCAATGCTCAGGCGCCGCGCCCGCGCAGGATTTCGTTGACGCCGACGTGCGTTGCAGCAAACGCTTCGCGCAGCACCGGAATGCAGGCGTCGGGATTGGCGGAGCCGCACATGAAAACGTCGAGCGCGGCATAACCGGCGTCCGGCCAAGTGTGGATGGAGATGTGGCTCTCGGCCAGCACCGCCACGCCCGATACGCCGTTCGGATGGAAGTGATGCAGATGGATGTGCAAAAGCGTGGCCCGCGCCGCCTCGACGCAGCGGCGCAACGTTGCTTCGATGTGATCGATATCGTCAAGCCGCTTGGCGCCGTCCAGATCGACGATCAGATGCACGCCGGCGCAGCGCACGCCCTGGCGCATGGCGAAATGATCGGGACGATCCTCCGCCAGCGGCGGCGCCGCCACTTTGAGCTTTACCCTGTTTTCTTGCTTTCGGGCGGTACCTGGAACTCCCAAGCCCTTCGCCGATCGTAAGAGGGCGTTCTGGCTCATGCCGTCCTCCCCAACCAGAGATAAGAACCCGAGATGCCGGCAGGCCGGCGCCACGGAAAGTGAAAGCCGCCAGATCGAGTCTGCATGGACCGATCGATGGCGGCGAGGTCCCACATAATTGTAAACCCCCTAGAGTCAAGCAATTTCTAGGGAAAACGCCGTCGAGGGTCCGTCCGGTCGATGGTCATTCGCGGCCAAGCGAAGGGACGCCGCGGCGTACGGAACAAAAATTCAGAACGGCGGCACGATGCCGGCGATCGGGTCACATTTTCGCCTGCGAATACCTTATCATTCCAAATCAGCATTGCGTCGTCGTTGCGGGAGCGGCGACTGCCGAAGGTGCGAATGCAGATAAACGGAGAAGGGACATGATGCGGACGCTGGGGGCTGGAATATTTTTGGGACTGGCGGCGGTGCTGCCGGCACAGCAGGTAGCGGCGCAGGATCCGCTCGGCGGCGCCATTGTCGGCGGTGCGCTCGGCGGTATCATCGGCGGCGCGCTGGGCCGCGGCGGCGGTGCGGTTGCCGGCGCGGTGATCGGCGCTACGACCGGCGCAGTTATTGCCGCGGAAGCTCAGCAGCGATCGACCGGCTATTATTGGTGGCGGAGCGGTTGCTATTACCGCTATCCGAACGGCTCGTGGCTGCAAGTACAGCCGGGCTATTGCTCTTACTGATCTTGCTGGGCGGCCGATGGACGCCCGGCGCTAGATTCTGCGTTGGCGCACGATCTTTGCTGAAAACCGGTTGCCACCCCGGATCGAGTCCGGGGCAGGCTTTTTCGGGATCATCCTCTAACCGTTGACCGCGACCGCCGGCGGCACGCTGGGTCCGGTGGGTTTCTTCACGCGGGTGCGGAAGAAGCTGAGCACGCGCCGGGCCGTGTCGGGCTGCAATCGATTGAAGCTCGTCAATGCCTGGTCGAGGTCTTTCGCCGACATGCCGCGGTCAGCCGCGCGGAGCAACAGGATGGCCTTGGTCGTGGTCGAGGACAAACCGGCGACCTTGGCAAGGATGAGCACGATCTCCGCACCCGGATCGAGCAGCGCGCGTTCGACGACGTCGATCGGCGTGTCGCACAAAAGCGACAGCGCGATCGCGGTCTCCTCGAATTTGCGATCGCGTGCGTATTGATAGATCTCGGCTTCGCCGATGCGGCGCAGCCGGTTCTGCCGCTCGACGGCCGCCTGCGCCGCGGCAAAATCCGGCGAAGAATTGCGGGCATCGTCGCGAATGCCGCCGACGACCTCGGCCACCACGTCGTCGATGGCGGCGCTCGCTTGCGGGTTCTCCGCGGCCAGGCGCGCGCGCACGGCGCTCGAAGCCTTTTCCAGCAACACCAGAAAATGCGGTCGCGGAATGTCGCTGCGCATGCCGACGATGGTGGCGAGATCGTTGTCGCCGGCCGAGCGGTTGACCAGGATGCGGAAGCCGGCATCGGAAAACCGCGCGCCGGCATTTTTGACCACTGATTGGACGACTTCGCGATCGCCGCGTTGCACCAACACGTCGGTGACCGCTTCGCTCAAGGATCGGCGCTGCGAGATAGCAAAGAGGTGCCGCTGGCTCTTGGTGTTGGCGTTGGCGACCAGAGCCGGGTCTTCGAGGCGTTCCGACTGTACGAGAACGGGCTGTGCGACGTCGATGTCGTCGTCGAAAGCGAGCAAATGGATCACGCTCGAAGGCGCGTTGGCGATCGGCGCCAGCCGATGCGCCAGCTTGGCGCGCGCCTTCGCCTCGATGGTGCTCACCAGGCGCACCATGACGTCGTCGAATACGCCGATCTGTTCTTCGGAATAGCGCCCGGCGCCGCCGACGAACAGGTCGGTGATGCGGGTCAACATCTCGATCCGGCGCGAGTTGGTGCCGGAAGTCAGAGCGGCCTCGAGTTCGTCAATAAGGGGAAGAGTTCGCATCATTGTATGGGCGCCCGCCCCATTGAAACGCCGATAACAATGCCGTGAGAACAGTGAAGAAAGGCTTGAGGCGGATGTCCGGTTGTTAAGAAAGGATGAATTCACCCGGAGCGCGACCGCGCCTTGCCGCCGAACGCGCCCATACGGTTCCGCACTTCGGCCGGAACGCCGTATTGCCGAATGACCGACCTTTGGTCGCCAAAGCTTTGGTCGCCAAGGCTTTGGTCACGAAGGCCGCAAGCCTCCCGCTGAACGACAAAGCACCACAGGGCGTCGCTGGCCTCCTGGACCAATCGCTCCCGCAGCGGGCCGGTGGGTGAGGGGCGGTTCGTTGCATCGCCGTCACGTTCCCTGTCTGCGCGATCGTGCTGCGCCAGCGCGGCGAGCGCCGCCTCCAGCGCGCGGCCAAGGCGGCCCAAAGCAGCGGCTTGCTCCTGCGCAATTTCGTAACCGAGCGCGGCGTCCTGCGCAGGACGGGCACGGGATCGAGGCGAACGCAGCGTCATTGGCGCGAGCGCTCCCACGTCGTGAGCGTGATGCCGGCTGCCGGGTCGATATCGCGCGGGGGTCCGGCGCGCAAACCGTGGCGTGCCAGCACGTCTTCCGGCGTCGTCTGCGGGCCGACCTGCGGAAACAGCGGCCGTCCGGCCGGAATATGGGCATGGGCCGCGCGGGTGAGGTTGAATGCGTCATAGAGCGGCAGGAACAGGCCGAATACTTCTGTGCCGCCGATGACGGCGATCGGCCCGGCGCCGATGCCCAGCGCCGCAATCGCCTGTTCAAGTGTCGCGCCGGCCGGATTCCACAGCACCGCGTTCGGATGCGACCGGTCTGGCGCGATGGATGCAACCTGCCGCGTCGCGACGATGCGCTTGCGTTTCGCTGCGCGCGGCCCGCCCTCATGCGAGTGGCGCCCGTGCACGACTACGGCGGCGCGATCCATCTCGGTCTGCAAAAATCTTTGATCCGCGTCGTTGCGAATCGTATCCGGCATCGCGCCGTCGCTGCCGGCGATCATGCCGTCGGCGGACACGATGGCGTAGCCTTCGATGCGGTGCGATCCGGTCATTGCGCAAACGATAGCGGGGCTCCGGCCTTTAGTCATCGCAGCGAGACGTCGAACGCGGCCCCGCTGGCCACGCACACGCCATCGCCGGCGGCATTTCATCCCGGCGGTCGCCCACGGCACCCGACACAAGGCGCCTGCCCCGAGGCACCCGGAACCCGGCACCAGCAAAATTTGCATTGCTGCCGCCAAACGGGTATTTGGAATTCAAACGAAAGTTTGAAAAAAGCTTGGATTTGAAGGCTTGGGTTTGGAGGAGGCTTGGGTTTGGAGGAGGCTTGGGTTTGAAGGAGGCTTGGGTTTGAAGGAGGCTTGGGTTTGAAGGAGGCTTGGGCTTGAAGGAGGCTTGGCTTTGAAGGAGGCTTGGGTTTGAAAAAGGCTTGGGTTTGAAAAAGGCTTGGGAATGACGCGACCGTCCGAAAT
>Ga0209006_10004062_pt1 | contig 13313 bp, 9 predicted proteins | sample JacPin_JW_Ref_O2_FD_188567 | JGI IMG/M metagenome (GOLD analysis project Ga0209006, IMG submission 188567) | Forest soil microbial communities from Algoma, Ontario, Canada - Jack Pine, Ontario site 1_JW_Ref_O2 (SPAdes) (version 2) | ecosystem: Environmental > Terrestrial > Soil > Boreal... | reverse complement strand
CAGGCTCTCGAATGCGGTCACATACTGCTCCAGCGCCTGCTCCATTCCATTCACTTCTTCATCGGAGGCAACGTGAAAGTTCGCCGCCGAAAGCTGTACCTTGGAAATGCCCGGCGCCGCCACAATCTCCGCCCTCGCGGCTAATGAATTTGTGGCTGTGGTATTCCTCTGGAAAATCGCCGGCCGGATGTCCTTATCTTTATCCGTGCCGGCATCTGAACTTGTATTCTGAGCCGCGCACGACCCGGCGAGAATGCCGCATAAACACAGGGCTTTGAACGCACCGACAGATGGCATGAAGATACTCCTCTGTAGGCAGCGTATCGCCCGCTATTTCCTTGAACAAATTACCAATGTTCACTGTCGCTTGCGGCGGCCAGGCCCAAAGCCACGCCAGCGCCCTAACCCTCCGGTAACACTTCCCAGGTTACGATCCCAGTTACGAATCAGTCCTGAGCGGCTAGCAATTTCCCCTGTGTTCTCCGTGCCTTCCGTGGTTGAACCTCTTCCTTTCCCTCAATTCGCGATCACAGTCTTCTTCCGGTACCGTTCCCGTTTTGGGATGACGTATAATGTGCCATCATTCCCAGAACAATGTCGCTTAGAGTACGATTGAGTCGCAATACCGTGGCGAGCCAGTTGCCGACATCCGCGAAAGCCGCAATTCGCGTCGGGGCCTCAACGGTTTAGTTAGCTGCAAGACCTTAAGCGATTTACACGAGAACTGGCAGCTCTTCCGCTAAGCCTCGCGCTGTCCCCCGCGTGCGCCTATCGTGGGAATCCAACACCGGAGCCGGAATCCATGAGGATCGCAAGCGCAGCCAGCGCCTTCCCAAAGCATTACTACACCCAAAAAGATCTTCTCAGTCGACTCCAGGACTACTGGGGACCCAAGCTTAAGAATCCGTTGCTGCTGGCCCGCCTGCACCGCAATGTCACCGTCGACGGCCGCTATCTCGCCATACCCGCCGAGGAATACTACGACATCAAGACGTGGGGTCAGGCCAACGATATCTGGATCCGCGTGGCTCAGGAACTGGGCGAACGCGCCCTCTGCCTGGCACTGCACAAAGCTGGAATCACACCGCAGGATCTCGGCTGCCTGCTGTTCACGACCGTCACCGGCGTCGCCAGTCCCTCCATCGACGGAATGCTGATCAACCGCATGGGGCTGCCCACCAGGATTCGGCGCACACCCATCTTCGGGCTGGGTTGTGTGGCTGGCGCTGCCGGCATCGCTCGCGCCTACGACTACGTTCGTGCTTACCCGAAGCAAGCCGCTGCGCTGGTCTCTGTCGAACTCTGTTCGCTCACCCTGCAGCGCGAGGACTTATCGGTCGCGAATCTCATCTCCTCCGGATTGTTCGCCGATGGCGCCGCCGCGGTGATTGTGACCGGCGCCGAATTTGAATCCGCTCCCCAGCCGATTCCCGGCCCCGAAATCGTCGCCACCCGTTCCATCTTCTATCCCAGCACTGAAGATATGATGGGCTGGAAGATTTCCGAGAAGGGCTTCCGCATCATCCTCTCGACCGAGGTTCCCACCCTGATCCGAGAAAACCTTGGCCGCGACGTCGACTCTTTCCTCGCCGATAACGACCTCCAGCGCAGCGACCTGCACAGCTGGGTTATGCACACGGGGGGCCCTAAAGTGCTTGACGCCTCGGCTGACGCTCTGGGTTTGCACAACGGCGAACTCGACGCCTCCTGGGATTGCTTACGCAAAGTCGGAAATCTTTCTTCCGCCTCAGTGCTCTGCGTTCTGGAAGATGTGATGAAGAATCGCCGGCCAGAGCCCGGGACCCTCGGCCTGCTCGCCGCCATGGGGCCAGGCTTCTGTTCCGAACTCCTGTTGTTGAGGTGGTGACTTGGGTCATTTCGGGAAACGGATGCCTCAGCGGCTAAAGCCGCATTGATTCGGCAAGGTTTACACCGCGTCCGAGGCCGTACCTTTTCAAAACAATCCCGACCTGACCCTCTACCGGTGACTTCCGTACCTACCGGGAGGTGACTACCGGGTGTACGATGCAGTTATGAAGCAAATTGTCGTTCTGTCTCGCTCTCTCGGTGCTGTGTTGTTGGCCCTGCTGATTCTGCAGGGGTGTAATTCCCTCAATCCTTTTTGCGGCAGCGCTCGCCCTAAGCCCACGATCACCGCTCTCTCCGCGACTTCGGTTTCGCTAGCCCAGATTCAGCAGACCGGCGTTCCGCTCACCGTCACCGGCACTGAGTTCGTGTCCGCGACCGTCGTGCAGATTAACGGCACGAACGTGAGCACGCAGGTAGTGAGCAGCACACAATTGCAGATCACTATCACCAGCGATGTAGTCTCCGCCACCGGCACCGCCAACGTCACCGTCAAGACTCCGGGCGGCGACACGGCCGATGTGGGCTGCAGTAGCGGCGGCGTCACCACAGCCCTGGTTCTGACAGTTGACTAAAGGCGGATTGAAAATCCCGTGGTTTCTGACTTCTGGCTACTGATCCCTGCCCCCCGATTCCTGCCCCTTAACTGGCGTCGAAGAACTAGGGTTTCTGCGGGGCCGCGCTTCCTAACCCCTCCGGCGTAAACATCTTGTCGTCGAGATGCTGATTGAACCTAACCTCATCAATGGTCAGAATGGTTCGGGTCTTGTCCTCTACCGACCGCATCTCAACATGGCGAGCGCCCGAAATGCCGGAGGCCTTTTTCAGTCCCGAGGCGTGCAACTCGCGCACCAACTTCCCCGCCTTGTCATACATCTCCGCATGCAAGATTACCGGCACATCCTGCGCCACCCAGTAGTAAACGTAGCTGTACTGAGACCGGGTGGCGTCCGCCGATCTCGCTTCTATTTTGTAAGTCTTGTGTCCGTCGATGGTCTCGTTGTCGCTGAGCAGCCGGTAAGTATAATTATCCAGCACCCGCTCCTCCACATCCTCATAAGTGAAGTCGGTGCCGGCAAATTTTTCGGAAAGCTCGCGCGGCGTAACACTGCGTGTGCGCTGCGTCGCCGGAATATACAGCCACTGCCGGTCGGTATCTCCTTTGTGATTGTAGGAAAGCAGAGTAACTCCCCGAATCTCCGCCGGATCGGTAAAGACCACCCGGGTCTTGCTATCGCCCGGCGATCCCAACCGGTACAAAATTAATTTCTTTGTGGTCTTATGCCCATCCTTGTCGTAAATGTCGAAGACCGCCTTCATGGTCGTGTCCTGACTGGTATCCTGCGAATAGACTCCTTCCAGAACAACGCGCGGGTCTACCGCTCCCCAAGCCGCACCCACCAGGAGCAGTAAATTTACCCAGCCAAGAACTGTGTTCACCACCCATGCACGCCTATTCATATCCAATGGCCTCGATAATCTGATGTTCCGCCGCCAACTGCGCCGGCCACCATCCTGCGGCCAGGGAAATCACAATCACTACTGGAAGACTGATCAGGATCATCATCCAGGGAACGTAAAACGGCACGCTGTATCCCACTAAAACCGTCGACATGGTGTGCGACATAAATTCCGTGCTGAACATTCCGGCCAGTGCCCCCAGGGCCACGCCCACGATCGATAGCGCCACCGCTTCCAGCAGGATCAGCTTGCGAATCTGAATCCGCAGCCCGCCAATCGCCCGAATAATCCCAATCTCGCGCTTGCGCTCGAAAATCGAAATCATCAGCGTATTCACAATTCCCACCACCGACACAATCACCGCGATCACCAATTGCATATAGTTGAGCACGAAAAATTGATCGACCAGCCCATACACCCACTTCTTGAATTCCACCTGGGTATAGACGAATGCGTGAACTGAACTCGAAGTCAGCGTCTGGATCCTTTGCTTGGCCGCCACCGGGTCCACCCCCGGGTTGAGATTCACCAGAAAGAAATCAACCGCACTGTCATGCCAATATTGTTTGTACAGCGCGCGGTCGAGAAAAATCGTACCCTTCTCCGAGCGATAGTCGTCCAGCACTCCCAGGATTGGCCGCGCCAGCGCGCCATTGGGCGTGTTTAGCGTCACCGCATCGCCCACGTGTAACTTCCAGCGCGTGGCAAAGTTGCGCGACACCAGCACCCCTTCGCCCTTCGGCAGTTCATCGCGCAGAGTACTCTCATTCCTTCCTTCCACCGCATCCGCGGCGCGTGCCATGAACCCATCCATCTCAATCGCAATTAAGGCCGCACTGTCGCCATCATAGGGAATGGTTGTGAAGCGCTCGTTCTCAATCCGCTTCACTCCCGGCAGAGCTGCGATCTGCTGACCCAACTCTTCGCTGAAATGGAACGTCGTCGAACGCATGGTAGTCGAGGTCGCGACAAAAATATCCGCATTCAAGGACTGCTTCATCCACCGGTCCACCATGTGCCGGTAACTTTGAATGTACCCCGCCGTCGAAAAAACGAACATCAGTCCAACCATCAGCGCGCCCACCGTAGCCGAACTGCGTCGCGGAGACTGAATCATCGCGTCCACCGCCAGGCTGCCCTCCGCTCCGCCCATAAAATCCATGCACGGCCGCAGCAGGTGTGACATTATCTCGATCAGCTTTGGCAACAATGCCGTCAAACCCAGCAGCATCAGGATGGCATAAGAAAATTGAAAGCTCGCACCCACTCCCGATGGCGTCCAGAGCATCAGCGCGAGACTCGACAGCGTAAGCACAATCCCCAGAGTCAGTCGCCGCCATCCCAGCGCTGCCTCCTTGTTCCGCGCTTCAATATTGTGCAGAGCCATCGTGGGATCGAGTTGCGAAGCCGCTCGCGCCGGAAACCACGCCCCGAATACCGACGTGCCCACTCCGAGAACGAATGAAGCCCCCGCATATCGCATCCGAAACACCACCGGCGTCGCAGTCGACATGAAGCCATAAATCGACGAAGCCATATTCGCCATGACCTTCACGCCGATCGCCGCCAGGTAGAATCCCGCAACGATTCCAAGCGCCGATCCAATCATCCCCATCAGAAACGCTTCGCAAAGAAACATCAGATTAATGTTCCGCCGTTCCACCCCCACGGCCCGCAGTATCCCGATTTCCTTCCAGCGCTGGTTCACTGCAATGGTGAACGAATTGAAGATGATGTACACGCCCACCAGCAGCGAGGTGAAACTGGTAACCGTCAAACCCACGCGCATGGCCGTGACCGCGCTCTCCAGTCCCTGCCCGCGCGATTTCGGCGGTACAATTTCAAACCCGGCGGGCAATTCCGCGTGCAGAGTTTTTTGCAAAGCCTCCACCGGCACGTCCCGAGAACTCATCAGGTCGATGCGGTCAAAATTATGCCCGCGATCGAAAACAACCTGGGCCGAATAAATATCCATGATGGCGATGTTCCCGCCGAACACCGCGCCAATTCCTGCCGGGCTAAAAACCCCCTGCACGGTAAAGTTCTTTCGCCCGTTCGAGGTGTACAAAGGCAGCGTGTCGCCTATCTTCAACGCGTGCCGGTCGGCAAAAACGCGTGATATCAGAATGGATGTGGGCTGTGCGAGAAACACCAGGGGATCGGAAATCTGCGTCTTCGATTTTTCGAATTGATACTCGCGCAGCTGCTGGTCGCCTTCGGTATCGATGCCGAGAATAAGAAGATTTCCTTCCTCGGCGAATGCCGTCCGCGCAATCACCTCAATCACCGGCTCCGCAACTTTCACCCCATGCGTCGCCCTCACCTTATCGAGAATTTGTTCCGGAAATCCGGTTTCGCCCGCGGTTATTTGCAGCGTAGCCTTGCCTGCTACTTTTTCCACGGTGAGCTCAAGCGAATCCAGCAAGGTCACGTTGGCGGTGCGGATGGCAAAAAACACCGCCACCCCCAGCGCTATGCCCAGTGTGGTCAGGAAAAGTCGCAGTCGGTGATGCCACCATTGCTGCAAGCTGATGTGCCAGAGCGCCAGAAACATCAGCGCGTCCCGGCGGACGCGGGAGTGCCCCGCTCTTTATTACGATTATCGAGGACCGGATTCAGGGCTGGGTTCAGGATTTGCCCATCATGAAGAGTTACCACGCGATCGCAGAAGCCGGCGGCTAATTCGTTGTGGGTAACCAGCAACAACGTACTGTTAAATTCCTTCTGCAGATCATCGAGCAGCCCGAGAATTTCCTCTCCCGTCGCCGAATCCAGGTTCCCTGTGGGCTCATCCCCCAGCAACAGCGGAGGATGAAATATCAGCGCCCGCGCAATCGCTACCCGCTGCCGCTCTCCGCCTGACATCTCATCCGGCCGGTGAGTGATGCGGGTCTTGAGCCCCACGCGCTCGAGCATCGCCGCCGCCCGGCGTTCCGCGTCCCGCCGGCACAGCCCCTGCAGCCGCAGTGGAAGCGCCGCATTCTCCACCGCGCTAAGCGTAGGTAAAAGATTGAAAGTCTGAAAAATCATTCCAATCTTTTCCCGCCGCATGCGCGTACGCTGGTCGTCGTTCAGCTCCGACAACCGGATCCCGGCCACGCTCACCGTCCCGGTAGTCGGTTGATCCAACCCGCATATCAAATTCAGCAACGACGATTTGCCCGACCCCGAGGGTCCCATCACCGCCACTCGTTCCCCCAGTTCCACGCAGAAATTCACATCGCGCAGTGCGTGCACAACTTTCCCGTCCCCGTAGTTCTTGCACACGTGTTCGAGCTGAACGGTAATCTGGCTCATCGGCAACTAGCTTGCGAGACACTTAACCAACCTGCAACTATTAAAGAGTATCCCACGGGTCCAGCTGTTGCCGGAAGAATCTCATTAGGATCAATACCTTGGATCATTGCTTTATCTGGGGTATGTGGGCCGGACACTCCTGTCCGGCTGCTTTTGAGCAAGATCCACCTGCAACGGCAAAGCGTTCAGGAGTCGACAGCCGGCGAGAGTCTGCTCTGAGCTTGTCGAGCGCAAGCCGGCGGTCCGGGCATCCCCGACCCCCTTTCCCAGCAACTAAATAATTAGTTACCTTTCCTGATGCCCCGCGTCTAAGGAAATGTAGGGAGATTCAAGTGCCGCCGAAACAGTCCGCCATCCTGACCGAAGCCGAGCTCCGCATCATGGACGTGCTCTGGGCCAAAGGTTACGGCACCGTGCAACAAGTGCAGGAATGGCTTTCCTCCACCTTGGCTTACAACTCGGTGCTCACAACCATCCGCATCCTCGAAAAGAAGGGTCACCTGATGCATATAAAGGATGGCCGCGCCCACATCTATAAACCGGTCATCGGCCGTGAAGAAGCTACGCGCTCGGAAATTCGCCACCTGGTCGGCCGTTTCTTCCGCAACTCTCACGAGGCCCTGGTCCTGAACATTTTGCAAGATGAAGAGATCGACGCCGCCGACCTTCAGCGTCTGCGGCAGATGCTCGACCGCAGCGCTGCCGACCACAACCGAACGGGAGGCGACCGAAGATGATCGCAGCCCTGCAAACCGCACCACAGCTGCAATTTGCGGTGCGGGCTCTAACCAGCCGCTCGCTCAACACGATCGTAGAGGGAATCCTTCTGGCCCTCCTAGTATCGATCGTTCTCCATTTCATTGGCCGCTCCAACTCTGGCACTCGCTTCGCCATCTGGCTGTGCGCATTAGCAGCGGTAATCGCGCTTCCATTTTTCGGCGGATCGAGTGCTCAGCATCCCGCTTTCATTTCGTCGAACCGTGAAATCATTCTTTCGGCTTCCTGGGCTTCATACATTTTCGCTGCCTGGGCGGCGATAGCTGCCACGTCGCTTCTCCGCTTAGCTTTCGGTTTGTGGCGCGTGCACCAGATCCGCAAAAAATGCTCCGATGTCGACACAGGCAAACTCGATCCCGGCATCGCCCGCCTCATCCAGAATTTCAAATCGCGTCCGCAGGTTAAGCTTTGCCTCTCTGCAGACGTCACCGTCCCCGCCGCGCTCGGCTTCTTTCGTCCCGCAATCGTATTTCCGGCTGATCTCTTTCCCCGGCTATCCCCCGACGAGGTCCGCGTGATTCTCCTCCACGAACTCGCACACCTTGAAAGACGAGACGACTGGACCAACCTCGCCCAGAAAATTGTCAAAGCCGTTTTCTTCTTCCACCCCGCCGTTTGGTGGATCGAAAACCGACTGACCATCGAGCGCGAAATGGCCTGCGACGATGCCGTCTTGGCGCAGATCTCGAGTCCAAAGTCTTACGCCTCGTCGCTAATTTCGTTCGCCGAAAAGCTGCACAGCGCCCGCACCCTGGCCCTGGCACAATTTCTGGTAAGCCGCATGCGCCAGTTTCCCGCGCGCGTCAGCCAGATTCTCAACACAAAAGGCCCGGCGACGAGCACTAATTCCTGGAAGCCGATTGCGGCTGCAACGGTCGCGCTGCTCGGAATACTGGCCGGCACCGCATTCTATGCACCACAATTTGTGGCCTTCGACAATTCAAACGGCCGAAATCCGCCGGGCTCGGCTCCCGTGGAATCGACTGCGGCCATTTCGCACTCCGCCGCCATTCAAGCTTCGGTGGAAGCCGGGCTCGTGCAAAAAGCCCGTGCCATTCCGGCGACGTTCAATTTGCGGCAACAATTTCCCGCGCAGCCCGTCAAAGCGATCTCACACCGCAAATCCGCAGTCGCGCACGCTCATGCGCTACGTGCGAGCATGCTGCGGCCTAACTTCACGTCAGCAAGTCTGGATCAGCCCGGCGAATATCTGAACCAGCGTCCGCCAATGAGGACAACGTTCGTCGTCCTGCAGACCACGGAGTATGACGCGACCGGTGCCGGGGTTTGGACATTATGCATTTGGAAAATAGAAGGAGGAGATTCGGCGGGAGATATGCAATCCGCCATTGTTCTTGGCGTAATCTGAGGCTATTTTTTTTGGACTCTCATCAACTAAACAATTAGTTCGTAACGATTTACAACAGTCATTCTCAAAGGAGAAGCACCACCATGAAAAGCTGGACCAAGTACTTCCAGACGGCGCTCCATCGCCGCTTCCTAATCGCCGTAGCTGCGGCGGCAATCGCACTACCGCTGGCAGCCCACGAATTCAATAACCCCGCTCACGCAGCCGCCGGAGCGGCGCCGGCACCCGCCGCCGCGCCGCTCGACGACAACAGCGTCAGCGCTCTGCTCTCACTTGATCGTGCCATGGAGGCCTTGGCCGCACGCGTCACTCCAGCCATCGTCAACGTGACCGTAACCGCCAAACACGGTGGAAACGACAGTGTGTTGCAGGGCGAGGACAACAACAGCGACAACAACAATGGCGACGACTCCAACGGCCTGCAGCAGTTCTTCAACAAGCAGTTCGGAAAACAGTTCGGCCGTCAGTTCAATTTCGGCCCGCAGATGCGTCCCGGCCCGCAGATTGAGCACGGCCTGGGCAGCGGCGTAATTATTTCGCCCGACGGCTACATCGTAACCAACAACCACGTCATCGATGGCGCCGTCGACATTCGCGTCACCATGACCGATCGCCGCATTCTTTCGGCCAAACTGGTTGGTGCCGATCCACTTACCGACCTCGCCGTAATTAAGATCGACGGCAATAACCTGCCCAGCGTGCCCCTGGGAGATTCCACCCAGTTGCATCCGGGCCAAACCGTTCTGGCGTTCGGCAATCCGCTGGGTTTCCGCTTCACCGTTACCCGCGGCATCGTCAGCGCTTTGAATCGCCCGAATCCATTCGCCGCGGATCGTCGTTCGCCGGGCCAGTTCATCCAAACCGACGCGGCCATCAACCCCGGTAACTCCGGCGGACCGCTGGTCAACGCGCACGGCGAAATCATCGGCATCAACACGTTCCTGGTCTCTGAAACTGGCGGTTTCTCCGGCATGGGATTTGCCATTCCGGCACAGATCGTGAAGCCCACAGTTGACACACTGATCAAGTACGGAAAAGTCAGCCACGGTTACATCGGCATCGGAATCAACGACGTCACCCCGGAAGAAGCCAAATTCTTCCACGTGAACGACGCCTCCGGAGCCGTGGTCACCCAGGTCGAACCCAACTCACCGGGAGCGAAAGCGGGACTGAAAATCGGCGACGTCATCACCGAAGTCAACGGAAAAACCGTGCTCGACGCTGGCGCCCTGCAAGTTGAAGTCGGCCAGCAGCAGCCCGGAGCTACGCTTCACCTGAAAGCCCTGCGCGACGGAAAATCCGTCGAGCTGCCGGTCACACTGGAGGCGATGGGCAAAGGCGAGCACGACAACCAGATCTCCGACGCCGGCCACAAGCCGCGCTGGGGTATCGGACTCGGTGATCTCACGCCTGACGTGCGTCAACAATTGCAAGCCAGCGATGACGTCCACGGCGCCGTGATCGAGCAAGTTACTCCCGGCAGCCCCGCCGATAACGCCGGCCTGCAACAGGGAGAAGTGATCACAGAAGTCAATCGCCAACCGGTGCACTCCGCCGCTGACGTCCAGAAGGCGCTCGCCAGCGTGCCCGCGAACAGCGACGCCCTGGTCTTGGTCTGGACCAGCGCCGGCAGCACCTTCCGTGTCCTCCACGCCTCGCAAGGCTAAGCGTGGTCAGGAGGCGAATGGAGGCACATCACCCGTGCCTCCCTTGTCTCCGGGAGCAGTGAGAATCATGGGTGCCCCATTTCTCGCGCACTTTGCGAGAAGTGGGGGATTTTTGTTAGTGGTTTCCCCAGCGCCTGAAACCGGTTTGGTAGTGTCTTAGTTTGAAATTGCGTAGGGGCGGACGCATTCGTCCGCCCCGCGAGCGACGCGAGAGCCCCCCGGACGAATGCGTCCGGGGCTACGCCATTTCAAACTGATGCACTACCAAATCGTTCTACTTCTTGCTATCCATCCCCGTAAACAAATTATTCAGCGACTCCACCAGCGTCGGATGTGCAAACGTCCCATCCCGCAACGCCGTATACGGCAACCTCCCCATCATGGCAATCTCAATCGCCGACATAATCTCTCCGCCCTCGATCCCCAGCACTGCGGCCCCCAGAATCTGCCCACTCTCCGCGTCCACAACTGCCTTCATAAACCCGCGGGTCTCATCCGTTTCGATCGCCCGCGCCACCGATGTCATCGCCAACTTCGCCACACGAATCTTCCTTCCCCGCGCCCGCGCCCCATCCTCAGTCATGCCAATCCGCCCCAACTGCGGATCCGTGAACAGCGTATAAGGCACAAAGCGATCTTTCGTCGAAGCCGACTTCTTCTCAAGCAGATTAGATCGCAGAATCCGAAAGTCATCATAGGAAATGTGCGTGAACGCCGGACCGCCCTTAATATCGCCCAGCGCATAAACGCCGTCAGCACTGGTCTCCAGTCGCTCATTCACCTGGATGTATCCATGCCCATCGGCCTGAATTCCCGCGACCGCAAGATTAAGTGAATCCGAATTCGGCGTGCGCCCCGTCGCCACCAGGAAATGTGAACCAACCACTTCGCGCGACTTGCTCTCCGATTCGACCGTCACCCCGGTATTCCCACCCGCCTTGCTCACCCGCGTGGCCTTGGCATTCAACAGAATCTCGATTCCATCCTGCCGCAAAATGTCCGCCACTGCTTCCGCCACATCGCCGTCCTCCCCCTTCAGTAACTGCCCCGGGCTCTGCACAATCGTGACCTGGCTGCCTAACCTTCGAAACAGTTGCCCAAACTCGACCCCAATATAGCCCCCGCCCAGAATCACCAAATGTTCCGGCACCACGTCCAACTCCATGATCGAAGCGTTGTCGAGAAAAGGAACTCCATCCAAACCCTCGACCCGAGGCACTGATGCGCGTGTCCCCGCATTAATGAAAATCCGCTCCGCCGACAGTTCGCTCTGCCCACCCTCCCGCAAGCGAACCGTCACGCTCTTCGCACCGGTGAAACTCGCCTCACCAAAAATCAAATCAAGATTCGCGGTCTTCTCCAGTTTCTTCTGGCTTCCATTGCGAAAGCTGTCGACAATCTTCCGCTTTCGCTCCCGCACCTTGACCATATCGATGCTGATGGGGCCGACATTCACTCCGTAGTCGGCGCCGCGCCGCGCCAGGTAAGCCACGCGCCCGCTCGCCACCATAGTCTTCGTCGGCGTGCATCCTTCGTTGATGCAGGTGCCACCAACATGTTTTCGCTCAATCAGAGCCGTGCGCATCCCCGCACCCGCAAGCGCACCCGCAAGCGGATTCCCGCCCTGCCCGGAGCCGATGATAATTGCGTCGTAGTACGGCGGAGTAGTCATGAATACGCCCGAGATCCGGCGCAACGAAGTCGCGCCGAATTACTTTCCATCCTGCGCCAGCGGCAGCCACACTTGAAATCGCGTGTCGCCCGGCTGCGAATGCACTTGAACATTTCCCCGATGCTTCCTCACAATCCGTTGCACCGTGTCCAGACCCAGCCCGGTTCCCTCTCCCACACCCTTGGTGGTGAAGAACGGCTCAAAAATATGAGCCTCAACTTCCTCGGAAATTCCCGGCCCGTTATCGCCAATCTCCACGACCACGCAATCGTCCTCGCGATAAGTCCGCACCCTTAGCTCGCCCTGCCCATTCATCGCGTCAATCGCGTTATCGATAATGTTGGTCCACACCTGATTGAGCTCGCTGCCAAACGAATTCACCAGCAGCGGAATTTTTTGGTAGTCCCTCACGACTGTCACTCCCCGCTTGAGCTTGTGATTCAGAATCGTGAGGGTGGTCTCCAGCGACTTCACAATGTCCACATTTTCCACCGGAGCCTGGTCCATGTGCGTATATTCCTTGATCGCACCCACCAGGTCGGAAATCCGCGAAGTGCTGCTTTCAATCTCATTCAACAAGCCGGCGATTTCCACCGAAGAGGAAATTCTCAGCAACGCCGCCCGCGCCGTGCCCGCATCGAGCATTGCGAATAAGCGTTCCAATCGCTCCGGCTGGAAATTCCGGTGCGCCAGATCGGCCGCCAGTTGCCACAAGTCGTCCTGCCCGTGACTGCGTAGCAACGAATCAATCTGATCTTCCAGCGCACTGGCCGCCAGCGGATCCGGCGGCGGCCCATCCGTCTTGCTGAGCGAAGCCTCCAGCGTCTCGATTTCCGCTTTCTGCTCGGGAGTCAGGGTGCTTTTGCCCAGTTCAAGGCTCGCGTCCCGCACGCGCTTCAGCATCGCGCGTAACTGGCTCGTAGCACGCTTCGCCGCCGAGGCCGGATTGTTCAGCTCATGCGCCAGTCCCGCCGAGAGTTTGCCCAAAGAAGCCAACCGGTCTCGTTGCTGTTCCATGCGGGTGGTTTCGCGAATCCGGTCCGACATCATTCCGACCAGACGCTGGGTAAGCTCGGGCATCTTCTGTACAAGTTGCGGAAACAGCGACGCCGGAAATCGCAGGGCGCGGCTGTCGGTCTCGGCCCGACCACCCACGGTAAACTGCTTCATCCTCGAAAACGGCAGAACTCCGGTAACGTCTCCC
>Ga0209006_10004061_pt1 | contig 13315 bp, 7 predicted proteins | sample JacPin_JW_Ref_O2_FD_188567 | JGI IMG/M metagenome (GOLD analysis project Ga0209006, IMG submission 188567) | Forest soil microbial communities from Algoma, Ontario, Canada - Jack Pine, Ontario site 1_JW_Ref_O2 (SPAdes) (version 2) | ecosystem: Environmental > Terrestrial > Soil > Boreal... | reverse complement strand
CGCCGTCCCAGTAGAACCAGTTGGGGCTCAGGTGCGGGCGCCCGTCGCGGCGGATCCCGGCCACGACGACGTTGCGCGGTTCGGCGAGGAACGCCGCGATCTTCTCAGTCGATGCCATGCCCGTACGCTATCGAGCGGCAGTTGGACTAGCGGCTTAGAGGGTACGGGCACTGTTGAAGGCCAGTTACGAGGCACCCTTGACCGAGCGCCGCAGGCCGGGAGGCTTGAGCGACGAGCGTGACTTGCTCGATGGCCGGTTGGGCTACTACCGGGCCACACTTCTGGCCAAGTGCGACGGCCTGACCGGTCAGCAGCTGATCACCCGCTCCTGCAAGCCGACGGCGGGGAGCCCTTGACCTGCAGGAAGATTCTGACTACGTCGCGATGGGTCTGGGAGCGACTGACACGTTGGCTCCCATTTCTGGCTCCCATGGCGTTTGGGGGGCCGGGACCTTCCAGGCGATTCCCGATCCGGCGGGGGGTGGTCGTTCCTTCTGAGGATCGCTGAGCTCGAGTCATGGGAACAGGGAGAAGGCTTGGCAATTGCGGCCGGAGCACCGCGCGCTCATGCCGAATAGCGGCGTTGCCTTGCGGCATAAGTTTCTTTCCCCGCAGGGATTTCACCGGTTGAGTCAACTTGGGTTGGGTGTTACGACTGATGCCTGATGTGAGCGGCGCTTGGTGGCGGGTGGTGGCTGGATGCCGAGTGAGGCCTGGCGGGTGAGGTCGGCGATGGCTGTTTTGTAGGCGCGGTCGGCCTGGCGGAGCGGGCTGCCGGGTGGCGGGCCGGCGCCGGTGATCTCGGCGAGTGCGGGGATGATGACGCGTCTGGTCAGGCGGGTGAAGAACAGGGCGGTGGACAGGCCGTCGGCGGTGAGCTGGTAGTTGCGGCTGTGCGGGATGCGTTCGATGATCTGGTGGGCGCGGAGCCTGCGCAGGTCGTAGCTGATCTGCCCGCTGGTCATGTCCTCTGGGGTTTTCCCGAGCTGGGGGGCGAGGTAGTGCCGCAGGTCGCGGCTGGTGAAGCCGGCGGGCCGGAGCGCGAGGGCGCAGCAGGCCGCGAGGAGCGCCTGGACGCGGGGGTCGGGGAAGCGCATGCCGGGCACGCGGGTGCAGGTGGTGCTGATGACCGGGCTGGTGAGCATCTCCAGGGCGGCGGTTCCGGCGGCGGGGTCGTGGCTGATGCATTCGGCGTCCAGGAGGCGCCGGTTGGCGGCGTAGCCTGCCTTCGCCATGGCGGCGAGGTTCGTCAGCTCTTTGCCGATGCCGAGGTCGCGGGGCTGGTTGAGGGTGGTTTCGGTGCGGAGCGCTCTTCCTTCCTTCAGGTACTGTTTGACCTGGGTCTTCTTGTAGAACAGGTAGAGGTAGGGGCAGGTGCCGGTCGTGATGACCTGGGTGCGGAACGTCCCGGGCGTCTTGAACTTGCCGCGCTGGCGGATCATCCGGCCGAAGACGATGCTCACCTTGTCCGGGCGGCCGATGTCGAGGTTGTCGCGGATCAGCTGCTCGAAGAAGATCCGCCCGGTGACCGGCCGGTCCAGGGCCATGGTCGTGGAGAACTCGATCTGCCCGCCCGGCAGCTGCCAGCGGTAATCGGCGTCCTCGTCGGCGCGGGTGAACGGCTGCGGCAGCCGGGCCAGCCACTTGCCGGCGAACCGGTAGATCTTCTGGTCGGTCAGCCCGTCGCAGATCCGCTGGACCGCCTCGGCGTCGCTGACCGTGCCGAACGCGTTGTCCAGCGCCGTGAACGCGATGCCTTCCTTCAGGCACTGCTGCTTGGCGTACTCGTGCCCGTTGAAATAGATCTGGCCGGTGTACGGGAAATAGCCGCAGAACTTGATATGGAACGGGCCGAAATCGGCGTCGAAGCCGTAGAAATACCAGTGGTTGACCATCGCCTGGTCCTGGTAAAGCCACGGGTACCGCTTCCCGGTCGCCGGATCCCGGCGCTGCGAGGTCCGCCATATCCGGGCCTTCTCCTGGGCCACGCCCACGAACAGGATCTGGTCACCGCCGGACTTCCCGGCCAGGTAGCCCCTGGCGACCTGGTCCTTGCTCTGTCCCTTGGCGAACCGGACCAGGTCCAGCCTCCGCGTGTCGATGTAGTGGTGGATGTCCGCGGCGAACCGCTCGGTCATCGGCATCATCAGCGCCGACGAGGCGAACTGGTTCCCGCGGTGATAGCAGAAGAACCCGTGGATCCCCTGCCCGTACTGCAGCCGCGGCTGCCGGAAGGTCAGCAGCACCCGGTCCGTGCAGCGGACCTCCAGCGTCACATGCCCGGACAGGACCTCAGCGGCAGTACGCGGTAGCGTCATAACGGGCTCCGGCTGCAGGCTCGGCCGGCAACGGCCACACGACCGCTGCAAGCGGCGAATGAACAGTCACATTGTGAACTGCCTTGGGCCCGGCCGCCACGCGGGTGGATCGTGCGTCGCGCGCAGGATGTCCGGTTCTGGCTCTGTCGGTACGACGCAGCCACCGCGTCGAGCACAGTTTCATGCAGGTACTGATGACGGGTCGGTGATCAAGTCCGTGGTGATCAGGCTGCGGTGATGGCGATCGGAGCCTGCAGACGGCCGGGCTGGGATAACTTTCGGTCGTGGCGTCTGATCAGGGTCCGCTTGGGCTTGCCGAGTTCACCGCGGTCCTCTCGCTGGCGGCCGACCAGGCAGCGGGCCTGTCGCTGGAGCACGGGCTGCGTACGTGTCTGCTGGCTACCCTGCTGGCGCGGCGGGCCGGGCTCGCCGCTGACGACCTCCGCGATGTGTATTACACCGCGCTGCTTCGGTCGGTTGGCTGCACGAGCGACGCGCACGAGCAGGCGGAATTGTTCGGCGATGAGATCGCCGCCCGTGCTCGGCTCAACCTCGCGCCGCACCTGCCGGCCCGGGAACTACTGGGCGTGCTCGCCCGGCACTCGGGAGCCGGGGAGCCGCCTGTGCCGCGCGCCGCCGCCCTCGGCCGCACCCTGGCGGCCTCCCGGGGCCTGCCGCGCCGGGTCGCGGCCGCGCACTGCGAGACGGCGCAGCGGCTGAGCGCGCGGCTCAGCCTGCCGGACAGCGTTTCTGGGGCACTGCACGCGGTGTTTGAGCGCTGGGACGGCAGCGGCTTCCCGGACGGCCGCGCCGGCGCGCACATTCCCGTACCTGCCCGGTTCGCCCAGCTGAGCTACGACGCGCTGCTCCTGCACGAGCACCTGGGCAGCATCGCCCGGATCGCCCGGCTGGCCGGGGCCTGCTACGACCCGGAGCTGGCGGTATTGCTGCAGGCTGAGGACACCGCAGAGGTCACCGGGATGGTATCGCCCTGGGAGGCGGTGCTGGCCGCCGAGCCGGGCGGGCCCACGCCGCTGGACAGCGTGCAGCTCGATGCGGCCTGCGAGGTCGCCGCAGACTTCGCCGACCTGAAGTCACCGTGGCTGCTTGGGCACTCCCGTGGTGTCGCGGAACTCGCTGAGGCGGCCGCCTGGCGCGCCGGGCTGGACGCCGCCCGGGTGGCCGGGCTGCGGCGCGCCGCGCTGCTGCACGACCTCGGCCGGGTGGTGGTTCCCAGCGGCATCTGGGACCGGCCCGGGCCGCTGCGCGACAGCGAGTGGGAGCTGGTCCGGCTGCACGCCTACCACGGTGAGCGCGTGCTCGCCCGCTCGCCCCGGCTGGCCCCGCTCGGCGTGATCGCCGGGGCGCACCACGAGCGCCTGGACGGATCGGGCTACCACCGCGGTTCGGCCGGGGCGGCGCTGCCTGCTGAGGCCCGGCTGCTCGCTGCGGCCGACTGCTACCAGGCGATGACGCACACCCGGCCGCACCGGGAACGCCTGGACCTGGAGCGGGCCGCCGCCGAGCTGCAGGCCCAGGTGCGGGTCGGGCGGCTGGACGGCGCCGCGGTCCAGGCCGTGCTCACGGCCGCTGGCCACACCGCGAAGGCCAGCAGCCGCGCGTTCCCGGCCGGGCTCAGCGACCGGGAGGCGCAGGTGCTGACGCTGCTGGCACGCGGCCATTCCAACCGGCAGGTCGCCAGCCAGCTTGGGATCACGCCGAAAACCGCCGGGCACCATGTGGAGCACCTCTACGCCAAGATCGGGGTCTCCACCCGGGCCGCAGCCGCCCTGTTCGCACTGGAACACGGCCTGCTGCTGGCGTAGCGGCAAGCGTCTCGCACGCGCGGGAAAGCCACATGGGGCGTTCACCCGATGCCGGCCGGCGAGCGGGCTGCCTATGGTCACGGTGTCAGCTGCCAGATGGAAGGGAACCGCGATGACTGATACGACGCCTGCGAGCGGCGCGGACCTGGCAGGCCTCACCGCCATGCCCGCGCTGGAGATCGCCCGCGCAGTGCGCGAAGGCAAGGTCAGCCCGGCCCAGGTCGTGCAGGCGCATCTGGCGCAGATTGACCGCCTGGAGCCCCAGGTCCGGGCATTTCAGGTTGTGCTCGCCGAGCAGGCGCTCGCGGAAGCCCGCATCCTGGCCGCGCGTCCCGGCCTGGCGGGGCTGCCGCTGGCCGGGGTTCCGGTCGCGGTCAAGGACAACGTGGACGTCGCGGGCGTGCCCACCCGCCATGGTTCTGCCGCGACCCCCGCCGAGGCCGCCCGGGCCGACGACGAGCTGGTCCGGCGGCTGCGCGCGGCCGGCTGCGTGGTCATCGGGAAGACCCAGATGCCCGAACTGGCGATCTGGCCATTCACCGAGCCACAGGCTTATCCCGTGACCAGGAACCCGTGGGACACCGAGCGGACGCCCGGCGGCTCCACCGGTGGCGGCGCCGCGGCGCTGGCTTCGGGCATGGCCGCGCTCGCGCTGGGCTCGGACGGCGGCGGATCAATCCGGGTCCCCGCCGCCTGCTGCGGCGTCGTCGGCCTTAAGCCCGGCCCCGGCGTGGTCCCGCTGGCCGGGGGCATGGACAGCCACTGGTACGGCCTGACCGAGTTCGGCCCGCTGGCCAGGACCGTCGGCGACATTGCCGCCGCGCTGGACGTGCTCGCCGGGACAGCCGCGCACGTCACCCCGGCCCTTCCGGACCGCCCGCTACGGATCGCCTGGATTGCCGCGGCCGCCGCCGTCGGCGCACGGCTGGCCCCGCCGGCGCGGGCCGCGGTCGAAGACACCGCCGCCGCGCTGCGCGAGGCCGGCCACCGGCTGGTCCGCGCCAGGCCGCCGATCCCAGCGAACCTGGGCCTGAAGTTCATGTCCCGGTGGCTCGCCGGGATCGCCCAAGACGCGGCCGGGCTGCCCACCGAGGCTCTCGAAGAGCGCACTGCGAAGATGGCCCGGCGCGGCGAGCGGATGGCCCGCAAGGTCAAGCCTGCGTCCGCCGACCCGTTCGCGGCCCGCGCAGCGCGCTGGATCAGCGGCTTCGACGCCCTGATCATGCCCACGCTGGCCAGGCCGGCAGTCCCGATCGGGACCTGGGCAGGCAAGGGCTGGTTCCCCACCGCCCTCAGCGTCGGCAACTGGCTGTGCACCATGCCGTGGAACCTTGCCGGGCTGCCGGCGATCTCCGTCCCGGCCCCGAACAGCGGACTGCCAGTCGGCGTCCAGATCGTGGCACCGGCGGGCGGCGAGAACGTGATCCTCTCCATTGCCGCCGAACTGGAGCGCCTCCGGCCTTGGCCCCGGCTCGCCCCCCTGGCGACCGCCCCCGGACACCGGTGACCGCCACCATGGAGCCGCCAGCACTCGTCGGTGCGCATATCATCCATTCGGTGCGGCGGAGGCCCGTGGCCAGTAGCCCGGGTTAGCTCGGACCTGGCCAGTAAGGCACTGGCCAGGCACTCGGCATCAGGACGGTTCACGCAGGGTCCACAGCCGCACGGTCCCGTCCATGCTGGCGGTGGCCAGCGTGTGCCCGTCGGGGCTGAACGCCGCCGATCTGACGAACTCGGTATGTCCGAACAGGGTAGCGGTGGGCTGCCCGGTTGCCGGGTCCCACAGCCGCACGGTGCGATCTGTGCTGGTGCTGGCCAGGATGCGGCCATCGGGGCTGAAGGCCACCGAGACGACATAGCCGCCGTGCGGGGTCAAGACGCTGGTGGTCTGCGCGGTGGTCACATCCCACAGCCGGACGGTGTAATCGCAGCTGCCGGTGGCCAGGGTGCGGCCGTCCGGGCTGAACGCCGCCGCCTCGATGCCGTATGCGTGGCCGGTCAGGGTGATGACCTGGCCGGTGGCCAGGTCCACCAGCTGGAGTGTCCCGTCCATGCCCGGGCTGCAGGCCAGGATGCGGCCGCCTGGGTGGAACGCCAGCGCCCTGCCGGCGTAGCAGCCCTGCCGGGACAACAGCGTGGTGGCCTGCCCCGTGGCCAGATCCCACAGCCGGACGGTCGTTGTGCCACCCTCTTGCGTGCTGCCGTCGATGAGGTCCGGCGGCTGCCACTCGCTGCTGGCCATGGTGCGGCCGCCGGGGCTGAAGGCCACCGACTCGACCTGGCCGGCGCATCCGGTGAGGGCGGTGATCTGCCCGGTGGCGATGGCCCACAGGGTCACCTCGTCGGGGCGTGCGATGGCAAGGGTGCCACCGTCGGGGCTGAAGGCCGCCGATATCACGCCGGTCTCGCCGGACAGGACGCTTATAGCCTGCCTGGTAGCAAGGTCCCAAAGGCGGGCGGTGACATCACCGCCGCTGGCAAGGGTGCGCCCGTCCGGGCCGAACGCCACGCAGCTGACCGCGCCGGTGTGGCCGATGAGGACCACGTCCGTAGTGAGGGCCGCGACCGGCGGGCTGACCCGGGTGGTCACCTGGCCTGCCCCGGCCGCGGCGATGGGCTCCTCGCTGGTAGGCGAGATGCGTGCGGTACGCTGATCGACCCGCCGCAGCGCCTCGGTATAGGCGATCTGCTCAGCGGCGGCAAGTTCGCGGGCCGCCTTCTTACGCGCATTGCTGCCGTCTTTCGTCACGGGATGCTCATCTCTGGCGGCTTCCCACGCTCCGCCGGACGCTAGCCGTGACCGGGCAAAACAACATCGAGGCGGGCCCAGAGGGCCTTGGCCGACAGTGCTCCCGGGGCGTGGGCACCAGGAACGCCGGGGCGGCGTACGCAACTTGCCGACTGCCACTATAAGCGAATGTTGCCAGAACACGTCAACCGGCGAGGCAGGCCCCGCACGCGTGCCGGTCATCGGTGGCGAGCCCGGCATCACCGCCAGTCAGCAAGCGCGCAGACCGGCGCGTTCGGCGCGTCTTCGGTGACACTCGGCGCACCGTGCTGCCGCGTACTTAGGCGGATATCGTGCAATGCCCGCGGCCAGCAATCATCACGCAACGCGACTGGTATTGGGCCTGTCAAGTTAAATTACAGTCCCCTCGGCCACTGCCGGGGCCTGAGCTCAGCTGCCGCTCGTTCTGACGCTGGCGGCCGGTCCGGGCTGAGGGTTCGGCTGAAGGTCGTGTTGCGGCTGTGCTTGGAGGGCGTACGCGATGGCTTCCTCGGTGGTCATCTGGAGGCCCTCGTTCCAGGTCTGCTGGGCTGTGAGCGGGTCGATGTGCTGTTCGGCTTGCGCGCGGACCGCTTCCGTTCGGCGCTGGAAGTGCGGAACGGGCCTGCCGCCGTGGCGTCGGCGGTGGGCGGTGGCGGCGCCGAGGAGCCGGATGGCTCGCGGCGGATCGGCGGCAGCGGCGAGGGCGGCCAGCCCGTCGAGTCCGGCGGCGCGGATCGGTCCGAGCGCCTGGATGGTGATGGCGCCGCGGAAACGGGTCGCGGCGAGCGGGCGGTCCCCGGCGTCAGCGTCGGCGAACCCGAGGAAGACCTGCGCCCACCCCTGGCCCCAGGCGTCTCCCAGCTCGTGCGCGGCTTGCAGGCCGCGTTCCAGTTCGATCCGTCCCTGTTCCTTGCTGGCCGGGAGGTAGGTCATCGCGGTGGCCAGGAAGATCAGCGAGCGGCAGGCGCCGAGGCGATCGCCGCGCGCCTGGTGCATCGCCAGGCTCCGCTGCAGGTGCCGGGCTGCCGCCTGGTGGTCACCGGCCTCCCACTCGATGAATCCCAGCGATTGGCGCGCCCACGCCTGGCCCACCTGGTCACTCAGGCTTGATGACAGCGCTAGGTTCTCCTTGGCCAGCCTGCGCGCCCCGATGTGGTCCTGCTGGAGGCTGGCTAGCGACACGACTGCCTGCAGTGCTCGCGCTCGCTCGAGCGTCGGCTGGACCGCTTGCCCGAGCGCTTCGGTTAGCCAGCGCCGTCCTTCGCCTAGGTTGCCCGCCAGCCACAGCGGCTCCATCGCTGTAGCCAGCCGCAACAGTCCCGGGGCATCGGCAGCTCGGGCGAAGACCAAGCCGGCACGCAGGTTCTCCAGCTGCAAAGCGAGCGCGGGTATCCCGGCATCGGACCCACTGGCCAGCTTCTGCTCATACGCGCGCTCGGCCAGCGCGAGGAAGTAGCGGAAGTGAAGGCGGCGGACCGCCTCCTGCTCGCCAGCGAGGATTAGCCGGCCGCGGGCGTAATCGCGGAGCGTCTCGAGCATCCGGTAGCGGGTCGCGTCGCCGGCTACCGCTTCGGCGACGGCAAGGGACTTAGCGACAAGGCCGCTGAGGACATCGCAGACCTGCTGGGCGGGCAGGTCGGTGCCGGCGCAGACGTGCTCAGCGTCGGTGAGCAGCCATCCGCCGGCGAATACCGACAGCCGCCGGAATAGGGCGCGCTCGGACGGCCGCAGCAGGTCGTGGCTCCAGTCCACGGTCGCAAGAAGTGTCTGCTGGCGCGCGGGCACGTCCCGGCTCCCCCCGGTCAGCAGGCTGAAGCGGTCATCGAGCCGCTCCGCGATTTCCAGCGGGGACAGGGTGTGCACCCTGGCCGCCGCCAGCTCGATCGCGAGCGGCATGCCGTCGAGGCGACAGCACAGCTGGACGACTGCCTCGGTGTCATCCGCGTCGACGGCGAATCCGGGCCTTACCGCGCCAGCCCGCTCGGTGAACAGGCGAACAGCAGCATAACCCTCAAGCTCGCCGGGTAGCGGGAGCCTGTCGCCCTCTGGTAGCGACAGGCCGGGCACCGGCCAGATGACCTCGCCGCTGACCTTCAGCGGCTCGCGGCTGGTAGCGAGGATCCGCAACCCCTCACAGGTACTCAGCAGCGTATGCGCCAGCTCCGCGCACGCCTGCACCATATGCTCACAGTTGTCCAGGACGACGAGCATCCGTGCCGGGCCAAGCAGCCGTCGTAGCGTCTGGATCAGCGGCCCCTCCTCTTGGCGCACGCCGAGGGTGACCGCCAGCGCCTTTACGGCCAGTGCCGGATCGGCCAGCGCGGCCAGCTCGACCAGCCACACCCCGTCCGGGTAAGCGGCGGCGACCCGCCGGGCGATCCGCAGCGCCAGCCGGGTCTTGCCCGAGCCGCCAGCCCCGGTCAACGTCAGCAGCCGAGTGTGTCCCACCAGGGCGGAGATCTCCTCCAGCTCGTCCTCACGGCCGATGAACGAGGTCAGCTCGACGGGCAGGTTGTGAGCGGGCAGCTCTACCTCCTTTGGCCCTCCACCGCCCGCCGTTACGGTGCCCGCGTACGCCCCGGCCCAGCTGAGCATGGGATCCTGGGCAAGCACGCGCCGCAGCAACTGGCGCAGCGACGGCCCTGGTTCGATCCCGAGCTCGTCCGCCAGCACCGTCCTGGTCGCGTGATACACCCGCGACGCGTCCCCCTGGCGATCGCAACGATACAGCGCGAGCATCAACTGGCCAGCGAACCGTTCCCGCAGCGGGTGCCGGACGACCAGCGCTTCGAGCTCAGGCACCACCTCAGCGTGGCGCCCCAGCGCCAAGTCCGCCGCCAGGCGGTCCTCCAGCACGCAAAGCCGCAGCTCCTCCAGGCGCGAGGCCTCGGCCTGGGCGAACGGCTCGAACACAAACTCGGCGAGCGCCGGACCACGCCACAACCCCAGCGCCTCCCGCAGCAACCTGGCCGCGGTCACAGGCTCGTCGGATGCCGCATCACGTCCCGCGGCGGCCAAGTGCTCGAAGCGCGCGATGTCCAGCGCGTCACCATCGGCTCTGAGTAGGTAGCCCGGAGGCTGGGTCACCAGCACACCCTCGCCGCCCGGCCCCGGCCGCGCCTGAAGCACGCGACGAACCGCAGCCACGTGCGCCTGCAACGTGTTCGCCGCGGTAGCCGGCGGGCGCTCTCCCCACAGCCCATCGATCAACCGATCAGTACTGACTACCTCGCCCGCCTGCAACAACAGCATCGCCAGCAGCGCGCGGGGCTTGGCCCCGCGGACCTCGACCGGCCGGCCACCCTGCCACACCTCCAGCGGGCCGAGAAGCCTGAACTTGAGTTCTGCCACCTCTTCCGCTCCCAGCCCGATAACCGTCCCAGCTGAATAACGCCGGAAACCACCGCCGCGAGTTTCAGCCGGTTTTCAGCATGCCATCAGCGCCTCAGACCATGATCACAGCACTCGGCGCTACTGCCGTCGGGACCGTCATCCCCCGTCACCCAAAGGAGCAATCCGATGGCCGCACACTCACCAAGCCCACGACCGGCCGCACCGACCATTGCGGGTCCTGCGGTCCTGCTGCCCGCCGGCGACGGACATTCGGTACTGCTGCGCGGAAGCAAGGTCACGTTCAAGGTCCGCAGCGACCAAGCCGCCAGGGCCAGCTGCGTCGAGTTCGCCGCCGCTGCAGGCTTCGACACCGGGCTGCACCTGCACAACAAGCTCGAAGAAACCTTCTACGTGCTGGAAGGCGAGTTCGAGCTGCGCGCCGGCGACCAGGCATGCCGCGCCCTGCCCGGCACCTTGATGTTCGTGCCGCCGGGTGTGCCGCACGCATTCTCAAACCCGACCGAGGCCCCCGCCAGGCTGCTGCTGCTCATGTCTCCCCCCGGACATGACCGTTACTTCGCCGAACTGGCCGCCATCCTCGCCCGCAGCGGACCACCCGACACCGACGCAATCGCAGCTCTCAGAAGCATGTACGACACCGAGCAACTCTCCTCCCTCCTGACCAGCGCGGCAGGTGATACTGACGCAGCAGCAGCCAGCCGCCGACGCGGTTCTTGAGGGCTTCATGACTCACCTCCCCTTGGCGGCAGCCGCACATTGAACCTTCTGCGACCTGCCAGCGCATAGCCTGCACGCAATCACCTCACTCCCTTCAGGTCCGGTAGCGGGGGAAGGAGCGGACCTAGGCTGGGAGCGTGCGCGAGGACCTGCCCGCCGGTGCTGTGGCCGGGGCTGCGGGTACCTGGCCCGGCGGCACGTGGGAGTCCGCGCTGACCTGTCAGGCGTTCACCGCCGTCCGCGGCGCGGGCTTTGAGCCCGTCGGCCAGGTGTTCGGCGCGGCCGTGCATGCCGCCGGTTACGCCAGCGGGTATAGCTGTCCCGGGGCGTGGGGATCAGCCGGTGACCGCAGGCCGGCGGGGCCGCCTGCCCAGGTATCAGGGCGACGCGATGCGGGGTCGTTCGAGCCGCTGGTGGAGGCCATGTACCAGGCTCGGCAGACGGCCATCAGCCGGATGACCGCCGAGTGCGCCGCACTGGGCGGGCACGGGGTGGTCGGCGTCCGGCTGGCTCGGGGGGCGCTGCCCCTCAGCGGGCTGGATTTCACGGCCGCCGGCACCGCGGTTCGCGCGCCGGGTGCCGGGCACGGGCAGCGGGCGCTTTTCACCTGCGACATCTCCGGGCAGGATTTCGCCAAGCTGATTACCGCGGGGTGGGTGCCGGCCGGGCTTGCGGCCGGCATCTCGATCGGGTCGCGGCACGATGACCGCGGCCTGGCGGGCCAGGCGCGCTGGTGGTCCGGCAATGCCGAGGTGGCCGGCTGGACCGAGCTGGTGAACCAGTCGCGGCACGACGCCAGGCGCCGGCTGGAACAAGACGTCAGACGGCTCGGCGGCGAGGGCGTGGTGATCACCGGCATGCAGATGCGAGTGCTCGAGCGGGACTGTCCGGCCACGGTGGGCCGCCGCGACCACATCGCGGAGGTCACGCTTACCGGCACCGCCATCGTCAGGTTCTCCCGGGACGGCCAGTGTCCGGCCGGCCCGGCCCTGACAGTTATGCCGCTCAGGCCGCGGCGCCATCAGGCGGCCAGGGCCCCGGGATAGCCTGCACCAGCCGGGCATGATCGCGACGGACCACCGGAGCTCACCAATGGTGAGCTCGCATTTGATGCTGGCGCCAAGCCATTAAGCGCCGAGCGCCGAATCGGCGCGCAAGGTGAACAGTTAAACGCGGCAGTACGCACGCGTGCAGATTGTCCAGTTCGGCGTGTCACTATCGATCCCGTAGCAGCGCCCGATGTTCTACGCGGTCTGGCGTTCTTTGAGGACGTGGGCCAGCGCGGGCGCTTCTCGGCGAGCTCGATGGCATGTCCGCGGCGGTGCAGCGCGATCGCTGCCGACCGCCCGGCGGTCCCGCTGCCGGCGATGAGGATGCGCGTGGCCCGGGTCAGCGTCGTGGCCCCTCAGCGGGCCGCAGCACCTGGCCGGGCGGCTGGCCGGGCAGCGGGATGAACCGCCTGACCTTCCCGGTCCTTGTATCCCGGGGGACCGCCTCGGCGATGGTGAGGGTCACCTGCGGGCTGGTGAGCCCGGCCTGGCGCAGGGCGCCCTGGAGCCGGGCTGTGAGCGCTTCGCCATCCAGGTGGCTGCCGGTGACGCAGGTAACGTCGATGCCGGCTTCGGTCTGCCGGACTTGATATTCACGGACCGCGCCCTCACCGGACAGAGTGCTACGGATGACGTGCGGGTGGATGCTCCTGCTGTCGTAATGGAATACTTCGTCGGCCCGTCCCTCGATGCCGGCGCGCAGCCAGCCGACTGACGGTGCGCCTGCGGGCCGGGTGAACCGGTCGGTGAGCTCGTAGCGGATCAGCGGCTGGGTGAGGTTGTGCAGGTTGGTCACCAGCACCTTGGCGGCGGTGATCCCGGCCGGGACCGGGTTGTTGCCCTCGTCCACCAGCTCGGCCAGGCACAGGTCGCTGGCGAAGCTCAGCACCGGCCCGCCGGGCTCGCTGTGGCCGGCCAGCCCCTCGGTGGACACGAACGAGTTGATCAGCGGCACCCCGAAGCCCTGCTCGATGACGGCACGGTCGGCCGGGGTAAGCAGCTCAGAGATCGATGTCACCGACCGCGGCGCGATGGTCAGCCGCCCGGCCCGTTTCTCGTGGGCCAGCTCCGCCAGCTTGGACGGATACCCGAGCAGCGCGGGCGGGGCGGCGGCATTGAGCCGGGCGACCATCTCGGCCAGCGGCAGCGTCGCCGGGGCCGGGGCGAGCCGGACGGGCGGCCCGGTGGCCACGGCCGCGCCGAAGCCGCTGGAGTGCACCGGCGAGGCGGCGGCCACGATGCCGATCGCCAGGCCCCCCGGCGGCGGGCCTCCCGCCGCCA
>Ga0209006_10004060_pt1 | contig 13315 bp, 15 predicted proteins | sample JacPin_JW_Ref_O2_FD_188567 | JGI IMG/M metagenome (GOLD analysis project Ga0209006, IMG submission 188567) | Forest soil microbial communities from Algoma, Ontario, Canada - Jack Pine, Ontario site 1_JW_Ref_O2 (SPAdes) (version 2) | ecosystem: Environmental > Terrestrial > Soil > Boreal... | reverse complement strand
GATGGCCTTGCCGGCTTGAGTGGCATCTGTGAGGTCGACGCCGCCGATGTCGATCCGATTGCCCGTGGCTTCGCTCTGCGCCGGTGAATGATCGACGCCGGCGACGCGTGCGCCTCGTGCCAAGGCAACCTCCGCAACGACCTTGCCGAGTGCGCCTGAGGCGCCGGTGACGATAACGACTTTTCCGTCCATGATTGATCTCTGGGCCAAGGGGAAAGGCTACACTACGCTCAGGCGAAATTCATTTGCAATGCGCCGAAATCTTTGCGCTCATATGTCAGCCTGACTTTAGAAAGTTCTCGCACAGGAGGGTTCAAATGCCTGACGCTCCTCCCGATGTCGATGTTCCCGACGAATTTGTCAGTTTCAAGTATCCGCTTCCGCACCTCGCGAAGGCATTGGTCGGCGAGGCGCCGGTCAGGATCGTGGCGATGGGATCGTCGTCGACAGCGGGCAGAGGGGACGTTGTGCCTTATCCGCACCGGCTGGAAATGTATCTGAGGGTTCAGTACGGGACCGAACGATATCCCAATCTGAAGATCGACGTGCTCAACAGGGGGGTAGGCGATCAAGAAGCGGTTGAGGAGCTTCTGCGGTTCGATGCCGATATATTCGCCGAGAAGCCCTCGCTTGTGATTTGGCAAGTCGGCACCAACGCGGTCTTTCACAAGGACAGGTATAACCTCGACGATGTCGCGGCAAAGATCAATGAAGGTTTGGACCGGCTCCACGGCAAACCCATGGATGTCGTGCTGATTGATCCGCAATATACGCCGGCGATGCTGGTCGATGACAAGGCGGATGCCTCCGAACGTATGGTGTCGCTGATAGCGGACGCCGCCAACAGAGCGGGAGTCAACGTGTTCCGTCGCTGGGCGCTGATGCGGCACTGGCACGTGCAAAACAATGTCGGTTTCGATCAATTGTTCGATCCGACCGACAGCCAGGACAAGCTCCATCAGAGCGACTGGAGCACCTTTCGGGTCTCGAAAGCCCTGTGCGACGCGATTACCAAGGCGCCTCCGGCCAGGGCTGCATAAACACGATCCGGTGCCGATCGCTAAAATTTTCGCGAGTTTCGTAAGCGGAATGCAGAAACGTCCGGCTATATCTGGATGTCGTTCAATGTCCAGGGGTTGGAAAGTATCATGACGAGATCTCTGCCTGACCACGGTTTGCCGCTCGTGCAGCTCAAGGAGCAGCGGCGGGATTTGGTTGTCGCCCTGCAAAACCGTAACGGGCCTGTCGGTGACTGGGAATTGATGCAGATCGCCGCGATTCAGCAGGCCATCTCTGCCTTCGAGGACGTCATTGCCGACCTTGACGCGGAAATGGAAATGGAAGCGGCGGCGTAGGCGTTTTCGGCTCGCTTCGTGCGGCCTACCGTTTGTTCCGATCCGGTCTATACACTCGGCCCTCGCGCGGGTATTGCGTAACACCGCGCCCTCGGGCAGGGCGGGTATCGCGGGGGCGAACATGAACAGGTACAAAGCCGCTATTTCTGGCGCGGCATTTGTTGTTGCGGGCATGGTGTCAGGCTCATCGTCGGCGCTGGCGCAGACGTTTGAGAACTATCACTGCGCCGACGGCACTCATTTTATCGTCGGATTTTTCAAATACGATTCACGCGCGCATTTGCAGATCGATGGCAAGGCCGTGACGCTGGCAAAGCGCCTGGCCTTGTCCGGCTCGCGCTATTCGGGCGGTGGCGTGACCTTGCTGTTCACGAAGGGCCGCGTAACGGTCAGGCACGCGAGGCGAGGCGCAACGGCGTGTGAGCTGACGTAAAAAGGGTCGAAACTTTTTGTTTCGACCCTTTTGCATTTGATATCGCACCAACGATTGCGGTGGATCGGTATCGCGGCCACGGCTGGCATCAATCCTCACGCACCGGCTTGTTGGCTTCCAGGATGGCAGCCTCGTGATACCAGCTGTCACCGCACGCCACTCCGCTGACGCGCAATGAGCCGGGATCGATGGCTGCCTTGGTCTCCTCGAGGCGACGTCCGCCGAAGGCCGCGCGACCCCCGGCAGGGAATTGGTAGATCTTCGCGGACCCGTGATTCAAACTCGTGTTCATCTGTATCTCCTGATTGCCGTACGCTTTGGACTCATGCTGCGCCCGACTCATTCTCGACTGGTTACTGAAATCGATATCGTCCCTGCACTCGGCCGGTGCAACCTGACCAAAGAGAAATCATTTTCTGTATAAAATGTAGGCATTCCTGGTTTTGCTCGCTGAGGAGCAGCCGACGCCTGGCTAACGCTTAGGCCTTCGGCAAGGTTGCGGAGGCGCCCCGCTTTCTTTGGAAATGTTGCCGGCGATTGACGCTGCTTTAATCGCACCGACGAGCCCGGCTGCCGATTGCTGCGGAAACAGGCGTGATTTGGGCCTTTGCCATGGGGTCTCCGCCTTTGCCGAAAAGGCTGACCGCGCTGCTTTGCCGCAGCTTGAAATGTGATAAAGCGCCCGCGCGCCAACAGGATCAACTCCCACCTGACTGCTGTCCCGCAATGCAGCGATTGGCACTTTAATTGCTTGGTATTGTATGGCCGATGGTGGCCGGGTACGCGTGTGGTGACCAATTGGCTTGACGAACAGGCTTCCATTTTAGGCTTCGGTTTCAGGCTTCGGTTTCCCACCTTTCGCATCATCAACTTATGAGAGGCTCAATGACAAAGTATAAGCTCGAGTATATCTGGCTCGACGGATACACGCCGACGCCGAATCTGCGCGGCAAAACGCAGATCAAGGAATTTGATGCGTTTCCGACGCTGGAGCAGCTTCCGCTGTGGGGCTTCGACGGAAGTTCGACGCTGCAGGCCGAAGGTCACAGCTCTGATTGCGTGCTGAAGCCGGTCGCGGTTTATCCCGATGCCGCGCGCACCAATGGTGCGCTGGTGATGTGCGAAGTCATGATGCCGGATGGCAAGACGCCGCATTCCACCAACAAGCGCGCCACCATTCTCGACGACGAGGGCGCATGGTTCGGCTTCGAGCAGGAATATTTCTTCTACAAGGACGGCCGCCCGCTCGGCTTCCCCACCGCCGGTTATCCGGCGCCGCAGGGCCCGTATTACACCGGCGTCGGCTACTCGAACGTCGGTTCGGTCGCCCGCGAGATCGTCGAGAAGCATCTTGATCTGTGCCTTGCCGCCGGCATCAACCACGAAGGCATCAATGCCGAAGTCGCGAAGGGCCAGTGGGAATTCCAGATCTTCGGCAAAGGCTCCAAGAAGGCCGCTGACGAAATGTGGATGGCGCGCTATTTGATGCAGCGGCTGACCGAGAAATACGGCATCGACATCGAATATCACTGCAAGCCGCTCGGCGACACCGACTGGAACGGCTCGGGCATGCACGCCAACTTCTCCACCACCTATATGCGCGAAGTCGGCGGCAAGGAATATTTCGAGAAGCTGATGAAGGCGTTTGAAACCAACCGTGAAGAGCACATCGCGGTCTACGGTCCGGACAACCACCTGCGGCTGACCGGCAAGCACGAAACCGCTTCGATCCATCAGTTCAGCTATGGCATCGCGGACCGCGGCGCTTCGATCCGCGTGCCCCACAGCTTCATCAATAACGGCTACAAGGGCTATCTGGAAGATCGCCGCCCGAACTCCCAAGGCGACCCCTACCAGATCGCTTCCCAGATCCTCAAGACGATCGCGTCGGTTCCGGGTGCCGCCAAGGCGGCTGCGGCCTAACACATACGACATGTTGACCGGACCCCCCGGGGCGTCCGGTCGCGACCTGATCCGCCAAAGCGCGAGCTTTGGCGGATCATTGCGTTTAAGGCGCTTTATTCCCGTGCTAGAAGCCAGCCCAGTTGTGATCGAGCGTGGCCTTCGTCTGATGACGGTCGCGTGGAAGGTGCCGGCTGTGCCGCGCCAAAGGACTGGTGAATGCAGAATACTGTTCGACTGCTCTCGACACTCGCCTTGAAAGGGGCGGTCCACAGCCTTGCGGGGCGATACGAAGCGGAAGCGGGCGCGCGCATCGATGCGGACTTTGCGCCGACGGTGGGGCTGCTGGATCGCCTGCGCGGCGGCGAAGCCGCCGACGTCGTGATTTTGACCAGGGAGGGGCTGGACGGTCTCAAGGCGAATGGAAGCGTCGTGGCGGCGAGTTGTGTCAACCTCGCGCGGTCCTTTGTCGGCCTCGCGGTCAAGGCCGGCGCCGATCATCCCGATATTTCGACCGAGGCCGCGCTGCGCGCCACGCTGCTCGCTGCCCGTTCGGTGGCGTATTCGGGCCTCGGCGCCAGCGGCATTTACTTCGCGCAACTGATCGAGCGGATGGGGATTGCATCGGAGATCAATGCCCGCGCCCGGATCATTCCCCAGGGCTTTACCGCGGAGCGGTTGGTGTCCGGCGAGGCCGACCTCGCGGTGCAGCAGATCAGCGAGTTGAAACTGGTCGCGGGCATCGAAATCGTCGGACCGATCCCGCTTCATTTGCAAAGCCCCGCGGTGTTTTCCGCCGGGCGCCTCGTGACGTCGAAAAACGCAGCTCAAGCCGATCGGCTGCTGAAGTTTCTGGCTTCGCCGGAAGCCGCGCCGGCGCTGCGCGAGTCCGGGCTGGAGTCTTGATCGAGGACACGTAACGACATCCACGGCTAGTGGCGCGCCCTGTTTCGCCGATGGCGACAGCATGCCCGGAAGGAACAAGAGTCGCCCGATCGCGGTTGATATCGGGACTTCTGTCACGCGAGGGCAATGTCCATGATCCGTAAATTGCAATCGGGCGAATACCGGCTCTATTCTCGCAAGGTGAATCCGAAAACCGGCAAGCGCCGCAATCTCGGCACCTTCAAATCGCGCGCGGCCGCCGAAAAACACGAACGCGCGGTGCAATATTTCAAGCGGCATTAGTATCGGCGGAACGCGAGCCGGCTATTTCGTGCCGTACATCCTGTCGCCGGCGTCGCCGAGACCCGGCAGGATGTAGCCGTGATCGTTCAGCCGCTCATCGATCGCTGCGGTCCAGATCGGCACATCGGGATGCTCACGCTGGAAGTGCGCGATGCCTTCGGGCGCTGCGAGCAGGCAGACAAAGCGGATGTCACGGGCGCCTCGCGTCTTCAAAAGCGAGGTTGCGGCGGTGGCGGAATTGCCCGTGGCCAGCATCGGGTCCATCAGGATCACGGTGCGGTCCGACAAATCATTCGGCGCCTTGAAGAAATATTCGACCGCCTGCAGCGTCACTGGATCGCGGTAGAGGCCGATATGCGCGACGCGGGCGGACGGTACGAGGGCCAGCATGCCGTCGAGAAAGCCGACGCCGGCACGCAGGATCGGCGCGAAGGTCAACTTCTTGCCGGCAATCATCGGCGCCTTCATCGGCGTGAGCGGCGTCTCGATGTCGACCATCTCGAGCGGCAAGTCGCTGGTGACCTCATAGCACAGGAGGGTGCCGATCTCGTTCAGCAGCTCGCGAAAGCCCTTGGTGGAGCGGTCACGTTCGCGCATCAGCGTAAGCTTGTGCTGCACGAGCGGGTGGCTGACGAGATTAACCTTCGCTGACGTCATGTTTTCTCCTGGCGACTTTGACCCTGACGATTGGACGTCACGCAGCCTTCCGCTGCAAGCCGGCATCGTAATGCTTCTGCGCTTTTAGCACCTTGTCGATATGGGTTTCTGCCCATATCCGCAGACCATCCACCGTTGCGGACAATGTCCGGCCAAGCGGCGTAATCGAGTATTCGACGGTGACCGGTACGGTCGGGATCGCCTTGCGGCTGACGAGGCCGTCACGTTCCAGGCTCTTGAGGGTCTGTGACAGCATTTTCTGCGATATGCCCTCGATCAGCCGGCGAAGCTCGTTGAACCGCACCGGTTCTTCGCTCAGCGAGCCCAGGATCAGCACGGCCCATTTATCGGCGACGCGGTCCAGCACCAGGCGGGTCGGGCAGGTCGCCGCATAGGCATTCGGGTTGGGGCAGGCGGTCTTCATGGTCACTCTCCTCGAGAAGTTCGTCGATGGTGGCTCGATGGTTTCGCCGAGGTTTCCTGGCGGTGACCAGCTTACGCAAGGGTGCCTTCTTCACAGCTGCACTCCAATCGACTAGTTAGTATCAAATAGTTACCACATCGTCCCAATCAAATGCAGCATTCCCAATGAAATGGAGCCCCCATGAAAATCGCCTTGATCGGCGCCACCGGCAATGCCGGTTCGCGCATCCTCGCCGAATTGTCGCGCCGCGGGCATCAGGTGACGGCGATCGCCCGCAATCCCCAGAAAGTCCCGGCGTTGCCGGATGTCACACCCATGAAAGCCGATGCGGATGATGTCGCCGGACTCGCCGCCGCCATCAAAGGCCATGACGCCGCGATTAGTTCGGTGCATTTCACCGCCAGCGATCCGCACAAATTGATCGCGGCTGTTCGCGAAGCCAGGATACCCCGCTATCTGGTCGTGGGTGGCGCCGGCAGCCTCGAAGTGGCGCCCGGGGTGAAACTGATCGATACCCCGGAATTTCCTGCGATGTACAAGGCCGAAGCTTCGGCCGGAAATGACTTCCTCGATTTGCTGCGCCGGCAGTCTGATCTCGACTGGACCTATCTGTCGCCTTCCGCCGCGTTTGCGCCCGGTGAGCGCACCGGAAAATTCCGCCTCGGCCGCGATCAGCTGCTGACCAATGACAAGGGCAGCCACATTTCGTTCGAGGATTATGCCATCGCGCTGGCGGACGAGATCGAAAAGCCCGCACATTCGCGTCAGCGCTTCACGGTTGGCTATTAAATCGTGCACGGATCGGGTCGCCTTATTTCATGTTATAGGCGACCCAGTTGCGCGCGTCGCGGTAGGTGATTGCCGGATAGCCCGGATGGTCTTGGCACGCTGTTTACTTCGGCATCAGAAACGGCAAATAGGTGTGAGCCCAGACAAAGGGATCACCGATCACCCCGAACGCATTCAAGATGACGGCGATGGCGAAACTGACAAAAGCCGTCTTGCAAAACACGATGAGATAAAATGCGCCGGGCGCGTCCTTGACGCTCACCGTCGAGTTTTTGCTCGCCGCCGCGCCGCTGCCGAGATCCTTCATGAGCGACCACAGGGAAAAGAAACCCAGGGCGGCAAAGAAGAGCGTTCTCAAGATAGGCGACATCGCAAATGCCTGTTTTCAAATTTGGCGGACGTAAGTATGCGAGGCGGAAATCATCGCTGGTTGGTCGTGCGCAGCGACGAGGGGGTTCAATGTCGCTACGCTCGCAATGACGTCGCTCCAATTCCGGATATGCGTTCGCGCTCTCGCAGCGGGATGCGCCCGAGTTGTGCAGGAATCATTCGCCCCAAAGTGAGGGCGTGGGGAATGCCGGGTGCTCGACGCACCCGCAGCCTCGTGTGCAAAGGTAGAAAGCACACGAGTTAGTCACCACGGTCGCGCCGGAAACACCCGGCATTCCCGCACGCAATGGTTTTAACGGTTTCCTTCGTACTCTCCCCGGTGACCGGGCTTGTTTGTCACCGTCGCCGGCGGAGTTGCCTCCGCCAACTTGACGCCAGCGTCGGGGCGTCAGGACCACACGACTTCGCCGTCCGCAAGCATGCGCCCTCGTCAAAGCGCCGCCCGCGTCCATCGCATCCCGCTCCGCGTCCGTGACGATCGCGATACGCCCCTGTGTGGAGCAGGACGGTAAAAAATATGAAGTGATTTGGGTCGCGTCCGAACGGAAATATTTTTAACGGCAGGGCTCGACAGACAAGGCAAATCAATCTCAGGGCTGCGGAACGAAAACCGTGTCTGGAAAGGCAGTGGCGAGGGATTTCTACACACGCTAACGTGTTCGCACGGCTTGCAACTCTTCGTCGCAACGGCGCTTCTCCTTACGATCACAAATTTTGCTGCTCAAATTCATCATAACAGGAGAGTTGAATGCTTCGTCGTACACTGATTGCTTTCACTGCCGCAGTCGCCCTTGGTTGCGTGCCGGTTACTGGTGCCCTGGCGGCCGGACATGGAGGCGGAGGTCACGGCGGTGGAGGTCACGGCGGCGGAGGGCACGCCATGGGTGGTCATGCCATGGGAGGCCACGCGATGGGTGGGCATGCAATGGGAGGTCACGGCCGCGGCGGTTACGGCGGACGCCATTTTGCCGGCCGGCGCGGTTACGGAGGCGGCTACGCTTACGGTGGCGATTGCAACAGCTATTACGACGGCTACAACAATGGATGCGGCTACAATCCCGGGGCCGCGGTCGTTGGCGGCCTGATCGGCGGCGCCTTGAACGGCTTTGGTGCTTTCTAAATCAGAATGCGAGGGCGGCCCAGCTACCCTTGATCGCGACGTACTGATCACTTGATTAGTATGAGATCAAAAGCCCCGGTTCGGCCGGGGCTTTTTCGTTGATAGCGGAAAATGATGCCGATGTCCGCTGTGGTTCAGCATGAACGGTATATTGCTGTTATTTGAGATGCTGGATCGGGCCTATGGCTTCGCGTACGCCTGACGGCAAGAGCGTTTCAACAGGGCTACCAGTCAAGAAAACGCGTCAGTAAGGTGACGAAGGTTAACCCGGTCATTTTCTGGAAGAGACGTGAGATAAGGGCTCGCCCGGCGGCCCGGACAGGGACCGGCCAACACGCTTGAGCATCTCACTCGCCCGGCTGGCGCTGTAGTCGAGCAGCCAACGCCCGAATGCGGGAGGCGACAGCGCGGGGGCGCAGAGAAATCCTTGAATAACGTCGCATCCAAGATCCGTCAGCAACTTTCTTTGCCCGTCGGTTTCCACGCCTTCGGCGACCACGGTGAGTTGCAAACTCTGGCCGACGCGAACCACGGTCGTCACGATCGCCCGCGCGCTGGGGTCGCTCTCGACATCGCGCATGAAGCTGCGGTCGATTTTCAATTCGCGAATCGGCAGATGCGCCAGGCGGCTGAGGCTCGAATAACCGGTTCCGAAATCGTCCAGCGAGAGCCCGACTCCCAGCTTGCGAATGGCATTCATCGTCTCGATCGCGATCGAGCGTTCGTTCAGGATCACGCCTTCGGTAATCTCGAGCATTAGAGCTTCCGGCGGCAGACCATAGTCAGCGAGGATATCGTTGACTGCCGCTGCCAGCTTCTCGTTCTGGAAATTGATCGGAGACAGATTGACCGACACGCAGGGGATATCCAGTCCGGCCTGACGCCACGCCGCTACTTGCCGGCAGGCCTCACGTATAGACCACAGCCCGATCTGCTCGATCAGTCCGCACTCTTCGGCCAGTGGGATGAACTTCGCTGGCGAAACCTCGCCGAACTCCGGGTCATGCCAACGCGCCAGCGCCTCGATGCCGTGGATGGCGCCATCGATGGTCCGGATTTGTGGCTGATAATGCAATTTCAGGCCGTCATTGGCGATCGCGCTGCGCAGCGCGGCGCTGTAGGCCAGCCGTTGTTCGGCGAGCCTGTTCATGTCGGCGCTGAAGAAGCGATATGTGGAACGGCCCGCGCCCTTGGCCTTATACATGGCCGCATCGGCCTGCTGTATCAGAGTATCAATGTCGGTCGCGTTGTCCGGATAGATACTGATGCCCATACTGGCTGACATCGGGACCTGATTGGTTCCGATCTGCAGCGGCACGGCCAAAGCCTCGGTAATCCGCGAAGCGACCGCCGAAGCTTCGCTGGCATCGCAGTTGGGCAGCACAATCACGAATTCGTCGCCACCCAGACGCCCCAGCATGTCGGCCGGCTGGATCTGCGCGCGCAGGCGCAGGGCAAACTCGATCAACAATTCGTCGCCCGCGGAATGTCCGAGCGTATCGTTGACGTCCTTGAAATTGTCGACGTCGAGAAACGCCAGCGCGACATGTTTTCCGGCGGGACAGGCCTCGATCGCTTCGGAGATCAGATGCCGCAGCCGCGCCCGGTTCGGCAGACCGGTCAACATATCGAAATAGGCGAGCCGCGCGATCTGGGCCCGGGATTCCTGGCGCTCGATCGCCAGCGCCCCGAGATGGACGCAGGCGTCGACAATGCGCTGATGCCAGCGACTCGGCGAGCGACATTCCCTGAAATAGAAGGCGAAGGTTCCGATGACGCGGCCATCCTTGGCCTTGATCGGCGTGGACCAGCAGGCGCGCAGACCAACCTCAAGCGGCCGGGTTTTGAATGGCTGCCAGCGCGGATCGGTGTCGATGTCTGTCGCCAGCACGGGCTTCCCGTAAAATGCTGCGGATCCGCAGGAGCCGACGTCCGGGCCGATCGCGGCGCCGTCAAGCGAACTGGAAAAATCTTCAGGCAGGCTCGGAGCGCCCAACGGATGAATCAGTCCGCCGGCGTCAATGTGGAGCAGCGAGGAAATGACGTCAGGCGCGATCTCCTCGACACGCCTGCACAGCCGGTCGGAAATATCCGTGATCGATATTTCATCCGCCAACGCGCTCATGATCAACTGCTGCAACGACCGTAACTGCTTGGTCTCGGTGATATCGGTCAGCAGAGCGAACAGGTACTTGACCCGCCCGCGCCGATTGCGGAAGGCCCTGGCGTTGGCCGAAATCCAGATTTCGTCGCCGTTTTTGTCATAGGTGAGGATTTCCTCCTCGCCGCCGCGTTCCTCGCCAATCGCGCGTCGCAACCTTACCAGTGTCTTGCGGTTGGTGTACCGACCCACAAGCAGTTCGTTTGCCAGCCGCCCCTTCGCCTCCTCGGGCGAGTATCCGAACATCGTTGTAAACGCGGCGTTGGTATAGACGATCCTTAGATCCTGATCGGTGACGATTGCGGCGCGGTTGGTCTCGTCGGCGACCGTCGTGAGCAGCGCCAACCGTTCTCGCCGGTCGACCTCGGTGGTGATGTCGCGAACAAAGGCGATGGTATGGCTTTGACCGCCGACCTCGGTCCGCGAAAGCGACAGCGCGGCAAGAATCCGGCTGCCGTCCTTGCGATGGATCACGATCTCGGAGCTGCATCCCTGGATGGTGTCGCCGCCGTTGATCCGATCTGAGGCCGAAGTTGCGATGGGATGCTGTTGCAGATCCCCGAGTCCCAGACGGCCTACATGGCAACCGAGCATTTCTGTGCGATTTAGTCCCCAGAGGAGTTCGGCCGCCGTGTTAAAATGGCTCACGTGAAGATCGCTATCGACGATCACCACGGCATCGTTCGCCCGCTCAAAGGCTGCGAGCAGGAGGTCTGGAGTTTCGACGGCAGGGTAATCGGGCGTGCGCATCGTCGATCCTGATGCCCGTTTAGAGACCATCGAAATTTGACTCCGGAGGAGAGGCACCGTGTTGGCGGAAACATATGGTCGCAACGGTATTAAAAAGGTTGTTCGATCCCTTAACCCGCGGCGGAAAGGGATCATCCTTAAAAATTCATTACTGGCATCTGAAGTCAGCGTGAACCGGCCCGCGCAGGCTGCCTCGCCCCCGTCAGCCGGCGACTATCGGTATCTGGTTGCGTGCTTACGAGTCCGCGCCGCGGAGTGTTTTCGAGCGAAAGCGTCATTGCGAGCGCCAGCGAAGCAATCCATAGCATCGAGAAAGAATGGATTGCTTCGTTGCTGTGCTTCCTCGCGCAAACGCTTCGCGTTTGTCGCAGGCAATGACGAAAATAGCGAAGGCCTCCGCTTCCTCAGCGCGCGTCTTCGTCCGCCGGGCCTCGTGTCGCGGACTTGTGCTGCGTCTGCGGTTGCGGCGCGCTGCCGTTTTCCTGGCAGGGTAGCGAGGTCCACGATCCGTCGGCAGCCTGCTGGTAGGCGCGGCATGTTGGCGAAGCTGGCGAAGACGAAGCCGATGTGTCGTCGACCTTCTGGGTATTGGAATTCTTCGCCAGCGCGGGCGCCGTCAGCACGGCGAGGGCGGCGATCGAACCCGTGAAGATCAAGCGTGCGATCCGCATGTGAGGTTCTCCTTCTCGAAACAAAATTCATTTCGAAAAGGATTATGACAATTTTTTGCTACGGGCGGTTTCCCGCGCGGGCTTTGCTTAACAATTGGGAAAGCCCGGGGGCAGAGCCGACGACGGAGTTTCACAGGAAGGGGGGCCGACGGGCTGTTGCGGTTGCTGCGCCTTCAATTTGGTGATCATCCCGGCGCCGGCGATGGCGTCGAGCGAAAAGAACATGAAGGGCGAATTCGCGGTAAAGCGGCCTGCGACGGGGCGGCCTTTGATCGCCAGCGCGTCGAGCCTGGCCTGAGCGACGTTCATTTCAACCGCCGGCCCGATTTCAAAATAGTAGGACGTTGCGGCCTCGAGCTGTATATCCGCGTCGAAACCGGCGGTGTCGCCGCGGCCGACGCCGATCTTGTGGGTTCCCTCCGGACGATCGGCGACGATGTAGACGCTGGTGCCCGGCGCGAGCGAGCCGATCGGCTTGCCGTCAATCCTGATATCGGCGGCCGCGAACCCGCCCATATCCGTCGGACTGCGGGTCTGCCGGAAAAAGTAGATGCGCGCCTGGCTCGTGTCGAGCAACTGGTCCTGGGGTTCAAGGGCGGTTGTCCTGGCGCAGGCGCCGAGCAACAGAAGCAGCCCGCACGCAACCACCACCTGATAAAAACGCCGCATCTGCCCCTCTGCCAGCATCGATGAACGCCACAGCCGCAGCGGATCGAGGTCGTTCTACAGGGGAGAGCGACTGTGTGCAATTGGGGTATTACCTTAGCGGGCAGGGCATCATAACCGGCGCGTGGCGCGCCACCTTGGCTCCCTTGCGCAAACGCTTCGCGTTTGTCGCAGGCAACGACGGCAGCAGTAACGCAGGCTGTGCGTGTTCAGTCAGCGGGAATGGCGTGCCGGGCAAAAGAGCAAGCCAGGCCGAATTTCATACATCGCGGTTGGATCGGCCTGGCGCAGGCCTTTTTCGGGATAACATTCAGGACAGCAACTCGCGTACAAGCGGAATTACCTTGCTGCCATAGAGTTCGATGCAGCGCATGAGCTTGTCGTGGCGCAGCGCGCCGGCACTGTATTTCATGTCGAAACGCGATAGGTCGAGGGCCTTTGCGGTCGCCGCGATCTTGCGCGCGACGGTTTCGGGCGACCCCACATAGAGCGATCCGAAGCTGGCTTCCTGATCGAATTCTTTCCGCTCCATTGGCGGCCAGCCGCGTTCCTTGCCGATCCGGTCACGCATGACCTTGTAGTCGGGCCAAAGTTCTTCGCGCGCTTGCTGGTCGGTCTCGGCGACATAGCCGGGCGAGTGGACGCCGATGGGGCGGACGGGCCGGCCTAACTGCGCGAACGCCCGGCGATACAGGTCCGCATAGGGCGCGAACCGTGTCGGATCGCCGCCGATGATGGCGAGCATTAGCGGCAGATCGTATTTGGCGGCGCGAACCACGGATTCAGGACTGCCCCCGACACCGATCCAG
>Ga0209006_10004059_pt1 | contig 13316 bp, 13 predicted proteins | sample JacPin_JW_Ref_O2_FD_188567 | JGI IMG/M metagenome (GOLD analysis project Ga0209006, IMG submission 188567) | Forest soil microbial communities from Algoma, Ontario, Canada - Jack Pine, Ontario site 1_JW_Ref_O2 (SPAdes) (version 2) | ecosystem: Environmental > Terrestrial > Soil > Boreal... | reverse complement strand
GTCATGGACCTCGCCGATTTTGTGGGACACGCCGGTGTAGAACAAAATACGCTCCGTCGCGGTGGTTTTCCCCGCGTCGATGTGAGCGGAAATACCGATGTTTCGGTAGCGCTCTATGGGCGTAGTGCGTGACATTTCTATGCGCTCCGCGCAACTGTTGACGGGGCCGATGCGGCCCCGTCCGATAAATCATATATAAGGCCGAAACAGCCGAAAACCAGCCGGCGGTTGGCTCCTAAACCCTACCAGCGGTAGTGCGCGAAAGCCTTGTTGGCATCGGCCATGCGGTGAGTGTCCTCACGCTTGCGCACGGCGGCGCCACGGTTTTCCGCGGCCTCCATCAATTCCGCGGCGAGACGATGGGCCATCGACTTTTCGCTGCGCGCAGTGGCCGCCTCGATCACCCAGCGCATGGCCAGTGTTTGACGACGATTGGCACGCACCTCGACAGGCACCTGGTAGGTGGCGCCGCCGACTCGGCGGGACTTCACCTCGACCACCGGCTTGACGTTGTCCAGAGCTTGTTGCAGTACAGCAATAGCTTCCGCGCCGGCTGCGCCGCTCTTCTTTTCGCTGATGCGATCAATGGCGCCATAAACGATCTTTTCGGCGGCAGACTTTTTGCCGCGCTCCATCACCATGTTGATGAATTTGGCCAACATGTCGTTGCCGAACTTAGGATCGGGAAGAATGGTGCGATGGGGGGCTGCTGCTCTGCGGGACATTGAAAACCTTCCGGCCTTTTAAGGCTATTTCTTAGGACGTTTGGCGCCGTACTTGGAGCGGCCTTGCCGACGATCGCTGACGCCGGCGCAATCGAGAGCGCCGCGCACCGTGTGATAACGCACTCCGGGCAGATCCTTGACGCGGCCGCCGCGAATCAAAACCACCGAATGCTCTTGCAGGTTATGTCCCTCGCCGCCGATATAGCTGGAGACTTCATAGCCATTGGTCAGACGAACGCGGCAGACCTTGCGCAGCGCCGAGTTGGGCTTCTTCGGCGTGGTCGTGTACACGCGCGTGCACACGCCGCGCTTTTGCGGTGAAGCCGCCAGAGCCGGAACCTTGGACTTCCAAGCAGGCTCATTTCGGCCGGTCCGTATTAATTGGGTCGTCGTCGCCATAAATACCTTTAGAGGGCCGCCCCTCGGGGGAAGAGCGGTCCGTTGATGCAAAATCTTAAATTTACGGGCTATATGCCCGGCACTAAGTGCCCTTGAGACAAAGGCCGGCGATTGTAGGAACCGGCCGCGCGAGTGTCAAGGTAATTGCTGCTTTGCGGCAAGCATTAAACGATGCCTGCCGTCAAGGAGCGCCGGTAGCATAATAAGCGCAGTGGTCAAACTATACGATTGAAACTGACCCAAAGCGAACTCGACGGCATCATCGCCTTCTATGCATCGGCCCCAGGCCAGGCCTACATCCACAAGATGCCGCTGATCATGCAAAACGTGATGGTGGAGATGCAGAACATCATCAAGCCCATGCAGGACAAACTGGCGGAAATTCAAAAACAGACCCTCCAAGAATTGAAGGACTTGAAGCCGGCTCAAGCGGCCCCCGCAACGTCTCATGGCGGATCAACCTCGTAGCCCTTGGCACGCAGCTGATCCATCAAGCCGCCGCGTTCGAGCAGCATATCTATGTTGACCACGGCAATCGTGGTCCCCGCGGAGCGCAGATATTTTTCGATGTTTTGCAACCACGTCTGGCGTATGCGACCGATCACGTCGAGTGCGCCCTTGCCGGCATCCAAAGCCGTGCGGCACGCGTCCACTTCCTTGAGTTCCGGTAAATTCTCGATGCGATCTACGTTGCCGCCTGCCCACGCCTGCGCGCGCTCCACCAGTCTTGGCAAGCCGCTTTCGATGGTCGTCAACGATGCTTCGACGCACGTGCGTTCGGTGGCTGGGGGCATGGTCTTCAACGCTTCCAGCATGTCGCTCACGCCCGCCACCTTGATCTCTTCGATGCGCACGCCATGCTTTTTCGCCAGCGCCCGCAGCGCCGCGCCAAGATCGAGGCGCATCGACAGATTGACCTGATGAAATGCGGCCTGCTGCAGAAATGCAGCCGCGATGATGGGGCGATAGCGTTCCCACTTGTCCGCGTCATCCGTGACCTTGCTTCTTTGCGCGGCGAAGCGGGCGTGTAATTCAGGCGGCAGCACATCCTTCAATTTCTTGCCGCCGCCGACCATCAGATATTTCCGGTCCGCGATCAACATCCACAGGATTCGGGGAACGCTGATTTCAAGCGGTTTTTGCACCAGGACCTGGCTGGTGCTCTCGAGCACCTGTTCCACCTGCCTGGAGCGCCAGGTGATGTCCCGGGGCAGCGGCGAAATGCTCCCCAGAATCCAGACGTTCGCCGCACCGCGATGAACATGCCACATGCCCGGGCCGGCGCGTTCGGCGGTGACGACAATTTCGTCCAGTGCGGGTTGCGTTTGGTCGGCGCGGCAGGCAGACGCTGCACAGCAGCCCACGAGCAGGCAGGCTGATACGAATGTCACCGTCGCAAGTCGCATGCGACGAAGGTTACAGGTTTTCAGCGGCTAGAAGCCGCGCTTCCCCCGAATGCTCGCCGGCGCAATGCTCCGGTGAAATCCTCTTGAGCGCTTCCATGACGGCCGCCGCGCGTATGGAAACAATATCCCCCGTCACTGTTTCGTGATACGGATGAGGTCCGTCCCCCAAACGCTTGCGCCTGCGGTTGAACAGTTCCGAATAAACAGCCGCAACCTGCGTGATTCCGGCATGACTGTATTCCGAAAATCGCATGTAATTGAGTCCATTGGCGATGATCACGGTCGGCCTGTTCAAGGACACGCCCATGTGTCCCGCCATGGTGTCGTTGGTGACCACGGCCTGCGCCCCGGCGATCCAGTAGAGCAACTCCCGCAAGTCCAGTTTTCCGGCAACGCTTTCCGCGCCGGTTCGCTGCTGAATTTTGTGAACCATCTGCAGTTCCGCCCGGCTGCTTCCCGCTGCGAGGACGATCCTTCCCGAGAAATGTCGACGGTGCAGCGCGATGAATTCAAGCCAACGTTTGGTCGGCCAGCGCTTGCTCCGAATGCTGGCGCCGACAAAGCAAATCGTATACGCGCCCTGCGCCAACGCTGCTTCTCCTCCCAAGGCTGCGTCTTGTCCCAAGGCTGCAGGTGGCAGCTCGATGCAAGGGCGATTACCGGGATAACGATTCCCGCTGACCCAGGTCGAAAATTCCGTATTGAAATCAAACTCGTGGATCAAAGAACGGGACGGCTTGAACAGTGACGTGTACAAGGCGTCGGAAAGCCGGTTCCAGCCCTCGTGAATGTTCGCATTCACCGATCCGAAGCTGTGGAGCGGCGCGGCGGCCAGCATGCAGAAGTCGTCGAGCAACAAGGGTCTTACGCACGACGGAGCCACCACCGATTCAAATCCGCCTGCTCGCAGTTGTTTCCAGATGTCCATCCTGTATGGCGCATCTTCCAAGTACCGATTTTTATTGACCCAGATCGTATCGTCGACGGTAGCCTGATCCAATGCTGTAAAGAGGCCGCGCCAGGACTCATTGCCCAGCAATGTGATTCGATGCGACTTCCAGCGTGCAGATGCCTTGTACACCTCGAGCTGATTTCGGAACACAAGATAGTCGCCGATATCATCCAAACGAATCAGCAGCAGCGTTTTGTCACGACGCCGCACCGCGGAAAGATCCTTCTGGGCGGTCAGCCACTCATCGAAAATACGCAGTACGCGCCGGCGGTCCTTGTCGGAATCGGCCTTACGGCCGATCAGGGAGATCTGCCGTGCTATCGATTGCATGATCAATCTTGTCATCGCGTTAACTGTTGCCTTCAGCTGTGAATGCAGCTCACCAATGAGACGCAGGCCCAAGTATGCCATCGCCCGCGAACCAATTCGGGCCGAGCCCGCTTTTTTGCTAAACTACGACAGCGGCTGAACTGCCCGAATCGTGGGCGCCGATGCCTCGTATGGCTTGGGCAACGCCAGGTTTGGGGCATGTTGGATCACGCCGCTGGAGTGCTAATGACTATTACCTATCTTTCTGACGCGCCCGCCCTCGCAGCCGAGGGACAAAGGCTGCACGACGCTTACGCGCAGAATAAACCATGGCCGCATGTCGTCATCGATGACTTTATCGATCCGGACGTACTCTCCCAAGTGCAGCGCGAAGCGGCAGCCGTACGTCGCGCCAAATACTACGAGAAATTTGTCGATCGTAAATCCGATCACAATAAATATGCATTCACGCCGGACGTGGTGGGTCCCGAGACATCACGGCTGGTCAATTTCCTCAACTCCGGCGCCTTTGTCCACTATCTCGAAAAGCTCACCGGTATCGGCGGGTTGCTCACCGATCCCTCATATTTCGGCGGCGGCTTGCACAAGATTCAGTCGGGCGGCTTTCTTGAAGTGCACACCGATTTCAATCACTTGACGCACTACAACTTGGAACGGCGCCTCAATCTCCTGTTGTACCTCAATAAAGACTGGCAGCCGTCTTACCATGGTGATTTCGAACTTTGGGATCGGTCATCCATGTCGCGGGCAAGCGCGGTTTCACCGATCTTCAATCGCTGTGTCGTATTTTCGACGACCTATGAATCGTTGCACGGCCACCCGGTGCCGCTTGCGACGCCGCGGGAAATCGAGCGGATGTCGATAGCTCTCTATTACTACACCAACACTTGGAAAGCCGAGGACAAGGTGCGCACGACCACTTTCCAGATCACCCAAGATAACAAAGTGCGCATTCGACCCTCCCGCGTTTACCGTTCCCTGGTCCGCACGTTGCTACCGCCGATTTTTCGCAACTCAGTTCGTGCGGCCAAGCAACTCGTCAGGGGCGAGAAAGTTTCCAGTATTTGGGAGAAATAGTCTCGAGGCTGGTTTGGGGAGCAATGGTCCTAAGGCCGGCCCGCCCTTCCGGCCTTCGTCCAGTAGGATGAAAGAGCCGTCATGCACGCGCGTATGGCTTTGAGCCCGAGGAAGTTTCCAAACCGGATCTGCAGGGCGAATACCTTCGCCATTTTGCTCACGAGCTCGAACAGCTCGCGGTATTGCGCCCGCCGGCCGTTTACCGCGTAGGCAATTTTCAAGGCATCGCAAATCACCGCACCGGGCACCTTGTAAAGGCGAGATCGGACGACGAAGGGGTCTCGCGCCACCGCGAGGAACTGGGAATCCCGCGCCAGCATCCACGTCGGGATGCGCTCCATGATGAAAATCTTCATCTGGGCGTTGTTGGCACCTCGATAAGTGGTCGCCTTGCGAAGCTCGACGCCCAGCGGATCGGTGGGCGCCTCGGCGATTGTGATCAGTTGTTCGGCGATGTCGAGCCACGCTCTCCAGAAGCGAGGCTTGGCAAACATGTAGTTGGAATAGACTTCATTGCGTGAGTGAGTCATCAGATCCATCAGATCGGCAGGGTGTCCGATGCGCCTGAAGAACTGCGTGGCCACATTCAGAAGACCCGGATGACAAAATTCGCCATACTGAAACACGTTCCAGTAATAGGCGGTGAGGTGCAGACTCGGCGTCATTAGAACAATATCGGCCGTACTGTTGTCCTTGATGAAGTCAAAAACGGCCGCAGAGCTCAGATTGGTTTTTTCTTTGAATCTGGGTGACAGAAATCCGTAAAAGGCGTCCTCTTGCAGTGTTTCGTTGAGCAAGAACTTTCGAATCGGCCAATATTCGAACCAATCCTGTCTTTCGCCCGAGGAGTTGTCGAGCACGCGAAAACCAGGGTCTGGATTTCCACTCCCCTTGTGGTAAATCTGGTAGATGAATATTTCGGGCATAAGTAGCAATCTTCGAAACGGACCAGATGAGCGATAAGCTTCATTGTGATTCGGGCCAGGAGCGAGGTCCACCTTTACCATGAAATTCGAGCCGAGCCGGCTAACCAGCGGAAAGGAGGTATGTGCCGTTGCGGTAACCTATCATCCGGACGCGGACCTGCCCGAGCGGTTTGGCCGCATTCTGCGGCAGGTTGGACGACTGGTAATCGTGGACAACGGCTCGGGCGAAGCGGAGACCACGATGCTGGAAGAGTTTGCTGCAAATCCATCGGTCACGCTGATGCTGCAATTCGCCAACCTCGGCATTGCGAGTGCGCTCAACAAGGGCATTTACCATGCCATCGGGCTCGAATTTAAGTGGGTATTGCTGCTGGATCAGGACAGCTGCATCGATGATGACATGGTGCAGACCTTGATCGAAGTTCAGGCGGCCTTCCCGGAGCGGGATCGACTGGCCGTGATTGGGTCGGGTTTTCGAGCCACCGAAGAAACAACGGGCCAATCGACCTATGCAAGCGACGGCTGGGAAGAAGCGGAATCGGTCATCACTTCGGGCTCCCTGATCCCGCTGGAGTCGCATGCGGCGATTGGAGCTTTCAGGGAAGAATTCTTCATCGATTATGTGGATACCGAGTATTGCTTTCGAGCGCGCGCCAAGGGCTATCGGGTGATCAGAACGCGAAAGCCCATCATGTCGCACAGCATCGGGGCGATCACCCGGCACCGGATGTTGTGGCTCAACAAGTGGACTTTCAACCATTCCCCCGATCGGCGCTACTACATCGCGCGCAACAACACCGTGTTGCTCCGTGAATATGGGCACTATGCAACGGGACTGTGGGCATTGAAGAGCTTCGGGCGCTGCGTGCGCCTGTGCAAACGCATCGCCTTATATGAGGAGATGAAAATCCCGAAGATCATGGCCGTCGCGCAGGGATGGTGGCACGGAATACGCGGACACATGGGCCCACGCCCAGCCTGACGCGCGTCAGGCCTGCCGCAACCTTGGGTCGATATCAGGCCCCTGAGGAACTCGGGAATCGGCGGCATAGGACGTCTTGATGCCGACGAATGTGCCTCGACCCGAGGTCCGATAACTACCTTGGGTCATTTCGAGCGCCATATGTGAACCCAGCCCGTCGAATTGCTCGAGCACCACGTCGAACCCTGCGTCGCGCAGCGCCTGTAACAGAAATTCGCGCTGCATCCAAAAGGACTTGCGGTTATTCCATGATGCCCATCGCCGATTCTTCCGGTCGCGGAATGCGCGCTCATTGCGGAATTCGGAGAACCAGCGCCCCGGCAATCCCTCGTTTTCGCTCAAGTAGGACAGTTTGTGCGTGGTGGTCGCAGTATTCGTCAAAGGGAGTACGCGCGACAGCATCCGGCGCAATCGTCTCGGGTGGATGAAGCTCGGCGAATCGCCGGCCTGTGAAAAATGGGTCTGTAGAATGAGCACGCGTTTGGTGATACCCGACAAGACATTTAGAAATTCGCGCGGGCGATCCAAATGGTAAAGCAGGCCACAGCAGAACACGGCATCGAACATGCCGTATGCAGGAATATTCCAGGCATCATCGCGAACAAACTCGAGCTGCGGCAGGGCAACTTTGGATTGAACGTAACGGCAAGCCTCGATGTTCGATTCACGCACATCGAGGCCGAGTGCCTGGAAACCCAGCCTGGCGAATTCCACGGTATAGCCACCCTCGAGACACCCTAGATCCGCGATGCGCAAGTGCTCCTTGCTGCCGGGGAAGGTTGCGTCCAGCATGCGTTTCGCGGCCAAAAACCACGGATGCACATCCATCGAAAAGCCGACATCCGGCTTGGTATAAGTGCCATCGTCCAGCCTGATATTGTGTGAGGTGAAGGTGACCAAGAGATAGGCCCTTATCGCGGCTCATTGCCGCGCGTGCATGATAGCGAACGAAGCTATCCCCAGCCATCGGTTGCGGGCAATGCGGGCAATGCCAAGCTTTCGCCGCCAAGCATTCGCCGCTACGCTTTCGCCTGAGCCATGAGGCCCAAGGGCCGGCCCTCAGGATCTTTGAACATCGACAGCCATTCTTCCGTTCCGTCGGCATGCTTGTGGATCATGTGCGGCGCGTTGATGAACTCGACGCCGCGAGCCTTCAAGAGTTCATGAGCGCTCGCGATGTCTGAAACTCGCAGGTAGAGAATCGATTCCGGGACGGCAGCGGATTCCTGGCTCAACATCAGCCGCGTTCCATTGCAATCAAAAAACGCGAGTTTGCCGAACGTATAGAGATGCGGCAGTCCCAAGGTGTTCTTGTACCAATCTTCCGCCTGCTCGATGTCTCGAACGGATCTTGCGATCTGTGCGATCGGACCGAATTTCATTTGTGCATTCATGTGTTTCTCCTCTACGGCACTGTCCTTCGGCGCGCGGTGCCAGTGCCGCAATTCTTGTCGATTGGCGAGGCCCAGTTTTGCCAGCGCGTTGGCGACGTGGTACTTGACCGCGTCAATGCTGATCCCCCGACGTTCGGCGATCTGCCGGCTCGTCAATCCATGCTTGACGGCATGCACGGTCCGCCATTCAGCGGGGGTCAACACATCATCGTGAGGGGGTCTACCGGGGCGGGATCGACTGGCCATGCTTAAGTCTATGCCGTCGCAAACGTAATTTCCCTCCCCTCCCGGCCGTACTTAAACCTCACAGGGGATGTTCAGACAGGCTCCCGGACGTCGCGCAATTTTCCACGGTACATCACCGCGGCGCAGGGATTTGCACCCAGGCCATAACAGAGCTGCGCCGGCCGCTCGATACGCCAAAATGCCAGATCCGCCCGCTTGCCGACTTCGATCGTACCCACATCCTCGAGGATTCCCAGCGCCCGCGCGGCATTGCGGGTGGCGCCGGCCAAAGCCTCGTCGGGCGTCAAGCCGAACAGTGTGCAGCCCATGCTGAGCGCGAGCAGGATGGAAGTGCACGGCGAGGTTCCGGGATTGCTATCGGTGGCGACGGCGAGCGGAATGCCGGCCTCGCGAAGCAGTGCAATCGGCGGCGGCGTGGTCTGCCGCAACGTGAAATACGCGGTGGGGAGCAGTACCGCCACCGTTCCCGCCGCCGCCATGGCCCGCACGCCGTCGGCACTCAGGTACTCGAGGTGATCCGCGGAGAGCGCCGCGTATTTCGCAGCCAGTTGCGCCGCGCCCATGTCGCTCAATTGACCTGCATGCAGGTGAGCGGCAATGCCCAGTCTTTTCGCTGCCTGGAGGAATTGCTCGGTTTCGGACAGCGAAAACGCGATGCCCTCGCAAAAGCCATCGACGGCATCCACCAGACCGGCGGCCGCCAACGCCGTGAGCCATGGGCCGCTGACCTCCTCCACGAAGCGCCGGCGCTGCGCGGCGAATTCCGGCGGCAGCGAGTGCAAGCCGAGAAATGTTTTCTTCACCGATACCGGCAGCTTTTCGCCCAGATCGCGCGCGACCTCGAGCAAGCGGCGCTCCGCGGCGAGTTCCAGGCCATAGCCGGACTTGATCTCGATGGTGGTAATGCCTTCCGCCATCAGGCGCACGAGGCGCGCCCGCGCAGAGCCGTACAGGGCTTCGCGCGAGGACGAGCGAGTCGCCTGCACGGTTGATTGGATGCCGCCGCCGGCGCGCGCAATATCCTCGTACGACACGCCGCACAGCCGCTGCTCGAATTCCGCCACGCGATTTCCGCCGTAGACCAGGTGCGTATGGCAATCGATCAGCCCCGGCGTGATCCACATGCCGTCTGCGTCGTGGATGGAAATGCCCTGCGCTTGCGCCAGCCGGTGCGCGTCTGCGGTGGCGCCGAGCCAGGCAATGCGCTCGCCTTTCACTGCCAGCGCGGCGTTTTCCATGCTCCCGTAGGGTCGAGCGCCAACCATCGTCGCAATGTTTGCACCGATCCACACCTGGTCCCAATCGTTGTCCGAAGTTTTGAGCACATCGTATGATACCGCCACAATGACTATTTACCGTTTGCAGACCGCCTATTTGTCGCGGGGATGGACACAGGATGTGGTGGTCACGGTGTCGCCGCAGGGAATGATCACTGCGATCGATACGAGCGCGAACGCGAGTCCGAGCCCAAGTCCAAGTCCAAGTCCGAGCGCGAGTCCGGCCCCAAGCGCGACAACGACGCCGACACCCGCGATGCCGATCGAGCGCGTTGCGGGCTTCGTCATCCCGGGCATGCCCAACGCGCACAGTCATGCGTTCCAGCGCGCCATGGCGGGCAACGCAGAGTTCCGTTCCACCGCGCGCGATAGTTTTTGGAGTTGGCGCCAAGCCATGTACGCGCTTGCGAACCGCATAGGGCCGGAGGAGTTGCGGATCGTCGCGACCCAGTTATTCGTCGAAATGCTGAAAGCGGGCTATACCTCGGTGGCGGAATTTCACTATCTGCATCGGCCGAGCGGGGAAAAGCAGTACGCGGGCGCGAATCTGCTGTGGGAGGCGATCGGCAGCGCGGCCGACACGGCAGGCATCGGCTTGACGTTTCTACCCACGCTGTATCAAAGCAGCGACTTTGGCGCGGCGCCGCTGAAGCCGGAGCAGGCGCGGTTTGCGTTGCAGACCGACGCCTTTCTGCGGGCCGTCGAAGAGCGGGTCGGTGCAGAGCGACGCGGCGGCGTGAGTGCGCGGCGCACCGGTGCCGCATTCCACAGTCTGCGCGCAGTCCCGCTCGATCAGCTGAGACCTGCCGCAATCGCCTTACGGGCCATCGATCCGAGCATGCCTGTGCACATCCATGTGGCCGAGCAATCTCTCGAGGTGAGTGCCTGCGTGCGCGCCACCGGCCGCCGTCCCATCCAGCTGCTATTGGAGCAAGAACTTCTCACGCAGCACTGGTGCGTGGTTCACGCCACCCATGCCACGGCGCAGGAGCTGCAGGGCATTGCAGCGGCCAACGCTGCTGTTTGCGTTTCGGTCAGCACGGAGGCAAATCTAGGCGACGGGTTGTTCGATACCGCGCGTTTTTTCAAAGCCGGCGGACGCCTGTGCATTGGCTCCGACAGCCAATCGACCGTGAGTCCCGCCGAAGAACTGCGCTGGCTGGAATACCAGCAGCGCCTGCGCAAGAAGCGGCGAGTGGTTCTCGCGGCAACAGACGAATCGCATGTCGGCACCGCGCTATGGCGGGGCGCTGCTCTTGGCGGAGCTGTGGCGATCGGCCAGCCGGTGGGCGAAATTGCAGTCGGGCGCCGTGCGGATTGGCTGGTTTTGGACGCCGCACACCCTGCCATGGCAGGCGCAGCGCCGGACGCGGCTTTCGATCGGTTGCTCTTCGCGGGCGCCGATAAGGCCATCCGCGACGTCATGGTGGCCGGACGTTGGGTCGTCAAGGATCGCAATCACCCTGCGGACGTTGAGCTGCGGGGAGATTTTGCCCGCGTAATGAAGGACTTAACCAAGGGTTGACCTACGCCGGCCGGCGCTATTGAATGTCCGACCGATTTCGCCTGAAGGAATAGCATGCTCGCCCCCCTAAAACCCAGAAACATCCGCGCGCCGCGCGGCAACACCTTGAGCGCTCGGAGTTGGATGACCGAGGCGCCGCTGCGCATGTTGATGAACAACCTGGACGCCGAGGTGGCGGAAAATCCCTCCGAACTCGTGGTGTACGGCGGTATTGGCCGCGCCGCGCGCAATTGGAATTGCTACGACCGCATCGTCGAGACCTTGAAAACCCTGACTGAAGAGGAGACCCTGCTGGTGCAATCCGGCAAGCCGGTAGGCGTATTCCCGACCCATGCCGATGCGCCGCGCGTTCTGATCGCGAACTCCAATCTGGTGCCGCATTGGGCCACCTGGGAACATTTTCACGAACTCGATCGCAAGGGATTGGCGATGTTCGGCCAGATGACCGCCGGTTCGTGGATTTACATCGGCAGCCAGGGAATCGTGCAGGGCACGTATGAAACTTTTGCCGAAATGGGGCGGCGCCACTTCGGGGGTAACCTTAAGGGCAAGTGGATTCTCACCGCGGGCTTGGGTGGCATGGGCGGCGCACAGCCGCTGGCCGCGACCATGGCCGGCGCCAGCCTGTTGGCCGTGGAATGCCGCCAGAGCCGCATCGCCAAACGGGTCGAAACGGGTTACGTCGACGCGGAGGCGCGCAGCCTGGACCAGGCGCTGGCGATGCTCGAGACGGCAAAACAGAGCGGCAAGCCGATATCCATCGCACTGCCCGGCAATATTGTCGATGTCCTCGACACCCTGCTCGAGCGCGGGATCCGTCCGGATGCGCTCACCGACCAAACTTCCGCGCATGACCCGGTCAACGGCTATTTGCCGCAAGGCTGGTCGGTGGACCAGTGGGACGAGCGTCGTGTCGCAGATCCTGTCGGCACGGCGGCGGCCGCCACGGTATCGATGGCCAAGCATGTGGAAAATCTGCTGCGCTTCAAGCGCATGGGGTTGCCGGTCTTCGATTATGGCAACAACATTCGCCAAGTCGCCTTCGATGCCGGCGTTGCCCGGGCATTCGATGTCCCCGGGTTCGTGCCGGAATACATACGACCGTTGTTCTGCCGCGGTGTCGGTCCTTTCCGTTGGGTAGCGCTCTCGGGCGACCCCGAGGACATTTATAAGACCGACGCCAAGGTCAAAGAATTGATCCCTGATGACTCACACTTGCATCATTGGCTCGACATGGCGCGCGCGCGAATTCGCTTTCAGGGATTGCCGGCGCGAATTTGCTGGGTGGGCTTGGGTCAGCGCCACCGTCTGGGGCTGGCGTTCAATGAAATGGTCAAAAGCGGCGAGCTTTCCGCGCCCATCGTGATCGGGCGCGATCACTTGGATTCCGGGTCCGTCGCCAGCCCCAATCGCGAGACCGAGGCGATGAAGGACGGCTCCGATGCCGTGTCGGACTGGCCCCTGCTCAATGCGCTGCTCAATACCGCGTCGGGTGCAACGTGGGTATCGATTCATCACGGCGGTGGTGTCGGAATGGGCTATTCGCAGCACGCCGGCCTGGTCATTGTCTGCGACGGCAGCGAGCCGGCGGCGAAGCGCATCCGGCGCGTACTGTGGAACGATCCCGCAACCGGTGTCATGCGCCATGCCGATGCCGGCTACGAGACCGCGATCGCCTGCGCGCGGGAACAGGGACTGAAGCTGCCGATGATCGCGCGGCCGTGAGCAACACCGTGGGATTTCAGGCCGGCACGCTATCGCTGTCGGCATTGCGGCGCATTCATGAGCAGCCGGCCGTTCTAAAAATATCACCGCAGGATCGAAGCCGGATCGCTCAGGCCGGCGCGCTCGTGGACAAAATTGTCGCGAGCGGGGATGCGGCCTACGGCATCAACACCGGTTTCGGCCTGCTCGCCAACACGCGCATTCCCAACGATCAACTCGAGCTGCTGCAGCGGAATTTGCTGCTTTCACACGCGGCGGGAGTGGGCGACGCGCTGCCCGACCCGGTCGTGCGGCTGATCCTCGCGCTGAAGATCAATGCGTTGGCCCGCGGTCACTCCGGCATCACCATGGG
>Ga0209006_10004058_pt1 | contig 13316 bp, 9 predicted proteins | sample JacPin_JW_Ref_O2_FD_188567 | JGI IMG/M metagenome (GOLD analysis project Ga0209006, IMG submission 188567) | Forest soil microbial communities from Algoma, Ontario, Canada - Jack Pine, Ontario site 1_JW_Ref_O2 (SPAdes) (version 2) | ecosystem: Environmental > Terrestrial > Soil > Boreal... | reverse complement strand
ATCCCGAAGGAGCGGCACATCAATCTGTATCTGGTGAAGGAAGCCCAGGACATCATGGAGCGGCGCTTCATCATCGCCAAGGCCGGAACTTCGCTGAAAGACACCATTGGCCAGGAAGACGACACCGACGATACGCGCGCCATCATCGTTGAACGCGAAGGCCGGATCGTCGGCCTCATTCCGCCGCGCTCGGGCCTGTGGCGTGAGTCCCGAAGCAATCCGGACCTGCTGGTTGAACGTTTTGTCGAAAGCCGCGCGGTGATTTGCCGCGACGTCGATCTTCTAAGCCTGGTGTTCGCCAGGCTGAAACGCCACCGCTCCGGCGCTGCGATCGTGTTCCGGGGCGTTCATCGGCCAAGGGTACGAGATATCGTTGGCATCATCACCAAGCGCGCGATCGCCGACACGGTGATCGACAGTTACGATGATTAATTCACGACGGGTCGAAATGGCGACTTGAATCGGTTTGTCAGCGAGTACACTTACCTCTCCCCTTGTGGGAGAGGTCGGAGCGCATCGCAGATGCGATCCGGGTGAGGGGTTACGCTCTATCGATAGACCTGAACCCCTCACCCCAACCTCAAGACCGAGCTTCGCTCGCCTCGGCCTCTCACAGGTGGAGAGGGAGCGCACCTTCGTTGCCGCTGCAGATCAACCTAATCTCATCCCATTCTAGAAGCGAATATCCGCTTCATCCCAACTGCTCGGCCCGGCGCAGGCTGCCGATCATCGAGACCCTGAGCAGATAGTCGCGGGTCAGAGCGGGGTCGGCGGCGGTGCGCTGTAGAAAGTCCCGGAATTCATTGTCGTCCGCTTCGAGATTTCGCTTGTTCTGAATCGATTGGCGTTCGACATGTTCCTTGGTGACCAGCCGGCGCTGCAGATCGAAGCGATCGAGCTCGGCTTCGGGTTTCGTGCCGCGCCAGACCTCGATCAGGCGTCCGGTCAGGTTGATCGCGTCGTGAATGCCGCCGTTCATGCCCATGCCGCCCAGCGGATTGTTGACATGCGCGGCATCGCCGATCAGGAAGGCGCGGCGGTTGCGGAAGGAACCGGCGACGCGCTGATGCACGCGATAGAGCGTGGTGTGGGCGATCTCATAGCGATCGATGCCCGGCACTACCTGCGCCATCAGCCTCTGCGCGAATTCAGGCGACAGCGCGAGTTCATCGGTTTCCTCCGCCGCGACCCGGAACATCACGCGCCACAGTTTGGGAATTTGCAGCAGGAAATGCCAGCGGACGGGATCGGCCAGATAGCTCACAGGGTCCAGCCGGGGAATGACGCCATAGAAATCGAATGGCGTGCTGACCACCAGATAGCGATCGGGCCAGGTAAATCCCTCGAATTCGATGCCGAGCGAGCGACGGACATCGCTGCGCGCGCCGTCGGCGCCGATCAGCCAGCGATAGCTTTGCGTCTCGTGCCTGCCGTCGCGCTCGACGGTCACGGTGACACTGTCGCTGTCCTGCGTGAGGGCGCGAACCGGGCTCGAGAAAGCGATCTCGAAGTTCGGTTCGCCGCGGAGCTTCTCGTAGATGATCCGGGTCAGTTTGGACTGTTCGCATTGCAGCCGGAACGGATGTCGCGTCGCGTCGGCGATATCGCCGAAATCGAATTGCGCGATCATCCCGTCGTGACGGTTGCGGTACTGGAATTTCGGCGCGATCAGGCCTTGCGCGATCAGCGGCTGTGCGACGTCGAGGCCGGCCAGCATGTCGAGCGTCGGCGGGTGAAACGTCGATGCCCGGGATTCCGTGCTCAGATCCGCCCCGCCCTCGAACACCGTCACGGGGATGCCATGACGCACCAGATTGGCCGCGGCCACGAGGCCAACCGGACCAGCGCCGGCGATGAGAACCCTGTCAGATATAGTCATGCGCGTTTCGGCGGCCTTGTTGTTATTGGTTGAACGCGCGCCGTCGACATGCCGGAAATCGCAGTCTGCGGGCGCAGATTACGCTATCCGCCGATCGCGTGCGAGCAATATGGAGCCGGTTCATTCCGCCTTGATACCCGCGGCCTTGACGATCGGCCACCATTTCTCGATCTCGGCCTTTTGATAGGCGCGCAGCGCTTCCGGCGTCTGCTGTTCACGCGGATAAACTTCCAGGCCGATGTCGGCGAGCCGCTTGCGCACGGTGGTATCGGCGAGGCTCTCCACAACGGCTCCGTTAAGTTTGTCGATGATGTCCTTTGGCGTATCTTTCGGGACCCACATCCCATTCCAGACCGGCAAATAAAGACCGGGCAATCCGGCTTCGTCCACCGTCGGAATGTCGGGGGCTGCTTCCGCGCGGGTCTTCGACATTACCGCGTAGGACCTGATGGTGCCTTCCTGGATCTGCGGCAGCGAGCTCGACAATTGATCGAAGATGAGATCGATCTGCCCCGCCACCAGGGCCTGCATCGCCAGCGCGGTGCCGCGATAGGGGATGAACTGAATATGGGAATCGGTCAGAGTCTCGAACAGGATGCCGCTGAGGTGCGTCGCCGCTCCGACCCCTGATGTGCCCGCCAGTTTCTCCGGGTTGGCTTTCACCCAGGCAATCAGCTCCTTGAGGTCCTTCGCTGGTGCGTCTTTCCTGGAGACAACGACCGAAGGATTGTTGGCCAGCAGCGCCACCGGCTCCAGATCCCTCAGCAAATCGAACGGCAGGTTATAAATAGCGCCGGTCAATACATGCGAGTTCATCGGCCCGACACTGATGGTATATCCGTCGGGCGCGGCGCGTACGACGCGGCCGACGCCGATGGTGCCTGCCGCACCCGTCACGTTCTCGATGATGACGGACTGCCCGAGCAGGACCTGCATCCTGGCCGCGACGATCCGCGCCAGCGTATCGGTCGGTCCGCCTGCCGAGAACGGCACCACCATCGTGATTGTATGCGATGGGTAGGTTTCGGCGGTTGCCGGCCCCACAGCGTTGAGGCCGCAGCAGACCACTGCTATCGCCGATAGAAAAATCCGTATGCTGATCATGTTTTCTCGTCAGCCGATCGCCACGCCGTAAAGCTAGAGAGTTCTTCAAGAAGGGGGAAGACTACAAAGATGGCATCGTGCCGCCTTTTCGATATCGCGCCTGCCGGCGTCGACGGGATGATCGAACAAGGATAGGACTGTTTGTCCTGGTATCTTAAGACGTAAGCGATCAAGCTGACGATATCGATGGATCGTGGCAAAGCGGGCTTCGCAGCCGCGCGCCAAGTCCGGAACGCCGTGCTCTCCGGAACAAACACCGGCTTGGCGCGTTTTTGCAGGTTAAAATCAGGCTGGTTCAAGGGGGAAACAGGTGCCCGACGAGAGGGTCTCCGTGCAATCAAGCGGATCATTTCCGACCGCCAGCGGTGATCTCGCCGGCCTGATCAGGCAATTCGATTGGACAAGAACCAGTCTCGGGCCGCTTGAATCATGGCCCCAGAGCCTGAAAACCGTCACCGAAACCCTGCTGCGCTCGCCGGTCCCTATCGTCCTGTTGTGGGGCGAAGACGGCGTCATGATCTACAATGACGCCTATTCCGGGTTTGCGGGGGGCCGGCACCCCCGGTTGCTTGGATCGAAGGTGCGTGAGGGCTGGCCGGAGGTCGCGGACTTCAACGACAACGTCATGAAGGTCGGCCTGCGCGGCGGCACGCTCGCTTACAAGGATCAGGAACTCACGCTCCATCGGCATGGCCATCCTGAACAGGTCTGGATGAATCTGGACTATTCCCCTGTCCTGGACGAAGCCGGCGAGCCGGCGGGGGTGATCGCCATCGTCGTCGAAACCACGCAACGCGTGATGGCCGAACGCAACGTCAGTGAAAGCGAGGCGCGCTTCCGGCTGATCGCCAACAGCGCACCGGTGCCGATGTGGGTCAGCAAGCTTGACCGGACGCGCGGATTTGCAAATCAGGCCTATCTGGATTTTCTCGGTCTGGATTATGAAAAGGCGCTGGTTTTCGACTGGCGCAAGATTCTTCACGCCGATGATCAAGCGCGGATCGTCAAGGAAAGCATCGCAGGCGAAGCCTCCCTCAAGCCCTTCGTCCTGGAAGCGCGGTATCGGCGAGGTGACGGCGCATGGCGCTGGATGCGCTCGGAGTCGCAGCCGCGCTGGGATATGGCGGGAAAACATATCGGCTTCATCGGGGTGGCGCATGACATCACGGCGGCCAAGGAAGCAGAGAGTGAGCTTCGCCGCCTCAATGAAACGCTGGAGCAGCGCATCAAGGAGCGCACCTCGCAGCTCGAATCGAACGAAGCGCAATTGCGCGCGATTTTCGAAACCACCAACCAGTATCAAGGGCTGTTGGATCTCGAAGGCAGGGTCTTGTACGTGAACAAGACCGCGCTGGCGGGAGTCCAGGCTATCGCGGCGGAGGTCGTCGGAAAGCCGTTCTGGGATACGCCGTGGTTTACCGCCACCCAAGGCGCACGCGATATCGTCGCTAGTGCATTTGCCGAGGCTAGGTGCGGCAGGAGCCCGCGAAGGGAAATGCTTTTGGCTTTGCCGATTGGTGATCGGTATTTTGAATTCGCCATGCGTCCGGTGCTCGACCAGCAGGGCGCTGTCGTCAGTATCCTGACCGAAGCCGTCGACATCACGGAACGCCGCCAGGCGGAAGAGGCATTGCGTCAATCCCAAAAAATGGAGGCGGTTGGTCAGCTCACCGGCGGCGTGGCGCACGACTTCAATAATCTGCTGACTATCATCCGCTCCGCTACCGATTTCCTTCGCCGTCGGGAACTGACGGAAGATCGCCGCCGCCGCTACGTCGACGCGATTTCCGATACCGTCGATCGCGCATCCAAGCTGACGGCACAGCTTCTGGCCTTTGCACGGCGACAGCCGCTAACGCCGGAAGTATTCGATGTCGGGCAGCAGGTCGATGCCATCGTGAAGCTCATCCGGCCGCTGGTCGGCGGAAGAATCCAGATCGGATACGAGATTCGCGATCCTGACTGTTTCGCATTGGCGGATATCGCACAGTTCGAGACCACCCTGATCAACCTCGCCGTGAACAGCCGGGATGCGATGCGGGATGAGGGACACATTTCAATAAGGGTTACAAAGGCGAACGCTATTCCGGCATCCGCCACCAGCGAAAGACGGACCGGCAGATTCATCGCGATTTCGGTGAGCGATGTCGGTGTGGGCATCGCGCCTGAAAACCTCACGGCGATCTTCGAGCCGTTTTACACTACCAAGGAGGTCGGCAAAGGCACAGGTCTGGGCCTCAGCCAGGCGCTGGGGTTCGCCAAGCAATCCGGTGGGGAGATCGTCGCCGCAAGTGCCTTGGGCCAAGGCTCGACATTTACGATCTACCTGCCCGAGGCGGAAGCGCCTGACAGTCGTTCGGAACTTGCCGTCGCCAATCCCGACGCCTCCGCGAGCGGCCGGGGCCGCCGAATTCTATTGGTGGAAGACAACGAGGATATCGGCAAATTCTCCACCGAATTGCTCCAGGACCTAGGCTACGAAACCCGCCGGGCTGACAATGCCAAGCAGGCGCTTGCTCTGCTTGCCGCCGACCGATGGGCGTTCGATCTGGTTTTTTCCGATGTCATCATGCCGGGGATGAACGGCGTGGAACTCGCCGGCGTTATTCGCAAGCAGTATCCCCATCTGCCGGTGGTGCTCACGAGCGGATACAGCAGCGTGCTCGCCGAGAACGCGCATCATGGATTCGAACTGATTCAGAAGCCCTATTCGGTCGAGGCCCTGTCACGCGCATTGCGAAAAGCCATTTTGGAACGGCCATCCACAGGCCAGCCACTCCAGATATCCCCGCCGGCTTGAAACAATTTCCGCGGTCCGAACGCCGATGTCCGGAATGCCGTCTTATTTTGTCTGCCGGACGTTGACGACGCGGCCCATGCCCTCGCAATCGTCGTCCGTCTTGAAGCCCGCGGCGCGGATGCCGAAGGCTGCCAGTTCTTCGTCCTTCTCTTCGGTATCGCCGGTCACGCCGACGGCGCCAACGACCTCGCCGTTGCCGGCGCGGATCAACATCCCGCCGCCTTCGGGGAAAATCTTGTCATCGGTGGCGCTGAGCAGATAGCGCATGAAGGCCGGCTTTTCCTGGTTGCGAATGCGCACCAGCGTGGAAGAGCGGCCGAGCGCGAGTGCTGCGTAGGCCTTGCCAAACGCCATTTCGAAGCGAACCATCGAGGATCCGTCTTCCTTCTGGAACGCCTTCACGACACAGCCCGGTTCCACCACGATGACGCTGAGCGGGCGGCATTCCAGTTCGGCACCGCGCTTGATGATCGCTTCGATGATGCGATTGGCTTGTTCCAGTGTGATGCTCATGGTGTCTCTCTGTTTAACCAGTGATGTTGTTGGACGATACGCAAACCTATTGAGGCCGCAGGCCGGCCGCCTCGATGATCGGGATAAGGCGCTCACGCTCCGCGGCGAGAAATGCCTGGGCCGCCGCCGGGCTCGCGTCCGCTCTCGCCTCGAGGCCTGCGGCCTGTAACGCGACATCGAAGTCAGGCTGCTTGATGACATCAGCGGTCACGCCGGAGATTTGAGCAATGATCGGCTGCGGTGTTCCCGCCGGCGCCAGCACGCCGCAGGTGAGCCCTGCGACGAGCCCTGGAAGCGTCTCGACGGCGGCGGGGATTTCAGGCGCCGCCTTGAGCCGCGCGGGAGCGCAGACCGCCAGAATGCGCAGATCACCTGTCTTGTGGAAATTCAACACCTGGCTGGTGACGTTGGGCGTCATCATCGGCACCACGCCAGCGATGAGATCAATCAGGCCGGGCCCGGCGCCACGGTAGGGTACGTGCAGGATGTCAGGCGTCTTGCTGAGCTGCTTGAACAGCTCTCCCGCAAGGTGCGTCACCGTTCCCGCCCCGGCTGAAGCGTAGGACAGCTTCTTCTGATTATTCCGGGCATATTCGATGAATTCACCCAGATTTTTGGCGGGCACGCTGGGATGCACGACGATCGCGGTCGACGATGTCGCTATCATCGAAACCGGGGCGAAGTCCCTGACCGCATCGTAAGGCGGATGCAGCATCAGATACGGTGCGATAATCTGACAACTGGTGTCGCCGAACAGCAGCGTGTAGCCGTCGAGCCTGGCATGAGCCACGGCGTTCGCGCCGATAACGCCGCCGCCGCCACCCTGATTTTCGATGATGACCGTGCCGAGCGGCGCCTTCATGCTTTCGGCCCAGTTACGGGCCACGGCATCCACCACACCGCCCGGCGCATAGGGGACAACCAGACGGATCGTACTCGCCGGATATTTCGACTGAGCCAGAGCACGCATGCCCGGCGAAAGCGATGCGACGAGTGCCGCTCCGCCCCACCGGATGCAATCACGGCGATCCATCCTGCTTCTCCCGATTCATTGGCTGAAGGGTTCTGTTTGGCCGGAATTTCCGGTCGCCCCACTGAAGTAACGAAGCGATGTTATCGCGGCTTGAAGACGGGAGTCGAGGATCTACCGACGACGGCGCGCGTTGGCTGATCCACTCCAAAACATATTGACATCAAAAGATATTGACATGGGCTCGGTATTGGCGGCATCAGCGGTAACTAGCCTGTTCGACGTCAGCCTGTCTGACGTCCAGAGATTACTTTGACTAACTTCCATCCGCGTTCCGGAAACTGCACCTCCGGTCGCCAAAAAAACGGGTCCAATGATGACAGCGCCGATTGACTCCGCCAAAGGATTTGCCTGGCCGAACGGCGCGCGGGTCGCCGTGGTCGTGACATGCCTGATGGAGAACTGGTCCGGCGATAAGGGGCCGCCGTTTTCAGTGCAGACCACGTCGCTCAAGCCGGGCACGCACGATCGCGCGGCGATGACCTGGGGGACCTATGGCAGCCGCAACGGTGTGTGGCGCCTCCTGAAGATCCTCAACGAGAATCGGACCCCCTCGACCTTCGTTGCCAATGCGCATTCAATGGAAATCGCGCCTGACGCGGTCGAGTGCATGTTGAAGACCGGCCACGAGATCGCGGGCCATTCCTATACGCAGGACGCGCTGATGGCCTATCTCGAGCCCGACGAGGAGCGGGCACTGATCGAGAAGTGCATCGGCGTGTTCAAAAAGCTCACCGGTGCACCGCCGAAGGGATGGCTCAGCCCGGTGCTCGCGCCGACGGCTCATACCGAAGAGATCATCGCCGATACCGGCTTCCTCTGGTACGGCGATTACAACCACACCGACCTGCCGTTTTGCGTCAACACCGGCAAAGGCACGCTGGTGGCCCTGCCGCATTCGGATTTCGCCGACCACCGTGTGCTGCGCGGCAATCCCCGCGACTGGTACGATGTCTACAAGGACACGTTTGACTATCTCTATGCGAATGAGCCGACGTCATACCTCAATATCACGCTGCACTGCCATTTCGGCGGCCGGCCACTGATGGCTGCTCAATTCGACCGCATCCTGAAATACATGCGCGGTTTTCCCGGCGCTTGGTTCGTGCGTCACGACGAACTCGCGCAGTGGATCAAGAGCAACAATATCGGGGAATGGACAAACCAGCAGCGCTTTTTCCCTCGGCCGGTTTGACAATCGAGCCTGAGGGCGAGGCCGTCTGCGAGTTGGCTCCTATCGCCCCGTAAACCGCGGCTTGCGCTTGTCCATGAAGGCGCGGCGGCCTTCGCGGAAATCTTCCGAGTCCATGCAGGCGGTGCCGATCGCCTTGATCGCGGCCATGTCGCGCTGGTCGGGATCCCTGAGCACCTGCGCGATGGTGATCTTGGCCGCTTGAATGGCCAGCGGCGCGTTGCCGGATATGGTGCGGGCGATCTCCGATGTCGCGTCCCACAGTTCTGCGTCGGGTATGACGCGATCGACCAGGCCGATCCGCAAGGCCTCAGCGGAATCGATCCGCATGCCCGTATACAGCAACAGACGCGCCCAGGACGGCCCGACCAGCGAGACCAGATGGTTGAGGCCCTCATAGCCATAGGCAATGCCGAGCTTGGCGGCGGGAATGCCGAACTGGCTGTTCTCGGCCGCGATACGAATATCCGACAGCATCGCGATCTGCATGCCGCCGCCAAGGCAGAAACCCCGGATGCAGGCGATGGTCGGCTTCGGATAATGCGCCAGCAAGGCGCGCTGCGCATCGCTGCGCTTGCCGTATTCTTCCGACGCTTGCGCGTTATGGCGGTTCTTCTCGAACTGGCTGATATCGGCGCCCGACATGAACGCCTTGTCGCCGCCGCCGGTCATGATCACGACGCGCACAGCCGGATCGTCGCGCAATTCGATCAGTGCCGAGCCTAGTCCGTCCCACATCTCGATCGACATGGCATTGCGCTTGTCCGGATTGTTGAAGGTGATGACGCCAACCCCATCGGCGACGCTCTGCAGGATCTTGCCGTCGGCGTAGGATTTATCGGCGCTTTTGGGGACATCTAGCATTGGGGCAGCTTTTTGTTGATTGGATTTGTGCCCGCAATGAAGCATTGCTTCGGTGTTTGAGCAATGCCGAGGAATGCAGCCCTTATAGTCATTCCGGGACGATGCGAAGCATCGAACCCGGAATCTCGAGATTCCCCGATGTGCAATTGCACATCTGTGGCCTGGTCCTTCGGACCATCCCGGAATGACGGAAGTCTCTTCGCGGAGCTAGTTTCGCTTATTGTGCGAGATGCGCCGTCAGCGGGTGGTTGGCCGCCTGATTGAAGAAGGCGGCTTCTTCGGCAGTGGCCTCCAGAAGCTGCTCGTCCTGGTCGTAGATATCGTTGCGGAACTGGATCGTCTGGTCCCTGGTCATCCAGCCCGTGAGATAGATCCATGCCACCGGGACTTTCTTCGGTAGCACGATATCCTCGCGCTGGCCGGTGGCGATGGCCGCGTCGATGGCGGCCCGGTTCCATTTCGGCATCTCCTCCTGGAGCAGCCACGCCGCGAGATCGCGCACATTGTCGACCCGCGAGCAGCCATGCGAGTCGAAGCGATAGTCGTCGCTGAACAGATTGTGCTGGTTGGTGTCGTGCATGTAGACCGAATAGGGATTCGGCATGTCGATTTTCACCGCACCTAGCGCATTCCAGGTGCCGGATTGCTGGCGCACCGTGAAATTCGGCGTGTGAGTACCCGACCAGTCCAGCGATCGCGGATCGATCGGCGCGTCGTGGCTATCGAGCACCTCCATATGCATGCGGGACAGATAGGTAGGGTCCTTGCGCATATGCGCCGAAATCTCGGTCTTCGAGATCGAGGACGGCACGGTCCAGGTCGGGTTGAGATTGACGCTGGTGATTTCAGCGGTCAGCGTCGGTGACGGTTTTTCAGTCTTGCCGACGATCACGCGATAACGCCGCACCACCTTGTCGTTTTCGACTGCCTCGGCAAACGCCGCGGGGAGGTTCACGACCACGTAGCGTTGTCCAAACTGGAAATTCATGTTTTCGAGCCGTTCGAGCGAGGCCTCGAGCTGCTTGATCCGCTTCTGCACGGGCACATTGAGCGCGGCCAAAGTGCGCGGGTTCATTGTGCCCGTCGGCGCCAGGCCATGGCGCGCCTGGAAACGCATCACGCCCTCGGCGACAATTTCGTCAAACGGTCCGGATGCCTTGTCGGCGGCGAGATCGCCGCTGATCAGAAGACGCGCGCGCAGCAAATCGTCGTGGGGGCCCGCTACGCCGAGCGCGAATTTGGCATCGGCCGGAATCATCGGCCATCCGCCGCGAACCGCCAGATCCGAATAGCTCAGCGCCGCTTCCTTGATGCGCTGCGCCGTGCCTTCATCGAAGGTCGGTTCGTGCGATAGCGCCAGAGCGGCCGCGGAGCGCGATTCAGGGGTCGAGGCCGCCGCCGGCTTGATCGGTGCGGCATGCATCGCAGGAGTAGCCGCAGGCGCCGCGGTTGCGGGCTTGGCCGGAGCCGTGCCGATGGCGGGCGCGTTTTGGCCGGATGCCGACGCGGCCGCAAGCAGCGTGGCGATGGCGACGACGGTCATTGTTCGCATATCTGATGCCTTTGGAAGGCGCCAATGGCGCTTCGGTGAAATCAACAAGCCCGGCCGCCGGGGCGGGACGAACGGGGTAAGACGTGAGCCGCAATCGGGTTTCTGCAAAATCTAGCCTGTGAGGGTTGCATTCTGATTAAGTCGGCATCGCGGCTATTGCGCCGCCGCAATACCGCGAATCCCAGGGTTGGCGGCCTTTGATATGTCGCCGCGGCGGTTAATATGGTTCGCCAGGGCACGCGCCGAACAAAAGAAAATGTGCCTTCGAGGGAGACCCCATGCTGTTGACGCGCCGGGAGGCGATGGCCGGAACTTGCACCGGGCTCGCTATGCTGACGGGGCTGCCGTCCCTGACGCAGAAGGCTTTGGCCGAGCCGGCCTATCCCAACCAGGCCATCAAGATGATCGTGCCCTATCCGGCGGGCGGCACCACGGACTTTCTCGGCCGTCTGGTCGCCGAACAATTCAGAGTAGGCCTTGGCGCGACCGTCGTCGTCGAGAACAAGCCGGGTGTCGCGACCGCGCTCGGCGCGGAGCAGGTAGCAAGGGCGGCGCCGGATGGCTACACGCTGTTGCTGGCAACCTCGACCACACTCGCCATCAACAAGGCGCTGTACCGCAAGCTGGCCTACGATCCGGTCAGGGATTTTACCCCGATCGCGCTGGTGGCGGGCGTGCCATTCGCGCTGGTCGTCAGCCCGTCGCTGCCGGTCAGGACGCTGCGGGAATTCATTGCCTACGCCAAATCGAATCCGGGGCTGGCCTATGGTTCGGCAGGCAATGGCAGTCCGCAGCATCTGGGCGCCGAAATGCTCAAGGCCGCGGCCGGAATCGATATCCGGCACGTATCGTACCGCGGCAGCGTGCCGGCGATGCTGGATGTGATTGCGGGACGCATTCCCTTGATGGTGGTGGATCTTCAACCCGCGTTGCCGCAGATCCGTGAGGGCAAGGTGAGGGCGCTCGGGGTAACGACGCTGAGCCGGATCGTTGCGGCGCCCGAGATCCCGACACTGGCCGAAGCAGGCTTGCCCGGCTTCGAGCTTGTCGCATGGCAGGGCGTAGTGGCACCGGCCGGTGCGCCCCGGACGATCGTCGATCAATTGGCGGCGCAGATCGAAAAACTCGTGGCCGATCCCGCAACGCGCGACAAATTGGCGGCGATCGCGCTTGAGCCATTGACCGGCTCCACGCCGGACAGTTTTGCAGCCTATGTCAAAACCGAGGTCGATCGCTGGGCCGTTATCGTCAAGAATTCGGGCGCCGAACTGGAATGATAAAAAATATGCCGTTGTTGATGGCTGTTGGTTGCGGTGCCTCCGATGCCTGAATTGATCGAAACCAATGTACTGATCGTGGGCGCCGGGCCGGTCGGGCTTACACTTGCGATCGATCTGGCGTGGCGAGGCATCGACGTCACGGTGGTGGAGACGCGCGCGCCGGCGGCACCTCCAGAGCCGAAATGCAACCATGTCGCCGCCCGCACCATGGAAATCTTCCGGCGGCTTGGGCTTGCCGAAAAGGTGCGCAACGCCGGCCTGCTGGCGGATTATCCGCACGACATCGTCTATCGCACCACATTCACGGGGCAGGAGTTGACGCGGATTCCCATCCCCTGCCGCCGCGATCGCTTCACGGCGAAGGATGGTCCGGACTGCAACTGGCCGACACCCGAGCCGCCGCATCGCATCAACCAGATATTCCTCGAACCCATTCTGTTCGAGCACGCCGCTGCAGAGCCGCGCATCCGCATCGTCAACCGGGCGTCGGTCGACGATGTGGTGGTGGAGGACACCTCCGCGCGCGTCACCTTGCGCGATCTCGAAACCGGAGCCGTCAGGCGGTTGAGCTGCCGTTACCTCATCGGCTGCGACGGGGCGCGCTCGATCGTGCGCAAGGCGATCGGCGCCGAATTGGCCGGTGACGCGGTCGTGCAGCGCGTGCAGTCGACCTATATCCGCGCGCCTGACCTGATCGATCGTCAGCACCATGAGCGGGCCTGGGGCACCGGCGTCATCAATCCGCGCCGCGCCGGGATGGTCTATGCGATCGACGGCCGCGAGCGCTGGCTGGTGCACAACTACATGCGGCCAGGCGAGAGCGATTTCGATTCGGTGGATCGCGATGGCTGCATTCGAACCATCCTCGGCGTGGATGCGGACTTCCGTTACGACATCATCTCGCGCGAGGATTGGTATGGACGCCGGCTGATCGCCGACAAATTTCGCGATCGCTGTGCGTTCATCGCTGGCGATGCGGCGCATATCTGGGTGCCCTATGCCGGCTATGGCATGAACGCCGGCATTGCCGACGCCATGAACCTGTCCTGGTTGCTGGCCGCGCATCTCAACGGCTGGGCGCCGGCCTCCATTCTGGACGCCT
>Ga0209006_10004057_pt1 | contig 13318 bp, 7 predicted proteins | sample JacPin_JW_Ref_O2_FD_188567 | JGI IMG/M metagenome (GOLD analysis project Ga0209006, IMG submission 188567) | Forest soil microbial communities from Algoma, Ontario, Canada - Jack Pine, Ontario site 1_JW_Ref_O2 (SPAdes) (version 2) | ecosystem: Environmental > Terrestrial > Soil > Boreal... | reverse complement strand
TGCCTCGCCGTCCGCGAAACGCAGCGCGCGTTCGAACTGCCCGGCGGCTTCGCGATGGGATGCCAGCGTGCGAGCGCGGCGACCCGCCGACGCAGCATGCTCCAACGCAGCCGGGCCGTCGCCGGCCTCTTCCGCGTGAAAGGCCAGCCGAGCATCGTCGTCACAGCCGAGATTGCGTAGTCCCCGTAGTATCCGAGCATGGAGTTCGGCGCGTTGGGCCGACAAGACCGCCTGCTCGATCGCCTGACGCGCGATCTCGTGCCGGAAACGCAGAACCGGATGGTCGACCACGAGTCCAGACGAGATGACCTCGGCCAGTGCAGGCCCGGCGACGACGTGGCGTAGCAGCCGCTCGTCGACGGTGCCGCCTATAAGGGCCGCGGCTTCGAGGGTCTCCCGTGCTTTCGGTCCGAGGCGGGCGGCGCGCGCCAGAACCACATCACGGGCCGAGCCCGGTACCTCGCCTAGGCCCGCTTCCAGCACCTCGTGGACGTAGAACGGATTGCCGCCGGTGACCCTGTACAACTCCTCTGGGTCGACCCCGCGGCCGGCTGAGAGCATCCGCACGGCTTGGGCACTGAGGGGAGCGAGCGGGAGGCGCCTCGCACAGCGCTGGACGGCCAGATGGCCGAGAGCAATGCGCAGCGGATGGGTGTCAGCCAGCTCGTCGCTGCGGTAGCTCACGATCAGTAGCACTGCGATCTCCCGGATCCGTCGCGCGAGAAAGCCCAGCAGATCGAGGGTGGCCTCATCGGCCCAGTGCACGTCCTCGATGACGACGACCGGTAGCGGCCCCGGCCCGCACAGCTCGGTCAGGAGCGCGTCGAAGAGTTCCTCCCGGGACGCGTCTGCCCGGCACAGCGACTGCAGGCGGCCGTGTACCTGCTGCGCAATGTCGAAGAGCGGACCGAGCGGCCGGGGCGTGAACATGCCGTCGCAGGCGCCCGACAGAAGGCGTGAGTCGGGCAAGTCGTGCGTGAACTGCTCCAGCAGGGTCGACTTGCCCACACCCGCCTCGCCTTCGAGCAGGACGAGCCGGCCTTCGCCGCTACGCGCCTGCGCCGCAATTTCGGCCAGTGCATCCAGCGCCGTCTTCCGCTCGAGCAGTGTCACTCGGCCGGTGCGCTGTTGCGACGCGTGAGTCTGGACGAGCGAGAGCGTGGTATCGGGCATGTGGCCTCCTCGGTCCCTGCGGCTCCGACGTTACGATCGGCTCACCTCGGACTCCATAGGGAGTACCTCCCCATATTTCTGGTGAGCTGCGGTTTTCTGGTGCGCTGCGGGCGCCGGCGAGACCAAGCCTGGGACGGGGCCGCGGCCCAAGGGATGGCAGCCGCGGAGAGGAAGGGGGAGAAGGGGAAATTGCAGGTCAATCGCCTGTTCTGTAAACGGATTTGTAAACCGGGCGCGGCGAAACAGGGTGAGAGGGGAGAGACGGGACGGAGCGAGCGGGACGTATTTCGGTCCGTCCGCCGAGGTCACCGCATCCGCGAGAGACCGCCCGCGGCGCCAGAGACGTGCGTCGTATGGCTCATAACCCAGAGGTCGCAGGTTCAAATCCTGCCCCCGCTACCAAGGAGTCGCAGATCAGAGGCCTGATCGCCGGAAGGCGGTCAGGTCTTTGACCTTCATGGCAGCGTGGCGGCAGCGGGATCGGGCCGTACTGACCGGCGCGAGCGGGCGAGATTGGCAGGCAACGGCATCAGAGGCGGACTTGCACACCGCGCAGAGACCCGTGCCAAGGGAGCTGAGTTCGGGCCCGGCCTTCTGATCGTCCGGTGGCGCCTGTGCCGCCCGAATACCGATTGGCGGTTTGACCTGCCGTTCGGCCCGCCGGCGGCCTGTCCGGCCCCGGGACAGGTGCCAGCTGCGCGGAGGCTCCGCCGCCACGCAGGCACGATGGCTGGCGTGCGGCGCCAGAAGCACCAGTCCGCGCCCCGAGGGACGATGGCACAACGCGACAACGCCATTTGAGTTGCAGTTCGCCTAAATCCACCGCCGGACGGCCGTCGCCGGCTCCTACCCTCCACAGGAAGACTGCGGGATGGGCATCCGGTTCCCGCATCAGGACGACTTGGTTCAGCGGGTGACAATGCTGGTGATGCGGGCACCGGAGCACAGACGAAGGAGGACCCGATGAGCGACCTGCAGGCCACCGCCGACCGCGTTGAGATCGAGGCGCTGCGCGGCGAGTTCACCGACGCGGTAATGATGCACGACTACGACCGTCTCGCGTCACTGTTCACCCAAGACGGCACGGTGCGGCTCCCCCACGCTTACGCCGGGGCCGTCGGCCGGGAAGACATGCGCGCCGGGGGCGAGCAACTGCAGGCTCTGCTGGACTATATGGTGCAAACCACACATCCGGGCACGATCGTGCTTAACGGCGACACCGCGTCCGGCCGGGCCTACATGTCGGAGCTCACACGCTTTCGCGATGGCAGGTCGGAGCTGAACTATGGCATCTACCACGACCGTTACCAGCGCACTTCGGACGGCTGGAAGTTCACCGAGCGCGTCTACGAGATCAGATACCTCGACGAGACCCCGCTCGCGGGCTCGGCACCCCATCCGGCTGGGGACGCCGCCAATCCATAGACATGCCAGCGGCGCCGCGGCCCTGCCTGCACCCGTACGGCGGCCAAGACGGCGGTCGTGACCTGTATCGAGGACTACAACACCACCCCGCGGGGCTCGAGCGAGACTATGAGCAGGAGTTCATAGTCGGCCACGGACACGCCCACATCAGCCAGCTCTGCGCGGACTTGGGCGGACCTGTCATGGAGCAGCTGCCGCGCATAGCGGCGGCTCCGTGCACGTTCTAATGGCCGGACTCGATCCGAAAGCTGACATCGGCACTGGTAGGCGGGCGGCGTGCGTGGACGCGCCTCGCGCTCGGCCCAGACCGCCCGGGCCGAACCCCTTGGGCGGCAAAGCGTTCCGCACAGCACACTTGCCTGGCCGGTGTTGCCCGCGCGTTTGACAGCCGATAGCTCATAAGCATAGCTTTTTAGCTATGGGCCATAGCTTTCTAGAGGTCGGTGGCCGTGCCTAGGGCAGGGCTCAGCACCGACGGGGTGGTCGATGTCGCCCTGGGCATCGTCGACGAGCAGGGACCTGAGGCGCTGTCGCTGTCGGTGGTAGCCGCCCGGGCCGGGGTTGCCGCGCCGTCGCTGTACAAACATGTGGCGAGCCTGGCCGAGCTGCGGTCACGGGTGGCCGCCCGGGTCCTGGCCGAGATGACCGGCGTGGCCACCACAGCCGTGCTGGGGCTGAGCGGGGACGCAGCGATCGCCGCGCTGATGAGGCGGCTGCGCGGCTACGGCGTGGAACATCCTGCCCGTTACCTGGCGGTGCCCCCGGACCCGATGCACGACCCGGCCCTGGCGCAGCCAGCGGGCCGCCTTATCGAGGTGTTCCTGGCCGTGTTGCGCGGCTACGGCCTGCATGACGCTGCCGCGATTCACGCCACCCGGTGCCTGCGCGTGATCGTCCACGGGTTCGTCTCGATCGAATCCAGCGGCGGCTTCGGCCTAGCCGAGGACCCAGCCGAGACCTACGAACAGCTCATCCAGATGTACCTCGCATCGTTGCCCGAGCACTGACCCGGCGCAGCTCACCACCACAGGAGACGCACATGTCCACCTCCGCGATCCGCATCCGCGCAGGCGCCGCCGCCCTGGCGGCTGCCGGCCTATTGTTCCTCGCCTACCCAGCGCTGCGGCCCTGGCACGATGAAGCCACGGTCGCCGGGGCTACCGCCTCGATGAGTTCGGCTGCCTGGGTGGCTGCTCATTTCTTCGCGATGCTCGGGTTCATCCTGATGCCGCTGGGGCTGCTGGCCCTGCGCGCGGCGCTCGCAGCCACCAGGGCCGAGCCGCTAGCCCTGACCGCAGCGGTACTGGCTTGGATCGGCTCCGGGCTGGTGCTGCCCTACTACGGAGCTGAGGACTTCGGGCTGCACGCGATCGCCGGACCCGACGGGCCCAGGACCGGGCTTCTCAACCTCGTCCACGCGGTGCGCTACCAGCCGCTCGCGATGACGATCTTCGGCGCCGGGCTATTGCTCATCGCCGCCGCAGCCATCATGGCGGCCATCGCGGTGTGGCGCTCCAACGTCCTGCCCCGCACCAGCGCCATCCTGTTCGCCACCGGAATGGCCTTGTTCCTTCCGCAGTTCTTCGGCCCCGCCGCCGTCCGGATCGGCCACGGCATCCTGTTGGCCGCCGGCTCGATCATCCTCGCCGCCGCACTATGGGCATCGACCGGCCGGCCCCGCGCCGCCGTCACCCCACTCGCCGACCGTCCTTCCGCCGATGTCAGCGGCATGGCTCGGGACCCAGCGGCGCGGCCCTCATGACCGCCCGCACCCGGCGGCTGCCCCACGACCACCCACACCCGCCCGCGCGTGAGCCAGCCGTCAACGCCAGTGGGCGGTCCCCGGCACCGGCCGCAGCGGGGATGCGCGACACGCCGGCCCACCCCGGCTGCGGCCGCGCTGGCTTGCTGGCTCGGCCTCAAGAGCCCTGCGAGTCAGATCACAGCACATGTTCGTCGGGCGGCAACGCCGCCACACCGGCCGCCCACTACCCTGCCGAGTGGAGGATTCCATCATGAAGATTGCGCCGGGCATCCACCGGATCGGCGACAACAGCATGATCAACGCCTACCTCATCGAGCAGGCCGGCGAGGTAACGATCATCGACGCCGGGGTATCCGGCTTCTACAAGGACATCGACCGGGAGCTGGCCGCCATGGGCCGCACGCCCGCAGACGTCCGGGCGCTGGTCCTAACCCACGGGCACACCGACCACATCGGCTTCGCGGAACGGCTGCGCCGCGAACGGGGGGTCCCGGTGTCGGTGCACGAAGCCGACGCCGCCTTGGCCCGCGGCGAGGTGCCGAACCCGGCGAAGGGCTACGGCCCGGTAAAGCTCGGGCCCCTCCTCGGGTTTCTGTGGTTCAGCGCCCTGCACGGCGGGCTGCGCACCCCCAAGCTGCAACAGGTCACGACCTTCGGCGACGGGGCAACTTTGGACGTCCCGGGCAGCCTGCGGGTCATCTTGACGCCCGGCCACACCCCCGGCAGCGCCGCCCTGCACGTCGCATCGCTCGGCGCCCTGTTCGTCGGGGACGCATTCGCCACCTACGCGGTGACCACGGGGACGCGCGGCCCCCAGGTCGCGCCATTCACCGCAGACGCCGCCCAGGCGGTCGAATCGCTGGCACGCCTGGATGCAATCTCCGCTGATCACGTGCTTCCTGGGCACGGCGACCCCTGGACGGGCGGCATCCAAGAAGCGACCCGGCAGATACGCCAGCGGCCCGACAGCCGCGGCTAACCCCGGCGACGTGCAACAACGAGGCCTCTTGCCATAGCCGTTCGGGTTGAGGCTGAACTCCCCTTGAAGCGAGGAACCCACCGCATATCACCCACATCTGCACCAATCATCGGCCGTGTAGTCACGCGCCAACTGACGCGCATACCGCCGCTCAGCGCGCGTTCTCTTTGTCGTTCAGGTCACTCAGCGTGATGGTTTCGAGCGATACAGCCCGACACCAACCTCGGACCAGCCCCGGGTGAGCGGTCCGCGGGTTGGTGGCGCCGCCGATCTGGCCGCGCTGAACCCCCGCATCTTTGCCTCGCGGATGCCGCGCGGCGCGCGGCATCGCCGGCGCCTGATGCGAGCCGTTGGCGTACCGGGTCCGCGGATCGGTCACGCGCAGGTGAGGGTCGGCGTTGCCCAGTCGCCGTGGTCGTTGCCGTTGCCGTCGCCTGCGTCGCCGACGATGAGGTCCACGACCTGGGCGCCGGTGACGTCGACGTCGAGCGACGTGGCCGGCTGGTGCCCGCGGATGGTCGGGGTCGTCACCAGGGTCTTGCCGTCGGCGGCCACGCTGAAGGTCACCGTGCCCGCCCCGTTCTGCTCGTCGTCGACGCCGACCATGGCGGTGAACCGCGTGCAGTGCCCGCCGAGGTAGACCTCCACGTCGCTGATCGCGTTGGTACCGAGGCCCTTGGCGTAGGTGACGCCGTTGATGGTGATCGGGTGGCCGTCGCCTGGAGCCTGCTCACCGTTGCTGGTGTCGCGCTCGACCGGTCCCCAGCCGTTGGTGGCCGACAGGAAGGGCAGGTCGCTGACGGCGTCGGTGCCGGCCGGCGGTGGCGGTGGCACCGACCGGATGATCCGCTCGTCGGAGTTGCTCGCCGGGCGGGCGCGCTGCACGTAATGGACGACCGCGGTGACGGCCGAGGCCGGAGCCAGCTGGCCGGAGGCCGCCTGGACCTGCCAGGTGAACGCGGCCGAGCCGCCGGGATGTAGCGCGCTCACCGACGCCGGGCTGGCAGGCCCGGCCGTCCACCCGTCGGGCAGGTTCAGCGACGCGGTGAGGCCAGTCGCGTTCGGCGCGTCGGCCGGCACGGTCACCGTGGCCGTGGCCGTGAACGTCTGCCCGGCCTGGACGTCGTCGGGCACCCGGAGGTCGACGGCCGTGCCCGGCGGCTTGGGCATCGCGTACTTGCGCGGGTCGTAGCGCGGGCTGTAGTTCTGCGCGACCCGCAGCGAGGACGCGTAACTGCCGTAGTTGGTGAGCGAGACCTTGCCCAGCCCGCCGGTCGAGCCATCGAGATTCCACACCGCGATCGCGATGCTGTTCGTACCGTCGGGATTCAGGATGCCGTTCGGCACCGGGAAGCTGTGCTGCGGCCCCTTGTAGTTGACGTAGTCGCCGACCTGCCAGCCGTTCACGTACAGCAGCGCCCGGTATTGGCGGGACGGGTCGTCGCTGATCGTCAGCCCGAGCGAGGTGTCCTGCCCTTTCGGCAGGTCCAGGGCGACATTGGTGCGATACCACGACACACCCGGCGTGGTGTCGGTCGTCGGCAGGGTGACCGGCGTCCAGTTGCCGTCCGGGTAGCCGGGCAGCGACCAGCCGGCCCGCTCTCCGTAGAGGCCGCCGGTCGACAGCGGGCCGCGTACCGGGTCGATCATGTCCTCGCCGCTGCGCACCCCCTGCAGCCTCCAGGTGATCGAGGTCAGCGGGGCGCCGGTGAGCGAGGCGCTGGTAAGCCCGCGGGCGGCCTTGTTGCCGTTGGTGGAGTTGTAGTCCTCCTCGTGGCCCATGTTCACCGTGAGCACCGAGACGATGTTGTCGCCGGCGGACTTCAGCGCACCGGCGGGGAAGGTGAAGTTGGCGCTGCCGGTGGTGGAGCTGCCGAGGAAGGTACCGTTGAGCCAGGCTGAGAAGGCCTGCGCCCCGCCGCCGGAGTCCGAGACCAGGTGGATGCCGGTCTCGTTGCCGCTGGCGCGGAACCGCCCGCGGTACCAGGTGTTGCCGGTGTGGAAGCCGTAGTCGTCCGCGTAGAGCACCGGCAGGGTGTTCACCCCGCTGACGCTGTTGGTGGTCATCTTGTCGGCTACCTGCCAACTGGAGTCGTCGAAGCCCGGCTGCGCTTCCGGGGACTCCTGCTGATGCTTCCAGTTCGCCAGGGCGGGAAGCGAGATCGAAGCGGCCGTCGGTATCGTCCCGGTGAGGCTGCCGGTGGGCGTGAGCTCGGTATGCACCGCCTTGCCGTTCCAGGTGACGGCCGAGGCCGAGGTGAAGACCTCGATGTCCGGGTCGGTGCCGTTGTCGCCGGTCAGCGCGACCGTGCGGCCTTGATCGCTGCTCGTCGCGGTGCGCAGTAGGTGGGTGCCGCGCACCAGCACCGGGCCGGCCGCGGTGTCCTGCTGCCAGAACGTCTCGGCGGTCGCCTTGTCGGCGAGCAGGAGCAGCAGCGGGCGTGAGCCGCCGCCGGAGATCGTGACCCGGGCCAGGCCGTCGTGGGTGTAGTTCAGCCGGAGGTCTCCGGTGGCGGGGTCCCACGTCGTGGCCACCGCGCCGCCGCTCGCCTGCACGGTCGGCCGCGACGCGTAACGCAGCACTGTCTCGCCGTCGCTGCCCTGGTCGCCGTAGAGCACCGCGACGTCACGCTGCCCGATCGTCGCGTTGGTCATGATCTCCGACGTCGAGTACTGCAGTTGCGAGTTGCCGAGCTTGTAGTTGGCCACGATGATGTGCGAGTCGCGCCCGTCCAGGGTGATCGCGGTGCCCGGCTGCTGCGGCACCACCGGGTAGGTAGGATTCGCGGCGGCCGATCCGGTCGGCACGTCGATGGCATCGACCGACACGTAGTTGTCCGTCGAGCCTGAGCTGTGCGTCCCGTCGACGACGATCTTGAGGGTGTGCGGCCCGTCAGCGAGCCCGCTCTTGGCGAACAGCACGGCCTGGTTCTGGCTGCCGGATGCGTCGACGGTCGCCTGCTTCGTGCCGTCTATGTAGACGTCGGCCAGGCCGTGGTTGCTGGTCCGCGGGCCGATCCAGCGGACCGCGGTTCCGTTGAACGGGACGGTGAGTGAGTCGCCGGCCTGGTTGGAGAACGACTCGGTGTTCTGGTAGTCGCCGCCGGTGTAACTCTGGTTGGCCACGTGTGACCAGCTGCCCGAGTACTGCAGCGCCGGATCGGTGTCGTCGTAGGTGTAGGTGACATTCGCGGCGGGCTGGGCGTTGAAGTCGATGGAGATGTGCGTGGTGTCTACCGACGTGGACGTGGAGTCGGCGTGCCGCAGGACGTGGAACTGCGTCCCGGTGTCCGGGTTCATCCGCGCCGTATCGATGATCGCGGGGTTGTCCGGCGGGGTCACGTTGATCCGGTCGGTCTTGGTCAGCGGCGCGACTGCGTGGGTGAAGTAGCCGATGAGCTTGTCCTCGTAGTACTTCGGGTCGAGCTGGCGGGTCTCACGGATCGCCGCGCCATAGTCGTAGGAGGTGTAGTTCTCCGGCTCCCCGAGCCAGCCCCAGTTCGTCCCGCCGTAGGTCATGTAGAAGTTCTGAGCGGTCGCTCCGACGGCGATGTTCTGCTTGTAGAACACGTCGGCGAACTGGTCATTTATCAGCTGCGAACACTTGTCGTAGCCGGGCCCGCCCCACGGGTCGAACGCGCCGCCCTGGAACTCCGGCGTGTACAGCGGCCGCCCCGCGGGATGGTCGTAGCTGATGTCCGGGACGCCGCTCCACGCGGTCGGGTTGGAGCAGTTGAAGCCCTGCGGGTAGGAGTCCGGGCCGTCGATATCGAGTGCGCCGACGCCGGAGTTGAAGGTGCCGTTGTTGTTGCCGGTCAGGGGCACGGTGATGCCGTCCGCCCGCGCCTTGTCCTCAAGGTGCTGCATATAGGCGCGGCCCGCGGCCGAGCCGTTGTAGTACTCGTTCTCGACCTGGTAGGCGATCACCGGCCCGGTGCCGTTGGTCAGCTGGTGCCGGGCGAGGATGCGGTCGATCTGCGTCATCCACTGGTCGGAGTACTTGAGGAACTGCGGGTCGTCGCTGCGGTTCGCGCCCGGCTTGGTCGACATCCAGCCGGGCAGGCCGCCTCCGTCGACCTCGGCGTTGATGTAGGGCGCCGGGCGGGCGATCACGTAGATCCCGGCCTCCTGCGCCATGTCGAGCAACTTGTCCACGTCGCGCACGCCGGTGAAGTCGTAGACGCCCGGCGCCGGCGAGTGATACCCCCAGTCGAAATAGATCGATGCCGCGTTGAACCCAGCCGCCTTCATCTTCTGGAAGATGTCGAGCCAGAGATCCGGACTCGGCAGCCGGAAGTAGTGGAACTCCCCGGACCAGATGTAGGTCCGCTGGCCGTCGATCAGGAACGAGTAGCCGTCGAAGCTGACGGTGTGCGGGGTGCCGGCAGCCTGCGCGGGCGAGCCCGGGGCGGCCGGGTGTGCCTCCGCCGGCTGAATCGTCCCTGCGAGCGCGATGACGAGCGCTATCGCGGCGAGCAGCGCAGTGAGCACCAGGCGCCTCCCGCCGCGCGCTCGGGTCGGTTGGCCTTCGCCCTGGTTCGTGCGCATGGCGCCTCCGGGTCCGGAACTGCCCCCCCAACAACACCAAACACAGTTATTCAAATCCAAACACTAGGACGATCCGGCAACCCGCACAAGGGAGCTGACGTCTGATGCTTGACGTAGGCGACCATTGCATGCCTGTCCTCCTGCTCAGCTGACGACCTGTCTGCCTGCTCAGCGGACGGCAGCCGGGCAGTGTTTGATTCTGTTGAATTCAACCCAACCGCCTGGGGGGCCTGCCACATCCTGGCTAGCGCCATGTAAAAGCACCACGGGACGGTCAACCGGCAACAGCAACTCAGGCACATCGGCGGGAAACCCGGGTACGCCGCTACCCGGGACGAATCGACGGGTCAGCCGACCAGAGGCGCGACCACGAGTGAATATGCCTGTCAGCGCATAGACATACGCGCACGCCTCGTCCTCAATTCGGCATGATCGGACGTCCAGGTAGGGCGCCGCGGATGCCACTGGTCGCGGCGAACCCCGGCCGGGGCGAGGCCCTGGTAGATCACGGCGATAGGCCCGACCCGGGTCGCGTCCGAGTGGGAGATCATGAAGGGTCTCTCAGGAGGGCAACAGGTTAGGCGTCAGATGAGCCTTGACCGCAACAGTGGGGGCACGCACTCAGACTCCTGCCGGATCGTACCGACCCTTCACATATGGTCCCGTCCAATGTTGAACAGTGACGTCTTCGCTCATAACCCAGAGGTTGCAGGTTCAAATCCTGCCCCCGCTACCAATGTGCAGCTGACGTAGATCGTTTACTCGGGGGTCGTGGTTGCGGTGGTCTTCTGCCGCAGCCGTTCGTAGGGGGTCTGGCCGGCGAGGGCGCCGTGGGGGCGATGGTAGTTGTAGAAGGTTTCCCATTCGGCGAGCTTGTCGTTGAACAGCTGCGTGTCGTCGATCACGACGCCCTTGAGCATCCGGTAGAACTCCTCACCGTCGATCCGGTGGCTGCGTTCGACCTTGCCGTTGAGCCGCGGGGTGGCGGGCTTGATGTAGATGTGGCGGATGCCGCGATCCAGCAGGTGCCAGTGGAACGCCGACTGAAATTCGGACCCGTTATCTGTCTGGATCGCCTCGACCCGGAACGGGAACTTGTCCAGCAGGAAGTCAGCGAACTGGATCGCGGTCTTCTGGTTCAGCCGGTCATAGATCCGCAGCACCCGCAGCCGGGTGCAGTCGTCGATCGCTGTGAACTGGTAGTACTTCTTCCTGCTCGAGGAGCTGAGCGGCGCGATGAACTTCACATCGACCTAGACCGCGTGGCCGGGCATCGGCTTCTCATACCGCTTCCACTTGCGGTCGTGGCGCTTGTACCGCTGGGAAGCCGGGAGCCGGTTGAGGTCCAGGCGCTTGAGGATCCGCCACACCCCGGAGTCGCTGATCTCGATGTCGTGGTAGCGCTTGAGGTACATCGAGATCTTCGCCGGGCCGAAGTGGTAGTTCTGCCGCAGGTAGATGATCTTCTCGACCACCTCGGCGGGGGTCTCGTGCGGGCAGTGCGCCGGGCGGGTGGAGCGGTCCCGCAGCCCGGCCGGGCCCTCGGCTTCGTAGCGGCGGTACCAGACGTAGAAGACCTGCCGGCTGATCCCGTAGTACCGGCAGGTCAGGGCCACGTTCCCGGTCACCTCGCGGGCGTGGCGGATGATCGCCAGCCGCCTCGCGGCGTTCTTATCCAGTTGCCGTTCGTTCACAAGGGTCTCCTTAGTGATCAGAAACCCCAGATGTCAACGATGTCCGTCAGTTTTAGACTGCCCCCGCTACCAAGGAGTCGCAGATCAGAGGCCTGATCGCCGGAAGGCGGTCAGGTCTTTGACCTTCATGGCAGCGTGGCGGCAGCGGGATGAGACCGCACCGGCCGGGCGCGAGAGGGCGAGACTGGCAGGGAACGGCATCAGCGGCGGACCTGCGCGCCCGTCGTAGACTCGTGCTGACGGACCTGAGTTTGCGGCTCTTCTTCTGAGATTCGGAGGCGCCACTCTCCGCTACGTGACGCCAACCGGAGTGAGTGCGAGGAGCCTGGCTGCGCCCGCCCTTCGGGAGAACCTGGATCCGGTGCGTTGCGGAGTGGCCAGCCGTGACTCATCTGAGCACCATGGCTCTGTCCATTGGCCAGGAGCCGCGCTGCCGGATACGTGCGAGCGTCAGCCGGCTGACAAGCAGCAGGACCGTGCCGATATGTGCACTCTCGTCGAGGGCCAGGGCGGGTGCGCTTTTGTGTAGCCAGTTCGAGGGGCTTGCCGGGCCAGCGGTCGTCATGTAGGACGGGCTGCATGCGTGCGATCCGCGCTCGCCACGCCTACGACGGCGAATCATTTCTGGCCGCCGGTGCGACCGTCTTGGTTGAGGACGGCTTGATCATCGGTGTTGAGTCCTACGGGTTCCAGGTTCCCGGGGACTGCCCGGTGACCGGCCATGAAGGGACACTGCTGCCGGGCTTGATCGACGCGCACGCTCACCTGGTCGCCGACAGCGGAGACTCGGCCCTGGACCGGGTAGCAGGCTACTCGGCCGGGGAAATCGAGGAGGTCATCTCCCGGGCGTTGCGCGATCAGCTCCTGGCGGGTGTGACTACCGTCCGCGACCTGGGAGACCGGCGATTTTGCGTCCTTGACCGCCGGGACCGGCAGCAGTCCACCCCCGCGACCGAGCCGACGATCATCGCCTCGGGGCCACCCGTGACAAGCAGGAACGGCCACTGTCACTACATGGGCGGTGAGGTTTCGGGGACCGACGAGATCATCGGTGCGGTGGCGGAACGGGTGGAGCGGGGCGCGGACATCATCAAGGTGATGGCCTCTGGCGGTGTCAACACCCCTGGCACCGATGTGATGCGTACCCAGTTCACCACCGGTGAGCTTCAGCTGATCGTTGACCGGGCTCACGCAGCCGGTGTGCCGGTGACTGCGCATGCGCATGGAACACCTGCCGTAGAGCAGGCAGTCGCGGTCGGAGTCGATGGCATCGAGCATTGCTCCTGCGTGACCGACCGCGGATTCGGGCAGGTCAGTGAGGAGACAGTCGCGACCCTGGCGCGAAGCCGCATCGCGGTCTGTCCCACCATCGGCGTCGACGCGCAGCTGATGAAGGCCCCGCCGCCGGCGGTAAAAGCGATGATGGCCCGGATGGGGGTGACGGCTGAGCAAATGCTGCAGGCCCGGTGGGACTTCGTGGGCCGGCTGCACCGAGCTGGGGTGCGTCTGGTGTCCGGGGTTGACTCCGGCATCGGGCCAGCCAAGCGGCACGGCGTGCTCCCGCATGCCGTATGTGAGCTGGTAACCGCGGGACTAAGCGTCACCGAGGCCCTGGCCACGGCGACCTCGGGTGCGGCGCAGGCATGCGGGGTCAGCGCACGCAAGGGCCGGCTCGCCCCTGGCTACGACGCCGATCTTCTCGTCGTGGATGGTGATCTTGAAATCGATGTGACC
>Ga0209006_10004056_pt1 | contig 13319 bp, 11 predicted proteins | sample JacPin_JW_Ref_O2_FD_188567 | JGI IMG/M metagenome (GOLD analysis project Ga0209006, IMG submission 188567) | Forest soil microbial communities from Algoma, Ontario, Canada - Jack Pine, Ontario site 1_JW_Ref_O2 (SPAdes) (version 2) | ecosystem: Environmental > Terrestrial > Soil > Boreal... | reverse complement strand
GACATCGACTGATACGGAGAATTTCCGTAGCCCGTCGGGCCGAGCGGCAGCACTTGCCACCAGCGCTGGCCCGCAATGTGAAGGCGATCAATCCAGGAAAACGCCGCGGATCCCAGATCGCCGATGCCGTACGGCGACGGCAACGACGTAACGTGCAGCAACACTCCCGAAGCGCGGTATCCATGCGAGAATGGCGGAATGCCCGCAGGTTCGCCGATACTGCTCACTTGCTCGTTCCACCCAGAGCATTGTTCACTATCTTTTCCGCCTCGCTCATGATGGCATTCAGATGCGACGTGCTCTTGAAGCTCTCCGCGTAGATCTTGTAGATGTTTTCGGTGCCGGAGGGCCGGGCGGCGAACCACCCGTTTGTTGCCACGACTTTTAGTCCGCCAATGGGAGCCTGATTGCCCGGAGCATGGGTCAGCTTAGCGGTAATTGGCTCGCCCGCCAATTCCGACTCTTTGACCGACTCGGGAGAAAGCGCTAAAAGTTTTGCCTTTTGTTCAGGAGTGCTGGGCGCGTCGATGCGCGTGTAGTAGGGCGTGCCGAACTCTGCCGTCATTTCCTGGTAGTGCTGGCCGGGGTCTTTGCCGGTCCGGGCTGTAATTTCAGCGGCCAGCAGGACCATGATGAGCCCATCCTTGTCGGTGGACCACACTGTGCCATCCCGGCGTAGGAAGCTTGCTCCTGCGCTCTCTTCACCTCCAAAACAATACGAGCCGTCGATCAGTCCCGACACAAACCATTTGAAGCCAACCGGGACTTCGCGCAATTCACGGCCGAGTTTTTGAACCACACGGTCAATCATGCTGCTGCTTACCACGGTTTTTCCAACCGCAACGGTCGGCCGCCATTGCGGCCGATGCGTGACGAGATAACGAATGGCCACAGCGAGATAATGATTCGGGTTCATCAAGCCGGCAACTGGGGTGACTATCCCGTGGCGGTCCGCGTCGGTGTCGTTGCCGAAGGCAACCTGATACTGATCTTTCAATCCCACGAGCCGCGCCATCGCATACGGACTGGAGCAATCCATGCGGATTTTTCCGTCGTGATCGACGGTCATGAATGAAAAAGTTGGATCGATGGTTCGGTTAACGACCTGAACGTTTAACCCGTAAGTCGAATTAATCGGGTCCCAGTAGGGCAGAGAAGCCCCACCGAGAGGATCGACGCCCAGTTTGAGGTTGGCGCCGCGAATGACGTCAATGTCGACGACATTGCTGAGATCGCGAACGTAGGGGAGAACAAAATCTTCCTGCCGCGTGGTAGCCGCTCGAATTGCTTTTTCGTACGGCACGCGCTTGACGCCGGCATTTCCGGCTTGCAGCAGTTCGTTGGCTCGATTCTGCACCCAGCCGGTCACAGCCGTGTCGGCCGGCCCGCCGTTGGGAGGGTTGTATTTGAAGCCGCCGTCCTCGGGCGGGTTGTGCGAAGGCGTGATGACGATACCGTCGGCGAAGTGATCCTTGCGGTCACGGTTGTAAACCAGAATGGCTCGCGAGATGACAGGAGTTGGAGTTACACCGTCGTTCTCCTGAATGATCGTCTCGACGCCATTCGCGGCCAGGACTTCGAGAGCCGTACGCTGCGCCGGCGCAGAGACGGCGTGGGTATCCTTCCCCATGTAAAGAGGCCCGTCGATGGCTTGCCCTCGCCGGTACTGGCAGATCGCTTGTGTGATCGCGAGAATGTGCGCTTCGTTGAAGGTGCCGTGAAGAGGCGATCCGCGGTGCCCGCTGGTCCCGAAGCTCACCAGTTGGTTGCGATCGCGCACATCGGGCTTGTGCTCGTAATACTCTTTTTCCATGCGCGAAACGTCGATCAGCATCTCCTTCGGCGCAGGCTTGCCCGCGAGCGGCGAAATCGTTTCACCAGGAATTGTCTGAGGCTGTGTTTCTAAGGTATCGGGCATGGTTCCACCTTCCAAATCTCAGTAGTGTATTCGTGAATCGTGCGGTCGGAAGAGAACTTCCCCGAACTCGCCACATTCAGGATCGCTTTTTCCGCCCAGGCTCCCGGGTCACGATAGAGTATGCCCAGCTGCTCCTGCGCGTCGACGTAGGATTTTAGGTCAGCCAGGTGCATATAGTGGTCGCCGACTAATAGCGTATCGCGTATGGGCTCGAATATTCCTCGCTCATCGCGGCTGAAGTAGTCGGAAGAAATAAGATCGATCGCAGCGCGAGTCTCGGGGTCATGCTCATAGTGCCACATCGGGTTGTACCAGGAGCGGCTATTTTCGACCTGTTCCACGGTGAGCCCGAACAGGAAAAGATTTTCTTCTCCAGCTTCTTCCGCCATTTCGATCGTCGCTCCATCCCTTGTTCCAACCGTAAGCGCGCCATTCATCATGAATTTCATATTGCTCGTTCCGCTGGCCTCATAGCCCGCGGTGGAAATCTGGTTAGAGACATCGCTGGCCGGAATGAGCCTTTCCGCCAGCGATACGTTGTACTCCGGTAAAAAGACGACTTTCAAACGTCCGCGCACCACTGGATCATTGTCGATGGTGCCGGCAAGGTTGTTGATAAATTTGACGATAAGTTTTGCCAGCCGGTAAGCCGGCGCCGCTTTCCCGGCGAAAAAGAACGTGCGGGGAACTGTCTCCAGATTCGGATTCTCCCGCAGCCGGTTGTAAACGACAATGATGCGCAGCGCATTCAGCAGTTGCCGCTTGTATTCATGAATACGCTTGATTTGACTGTCGAAAATCGTGTTCGGATCCACGATTTGCCCGGACGTCGTTTTGAGCCAGTCGGCGAATCGCACCTTAGCCTCGCGCTTCGAGGCCAGGAACGCTTGCCGAAACGCAGAATCTGCAGCCAGCGGTTTGAGATCACGGAGCTGGTTCAGGTCGGTGATCCACTTGTCGCCGATCGCAGTGGTAATCACACGCGCCAATCCGGGATTCGACTCGAGCAACCATCGGCGCGGGGTGACGCCGTTCGTCTTATTGTTGAACCGCTCGGGAAACATCTCAGCAAGATCCTTCACCGTCATGGTCCGCAACAATTTCGAATGAACTGCGGCCACGCCGTTGGTACTGTGCGAACCGACAATGGCGAGATTCGCCATGCGGATCTTGCGTGAGCCTCCTTCCTCCACCAGGCTGATGCGCTCGACGCGCCCCTCATCATTCGGAAAGCGCAGCCGAACTTGGTCGAGCAGGCGGCGGTTGACTTCGTAAATGATCTCGAGTTGGCGGGGAAGCAGCGTTTCAAACCATGCCACCGGCCATTTCTCCAGAGCCTCTGGCAGCAGCGTGTGGTTCGTATATCCCAACGTCTTTGTGGTCAAATCCCAGGCCTCGTCCCAGCCCAGGTGCGCATCGTCGAGCAGAATGCGCATCAGTTCTGCGACAGCCATGGAAGGATGCGTATCGTTGAGTTGGATAGCGGCCTTCTCGGGCAACTTTCCCCAATCGCTGTTGTGCCGGAGAAACCGGCGTATCAGATCAGCCAAAGAACAAGCGACCAGGAAATATTCCTGGACGAAGCGCAGTTGTTGCCCTGCAGTCGTGGAGTCATCGGGATACAGCACACGGGTCAGCGATTCTGCTTCGAGTGTTCCGCCCAACGCACCTACAAAATCTCCCGTGCCAAATTCCTGAAAATCAAAGAAGTCTGCAGCGGTCGCTGTCCAGAGCCGCAGGGTGTTGATGGTCTTTCCTCCGTAGCCCACGACTGGCCGGTCAAAAGGAATACCGAATAGGGTTGATGGACGGCCCGGTATCACTTCGACTCGTCCATCCCGCAGCTTGAACGTTACGTTCAGCTTGATATCCACCTTCTCGTGCTGGCGGGCAATCTCCCATGGGTCTTCGTCACGCAGCCAGTTGTCGGGATACTCCTGCTGCCAGCCGTTCACAAACGACTGGCGAAACATGCCGTATTCGTAACGGAGACCATAGCCCGTGCCCGGCAGTTGCATCGTGGCCATCGAATCGAGAAAACAAGCCGCAAGACGCCCCAGGCCTCCGTTGCCCAGTCCGGCATCCGGTTCCTGTTCGATCAGCTCAGGCCAATCGATGCCTTTCTCTTTGACGACCTGCTGCACAACGGGATCAAGCAACAAGTTCGTGAGGTTATTCGCGAGAGATCGCCCCAGTAGAAACTCCATGGAAAGGTAATAAATGCGTTTGGCATTCTGCTGCTCGTAGGTCGTCTTGGTTTTCACCCAGCGTTGCGCCAGAACGTCACGGACGGAGTGAGAGGCTGCTTCGAAGCGCTCCCGGGCGCTCGCGACCTTCGGATCAATGGCCCGGTCAAAAACCAGATGCCGGTCGTAGAGCGCTTCCTGGGTTCCGGCGAATGGAATCTCGCCCGTTCCATACTGTTGAAGAAGTTTGTTAACTTCCTGTGGCTTCGTCGTCAGGGGAACAACCTTTGCGGAGTCCAGGCGCGACACACTTTTTGTACTCATTCAGGAATCCTCGTACACCGTCCTTAGAGTTTGGCTGGAGTTCTATAACTGGAGTGCTACAAGAAGAGATGCTTATTCGTGTCAATCGGTGACACCAGAAAACGGCGGCGAGAGCTCATTTGGTCTGCGAGCGCGCAAGTTGCACCATTTCGACTAACACTTTCCGAGTCTCCGCGGCATTGCGCACCTCGTGCAAGAAGGCGATGCGGGCACCCCGCATGCCATCGAGCGTCTTCAGGCGAACGTGAAAACCGAGACGATCGACCGTTGTCATGACTGCCTCCGTTGAATCGATGTGAGCAAATTGCCGGGCAAGCAAGACCAGTGCGTCCTTGTGGTCGGTATTCATATGCTGAATGATGCCGGGCATGGAGTCGGCAAGAGGATCGGGTTGGCTGCCGTCATAATCGGATGCAGATACCCAGCCCATTACCCCGAAGCCGCCCACGTAATAAACATCGATGACGTCCAGGCGGTAAAACGAAAAGTCTTCAAAATCCACCCAATATTTGCTATTAGCATGACGCTCTAAGTACAGCTTGCGCACCTCACTCAACTCCGCGTTCGGTACCGGAAGAATATTTCCGACCAGCGTAACTCTCGATGCGCCGAGCGGCTCGCCGTCGGAATCGGGCTGGTTCACCAGCAAGCTGGCACGAGCGTCGGCCTGCAGATTTTGTGTGTGCATTGCCATGGTGCTGATCAGGAAGGTAGGGCGGCCATGATCGTCCAGGCCGTAAGGCATTACGGATCCAAATGGAAATCCAGGCTGTTTACGCGACAGGGTGGAAAGACTGCCCACGCGGCCAAGATAGACCAGTGTGCGGGCACGTTCGGCGAACGTGGGTTCGGGGATGGGAGGCTGCGTACTCGCGGGGCCAGGCCCTGCATGTTTTCTGCCGGATGATGTTGTCATCGTGGGTTGCAACTCCTAGTTTCGTCGTGCTGCGGACTGGGCAGAGTTGCCGGAAGTTCTGAGCGTAAGCAGCTCTACCAGTGGCGTACACGACCGACGTCGACGTGCACGAAGTCCGAACTGCGATAGTACCCTACTCCGCCGCGATGCAGGCGCAGGGCGGCGTCACGCAGCTGAGACGTGGGAATCCCGGGCAGGCGAATATCGATTGCTTCGGCTTGCATATGCAGGCTGTGTTGGGCCACGCCGGTGTGCGGGCTGCGCGTGCGCAGAAATTCGTTGCTCCAGGGCGTACGGTAGCCGCAAATCACATCGATTTCACCGCCGGAATCGCCGAGCGACGCGGTCAGATCGTAGAGCAGGTCGAAAAGATGAGGATTGTAATGATGCACATCTCCGGTACGGTGATCGCGGAGAAAATGGTCGAGTTCGTCCAACGCTGCGGGAATGTATTGATCACCGCGACGGTAGACGACATCCAGCCGCTCGTTGGTGTGAGTGTGATAGAAGCGGAGCCGGTATTCGCGAGCGGAGGGAGTTGCCGATTCTGTGGAATGCCCCAGCGTCGCCAGCGGCAAAAAAAGAATCAGCGATAAGCAGAACTTGCAATTCACTCTCCGCAAGGCCGCAGACCAACCCTTGCGTACTTGCGAGAATATCCCTTCACTTTGGCCGAATAAGCGCACCCAACATTAGATGCGGTTCGAACCAGATGGATTCCTAATGCCAATCCCACGAACCGCGACACTACGGATGTTCCGCGGCCAACGCTTTGTCGAGTTCTGCATCGTAACCGTAGATGTCGTCGAAAAACCGAATCTGATTTTCCTCGTTCACCGTAGCCGTGCCGTAGACAATCAGAACCGGAATTCGCGTGGCCAGGTTCACCTGAAGATTATTTTTATCGCCGTTCATCGTGGCCTTTACGCGCTCCAAATCCCAGCCGGGATTGTTGCGCAACACCCATGCCACCAGATCCTCAGGATTCTGCACTCGAATGCACCCGTGGCTGAAATCGCGAATATCCTGCGAGAACAATCCTGGAGCATCTGTGCCGTGCAGGTACACGTTCTCCGGGTTAGGGAAGATGATCTTCACCAGGCCCAGAGAGTTTGTGTCGCCAGGCTTTTGCCGCACCATCAGGTGCAGCGATTTGATGCCTTCTAAAACCTCTGGGCTCACTTGATTGTCGGTTACGACCTCGCCCTTCGGCGTAACTACTTCGAAATTATTCCTGGCGATATAGTTCGCGTCTTTCAAGATGTGGGGCACGATCTCATTCCGTTGAATGCTAGGCGTCACTTCCCAGTAAGGACGGAAGACCACATATTGAATGTCTTTCTGGAAGACCGGAGATTTGTGTCCGTAGGCTTTTCCAATGATGACATTCTTGTAGAAGGCGACGGAGCCATCCGGATTCATCGCGCGCACACGATATTCCGGAAGATTCACAACGACGGGGGGCTGCGCGAAGGAATGCGGAATCCAGCGCCAACGTTCGAGCGTCAACTTGATCTGGCGAATGCGGACCCACGGGGGCGTATTGAGCTCATTGACGGTGCGCGGGTCAAGGTAGCCGGTGGGGGTTTCCCCGTGCCGGTCCTGGTAATGCTTCACGCCAGCGACGAGCACACCGTCATAGATAGTTGCATTTGGATCGAGCTGCACCCCTGAAGGAATGTCGCCGATGGTTTGCAGAAACTGCCCCAAGCGGGTGACGCCAGCATAGAGCTGGCCGGGCCGCACCGTCTTCGTGACGGTTGGCAGCTTCGGTTCGTCAGCTTGCTTTGCATATCCTTCATAAACCGGCAGGAGCTCGAGCAGCTTCCGGTAGCCCATGAAAGGCGGTTCCAACTTCTGGATTTCGGCGGCCGGATCGCTCGCATTCAGGACCTGGGCCTGAACGAATTCCGCCAACGGGAGTTGTTCCCCTGCCATATCGAGCTCAAACTTGAATTCCTTGGGATTTACACGGCCGCAATGAATGGAGCGGATATAGCGCATCGCTGAGACCGTGAGCGCGGTATCGAACGCGACCAAGTCTTGCTCAGAGGGCTTTTGCCCCAGCTTAAGCAGGCGGCCCTGCCAACGCGAGCCATCGTAGTCTTCGGGGTCGAGTCCTTTGGCGCCTGCATTTTGTAACAGCGCGATCACGGCGAGCCCCTGGGGGCGGACGCGGCCGTTCTGCACCCAAAGCAAGGAATAACCATTCGCCTCGTAAAGTTTGGCGACCTCTGCTTTGTAGGGAGTAAAGTCGGGCCAGCGAAGATCGGCATTACGGCCTGAATCCACGATACCGCGGAGCCCTGAACCCGAGGTGGATAACGTCTGGCCCGCAAGAGCAGGCTGCTCCGCGCGGAACGTAGGGCGCGTCTCACCGCTCGCAACCGACATTCCGGCAAGAAGTACGCTCGTTATAACGATCATCCACTGAGGCCGGTAAGCAAAATCCGTCATAGCAAATCTCCACACGACGTTTTATATGAGTATGGAAAGCAATTCGAGGTTCCACTTACTTGCAAGGAATTTCTTGCGCTACTCTCGCGCCGGTCGAAGGCTTGCACTGAAATGTGCAGCCCACTACATCTGGATCTGACGTAAAACGCAATACTCAGAATAAGCCATCATCCGATACCAAGGTATCGCCGATACTATCGTCCAATTGCTCGTGCAGCCGCCTTCTGGTCTGATCGCGCTGTGTCATCCGAGTTCAATCGGATTGCGCACTACACCGAACAATTAGGAGATGGAACATGAAAATACTAATGGTGCTCACATCCCACGATACCCTTGGCGACACGGGCCGCAAAACCGGCTTCTGGCTCGAAGAATTCGCGGCCCCGTATTTCGTTTTCCGCGATGCCGGGGTAGAGTTGACCCTCGCCTCGCCAAATGGTGGGCAGCCACCCATCGACCCGAAGAGCGATTTGCCAGAAAGTCAAACTCCCGCCATGACTCGGTTTAAGAAAGACCCATCGGCGCAGAAAGCACTTTCCCAGACAGTGAAACTGGCCGACGTTAAATCGCAGGATTACGACACGGTGTTCTATGTGGGCGGGCACGGTCCGATGTGGGACCTCGCAGAGAGCCCGGTTTCCATCGCTTTGCTCGAGTCCTTCTACAACTCCGGCAAGCCGATCGCGCTGGTCTGCCATTCGCCCGGCGTGCTTCGTCACGTGACCTACCAGGGTGCGCCGCTGGTGAAAGGAAAACGCGTTACGGGTTTTACCAATGGCGAAGAGGAAGAGGTGCACCTCACTCATGTCGTCCCGTTTCTTGTCGAGGATGAGTTGATGCGCCTCGGAGCCATCTTCGAGAAGCGCGCCGACTTGCAGCCGTTTTCGATCGTGGATGGCCGCCTTCTTACCGGACAGAATCCGGCGTCCTCGACCCTCGCAGCTCAAAACCTTATCGAGTTGCTCGCCGCGGAAAAAGCCGCCTAAGCGCCGGTTTTAATCGACGCCGAGATCGGCTCGTTCTTGGTGTCAGTTGTGCCGGCCAGGACTATTCTGGTGTGGTCTTGGCCGGTACCGAGGCGCTGAAGCGAGAGGGCAACGCAGTTGTGTTCGGTGTTACGCTTGAACGAAAGGCGAGGAATGTCCGCCAAACAAACAGCAATCATCACCGGAGGAGCGGGAGGGATTGGCACGGGTCTGGTCGAAGGGTTTCTGGACGAAGGCTACAACGTCGTTGCAACCTCACGTGACGCTAATCGAAAGCTGGCCGGCTCGAGCAACCTGATTCTTATCGATGGCGATATCGGCAAACAGCAAACGTCCGCCGAGGTGGTCGAGGCTGCAGTCAATAACTACGGAACCATCGACGTCCTGGTGAATAACGCTGGCATCTTCCTCAACAAGCCATTCACCGACTTCACCGCCGAGGATTTGAACTCCCTTTTCTCCACGAACCTGCTCGGATTCTTTTACATCACCCAGCGCGCCGTGAAAGAAATGCTGAAACAGAAATCGGGTTGCGTTGTGAGCATCACTGCTGCTCTTGCCGATCGGCCGATCGCCGGCGTAAATGGCTCGATGTCTATGATTACGAAGGGCGGGTTGAATTCAGCAACTCAGAATCTCGCGATTGAGTATGCCAAAGACGGCATCCGCTTCAATGCCGTAGCCCCTGGCGTTGTGGATACACCGATGCATCCCAGCGATCCCAAAGACTCGACGCAGCCGACGATGAAAAAGGCAACGGTGAAGGATGTTGTCGATGCCGTTCTGTACTTGGCTAAGGCGGGGCACGTGAGTGGAGAAATTCTCCACTTGGATGGTGCTGCTCCGGCGCGGCGCTGGTAGCCGCAAACATCGTCAAATTGGGGGCTCTAGATGAACGATCAACAAAGTAACGATCAAGCAAAGATCGAGCAGAATTCTGCGGCGCGAGATCAAGCCATCCGTGCGGCGCTGGATCAGCATTGGACGGCGTCCGATGCCAACGATTTCGAAACCGAGCACCGCATCTATCACGAGGACGCGGTGCTGGACTATCCGCAGTCAGGCGAGCGAACCCGAGGTCGAAGCAACATACAGAACCAACGCGCCAGCCAGCCGAACAAAAAGCGGTTTACTATCCGGCGAATCATTGGCAACGGCGATCTTTGGGTCACCGAATTCGTTCTGACGTATGACGGCAAGCCGTCGTACACCGTTAGCGTCATGGAGTTCAGGAGCGACAAGGTGGGGAGGGAAACACAGTACTTTGCCGATCCATTCGTGGCCCCCGCATCGCGCGCTCAATGGGTGGAACGGATGGACAAATAATCTCGGGACCGAGGAGAGATAAGAAATGGAGTGGAAACGGCTGGTCGACTTTGCGCTGATGGGCAGTAGTAGTTTGGAGCAATATGCCATCCTGCTCGTACGCATTTCGATCGGGCTGTTCTTTGCCATCTCCGGGGCAAACAAACTGTTTGTCCCCTCTCTGACGGTCCCTGCGTAATCGTCGACCGGGGCTCGCAATATTTTCTGCGCAATCGTAAGGATGTGATTCGGACATTCCTCTACGCTTCGCGCACGTCGAAGATCAACCGGCTCATCAGTGCTGGAATCCCGGAAGAAAAAGCAATCACGGACGTCGACACAATTGATAAAGATCGCGCCGCCTTCGTCGGGAAATACTTCAAACTGAATTGGCCTGAGATCCATTTGTACGACGCGATGTTGAATACAGAGCCGGGCGATTCGTTTGTCGCGGAACTGCTCGCTCAATTCGTCCAACAGATTGATCGTCGGCCTTCAGACATCTTCGAGTTCACTGTTAGGACCTGACCGCGGAATTGCCGCAGTACCCCGTGGGAGTGCCGTTCAGCTGGCCTACCCGCCCCGAAGTCTACTCGGAGCGAAGCGCTTGCATAACATTCACGCGTGCTGCGCGTGCAGCGGGCAGCACCGACGCGATCACCGCGACCGCCATTAGTACAAATGCGGAGACAAACACAGGCAATACGCCCGGCATTTTGACATCCAGAAAATATTTCCCCGCTAAACGCGCCAGCACGAACCCGAATATCGCGCCTGCAAGAACGCCCGCCGCAGCCATCACGGTACCCTCGGCGATCACGCCTTTGAGCAGATGCTGCGGCTTCGATCCGAGGGCCAGCCGGATGCCGAATTCCCGTGTCCGCGCACTCACCGAAAACGCCAGCACCCCCGCGACACCAACCACGGCAATCGCCAGCGCGACCGCCGCGAATACCCCAAACACTACCGAGTTCAAGCGGTCGGGCGTGAGCACCTCTGCTCGAATGTCTTCGAGAGTGGCGGCACGCTCTACCGGCTGATCGGTAGACATGTCGTGAATAATGCGCGTGACCGACGGAACCAGCGCATAGGGATTTGCGGCCGTGTGAACGAATACCCGGCCGCCAAAAAGTGCACCTTCGTCAAAGGAGCTGTAAACAGTAACCGTGGGTTCAGGAACGACGTGTTCGTCGTCAATATCGGCGGTGACGCCGATGATGCGATGCGGTGCGGTCAGGCGCGCCTTTTCGATATCGGTCCCGGGGAAGAATTGCAGCACGGGATCGGTCCAATAAACGTGTCGATTGATCGGATCCTGGTTGGGGAACATGCGCCGAGCGAGAGTCTCGCTGATGATCACGACAGGCTCTTGATTATGACTCTGGTCGTTATTCTGGTGATCCGCATTCTGGTGATCCAGCGCATTGAAATCGCGCCCAGCAATGATAGGAACGCCAAGCGCTGCAAAGAATCCAGGAGAGATGGAACGCCACTGCGCCCTGGGATCATCTACACCGGCCGCATGGACATGTCCGTCACCGGAGAATTGCAGGCCCGCGCTGCCGGGGCCACCGCCATCTCGCCAGGGAACGATGTCGCCGAACGCGGTCTCACTCACGCCTGGCAGGGCATCAATGCGACGTATCGCTTCCTTGTAGAAATCGACCACCTGCTGAGGTGTTTTCCCGTAGGACATAGGAGGAACATCGATCGCGAGGACGTGCTGCGTGTCCAGTCCTGTCTGCGTCCTTTGCAATGCGATCAGCGTAGTGATCAACGTGCTTGCGCCGGCCAACAGCACGAACGATGCGGCAATCTGTGTCACGGCGAAGATCCGCTGGCGACGGGTCGTGCTGCCGGTGATCCGTACACTCCCGCTGGACAGGTTCAGTCCACTCGGCTTGCCGGACGTCCCGGCGCCAGATGTGCCAGAGGCAGAGGGCAAGCGCGGGACATAGGCGAGAATCACTGCGGCGACGATAGCCAGCGCTGCTCCCACCCAAAGCAAGCTCCAGTCGACTTTGAAATCGAGAGCGCGGATGGAGAAGCGCGAAGCGTAGCGGGCCAGGATGGCCACCATCGGCTGCGCGCTCAATATGCCGATCGCGGCGCCGGCGCCGCAGAGCAGAAGACTTTCGGCCAACAGCATGCGGCGCAACGCGCCTGTGCTTGCGCCCAGCGCCACGCGGACCGCCAGCTCACCTTCGCGGCGAACCGTGCGGGCCAAAATCAGGTTGGCGACATTCGAACACGCAATGATAAAGACCAGGCCCGACGCCGCGAGCAGCACCAGAAGCACGGTCCGGGCGCCCGACGTGATCTGGTCACGAAGCAACTTCACCCCAATTTGAAAGTCTGCTTCCCGCGAATAGGATTCGGCATGATCCTTCTTCATTGCCGAGTAGGCCGAGCTCAACTCGGCGCGAGCCTGATCGACGGTGACTCCGGGAGCGAGACGGCCGAAAAGCTCCGTCATGCGATGGATGCGCCCCGTGACCATGGTTGCGGAAAGATGATGCGGGCTGGTGACCATGTTGGAAATAATTTCGGTGTCTTGCGGATACGGGACGCAAGGTTCGAGGACGCCAATGACTGTTGCCGAGCGATCACCGATGCTCCCGAGGCGAACGGTTTTGCCGAGTACCGAAGGATCCTTATGAAGAGCGGTCGCCCAGAAACGATAGGTGAGCACAACGACGCCGGCGGCTTGAGGACCGTCGTCTTGAGGCCCGATGAGCCGGCCGAGCACAGGATGAAGGCCCATGACGTCAAAATATGTACCGCCGACCACGCCGCCTTGAATGGAACGCGGCTCCCCCAGGCCGATCATCGTGAAGTTCATGGCGGAGAAGTCGCCAAACGCGCTCACGGTCTTCACGCTCGCCCGCAAATCCTGTAGCTCGGGCACGGAAAACGCCGCGTTTTCGGCGCCGATACCGGTGGCGCTTTGTCGTATGTAAATCAGCCGGTCCTCGTCGCGATTGACCAGAGGCTTGAGCAGGACTCCGCGCACCAGCGTGAAAATGGCGGAGTTCGCGCCGATGCCGAGCGCCAGCGTGAGCACCACTGCGATCGCCAGCCCTGGAGTCCGAACTAACGAGTAAGCAGCAACTTTCATATCCCGAACGAATGACATGTTCTTATCCTTTCCTGTCGAGCATCAGCATCCCGAGTGGCCACCTTTATTAACGCCGTCGGCCTCATTGCGAGGCATCCTTTCGCCGCCG
>Ga0209006_10004055_pt1 | contig 13320 bp, 12 predicted proteins | sample JacPin_JW_Ref_O2_FD_188567 | JGI IMG/M metagenome (GOLD analysis project Ga0209006, IMG submission 188567) | Forest soil microbial communities from Algoma, Ontario, Canada - Jack Pine, Ontario site 1_JW_Ref_O2 (SPAdes) (version 2) | ecosystem: Environmental > Terrestrial > Soil > Boreal... | reverse complement strand
TAGGTGACGTAGGAAATGCCGGTATGGCGGATCGAGGCGATCGAGGAGATGTTGATGATCGAGCCGCCGCCCTGCCGCGCCATCACCGGGATAACATGCTTCATGGCGAGGAAGGCGCTTTTGAGATTGACCGCGAAGACACGATCCCAATCGGCCTCCGAGACGTCGACCACGCTGCCCATCTCGGCGATGCCAACATTGTTGTCGAGCACGTCGATACGGCCATAGGCCTTGAGGCAGGCGGCCACCATTGCCTCGACGTCGGCGGCGCGGGAAACATCGGCGGTGAACGCTGCCGCCTGACCGCCCTCGCCCGCGATGATTTTCACAGTCTCTGCCGCGGCGGTTCCGTTGCGGTCGACACAGAACACCTGCGCGCCCTCGCGCGCAAAGGTCACCGCGGTCGCCTTGCCATTGCCCCAGCCCGGTCCGATCGAACCGGCGCCGACCACGACAGCCGTCTTGCCCTTGAGCCGTTGCATCGACTTCTCCCTTGTCAGCCTGTTATTTTTCGCACGCGCTCATCGTGGTGGTATTCACGCCGACCGGATGCCCGAAAATCTCCGACAGCGTACGGCAATTGCCGCCCCAACACAGCCGCCATTCGCCGGCGGCGCCGGAATTGGCCAGCACCACTTCCGGCATGGCCGCGCGCTTCGGCCGCCATTGAAACCAGCCGTCGACCATCAGCGCCTCCGGCGGCGGCTCCATGCCGGCGCCCGAGCCCTTGACGCGGGCCTGCACCAGTTCCAGCCCGGCAGGGGTCACGCGCCAGTCTTCCTGCCAGTCGGTCTTTTCGATCGAATGCGTCCAGACCAGCGTGAATGCCGCGAGCGACAGCACCTTCACCACGCCGACCGAGGTGAGGCAGAGGCTCAAGCCGCCGCCGCCGCGGGGCGCGGACGCTGCCGCCATTGCCAGAGCACGATCGCGGCCGTCAGCGCGAAGCCTAAGGAGTCGCTGAAGCGGAAGTCGCCGAGCAGGCAGAGCGCCGCGACCATGGCGAGCGCGCGCTCGGGAAGCGTCATCTTCGCGAACAGGAAGCCGATCGCGACCATGCCGAACAGGCCGATCGCCACCAGCGCCTTGAAGCTCGCCAGCGCCACCGCGCCGTAGAAGCCGAGGCTCGCTGCCATCGGGTCGCCGGCCTGCAGCATCAGCGCCGGCGAATAGACGAAGACGAAGGGAATGACATAGCCGGCGAGCGCGATGCGCATCGCCTCCCAGCCGATCTTGTCGGGATTTTCCCTGGCGATGGGCGCGGCCGCCAGTGCCGCCAGCGCCACCGGCGGCGAGAGGTCGGCCATGATGCCGTAATAGAATGCGAACATATGGCTGACGATCAGGGGCACGCCGAGTTTGGCCAATGCGGGGGCTGCGAGCGCGGCGGTGATGATGTAGGTCGGGATGGTCGGGATGCCGGTGCCGAGCAGGATCGACAGCAGCATGGTCATGACCAGGGCTATGAACAGGCTTTTGGCGCCAAACCCGATGATCCAGCTGCCGAAGATGGTGCCGATGCCGGTCTGCGACATCATGCCGATGATGGAGCCGACGATGGCGCAGGCCATGCCGACGGTCAGCGCGGTCTTGGCGCTGTCGGCGAGCGAGTCGCGGCATGCCACGAGCGTCGCGCGGCCGCCGCGCGTCAGCGCCGTGATCAGCACGAGCACGCCGACCACGCCTGCCACCGGAACGATCGTGAGACCGTTGCGCGACAATGCGCCGACCACCAGCGCCAGCCCGATCCAGAACACATAGCGCAGGACGGGCGTGGAAAAGCCGAGCGTGATGCTGGCCCCCAGGATCAGCGCCACCGTCAGCGCCAGCCCCATGCTGCCGGCATAGAGCGGCGTGAAACCCTCGAACAGCATGTAGACCAGCGCGGCCAGCGGCAACACCAGGTACCAGCGCGACACCAGCGCCTTCCAGGCGCTCGGGATTTCCGAGCGCTTCATGCCGACCAGGCCGTGCTTGCCGGCTTCCAGATGCACCATCCAGAACGCGGAGGCGAAGTAGAGAATCGCGGGGATCACCGCGGCCTTGACGATCACGGCATATTCGACGCCCAGCGTCTCGGCCATGATGAAGGCGACCGCGCCCATCACGGGGGGCATGATCTGTCCGCCCATCGAGGCCGTCGCCTCGACGCCGGCGGCAAAGGCGCGGCGATAGCCGAACTTGATCATCAGGGGAATCGTGAACTGGCCGACGGTCACGACATTGGCGACGCCCGAGCCCGAGATGGTTCCCATCAGGCCCGAGGCGAACACCGCGACCTTGGCGGGTCCGCCGCGGGTGCCGCCGAACAGCCCGAGCGAGACATCGGTGAACAGCTGGATCATCCCGGCATGTTCGAGGAACGAGCCGAACAGGATGAACAGGAAGATGTAGGTCGCCGAGACATAGATCGGCACGCCGTAAAAGCCTTCGGTGCCGTAGGCGAGATGCGTGACGATCTGGTCGAAGCCATAGCCGCGATGGTTGAACGGCGCCGGCAGATACTGGCCGAAGAACCAGTAGAGAATGCAGGCGCCACACATCAAGGGCAGCGCCAGGCCCATCAGCCGCCGGGTGCCTTCGAAAATGAGAACCGCGAGCAGAGTGCCGACGACGAGATCGAGCCGGGTCGGATCGCCGTCGCGCGCGATCAGGTCGGCGTAGAATATCCACTGATAGAGCCCGCACAGGAATCCGGCGGCGCCGATCAGCCAGCCGGCGGCGCGGCCGGCATTGCCCTTGGCGGTGAAGTTGCCGATCAGCCCGAAGGTCATCAGGATCAGGAAGCCGACATGAACGCCGCGCACCACCTGGCTCGGCAGCACATTCCAGGCCGCGACCACCAGCTGGAACGCAGCGAAGGCGATGCCGATGGCATAGGCCAGCCGACCGCAGCCGCCGGGGCCGAAGCCCTGCGGGAAGCCGTGCTCGAAATTGTCGAATTCGACCTTGACGGGCCCTTCCGCGCCCACAGCCTGCAGCATTTCTTCCTTCCCCCGGCGGACGTATCGCGGAGCGCTTATATCATCGGCGCTCAAGAATCGTCATGCGCGGGCTTGACCCGCGCATCCATCAAAAAGCAAACTTTACCTAGCAGATGGATGGCCGGGTCAAGCCCGGCCATGACTTCCGAATCAATTAGCCCCTACTTAATAAGACCTTTTTCCCTGAAATAGCGGATCGCGCCGGGGTGCAGCGGCACCGGGCTGCCCAACGCCGCGGTCTCGAGCTTGATCTCCTTGCCGGCGGCGTGCGAATTCGCCAGTTCCGGCAGCGACTCGAAGATCAGCTTTGTCATCTGGTAGGCGAGATCGTCGGATACCGCGGAACTCGTCACGAGATAGTTGATCACGGCCGCGGTCGGCACGTCCTTGTCCTGCCCGGTATAGGTGTTGGCGGGAATCATGACGGACACGAAGGGCGGGCCGATCTTGTCGACCACCGCCTTGGGCACCGACACCACGCTGATCTCGGTCGAGGTGCTCAGATCCTTCAGCGAGGCCACGCCGAGGCCGGCCGATTGCAGCGTCGCGTCCAGCTGCCGGTTCTTCATCAGGTCGACGGACTCGGCGAACGGCAGATATTCGACCTTGCCGATGTCCTTGTAGCTCAATCCGGCCGCGGCCAGGATGGCGCGCGAATTCAGCTCGGTGCCCGACTTGGGCGCGCCGACCGAAAGGCTCTTGCCCCTGAGGTCGGCCAGCGTCTTGATGCCGCTGTCAGCGGTGGCGACGATCTGGATATAGTTCGGATAGATCGCCCCGATGGTGCGCAACTTGTCGAGCCTGGCCTTGAAGCCCGCCTCCTCGTCGCCCTCCCAGGCCGCCTTCAGCGAATCGCCCAGCGTGAACGCGATCTCGCCCCGGCCCTGCTGCAGCAGGATCAGGTTCTCGACCGAGGCTTTGGTGGCCTGCACCTGGGTCTTCACATCGGGGATCTTGTCAGTGAAGATTTTTCCGATGGCGACGCCGAGCGGGTAATACACGCCGGAGGTGCCGCCGGTCAGCACATTGATGAAGCCTTGCGCGTGTGCGGCCGGGGTCGCCAGAACCGTCGCCACGGCTGCCGCCGCGGCGACCCATCTCGAAATCATCAGCATTATTCTCCTCAAATATGGCCGGGAAATTGGCCGGAGCGGGCCCCCGGGTCAACCCATCCCATCGGCCAAGGGCGAGGTTCCGCCAAGCCGAGCTGGCCTGGCGGGCGAACTCGCTTCGCACTGGCAACCAGGCGGTTCCCCGCATAATCTGGAGCCCGCGAAACCGGCCCGTCAGAGGCCGGTCTTATTGGGAGAACGCCACAATGCCCTTCAATCGCGCCATCGCATTATCCTTGGGGGCGGCCGTCCTGCTCTGCAGCGCCGGCCTCAACCTCGCGCACGCCAAACCGTTCATGATCGTCGGCCTCGACCAGAAGGTCTGGTGGGACGATGACGGAAAGACCGTGCTGTCCGCGCCCGGCAAGGACCAGGTCCTGATCGTCGACCTCGCCAATCCCGAAAGTCCCAGGATCGTGGCGAGCCTGCCCTTGAAGAATTCGATCGTCGGACCGCCGGTCAATCTCGACATCGATCCGTCGGGATCGGTCGCGCTGGTGGCGGACTCGGTCGATGTCGTCAAGGACGGCGACGCGCTGAAACAGGTGCCCGACAACAAGATCTATGTCATCGATCTCAAGTCGAGCCCGCCCAAATTGGCGGCGACGCTGACCGCGGGCAAGCAGCCCTCGGGGCTGAACATCTCGCCGTCCGGCAAGATGGCGCTGGTCGCCAACCGCGGCGACAACACCATCAGCGTACTCTCGATCAACGGCACCGACGTCAAGGTCACCGATACGCTGACGTTTCCCGACAGCGTCTCGCATGTGATGTTCACCCCCGACGGCAAGCGCGCGCTGGCGGTGCGCTCCGCCGCATCCAAACTGTCGCTGCTCGATATCGCCGGCGACAAGGTGACCTACAACAAGCTCGATCTGCCGACCGGCCAGTGGCCCTACAATGTCGTGGTGACGCCCAACGGCAAGATCGCGCTGCTCAACGAAACCGGCAATGGCGGCTCGTCGGACGGCAACGTCGACACCACTGGCGTGATTGATCTCGAGGCCAACCCGCCGCGTGTCATCGACAAGGTGGTGGTCGGCGACGGCCCCGAGGGGCTTGCGATGTCGCCGAAGGGCGATCTCGCCGTCGCCGCCATCCTGAACGGCTCCAACAACAAGAAAGCGTTCTACTACAAGAAGAACGGCAGCCTCTCGGTGCTGAAGATCGACGGCAAGAAAGTGACAAAAACCCAGGATGTCGAACTCGGCGGCCTGCCGGAAGCGGTGCTGTTCACGCCCGACGGCAAGTACATCCTCGCCGGCAACTACATGACGGACGATTTCTCGATCCTGAAAGTCAACGGCGGCAAGGTCACCGACACCGGCAAGCGCTTCAAGGTGCCCGGGCATCCCGCCTCGGCGCGCATGGGACACTGAGACCGCGCGACGTCTCGCTCTTCCCTTCTCCCCCTGTGGGAGAGGGGAAGTCGGGCCTCGCAATCACTGAAACGTCATGTCCAGGCATTTCGAAATGTCGGAGCCGAGGCCGGAGGAAATGGTGATGCAGCCGCGGATCTTCTGCGCCGTGGTGTCGCTGGCCCAGATCGCATAGCCGCCGGGGCCGAAAAACGAGTTGGTGTTGGGCGGTTCGGTCTCGGTGGCGTCGAAGTCGTAATTCGAGTCGGTGTCGAAGATGCGCGGCTTCTTGGTGCAGCCGCCGTCGGTCTGGACGTTGATCACTTCCTTGTTGTCCCGCGTCAGCGCCAGGCTGACCTGGCAGCGGAAATATTCCGAGGTCTTGGCGTTGAACAGATAGGCGTAGGACTTGCAGGTCGCGGTACTGAGTTTCCCGGCGGCAAGGCCGCGGCTGCAGGAAATTCGCTGGTTATGGCTGAGCTTGAATTCGTCCGCCCGGGCGACGGCAACCAGCGTCACTGCCGACAGCGCGACACCCAGACAAATTTTCATGACGAGGTTCATCCGAATCATCCCTATGGCGTATTTTGCAAAGACCCGTTCTGGACTAGACCGCAACATAGTCGCGAAGCCGGCCGCGGCAAATCCCAAAGTCTTGAACGGCGCGCGTGGCCGCGAATCGACTCGTCGTATTGACGCGACAATGGCGTTCGTGATTTGTTCAAAAACCGACCGGGCGTCGAACTTTTTCGGACCGGTTGCCGGGAGCATGCAGGATGACGCGATTTTCGACCAAGACCCTTTTGGTGGCGGCCGCGCTGGCCGCGCTGACGACATCGGCGTTCGCGCAAGCCGCCAAGCCCGAGCCCTGGGAGCTGAAGTCCGACATGGGCTATGGCTACGACAAGGATGGCAAGACCTTTTCCTACAAGATGGGGACCAATCATGCCGGCCTGCTTTTGAAGGGCGCCAAGAAGGTGCCCAAGGGCACATTGTTCTTCATCGGCCAGAACGGTCAGCTCTACATGCGCACCGGTCCCTTCCTCGAAGGCGACGGCAAGTTCATGTTCGGCTCGGAGTGAGGTGAGCTAAGCCTTACCCCGAGTCGTCCCGGCGAAGGCCGGGACCCATAACCACAGGCGTTCGTGGTTACGGGAGCTGGGGCTCCAGCTTTTCAGAATTCCAATAGCGGTGGTTATGGGTCCCGGCTCAGCGCTTCGCTTGGCCGGGACGACGGCCATCAAAACGCCCCCGCCAATTCCTTCGCGCCCGGCAGATGGCTGTTGCTGTCCATCCGCTCATCGGTGATTGCCAGCAGTTTCGCCACCGTGTTGTGGCGGATCGCCACCGGGTTGCGCTCGTAGCCGGAGCGCTGGAAGAAATTCGAGGTCGGGACCACTTCGCGCATCGCCTGCGGCATCGTCACCATGTCGAGCCCGGTGCCGTCGCCGGTCAGGTTCATCATCTCGAGTTCAGCCGCGGTGAGCGGGCGGGTGTAACCCTTCTGGCGCGCGAAGATCACCGAGGTCAGGAGCTTGTGGGTCTGCAGCAGCGGGCCAACATCGATATCGAGCACCATGGCATGCAGCGCCCAGCCCTCCGGCGTGTCGCCGATTTTTTCGTGCAGCGCCCATTCGTCCGGCACCGAGCGCGCCAGCGCCACCATTTTTCTCAAGACCGCGATCTTGTGATCCATGGTCTGGCGTGCGGGGCCTGACAGGCCTGCGGCCTTCCCCGTCAGCTCCTTGACGAATTCCGGACCCTGCTCGGCGAGCAGTTCGACGGTGTTGGTGGTGAGCAGCTGGTTGTAGCCGATCGCGGTCGAGATCGCGCGCGAGCCGTGGAAACCCGACTGCGAGGCGTGGGTGCCGTTGCCGCCGGTTTCGAACGCATAGACCCGCACCGCCTGTTCGCGCGTCAGCCCCGCGGCCGATGCGAAGCGCGCATAGGCGCGCTTGAATTCGAGGTCGTTCGCCGGCTGCTGCGGGGTCCACTGGAAATGCTCGGCGGCCGCCTTCAGCAGATCGGCGACCACCGGAATATACTTGTGCTCGCGGCGCGGCTGTTCCGGCTCGGGCGCCGAGGGCTCCGGGTTCGGTGGCCGCGGCGGGCCGGTGTAGACCGGCGGCTGCGTCAGCACATAATCGTCGAGCCCGATCGCCAGATGCTCGCGCCGCTTGGCGTTGCGGCCCCGCCGCTTGTCGGCAATCGAGTTCCAATAGGCGCTGGCCTCCGCCTCGAATGCCGCGCGCGCGTCCTGATACTCCCTGAACTTGCGGCGATATTCCGCGATCGCCTGCGGCGAGGCAGCCTGCGCCATCGCGTCGCGCGTTGCGGCTGCGGGCGCGCCAGCCTCAACCGCCACCGCCTGCGGCGCGATCAGCAGCAGCGCGAGCGCGAGAGACGGGTGGCAAAAGCGAATCGCATGAGGGCGCATCGCTTCGTTGTAGCAAGCATCGCGCGCAAGTCAGCCCCTGAAAAAGGCGGTATGATGATGAGAGGGTCGCCGGTGCGTGCACGGCCTTCACCTCTCCCGTGGGGAGAGGTCGGCGCGTCAGCGCCGGGTGAGGGCGTAAGGTCTATCGATGGCCCGTACCCCCTCACCCGATTTGCTGGCGCAAATCGACCTCTCCCCATGGGAGAGGTGGCACCGAGCGTGCCGCACTGTCGGAATGACGGCTCCTACTTCCACGCAAATACCGGCTGTTCCAGTTCGGCGACGCGGGTGTCGCGGCCATCAAGCACTTCGCGGAACTGATAGATCAAGGCCGCCGTCGGCGCGTGGATGAATTGCCCCGCGTGGTGAAACCGGATCACGCGGCGCGTGCTTTCGGGAATGGCGACGAAATCGAAGGCGTCCCGGTGTTCGATATCTTCAAGCGCGATGCGATGCACCGAGGCGACCTCGCTCGGGTTGGGCGACATCTCAGCACTCGCCGCCGCCCACACCACGACCGGCGTGATCAGATAGCCGGAGCGCGTCGGATAGTCGTCGAGCAGGCCCAGCACTTCCTCAAGCCCCAGTTCAAGGCCGAGCTCCTCGCGAAGCTCGCGCAACGCGCCTTCGACCGGGGTCTCGCCCTCGTCGCAGCGTCCGCCCGGCAGCGCCCATTGGCTGCGATGCGCGCGCAGGCCCGCCGCACGCCGCGTCAGCAACAACGCCGTGCCCTCCGCCACAGCGTCAGCCTCGACCAGCACAATGGCGACCGCGGCGCGTTTCAGCCCCGGCGCCGGTTCGCTTTCCGGCAGCCGCGCGAACGCCGCGCAGGATGCGGCGATATTCCGCCTTGTGGCATCATCGAACGGCCTGACCATCCCGCTTGACTACAGCACGCCGGCGATTGATGAAATGACTAACAACCTCGTCGTCCCGGCCAAGCGCTTGCGCGCGAGCCGGGACCCATAGGCCGTGTCCTCTCGTTTGGCACGGTGGGAGAGGCCTTTCTGAATCATTGGCGCCGGTGGTTATGGGTCCCGGCGTTCACCGGGACGACCTGGGGGAAACAGCTATGACCGACAAGGCCGCGGAGAAACTGAAAGCCTCCGGCTGGACCATCGTCGAGACCACGGGCTTCCTGCATCTGATGGGGCCGCTGTGGCAGCGCGTCGTCGACGGCGAGCATGAATATGCCCTGGTTGCGCAGGACAAGCACCATAACCGCCGCGGCCTGGTGCAGGGCGGGGTATTGATGACGTTCGCCGACCGCACCTGCGGCATGACCGCGCGATACGCATCGGGCCGGCCGACGCTGGCAACGGTCCAGATGGACACGCATTTCGTCGAGTCCGGCAAGATCGGCGAGACCCTGATGTCGAAACCGCGCGTGGTGCGTTCGACCCGCAGCCTGATATTCGTTTCCACCGAGGTGACCGTCGACAAGCGCTGTATCGCCATGGCCAGCGGCGTGTTTAAGATATTGAAGAACGAGTGAGGGCTTCCGTCATTGCGAGCGGAGCGAAGCAATCCATAGCCCCAAAGAAAGAATGGATTGCTTCGTCGCTTCGCTCCTCGCAATGACGACCCAAACTGAAAGGACCCCACGGATGCAATATCGTCCCCTCGGCCGCAGCGGCCTGAAAATCTCGCCGATTTGCCTGGGCACCATGATGTTCGGCGGGCCGACCGACGAGACGACCTCGACGCGGATCGTCGCCAAAGCGCGCGAGGCCGGCGTCAATTTCATCGACACGGCGGACGCCTACAATGGCGGCAATTCGGAAGCGGTGGTGGGGCGCGCGATTTCCAACAGCCGTCACAACTGGGTGCTGGCGACCAAGCTCGGCAATGCCATGGGCGACGATCCCAACCGCGGCGGGCTGTCGCGGCGCTGGGTGCTGCAGGCGGCGGAAGAAAGCCTGAGGCGGCTCGGCACCGACTATATCGACGTCTACTATCTGCATAAGGAAGACCATTCGACGCCGCTTGCCGAGACCGTGCGCGCGATGAGCGAACTGATCCGGCAGGGCAAGGTGCGCTATTTCGGCGTCTCGAATTACCGGGCCTGGCGGGTCGCCGAGATCTGCAACATCTGCGACGACATCGGCATCGACCGCCCGGTGGTCAGCCAGCCCTATTACAACGCCATGAACCGCATGCCCGAGGTGGAGCATTTCCCGGCCTGTCATTTCTACGGCCTCGGCATCGTGTCCTATAGCCCGCTGGCGCGCGGCGTGCTGACCGGCAAATACGCCCCCGACGCCGCGCCCGACAAGGACACCCGTGCCGGGCGCAACGACAAGCGCATGATGCAGACCGAGTGGCGGCCGGAATCGCTTCGGCTGGCGCAAGAGATCAAGCAGCATGCCGAGAAGAAGGGCATCACCGCCGGCCAGTTCGCGGTGTCATGGGTGCTCAATAGTTCGTTCATCTCGGGCGTGGTCGCCGGCCCCCGCACCGAGGCGCAATGGGACGATTATCTGCGCGCGCTCGACTATCGCTTCACGGCCGAGGACGAAGCGCTGGTCGACCGCCTCGTCGCGTCAGGCCATCCCTCGACGCCGGGATTCAACGATCCGGCGTATCCGATCGAGGGGCGGCGGGCGCGCTGACATCCAGGCAAGTCCGGCGCATCCCGCCATTCGTCACTTGACCCGGCGCGAAATCGACGCACAATCAGGAATTGCATATCGCCCCCGGATAACCCGTCTGAGGACGGTGCGGGGGCTGTTTTTCGTGAGGCCGATATGTCATTTGATTTTTCCAATTTTGCGCGATTCGCTTCGCCGCTCCTTCTGTCCACCATCATGTTGTTACAAATTACCCCGTCGGTGCGAGCGGAGACAGTACCAACATTTACTATCGTCGATCCGGACATCGGGCTGGACCCCGGCCAGTCCAGCGGCCGACGCGCCATCCTGCTGAGCGGCGAAAATCTCGAAGCCGCCAATATCGGCAAGCCATTAGAGGACATCGCCGGCCTCGAGACCGGATTCGCCGGCAGCGTCAAGTTCAGCGCTCGCGACCTCGACCATACCAATACCTCGCGGCGCTGGTTGCTGACCGTTGACATCGATGGCCTGCCGAACAATGTCGTGCAGAAGCGTTACCTGGCGTTTCGCTTCGACGGCAAGACGACGACGTTGCCGTTCACCCTGAACAACAAGAACCCGGCCACTTTCGTATGGTCCGTGAAAGGACCGTCCGAAATCAATCTGCCGCCGGGGGAGCCGATCGAGATCGGCGTTGCGGTCCAGAGCGTTGCCGCCACCAAAATCGGGGTTTTGCAGTCATCGTTGCTGGAGCAGTCACAGAAGTATCCGGTCGAAGGCGGTTGGATGCTGTGCGAGAAACGATCGAGTGATCCCTCGACCTGCTCCAACAAGGAAATAAACCTTGCGGCGCACTCGACGCAACAGTTGCTGCTGTATCCCGCAAAGGGCAGCACCCTGATCGGCAAATACATCGGCAACGTCACCATCGGCGCCTCTGAAAAACCGGAGGGCGAGACGCTGGCCATGACCGTTTACGGATCCACGCCGCCGCTGAAGTTTGCGGGCGTCGCGACGATTTTCATCGGGGTCGTCCTTGCCTGGATCCTGACGGTGTACCTGCAGAACCGGTTAAACCGGAATCAAATGCTGTTGCCGGTGACGATGCTGAGAGAACGATTCCAGGCGTTGCAGGCTATTCTGACCAACAGGCCGCCGCGAGCCCAACCCTTTGCCTGCACGGCAACGACGGCGGAACTGGCGAGATCGCTCTCGGCCCTCTCCGAAGCCACGCTCGATGCAGACGGCTTGCTGCCGCCCGGCATCCCCAATCCGTTCAAGCCGGTGACGCCGAATGCCGAAGCCTTCATGCAGCGCATTTCCGAGCAGAAGGCCCGCTTTGAACTGCTGCAACTGATCATCCGGAACGGCTTGCAGGAAATCTGGAAGCAAATTCCAGCCGTGCCGAGCGCCAACCAGCGGAACGCCATCACCACTGCCGTCGGCGCCGTCGATTCGATTTCCTCACAGACGCCACCTCCCGCGGTCAGCGACGTTGTCACGAGGCTGCAGGCAATTTTACAGACGCTCAACACCGAGCTCGCAGGGGGCGGCGCCGCCAATGTCGCGGCGATGTCGACGAAGCCGCCGACTTCGGGGCAAATCTCGACCGAAATCCGAACTCTGAGCGGGATCGCGTGGCTGGTGTTCGCGGTGCTCACCACGGCTCTGGGAACCTATGTGCTGGTCCTGAGCAACCTCGGATTCGGCACGTATATGGATTTTCTGGTTTGCCTGTTCTGGGGATTCGGGCTGCCGGTCGGCGGCTCCCAGTTGGCGCAATCCACCACGGCCACCGCTTCGACCGCGCTCGGCTTCTCGATGCCGAGGGCTTGATCCCGCGGCGCGCCCGAAGCGCGAGCTATCAAGGCACGGCAGGGTCCGGGCCCATCTGGCGCTTGGCCGCCGCCGCCGCGGAAACCAGATCCTGGAGAAAATCAGGCTGCACCTTTACCACCGCGCCCGGCTGACCGAGATGCGCGGGATCGATATAGGGAATGAAGACCGGCGTCGGCGCGGCCAGCCAGATCGCTGCAATATAGAGTGCCGGCACGTCGAGAATGCGCGCTTCGTACTCGACCGCCGATCCGTCGCCGACCTCCTGCGCCAGATGGGCCGCCTCCAGCAGACGATCGGCATTGGCGTTTTTCGACAGGCTGGTGAATTTGAAGTCGCCGCCCTGCGCCTGCCTTACGTCCGCATATCCTGCGCCGCCCGCGCCCCCGACGGCCGGTTCGATCAGGTATCGCCAACCGATTTCGACGGCCTTATCGAGACAGTGCTCATCGACAATATCTTCAAGGCCGAGACGGTAGACCGGAAGCGGTTGGGATAGATTGATGGCGGCTCCGCCCGCCATGGCCATGCTCGCCGCGCGATCGGGATGTCCTGCGAGATCGCTCAGGGCCTTTCCGATCAGACCGGGCCCGGATTGAGGCGGCTGACGTGTGCGGACAATTGCCATGTCAGGCTCCGATTGAAGAGGGATCGACGGCAAGCGCGGCGGCCGCCAAGGCGACCCGGTTTCCGCCTGCGGCGGCCTGGGCCTGCGGCGCTTGCGTCAGATAACTATGGGTCCAAGTGCCGCCGCCCTTATAGGCGCTGGCGTAGTCGTTATAGATGATCTGCGAGTCCAGATAAATCGGGTCGGCGATATCGATATATTGCTCACCGCCGTCAGCGACCAGCCAACCGACGATTGCCATGAAATGTGCGCCGTTGCCGAACCACGCGACGCGAGTCCCGACCGGCTTTGACGCCTGGATCTCGGCCTGGACTTCGACGAAGCTCAGCCGGCGGGACTGCATCTGCCGCAGATTGCCGGTAGTGGTCAGCGCCCGATCGAGATAGCCGTATGTGTTGCACTTTGTGGGGTCG